>CEVU01002289.1_pt1 | contig 61408 bp, 63 predicted proteins | sample 427081 | NCBI WGS metagenome assembly CEVU01 (sample SAMEA2623868, study PRJEB7988) | marine metagenome | biome: marine biome (ENVO:00000447); feature: deep chlorophyll maximum layer (ENVO:xxxxxxxx); material: "saline water (ENVO:00002010), including plankton (ENVO:xxxxxxxx)" | depth 80 m | reverse complement strand
TGCTTGACGCGATTGAACGACCCAAGAAAGCGGAAACATAATTTTTCTTAGCCGTTGCCCGATTGCGAAAACTCCGGGTAAAGCAATCATTGTAACTGCGGTAAGCGGAATGCTGATTGCTGTCATCAAACCAATAGCGATGACGAAGCTGAAGAACTGAACCGCCATGATCGGAGCGAACGCCATAAACATTTGGACCGACCTGATATCAGAATTTGCTCTACTGATGATCTGCCCACTTTGCACGCGATCGAAAAAAGAGAACGACAATCGGCCAAGATGTTGGAAGAGCAGTGTTCTTAACTGGTATTCGACTTTGAAGGCCATGCCGTAAAGGCCGTAGCGGTAGCCAAACGTGGCCGATGCCCGGGCGACTCCCAGAATTAGAAGGATTACGACGAAAATAGAAAGAGAACTGGTCTGTTCAATCAGGGCTCTGTCCACTGCGAGCCCTACAACCCTGGGAACCAGAATTTGGGCCGTCATCGCCACTATCGCCGCTGCGATCGACCAAATGATTCGCCACTTGTGGCTCATGACGATAGGACTAATTCGCCTCAACCAACCCAGTGAACTGTCGGCGCGAATGGTCTCCTCGACGGGAGGGTAGCTGGACCAGTCGCGCACCGGCTCGAAGGTCGCATTGTCCTGCTGCATTAATTGGAGGCTACCTTGGCGTTCAACAAGTGCGGATAGAGAATAATTCGTGGAGGTGTTGATCATCGATCCCCTTTTGGGCCTAGCAGCTGTGATGACCCTTGTTGCCCTCAACGCGATTTTTGTAGCGGGCGAATTCAGTCTTGTAGCTGTTGATGTCGAACGTGTCGAAGTTATGGCAGACGGAGGGCATCGACGCGCCCGAATTATGCGCAAATTGTTGAGCCGATTGAGCTTCCACCTCGGAGGGGCGCAACTCGGCATCACCGTCACTTCTTTGCTGCTGGGCTTGATTGCGGAAGACGCTATCGGAGCTCTTTTGGACTATCTCCCGGGAGTTACATTAAGCCCAGGGCCGACCCGGGCTGCTACGGCTATCGCTATCGCCGCAGTTATTCAGATGGTTTTCGGTGAATTGGCTCCAAAGAATCTGGCCATATCTCGTCCTCTAGGCACCGGACTTTGGCTGAGCTCAATCCTCAGAGTGTATGGACTTCTGTCGGCGCCCATAACAGCGGCCTTTAACGGGATGGCCAATCGACTTCTCCGCTGGGGAGGAATAGAACCAGTTGAGGAACTGCGATCGCTGAGGTCGCTCGAAGACCTGGAACACCTCGTTCGAGCGTCGAGTGACAGAACGATTGGCGAAGAAGAAGCAAAGTTAATTACCAGAACATTGCGGTTATCTAGAAAAGATGCTGCAGATGCTCTGACTCCGAGAACCTCAATGGTCGCATTGCAACAGTCCGGAACAACTTCAGATTTGGTGGAGAGCGCGAGGGAAAGCGGGTTTTCCAGATTCCCGGTTATGGGTGCCGATCTCGACGACATTGTTGGCATGGTCGAAGTAAAAGACGTCTTTGCCATGAATGTTGAGGATCGGGCACGTCAATCATTGAGTCACATATTGCGACCGGTCGTTATTGTCCCCGAACATCGCGAGCTAGACGGAGTGCTCGTTGATCTCGAGATAGCTTCCAGTCGGTTGGCGGTCGTGGTAGATGAGCACGGTGGAACAGCTGGCTTAATTACGCGGGAAGACATTCTCGAGGAACTCGTAGGTGACATAGCAGATGAATACGACGATGCAGTCCCTGTCACAGCCTCGAGAAGCGATGGGAGCCTCATTGTTGAAGGCTTGAAGTCAAGAGATGAGATCGAAGAAATCTTAGGCTTGCGTCTTCCAGCTGGGCCTTTCGAGACGCTCGCTGGTTTCATACTGCAGCAGTCCGGTGCCATTCCCGAAGTTGGATACGTGGTCGAGTGGCAAGGTTGGAAATTCGAGGTTGTTAGTAGAGATAATCTGCGAATTGCGGGTGTGGCAGTCGAATCTTTAGGCGAGGCCAACGACTCTTCGACAGACGCGGGGCGATCAACATGACAGTGATCGCAATCGTTGTTGGGTTAGTCCTAATTGCTTTTAACGGGGCTTTTGTTGCATTGGAGTTCGGACTGCTCGGAGCCATGAAGTCATCCATCGAGTCTGAAGCTGCCACGGGGAGAAAGTCTGCGGTAATAGCGCTACGTCTTCAAAAAGATGTGCTTACTGCCCTAGGGGGCGCGCAACTTGGCATAACCATATGTTCACTCGTGCTCGGTCGGCTCGCAGAACCGGCTGTGGCTTCTGTACTCGAACAGCTCATAGAGCAATTCTTTGAAATAGACGAAACTGTTTTGCACTCAATTGGATTTGCCGTCGCTCTAAGCCTGGTAGTTGTGTCCCACATGGTGCTTGGGGAAATGGTCCCTAAGAGCTTGGCGATAACGGGGCCTCAACGCACGTTGATTATTTTGGCTCGACCGATGTCGGCCTATTTGTCTGTAGCCGGGCCGATCATTCGCCTTCTGAATGGCCTTGTTAACGGCTTACTTAAGCTGTTCCGTATAGAGCCAGCCTCCGAACTAGACGAAGCGGCAACAAGCGCTGAGCTTGCACTGATGGTCAACGAATCCTACGACCAAGGACTCATTGACAACCAGGAATACGCGCTGATCGAGAGTGCGATTGCCTTTGGGAAGACTCCTGCTACCTCAGTAATGGCACAAATTGAAGATGTGCACTCTGTCGCGGCCAATTGTTCGATCGCAGAAATTGAGGAACAGATAGTGAAGACCGGACATACCAGACTGGTCGTTCACGGTCGCGATATGAACGATGTTCGAGGATTTGTGCACAGCAAAGACCTGCTTCATATCGGAGAAAAAAATCAGTCTTTGTCGCCAGATCTCATCCGTCCTATGTTGCGGGTCGACTCCAACAGTCTTTTGCCAGAGGTGCTTCAAATGATGAGGCGGTCCCAAATACACCTCGCAGTTGTCACCTCAGAAGGCTTCAACTACGGAGTTCTGACACTAGATGATGTGATGCGGGGGTTGATCGGTCCATTATTGCATGACCAATAGAGACTGAATTCTTAAGCTCCCATAGCGTGATAGCCACCATCGACATGCACAATTTCACCTGTTGTTTTGGGGAACCAGTCAGACATCATGGCCAAAGTTGTTCGGGCTACCGAAACTTGGTCATGGACGTCCCATCCCATGGGGGCTCGAGCTTCCCAGGCTTCTTCGAAATCTGAGAATCCGGGAATGGACTTGGCTGCCATCGTTCTAATTGGTCCGGCCGAAACGAGATTTACCCGGATGCCTTCGTGCCCCATTGACTTAGCTAAATAACGAGCCGTGGATTCGAAAGCAGCTTTGGCTACACCCATCCAGTCGTACACCGGCCATGCGACTGAGGCATCGAACGTGAGTCCCACTACGTTCCCTTCAGCCTTCGCCAGCAAAGGCTGAAGGCCGCCAGCTAAGGCTTTGAGGCTGTATGCCGAGATGTGGAGTGCGACGCTTACGTCTTCCCATTCGGCGTTCAGGAAATTGCCTCCAAGGCATGCTTCGGGTGCGTAACCGATTGCGTGCAGGACGCTGTCCAAATAGCCCCAACGAGCCGTTAGTTCCTGCGCTACTGCTTCGATTTCTCCAGGTTCTGTCACGTCCAGGGGCAAAACGTCGCAAGGCTGAGGCAACTTGCGGGCCGTTCGTTCTGTCAATCGCATTGCTCTGCCCGCTCCGGTGAGCACCACTTCAGCGCCTTCGAGTTGAGCCAGCTTCGCAACTTCGAATGCCAACGAAGCATCGGTGAGAACCCCTGTGATTAATACCTTTTTCCCATCCATGAGACCCATGATGGTTGTCCTCCGTTTGATGTATCGGTGCTTTTGTAGTGCACCTTTTATGTAACTCTCGGAATGAAGTCACCGTATCCCTCCTCTGGACAGTACCGTGGCACTTCATGCGGATAGGCATTGTTGGTGGAACTGGACCTGCAGGATCGGCTTTGGCAGCGCGTCTCGCTGATGTCGGCTATGAGATCGTTTTAGGTTCGCGGTCAAAGTATCGGTCAATGGAAGTGGTTGACAGCATTGTTGAACGGTGGCCCGATCGTGGGTTGGTAGTGACTCCTTCCGACAACCAAGGAGCGGCTCAGTGTGAATTCGTAGTGATTGCAACTCCTTGGGATGCTGCTGCCATTACTGCACGAAGTGTCGAAGACCAGGTGCGAGGCAAAGTTGTCGTCACAATGTCCAACGCGCTGGCTCGCGTCGACGATGAGTTTGTCCCGCTGATTCCACCTCGAGGTTCAGTAGCAGCATCTGTTCAAGCCTCACTTCCGGATTCCAAAGTTGCGGCAACGCTTCAACATGTCCCAGCCCAAGAACTAGGCGACTTAGATAAGCCTCTCGATAGTGACATTCTTATTTGTAGCGACGACAAGGAAGCCACTGACTTAGTGGCTGAAGTGGTTGGAAAAATCCCAGGGACTAGGGCGCTTGATTGTGGGAACCTGTCTAACGCAACGGCTATCGAAGCTTTCACAGCTGTACTGCTCCAACTCAATACGCGCTACAAAACGAGGGTTGCTTTGAAATTGGTAGGTCTGGAATGAGTCTCGTCTTGCCCTTGTTTCATAGCAAAGGTCAAGCAGCTCAACAGCCACTCGATGGCACTCCTATCGTGCATGCCAACGACATCGACAATTTCCGAGTCCACAAACCTTTCGATGCATTTAGAAGGTCTTGATGGACGGGCTAGACAGAATTTGGGCAACTTGGAGACGAGAATATGTCAGCGGCGAGACCGGCGAGATTTCGACAGCGTCTGATGGCGACTGTGTGCTTTGTTCAGTATTGGACTTAAGACACACTCAACCAGAGAAACTGGTGCACTGCGGTGAAGCAGCTGCAGTGATTTTGAATGCTTACCCCTACAACACGGGCCACGTGATGGTCCTGCCTTACGAGCATGTTCCCGACCTCGAGCACCTGTGCAAGGAAACTCGAATGGAAATCTTTGACCTGGTTACCAGATCAATTTCTGCAGTTGAACGCGCCTACAGCCCTGATGGGATCAATATGGGAGCGAACTTAGGAAGAGGCGCGGGAGCTGGGATCCCTGACCACCTTCACATACACGTTTTGCCACGTTGGAATAGCGACACGAATTTTATGACTACTGTCGGTGGGGCACGCGTTTTACCTGAGGGCCTTGACTCTACTCTTAGCCGTCTAAGAGAGGCATTTGACTGAGGGTCTTGCCAAAGCATCATTGGCAGGTAGCGTGATCATTGTGGACGACCGAGAAGTGCGCGACGAACTTCCCGAAGATCTTGATAGAGGGTTTGTCGGCGCCTACAAATTCCCCGACAATAAAAGAAGGAAAACCACCGGCTGTTTGTATCTGCTTGTCGCAGTCAGTTTGGGTTCCTGGTGTCTGTTGACTGATGGCGAACCCGTTCTTGTCAATGGAGGCTTGATTTTTGGGTGTGGAGCCCTGGCTCTCTTCGGCATATACAGCCTCTTGTCTGGGCGAGCTTTCGGGCTCGATGAAAGCGCAGCTCTTGTGGCGGCAAACAGAGCAGTGGGGTTTCCTGTCGGGCACGCCAGTGCTCAGCTTGGATGGAGAGGTCTGATGAGCAGACCAACTTGGAAAATGTTGGTCTACTCAGCGGAGGACCCACCGGTGAATAGAGGCCTAGTGCTGGTCGACGCGATCGACGGCACCATCGTGGATTTTTACGTCGAAGAGAATCCAGAAGATTGGATTGAAACATCGAGTCCAGATCGCGAAACGCCGGGCAATGACTGATGTTTGATGGAAGCTTTCGCAATGGTGTTGACAGCGTCGTTCGTCCAGTAGGACGTGTGCTTGTTCGGCTAGGGGTAAGTGCGAACTTGCTGACCTGCATTGGTCTCATCATGTCGGTAGCGGCCTGTGTGCTAGTTGGCAAAGGTCAACTGCAGATGGGTCTTGCTTTCTTGATTTTGACCGCTGTGCCAGACCTTTTAGATGGTGCCGTAGCGGTGGCCGCTGGTACCTCTTCGAAGAGAGGTGCTTTCTTTGATTCAACAGCTGATCGTGTTACTGATGGCCTCCTCCTCTGTGGTATTGCATGGCACCTGGCTGAGAGCGAAGGCGGAACCATCATGCTTCTCCCGATGGCCTTACTTGGTGTGTCTTCGTTGATTAGCTACGAAAGAGCCAAGGCGGAACTATTGGGTTACGACGCAAAGGGGGGTCTGATGGAGCGCGCAGAACGCATGGTTGTCCTCGGCTTCGGCCTCTGTTTTGAGGCCCTGTTGGTCCCGGTGCTGTGGTTCATGCTTGTTCTCACAGCGTTCACCGCTGCGCAACGGTTCGTTAAGGTCTGGCGACAAGCGACTATCGACATCTCCAGTTCAAACAGTAAGAGCTGACATTGAAGGGGCAGAGCGCGACAGCGCTCTATCGACTCGGGGCGATGACTGCTCGTGCTTTGCCAAGCCCTATTGCAAGGGCTTTGCCTCAGATTGCTTCGTTCCCACTGAGTTGGGCCTTGCGAAGTAAACGTTCAATGGTTGGGCGACATATGAGACGGGCATTACGGGCCAATAGCGATGATAAGGAAGTTAAGGTCGCAACCAGAAAAGCATTTGCCTCCTATGCGCGGTATTGGATTGAATCTTTTCGACTTCCGACACGCAGTGGTAAGCAGCTCGCTGAAGGTATAGAGGTCCCTGATTATCGTTATGTTGAAGAAGCCTTGGGTCGTGGTAAGGGAGTGATTCTTGCCTTGCCACACTTAGGAGGTTGGGAATGGGCAGGATTCTGGATGGCCAGCGTAAATAGCTTGCCAATAACGGTTGTTGTTGAACCAATCGAACCTCCAGAGTTATTTAATTGGTTCGCCAGTTTTCGCTCAAAACTCGGCATGAATGTAGTGCCCCTTGGGCCTTCAGCTGGCACCGAAATAGTGACCGCTTTAAAAAATAACGAAATAGTTTGCTTACTCTGTGATCGAGATATCGCAGGGGGCGGAATTGAAGTTACTTTCTTCGACGAATCCACCACTCTTCCTGGTGGCCCTGCTCTTATGGCATTGCGGACAGGGGCTGCATTGTTGCCTACTGCCGTTTATTTTGGGCCGAAAGGCAATCATCTTGGTCTTGTCAGGCCGCCGATTGATGTGGTCCGAACTGGCACGGTCAAAGAAGATGTAACCCGAGTTACAGGTCGACTTGCCGAAGAATTGGAATTCTTGATCCGCAGGGACCCTGAACAGTGGCATCTCTTTCAACCCAATTGGCCAAGCGATATTGCGATCCAAACCTGAATGGTTTCAAATTGCGCTGTGGAGTGACCAAATCATCACCTAGCGTTAGCCGGTGTGAGAATCGGAATTATCTCGCCCTACAGCCTTAGCAGCCCTGGAGGTGTCCAGAGCCAGGTCCTCGCGCTTTCAAGAGCCTTGAATAGGCTTGGTCATAAGGTGCGGGTTTTGGGCCCTTGTGATGGAGCTCCGCCCGAGACAGGAGTGACACCGTTGGGTGCCAGTATTCCGACGTTTGCAAACGGCTCGATCGCACCAATTGCCCCAGATTTGGCTTGCACGCTCAGAACAATAAGGGCCTTTCGCGATGAAGATTTTGACGTGATTCACATCCACGAACCCATATGCCCGGGTCCTTCCCAAACTGCGCTGTTCTTAAGGAGTGCTCCGATAGTAGGTACGTGGCATGCGGCTGGCGGCAGTAAGGCCTATCTGACACCAGGAGTTAGATGGTTAGCCACGCGAATGAATATTCGTGCGGCAGTTTCCCAAGATGCGCGAGACATGGCTCACGAAGCCCTTGGGGGAGACTACGAAGTCGTCTTCAACGGAATCGAAGTAGACAATTTCATTAATTCGGCGGCAGCAAAGTGTGATGGACCGACCATCGCATACGTCGGCCGACATGAACCGCGCAAAGGACTAGATGTCCTGCTAGCGGCCATGACTTCGTTGCCTCAGAATGTCACGCTCTGGGTTATGTCAGATGGCCCTCAAACCGGGGAGCTGCGCAAAAAATATGAAGCTGACCAACGAGTCCACTGGCTTGGATCGGTAGGCGAAGAAGAGAAAGTGCAACGGATAAAAGGTGCTGATGCACTTTGTGTTCCCTCGTTGAGAGGCGAAAGCTTTGGGATTGTCTTGCTCGAGGCAATGGCGGCTGGAACACCGGTAGTCGCCAGTGACTTGCCTGGTTACCGGAACGTCGCATCCACAGGCGACGAAGCGCACCTTGTTCCACCCGGCGACCCAGTCGCTTTAGCCAACGCGTTGTTGGAGGTTATCGAAGATACAGACTTAGCTAGTCGGCTTTCTCAGGCCGGTCGCAAGCGAGCGTTAGAGTTTTCAATGGACCGGCTCGCAAGAATCTACGTTGACCTTTACGAACAAGCCATCGAGGTCGAACGACAAGATCCTGATCGGGGCGGCTGGCGCGGAGAGCTAAGTCGAATGGGTTTGCCTTTCAAACTTCGAGGTAAAGCCGCCCAGACTCTGCCATAGGTGCAGAGCGCTAGCTGTCCAGGGTCGTACACTGCGACACAGACTTGCTGGAAAATACTGGAGACACGAAATATTCATGAACGAAGTGAGCGAAGAAAACCGACAAAAAGTAGGTTCCGTCACGGCCTTGTTTGTGCTGTGTGCGCTTATTCTGTCGGTAATTCTGTCGCTGCTTTTAATGGCGGCCTCAACCCCCAAAGCGATCGCTCTCTTGGTTGGATTGCTAGCCCTGCTGTTACTGCTTTGGGTTAGCGCAACAACCGAACGACGTATTCTGAATAGTTTGCCAGGTGGTCGATTGGCTGAAGGAGACCACCCTCGCATCACTAACTTGTTGGAAGCTCTCTGTCTTTCAACGGGCATCTCGCCGCCCCAAATTCATATTCTTCCAACAAAAGGCCGCAACATTGCAGCCCTTGGTCGATCGGTAAACGAATCAACTTTGATTATTACTACGGGACTCTTGGAAGCCGCCACCCGGATCGAATTAGAAGCGGTTCTGGCCAACCGGATTTATCAGATAGTAAGCCATAGGACCGCTTTGGTAACCGCAGCCGTATCGACTTTCGGGCTCGAGATTGGCCCATCTCCGTTTCGAATTCGGCCCTTTGCGCTTATGTCACCGAAACTGAAACAAAAAACAGGGCTGCTTGTAGACCCAAGCCAGGACTTCTCAGGAGATGCTGCGGGAACGGGTATAACCCGATATCCACCGGGCATGGTTGAAGCATTCGAAATGGCCGACAATGGGACCTTAATTTCGGAAACCAGCCCGAGTCTTGACTCACTCTGGCTGTTCCCTTCGAAGCCCGAAACCAATAGGCCTTCTGTCGAAGCTCGGGCGACGGTGCTTCGCGAGATGTGACTTAGCAATGAAAATTGGCTTCTTCGTTATCGTAATGTGTGCACTGGTGGCTGCCGGCTGCGCGGCCGATGCGCCAGATGCTTACAGGACAAAACAACCTCAGTTAAGTAGCGCTGCAAGCACTACAACTGCTGCGCCGATAACAGCAACGGCTAACGAAAGAGAAGTTATCTCTCCCGACGATGAAGATCCGGAAGCTGTTGAAGCTCCTTCAGCTGCTATTCCAGCAACCGACCCAGATGACTTGCGAACTGATGAAGTCGTCTCTCCCTACAGGGGAACTCCCGCTGAAGCGTCTGTGTGGTTTGCGCCGCGGTTGGCGTTAAAGGTAGATAACGCGCCTGCAGCCCATCCGCAAGAAGGCCTGCAGGAAGCGGACGTTGTATTTGAAGAATTAGTTGAGGGAGGGTTGACAAGATTCCTCGCCATTTTCCACTCGCAAGTCCCAGAATTTGTTGGACCCATTCGCTCTGGACGTTCCAGCGACATACCGCTACTCATGCCATTTGACGGAGCCTTCTTTGGATGGAGCGGTTCTAATTGGGCGTTTCGTAGGCTCTTGAAAACCGTGGCAATAAATGATGTGGGGGTTTACCAGAACCCGGCACAGTATTGGCGTAAGAGTGACAGACCTTCTCCAAGTAATTTGTGGGCGCGATCAACTCAATTACTTCAACAGTTCGAAGTTGAAGTGCCTTTTTCTGAACAACTTTGGCCGTTTCAAAAACCAGAAGATCGGCAGGCTCGCGAAGGTCGAAAAGTTGAGGGAGTCCAAATTGACTGGGGCTTAACCGACGTGTCATTTCGTTGGTCCGATAGCCAGAAGACATGGAAAAGATTTCAGAACGGAGAGCATCACCTAGCCATCACCGATGAGGGTGAAGAAGTACAGATAACCGCCGAAAATGTAGTTATCCAATTCACAAAATACGTTCTGACGAACGAGGTTGACGGCAACGGGGCACGAATTCCACTAGCTCAACTATCGGAAGGATCGGGTACGGCCTGGATATTAAAAAATGGCGAGATCACAGAGGGGCGTTGGGTCAAACCAAACATCACAGTGCACACTAAATTCGTCGATGAAACTGGCGAGGCCGTTCCAATGACCCCAGGTGCTACATGGGTTTTGTTAGCCCCCCGAGACTCAGCGACAATCATCGCTACTGATGGTTAAACGAAGCGACTCGTCTGCAACTGACGGGCTTAGACTGGAAATATGGCAGATGGTACGAACGGATCAGAATCACAAGTCGGCACGGTTCGGGTTAAGCGCGGATTAGCCGACATGCTTCGTGGTGGCGTCATTATGGACGTGGTCACCCCTGCTGAAGCGAAGATTGCAGAAGACGCCGGTGCGGTCGCTGTAATGGCTCTAGAACGCGTACCCGCAGATATTCGACGTGATGGGGGAGTTGCACGCATGAGTGACCCCGCCATGGTCGAAGGCATACAAGAAGTAGTGACGATTCCGGTGATGGCTAAAGCGCGAATTGGACACTTTGCAGAAGCTCAAATTCTTCAATCACTAGGGGTCGACTACGTAGATGAATCCGAGGTCTTAACGCCTGCCGATGAAGCTCATCACATTGATAAATGGTCGTTCACCGTTCCCTTTGTTTGCGGGGCGACAAATCTTGGAGAGGCCCTCCGACGAATTTCCGAAGGCGCTTGCATGATTCGCTCAAAAGGAGAAGCTGGAACAGGCAACATCGTTGAGGCCGTGCGCCACTTGAGGTCGATATTGGGCGATATCCGCAAGATCACCCAAGCTGACCAAGCTGAACTATTCGACTGGGCGAAACAACTGCAAGCCCCGTTGGGACTGGTGCAAGAGGTCGCAGAGACTGGGTGTCTGCCTGTGCCGATGTTCTGTGCCGGAGGCATCGCTACTCCTGCTGACGCATCGCTGGTGATGCAATTAGGAGCAGAAGCAGTATTCGTTGGCTCAGGGATTTTCAAAAGTGAAGACCCCGCTCCCAGGGCAAAGGCCATTGTCGAGGCGACGACCCACTTCCGGGACCCAGCAATGGTTGCTAAGGCAAGTCGAGGACTAGGAGATGCTATGCCGGGACTTGAAATAGGTGAACTTGAGACCAAGCTCGCCGAACGCGGCTGGTAAGAAAATAAATTGGCACCGACAATCGGCGTATTAGCTCTTCAAGGTGCCTCCAGAGAACACACTGCTGCCTTAGAAAAGCTGGGATCAACCGTCTGTCAGGTCCGAGTGCCCCAGGATCTTCTCGGCCTTGACGCAATAGTGATTCCCGGTGGCGAGTCGACAACGATTTCGATGCTTCTCGAGTCGAGCGGTACCTTTGAGCCCCTGGCAGAGCTATTAACCAACGGGCTACCGGCTTTAGGAACTTGTGCGGGCATGATTCTTCTTGCAAAAGAAGTGTTAGACGGTCGACCTGATCAGAAATGCTTCGCCAAAATTGGCATTGCCGTTCGTCGAAATGCCTTTGGTCGGCAGATAGCAAGCTTCGAAACAAATTTGGATATAAAAAATCTGCAAGAGCCTTTTCCAGGAGTTTTTATTAGAGCACCTGGAGCACTCATACTTGAACCGTCAGTAGAGGTGCTTTCCAGCGTTCAATTAGATTCTGGAGAAGAAGTACCCGTTTTTTGCCGGCAAGGCAACGTGCTAGCTACCAGCTTCCATCCCGAATTAACGGATGACTTGCGCCTTCATGAGTTTTTCTTAGAGCATCTCTGACCAACACGTGGTAGTGACTGACTGTTCAACGACGTTCAATTCAGTCGCTAACAATGGCAGAATGTGACTCGGAGGTATCAAAGTGTCCGGGCATTCCAAATGGGCGACCATTAAACATAAAAAAGGTGCAGCAGACAAAGCACGCGGAAAACTTTTCGCCAAGCTAATCCGCCAAGTTGAGGTCGCAGCCCGTGAAGGTGGCGGTGACCTCGAGTCAAACGCAAATTTGCGCACCATGTATCAAAAGGCTCGCGATAATTCTGTTCCGCTCGACACGATTGAACGAGCTATAAAACGCGGAACCGGTGAACTCGAAGGCGTTAATTACGAACAAGTTGCCTATGAAGGTTATGCGCCTCATGGGGTAGCCATGTTTGTAGATGTGTTGACCGATAACAGAAATAGAACCGGAGCAGAAATCCGAAGTGTGTTTACTCGGGCCGGAGGATCGCTCGCTGAACCTGGGGCTGTCGCGTGGCAATTCGATCGCAAAGGCGTCGTATTAGTTCCCGCAACAGCAGAGGAAGACCAAGTAATGATGGCGGCGCTCGAAGCTGGAGCTGAGGACGTTGTAGCTGAAGGTGAAGTATGGAGAGTAACCACAGACCCATCGGATACAAATTCGGTGCGCGAAGCACTGGAAGGGTCCGGTATCGAAGTCTCTTCAACGGACCTGACCTATTTGCCCCAAAACGTCGTTGAACTCTCATCTAGCGGTGAGGCAGCTCAAGTCCTGGCAGTGATGGACGCACTTGACGATCACGACGATGTGCAGGGTGTCTACGCGAACTTTGATGTTTCCGATGAGGTATTGGCAGAACTAGCCAAAGGCTGATCGGCACCGTGGTTTATGTCATGTACAATCGAACCTGTGTTCGTTTTGGGTATTGACCCCGGCCTTTCGAGATGTGGATATGGCGTTGTAGAAAAGTCCGGTCGTAAGGCCGAGGCTGTAGCGATCGGCGTTATAAGAACGCCTGCCAAGGCTCCCACGGCAGAACGACTTGCATGGATCCAACAAGAATTCGTCAAACTCGTTGAGGAACATACGCCTGATGTGGTCGCAATAGAACGCGTGTTTTTTCAAGTGAACGCGAAAACGGCCATGGGAGTCGCACAAGTAAGCGGCCTTGCAATGGCTATCGGTCACTCGTCAGGTGCCGAAGTCGTCGACTACACCCCCAACCAAGTAAAGGAAGCTGTTGCGGGCTGGGGCAGTGCTAATAAAGAGCAAATGCAACGCATGGTCCAATCGTTGTTGGGCCTGCCGGAAATACCATCACCACCGGACGCCGCCGACGCAGCGGCTGTGGCCCTATGTCACCTAGCTCATGCATCGAGTCGCGAACTCACCAAGACTTTGAAACTTTCATGATCGGTTCACTGCGGGGCATGCTTATTGATAGAGAACCTGAAGGAGAGATTGTTATTGAAGTCAGCGGAGTCGGGTACCGGGTTTTTGTTAATCCTCGAACGCTGGTTGACCTTCCCGATGTTGGAAGCGAAGCATTCGTGCATATTCATCACCAAATACGCGAAGACAGCCAGCAACTGTATGGTTTTGCGACGCTCGCTGAACGTAAATGCTTTGAATCCGTAATTGGTGCTCATGGCGTCGGCCCAGCATTAGGGATGGCAGTCTTAGCCACCTTGCCACCCGATGAGCTTCGCTACGCGGTAGCAAGCGACGATGTGGATGCGCTTTGTCTCGTCCCTGGCGTTGGCAAAAAAACTGCTCAAAGAATGGTGCTAGAACTCAAAAACCGATTGGAGCTTGTTGAAGGTGAAGCCAGCGAATTTAGCGCTAGCTCAGTAGCAGCGACGCCATCGGCACTCAGTGATGTCCGCGAAGCACTGAGCCAAATGGGTTTTGGGTCGGACGAAATACGTCGTGCGGTTGACGGCCTTGAAGCGGAAGACACTTCAACGATGTTGCGTGAGGCCCTCCAGCGGATGGGTCGCTGATGAACGAAAACGAGTGGGGTCGAGAGGAAGGTTTTCGTCGAGGCGACAACCAAAATCGCGACCAACTATTGAGTGCTGACGTGGCCGATGAAGAAAGGGACGAGGCAGGTTTGCGTCCCCGCCGATTAGACGAATTTGTTGGTCAAACAGAATTGAAAGAACATTTGGGAGTGTTGCTAGATGCGGCGCGAGCGCGAGAACAAACCCCAGACCACCTGCTATTCGCTGGTCCGCCGGGCTTAGGGAAAACTACTCTGGCAGGAATTGTGGCATCAGAGCTTGGCGTGACCATACATGTCACCTCGGGTCCAGCTATTGAACGAGCAGGGGATCTAGCCGCAATTCTCACCAACCTTGCAGATCGCGATGTCTTGTTTATTGACGAAATTCACCGTCTCCCAAAGCAGGTTGAAGAAGTCCTCTACCCAGCCATGGAAGACTTTCAAATAGACGTTATTTTAGGAAAGGGCCCTGCAGCCCGGTCGATTCGCTTTGATTTGCCTCCATTTACTTTGGTGGGAGCAACTACCCGAACCGGACTTATTGCTGGACCACTCCGCGACCGGTTTGGGCTTGTCGAAAGACTTGACTACTACGATCCGCTGGAATTGCAATCAATAGTTGAACGGGCAGCTGGAATTCTCTCGGTGAAAGTTGATTCAGAGGGCGCGGCTGAAATTGCAAGTAGGAGCCGGGGAACACCCCGCATAGCAAATCGCTTACTTCGGAGAGTCCGAGACTTTGCTGAAGTTCGAGTAAATGGAGCTATCGATGTTGCGGTCGCACGCGACGGCTTAGCACTGTTTGGGGTAGACGAACTCGGTTTAGATAAGGTCGACCGGTCCATCCTGGAATCGATAGCAGTTACTCATGTTGGAGGACCCGTAGGCTTGTCGACTTTGTCGATAAGCGTTGGCGAACAACCGGAGACTCTCGAAGATGTCTATGAACCCTTTTTGATTCAACAAGGGCTGCTTCAACGCACTCCGCGCGGACGCGTAGTTACTGCAGCAGCCTTTGATCATCTCCAGATATCGCCACCAAAAAAAATCGGCGAAGACCAATCTCTATTCGACGAAAAGTAAGAGCCGTTAGATGAATTGCGAGCGAGTTTGGTATGGCGCATACGGCTCGAATGTGCTGGAAGAGCGTTTTCTTCGGTACATAGAAGGGGGGAGTTACGTCCCCGAACATCCGCCGCATGTTGGAGCCCGAGACACACAAGGTCCCGGACCCAAATCTCCGCTAGTGCACGGTCCATGGAGCCTGTCATTTGGTTACAAGTCGGAACGATGGGGTGGGGGTGTCGCGTTTCTTGACCCTGACTTTAACCAAAGAGCATGTATTCGTTGCTGGGACGTTACCGATCAACAATTTATGGACATAGCGGCTCAGGAGAACGGCCTCCACCCTGGTGAGGTAGATGTTGATATTGCAGGAGTGAAAGATTTAGGAGAGCTGATCATTGGAGACACCTGGTACTCGAGAATTGTGTACCTAGGCGAATATCTTGGCCAACCGGTAATGACCTTTACTAGTTCCAAACCTGTAGAGGCTAATGCGCCAGGAGAAAGCTACTTGTCCGTGATTCTGAACGGATTTCTGGAAGCAGGCCCCGGTCAACTAGACCAGCATCTGGATCGATTGATGAGAGCAGACGGAGTAGATTACGGGTGGACAAGAGAGACCCTGTTGCAACTAGCAAATTTGGAGAACTTAAATTAGCGACGATCTGAGTGGACAACAGTGGTCCCAAAATATGAGGGAATTCGACTACGGACTGCCTGAGGGGGCGATAGCCCAAAGTCCTGCCGAACCGCGCGACAGCGCCAAGTTGCTTGTCGATGGTGGAATTGGGCAGCCCGTCCAACATTTGACAGTAGCCAACTTGCCCGGACTGATAGCCGAGGGTGATGTAGTTGTGGTCAATGAGACCAGTGTTATCCCTGCCCGGCTTCACTTACGAAAGGTGACTGGTGGTGCTGTAGAGGTTCTTTTGTTGGAACCGACGGAAAACGGCTGGTCCGCCTTAGTGAAACCAGGTCGTCGCGTGAAAAGTGGAACAGAACTGCGAAGTGAAAGAGATACTGAGCTTCAAGTATTGGTCGGTGATGAAATTAGTGAAGATGGTCAAAGAGAAGTAGTCGTCCGCCACAGAGGTGAATTAATTTCAAACCCAAGTGAGGCTCAGAAACTTTCTAGAGCCGGCGAACAACCTCTCCCGCCATACATAACCTCCAAAGGGCACTCGCCTGACCGCTATCAGACTGTTTACGCGCGAACGCCGGGGTCAGTTGCAGCGCCTACTGCAGGCCTCCACTTGACTGAAGGAGTGCTTCAAGAAATCAGAGACAAGGGAGCGCAAATAAAAAAAATAGATTTAATCGTAGGTATTGACACGTTCCGACCCGTGACCGTGGATGACCCGGCCAATCACGTAATGCATAGCGAGAGCTACAAGGTAGACGAAAGCACTTGGGAGGCGTGTCAAGCAGCTCAGCGAGTGGTGGCGATTGGCACAACTACGGTTCGAGCCCTCGAATCGGCAGCACGTGGGGCTCTTTCAGGCCGCACGGATCTCTTCTTGCGACGCGGATCTAAGTTCGAGATTGTTGACGCTCTTATGACTAACTTCCATATGCCTAAATCGACGCTACTGATGATGATCGATGCGTTTATTGGACAACGTTGGAAAAATTTGTATCGGGAAGCCTTAGAAAACAACTACAGATTTCTTTCCTTCGGCGATGCAATGTTTATGGACAAGACTCCTAGTTGAGCGCCCCTCTGCCATGCTGTACCAACTGTGTCTTTATCCTTCGAACTCCTAGCATCAGATAACAAAGCTCGCCGAGGTCGAATTCACACTTCGCGAGGTTCGATTGAAACGCCAGTCTTCATGCCGGTTGGCACGCGAGGAGCAGTAATCCACCTAGATCAGCGCGACTATGAACAGCTCGAACTGGAAGTCGTACTGGGAAATACCTACCACCTGATGCTCAGGCCAGGAGCCGACGTGATTGAGGAATTAGGAGGGCTTCATTCCTTCGTGTCCTGGGACGGTCACATGCTTACGGATTCTGGGGGCTTTCAAGTCATGTCCTTAAATGAAAATGTGAAAATTGATGATGACGGCGTCACGTTCACTTCAATTTACGATGGTTCTAAGTTGCGTTTCACCCCTGAAGATGCAGTAGCCACGCAGCAGCAAATAGGCGCTGATATCCAAATGGCTCTCGATGTATGCCCGGCTCTGCCTGCATCACAAGATGTGGTTATTAAAGCGATGGAACGAACCCATGAATGGGCAGCGCGAGCCAAAGCCGCGCACCATAGATCTGACCAATCACTTTTTGGAATCGTCCAGGGAGGTATCGACCCCACGCTTCGGACTAAAAGTGCCAAACATTTGGCGTCATTGGATCTGCCGGGCTATGGGATCGGAGGGCTTTCAGTAGGCGAAAGCCATGACGAGATGATGCCGGCCCTGAGTGCAACGACGGCAGAACTCCCAGAAGATAGACCTCGATACCTGATGGGGGTCGGTGACCCTGCGCGAATAGTTGACGCCATCGCAGTAGGGGTAGATATGTTCGACTGTGTGTTACCAACGAGGCTTGCCCGACACGGAACGGTCTTGACATCGGCCGGAAAGCTGAATTTGCGTAACGCAAAACACGCTCGTGACGATGAACCTCTAGACATGTTGAACCCTATGTCGAACAGCTTCAGTCGCGCCTATTTGAGGCACCTAATCCAAGTTAAGGAGCCTACAGCCGCGCGAATAGCGACCATGCACAACCTTTGGTTTCTCACGGACCTAGTCAAAAAGGCGAGGCGTGCAATAGAAGACGGCAGCTATGAGTCCTTCCGTATGGAGATACTCGAAACTTGGCGATAGATCACCAAACTTTTCGCTGAACAGCCAAAGATCCATGGAGACGGGGTAGGAGAGCAGTACGCTGACTGCTCGTCGTTCTAATTTTCGAGTCCGGAGTCGTTAACCATGGCGCTATTACTGCCGATCATTGTCTTTGCTGGCATGTATTTCTTGATCCTTCGGCCTCAGCAGAAACGAATGAAAGAACGCGAAGCGATGGTTCGAGCCGCCGACATAGGAGATGAGGTAGCTACCGTTGGCGGAGTCATCGGAACGATCGTGGCGGAAGAAGACGAGAACATCGTTTCGTTGGAAGTCGACACTGACGTAGAGCTAAGGGTGCAGCGACGGTCAATCGGAGAAATCATTACCAAATCAGAAGCCGTAGAAGAAGCAGATAGCGGTTCCGACGACGCTGACAGCGAAGACTGAACCTCAATTCTTGGTTGAATTGGATTAGATAAGTGCGCCGTTCTCATATTGTCTCTCTCATCATGGTTCTGCTGGTCGCGGGGGCGTCGTTAGCGGGCGTGCTCTCGGCGGGTTGGTCACCTGTGCTTGGCGTTCAACTTCAAGGGGGAGTCGAAGTCGTTCTGCGTCCAGCTGACGAAGTCTCGGATGAACAATTTGAACGTGCGATTGAAATTATCCGAAATCGAGTAGACGCGATAGGCGTGGCGGAGCCCGATATCACTCGTCAAGGAAACCAAGTAATTATTCAGTTGCCAGGCGTCAAAGATAAACAAAGGGCTGTAGATCTTATTGGTCAAACGGCCGAGCTTACGTTCAGGCCAGTGGTGACTATTTTCGACGCTGGTGACCCCAACCAACTTGCAGCTGTCCAACAACTTGTGCAAGGCAGTGTGGAGAATAGCGATTCAGCAAATCCAGACGAGTTAAGCCAATCAGAGCCGCCGCTGACTCTCTCTGATGTCTTGACACCACCCGATAAAGATGAGGCATCGGAATCGGTTGTCCTGTTGGGATCTGAAGGACAAACGGGGTTCGTGCTCTCACCGGCGGCCCTCACCGGAGAAGTCATCGATGAAGCGGCGGCTACTTTCCAAGGAGAATGGATCGTCAACGTATCGTTTAACGAAGAAGGGTCACTTCTTTTTGATCAAATGGCTGCAGCCAATTATCAAAAACAGGTAGCGATTGTTTTGGATGGCGTTGTTGAGTCAGCACCAACGATCAACGCCACAGAATTTGATGGGCAGGCAGTCATATCAGGCACATTTGACGAGGAAGAGGCGAAGAACCTTGCGCTAGTTCTTAGGTTTGGTGCCCTGCCCGTCGAATTCGAAAGAGACGACGTACGCACAGTGTCTGCGACCCTGGGTGAGGGGACACTACGCGCCGGAGTTATTGCTGGCCTAGTTGGACTTGCCCTAGTGGGTCTATACATGTTGCTCTACTACCGTTTGCTCGGCTTAGTGGCGGTGAGCAGCTTGGCGGTAAGCGGGGCGACCCTATGGTCAATCATTGCTTGGTTGGGCGAAAGTCAAGGATTAGCGCTCACACTCGCCGGGGCTACAGGCATCGTTGTTTCAATCGGTGTACAAGTCGACTCCAACATCGTTTACTACGAAAGAATTAAAGAAGAAGTCAGACGCGGTCGTGCTGTCAAGTCAGCAGCAGATGGAAGCTTTCGTGCAGCGTTCGCTACCATCATCTGGGCCGATCTTGCGTCGCTTATTGGCGCGGGCGTCTTGTATCAATTGACGACCGGAACCGTTAGAGGCTTTGCCCTCTACCTAGGAATTACTACCCTTATCGACCTAGCAGTCTCGTTCTTCTTCATGCGACCTCTAGTGGTCCTAGTGGCGAGACGATTGGTCAATGAACGACCAAAGAGGCTTGGGCTCACCACATTTGCGGAGAAGGCATCGGTATGAGTTTTTCTATTAGACGCCTATATCGCGGCGACACCAGCTGGGACTTCCTAGGAGTTTCGAAACGAGTGCTTGTCGGATCAACTGTCGCCGTCCTGATCTGTGTGCTTTCCCTGTTCGTCCAGGGGCTCAATCTAGGCATCGAGTTCGAAGGAGGCGGAGTTTGGGAAGCCCCCGCATCCCAAGACATAACGACCGATGACATACGAGAGTCTGTGGCTGATATCGGTATGAGCGACGCCCGAGTCCAGAAGATTACCGGTGGTGGCGATATTTTCCGGGTTCGAGGAGAGTTGCCAAGTGGAGAAACAGCAGAATCAGTTGGATCCGAGCTAGCACTGGCAGCCAAGGTTGACCCAGAATCAGTCAGTGCCCGAACCGTCAGCCCGTCGTTCGGAGACGAAGTGGCCGGTAAAGCGCGGCGAGCCCTAGTGGTGTTTTTTATTTTGATCGCTTTGTACCTAACGCTGAGATTCGAGTGGAAGATGGCTCTGGGAGCGCTTGTCGCTGTGGCCCACGATATTGCTCTCACCGTCGGCATCTACGCGCTTTTCCAATTCGAGATCAGTCCAGCAACCGTCGTAGCATTCTTGACGATCATGGGCTATTCGCTCTACGACACAATTGTTGTTTTTGACCGAGTGAAAGACAACGAAAAATCACTTTCGCTCAAAACACGAATGACATACTCAGACCTGGCCAATGTCTCATTAAACCAAGTGATTATGCGGTCCGTGAACACCACGATCACCTCAGTGTTGCCAGTGGCCTCACTCCTTGTCGTCGGTTCTCTGGTGATGGGAGCGACCAGCTTGCAAGAGTTTGCTATCGCTTTGCTAATCGGTCTTTTGGTCGGCTCCTACAGTTCCATCTTTGTTGCGATGCCCCTTGTTTCCTACCTCAAGCGTCGTGAACCTCACTGGGCTGAACAAGACCGAAGTGCCGAAGTTCTTAGCGAATCAAATTCCATAGAAAATGCGGCTACAGCCCTAGCGGCCGATCGCTATGACAGAAGTTCTCCGCCTAGACCTCGTAAGAAAGGGCGAAAGCGTTGAAGAAGCGGGAACACTTGACAGATGGAAAAACAGTTCGACTCTGACTCGCTAAAAAGTTTTGTCCATGACGTGCCGGACTTTCCAAAAGCCGGAATAATCTTTCGAGACATAAATCCCTTACTGGCACAACCTGGAGCTTTGAAGGCGGCGGCAGCAGCAATGACCTCCGAATTCAGCACATTGCCGATTACACATGTAATAGGAATTGAATCCAGAGGGTTTTTGTTCGGTTCTATAATTGCTCAAGATATAGACCGTGGATTTTCCCCAATACGAAAGCAAGGAAAATTGCCCGGAGAGGTAGTTTCGGAAACCTACAATCTCGAGTACGGAACCGAAACCCTAGAGATACAGACTGACGCAATAGGCCCAGGGGACCGGATTCTGCTGGTTGACGATGTGCTTGCTACTGGAGGAACGCTGTCCGCAGCAGAACGTCTAGTAGACGCGACAGGAGCTGAAGTAGTAGGAGCGACAGTGCTCATCGAGTTAGATTTCTTGGGCGGCCGCAAACAACTTGGTGTACGTCACGTTGCTGCCGTGATTCACTATTAGGTAGATGAACATCTACCAGCGGTCGACTCACTGATGGCCACCGTTACCAGAGTGCTCCCATGGCGTCGATCGGCCGCCCCTGTCCACACTGAAATTCAAGGAGTGGTTGATCGCTACAAAGCTCGTTGGCCGCGAAGCTCTTCAGAGCTACTCGTGAGAGCTTACGAAACAGCCAACGCAGCCCATGAAGGCCAAAGAAGAAAGTCTGGGGAGGCCTACATACTTCACCCAGTAGCAGTTGCGTCGGTCGTGGCGGAAATGGGGCTAGACGACGTGTCAATAGCAGCAGCGCTGTTACATGACGCAGTTGAAGACACCAGCGCAGAGTTAGCTGACATTCAAAGAGAATTTGGTCACGATGTCGCAGCTCTCGTTGACGGTGTCACGAAACTTGATCGGGTTCGATTTGCGACTAAGCAGGCACAGCAGGCGGCTACCTTGCGAAAAATGCTAGTTGCGATGGCTCGCGACCTACGCGTCTTGTTAATAAAGCTTGCTGATCGACTTCATAATATGAGAACTCTGGGAGCACTCCAGCAGACCAAACAAGAGCAAATCGCCCGAGAAACCCTAGATGTCTATGCACCTCTAGCTCATAGGTTGGGAATGCAGGAAGTAAGGAACGAGTTAGAGGACCTAGCCTTCGCTGCGCTTTACCCGAAACGGTATGCCGAAATCGATCGACTTATCGCTGAACGAACTCCGGCACAAGAGGCATATTTAGAAGGAGTGTTGAAGACGATCCAAGGCCAATTAAGTAGCGCTTCTGGAGACACTTTAGTAACCGGGCGAAGGAAGCACCATTGGGCCGTTTACGAAAAGATGGTGGTGAAAGGCCGATCATTTGATGAGATATTTGATCTTGTTGGGATAAGAGTGGTCTTGCCGACCATTAGAGATGCCTATGGGGCCTTGGGTTCTATCCACAGTACTTGGAAGCCAGTTTCGGGCCGGTTCAAAGACTACATAGCGATGCCGAAGTTCAATTTGTACCAGTCGCTTCACACCACAGTGGTAGGTCCTGAAGGTGTAAGCCTGGAAGTCCAAATCAGGACCGAAGAAATGCACCAACGCGCGGAATACGGAGTAGCGGCGCATTGGCGTTATAAAGATCCCTCTGAAGGTGCCGGCGCTGAAATGCCTTGGCTGAACAACATCGTGGACTGGCAAGCCGAAACCGATGATCCCGAAGAATTTATGCGCACCCTCGCGGTTGACCTAGATCAAGATGAGGTTTACGTGTTCACACCAAAAGGTGACGTTGTGACGCTTGCTACCCAGTCGACACCAATCGACTTCGCATACTCGATCCACACTGACATCGGAGACTCAACGATAGGTGCGAAAATCGATGGAAGGCTCGTACCTCTCGACCGCCAACTTCAATCTGGTGACACCGTTGAAGTATTTACATCGAAAGTTGATGGGGCTGGACCCGCTCGCGATTGGTTGGGAATAGCGACAACTCCCAAAGCCCAGAATGGCATCAAACAGTGGTTTGCTAAGTCGGACCGAGAGGAAATACTTGAATTAGGCAGAGAGCAAATCACAGAAGCTATGAGGGAAGAGGGCCTGCGTGCTCAGTTGTTGATCGAGAGCGATGAACTTCGCAATGTGGCAGATCAATTTAACCGCAGCGACCTAGCTGTCCTCTACGAAGCGGTTGGTAAGGGTGACCTGAAAGCGGCTTCCGTAGCAAAACGCTTAGTTGCAAACCTTCGAGGGGAGGGGAGTGGCCAACGTTTGCCAGCCAAACCGGCTCAGCATCGGGGCTCCAGACGTCGTCGAACCAGCGGTGTCCACGTTGAAGGCTTTGACGACTCATTAGTTCGATTAGCTGGATGCTGTAACCCGGTCCCCGGTGACGAAATTCTTGGTTTCGTCACCAAAGGAAGAGGCATCTCGGTGCATCGAAGTGATTGCACCAATGCATCAGAACTGGTCGGGGCTTCTGGAGCGCGCCAGGTCGAAGTCGATTGGGATGCGGCCTTCTCTGGTCAGTTCCGTACCAGCGTTGAGGTGAGAGCGCTAGATCGAGACCACCTTCTAGCAGATGTCGTCGTCGTCATATCGGAACATCACCTCAGTATCTCCAGTGCCCACACCTTCACAGGTGAAGACCAAGTTTCTGTTTTGCAATTTGACATTGAGGTGGGCGACCCAACGCTGCTAGAACAACTACTTGGAGCTGTTAGAGAGGTCGATGGAGTGTTTGATGCTCACCGTGTGGTGCCTAACAGTGCTCGGCCTCCATCGTGAAGTAGCTCAAGGTAGACACAAAAGTGTCGGGGACTTTGCGTTTCAAACATCTACGATGGTGAGTTCACCGGGCGTCAATCTCCTCTGTTCCCCACCACCCGAGGATTATCAATGTCGAAGAAGGCAAATACCTTCCAAACTCCAATCGGGACACGTGACCTATTGCCAGGAGAGTCTTCCCGGTGGGAAGCAGTGATTGAGGTCTTCTCGAACGTTGCGTCTCGCGCAGGGTTTTCATTGGTCGACACACCAATTTTTGAAGATGTCGGGGTTTTCACGCGAATCGGAGAAGGCACTGACGTCGTCGGAAAGGAAATGTACGAGTTTCTGGATCGAAGTGAACGTCCAATGGCTTTGCGACCGGAAGGGACAGCGGCGGTTTGTAGAGCATTCGCGCAGCACAGACCTCCTGTGCCTTGGAAGGTTTATTACCGGGGGCCGTATTTCCGGTATGAGGCACCGCAAGCTGGACGTTTCAGGCAGTTCCACCAGTTTGGTATCGAAAGCATCGGATCGGATGATCCCGATATTGATGTGGAAGTGATTGCTCTGGGCTGGAAGGTTTTATCCGCCGTAGGTATCAACAAAATTGATTTGCAGATCAACTCGATGGGCGACCAGGAAACAAGAAGGAACTATCAAGAAGCTCTGATTGTTTTCCTCAAAAACCATGCAGATGACCTAGCTGAAGAAGACCAACATAAAGTTGACTCCCACCCTTTGAGAGTGTTGGATTCCAAGCGCCGAGCTACACAAAGTGTTACCAAAGAAGCACCGAAAATAAGTGACTTCTTGAGCGAAGACGCCCAGGTGCACTTTGAAAGAGTCAAAGATGGACTGACCGCTCTGGAAATTCCATTCTCGATCCAGCCGAGACTTGTTCGTGGTTTGGATTACTACACCCACACCACCTTCGAGTTTCAAAGCTTGGCACTTGACAGTGCTCAGAACACCGTCTGTGGCGGTGGAAGGTACAACGGGCTGATTGAAGAACTTGGTGGCCCAGCGACGCCGGGCATTGGATTCGGAATGGGAATCGAGCGACTGCTGCTAGCTTGCGACGCTGAGACATCGTTTCCGGCTCCTCGTTCCGCCACCCAAGTATGGGTGGTTGACGTGACCGACGGATCATCAGCTCGCGACCTAACCCACATCTTGCGTGACCACGGGTTGACGGCAGATCGGTCGTTTGATCAGCGTTCGATGAGAAGTCAAATGCGTAGCGCAAATCGTTCGGAAGCGGAAATAGCCCTAATCATTGGCGAGCAAGAAGTGGACGAGGATACCGTGGCGATCCGAATGCTTCGTGACGAGGAAATAGGACAAATAGTGGTTCCTCGCAGTTCAGCTGTAGCGGAGGTTCAACGCCTCCTGGGGCTCGAATCTTGAATATGGGCTATCGCTCTGGAGACAGATCATGACAATAAGAACCAGTTACTGTGGGCGTCTAACCGTCGATGACATAGGGAAAAGTGTCACCGTTTGTGGTTGGGTGTCTAAACGTCGAGAACATGGAGAGTTCCTGGCCTTCGTGGACCTTCGTGACCGCACCGGAATAATCCAGTGCGTAATAGACCATGCCCACGACATCCGCAGCGAATACGTGTTGGCTATCACTGGGGTTGTAAGGGAAAGACCTCCAGAGACCATTAATGACGAATTGCCCACTGGCTCTATAGAGATCGGCGACGCGACTGTCGAAATTCTTTCGGAGGCTGAGCCAACACCTTTTCAGATAAGTGGGCGGGTCGAGGTTGACGAAACTATTCGAATTCGGCACCGTTACTTGGATTTGCGAACTGGACGGATGCAAAGAAACCTTCGAAGTCGAGCATTGATCAACTCCGCTATCCGCCGGTCTATGGATGCCCAAGAGTTTGTTGAAGTCGAAACTCCGATGCTCATAGCCTCAACGCCGGAGGGAGCAAGAGACTTTGTCGTGCCAAGTCGTTTGAGTCCAGGAAACTTTTATGCGCTTCCACAAAGCCCACAGCTGTTTAAACAGTTATGCATGGTTGGCGGCATAGACCGCTACTACCAGATAGCGCGCTGCATGAGAGACGAGGACCTGAGGGCAGATCGGCAATTCGAATTCACGCAACTCGATATGGAGATGAGTTTCGTTGATGGCGACCAAGTGCGAGCCGTAGTTTCAGAAGCTGTTAGTGAGGCGGTTGAATGTATAGCCGGACAGCGTCCGGCGGCGATACCCGAAATCACATGGCTTGAAGCGATGAATAGATACGGTTCCGACAAACCAGACGTTCGGTTCGGTCTTGATCTAGTCGAACTGACCGATGTATTTGCTAACACTGAGTTCAATGCGTTCAAAGCGCCCTGCATTAAAGGAATAAAGGTCCCAGGCGGCGGCGAGATTGGACGTAACCAGCTTGATCAATTAACTGACAAGGCCAAGAGCTGGGGGGCCAAAGGGCTTGTATGGCTAAAAGTGGGAGAGGCAGGAGAAGTCAACTCCCCAGTTGCCAAGTTCATGAGTGAGCAAGAGATCTCAGATCTCCTAACGGCCATGGAAGCTGTCGAAGGTGACATATGTTATCTGGTTGCTGATGACTGGCGAAAAACGGTCCATGTATTAGGACTTCTTCGACTTGAATTAGGAAAACCACCTGTGAATGAGGGCGGTTTTCATTTTCTTTGGGTGGTCGATTTCCCTCTTTTTGAAGATGTGGATTCGGAAGGTAATCCAGTGCCTGCGCATCACCCGTTCACGATGCCGCACGAAGAAGATTTAGGCCTCCTAGAAGGCAACGCTCACCCCAACGACCTCCTTCAGGTGAGATCTCAGGCATACGACCTAGTTCTGAACGGTTGGGAATTGGGATCGGGCAGTGTGCGTATCCATAGGAGGGACGTACAACAACAGATTTTCGACCTTTTGGGGATCGGGGAAGAAGAGTCACAGAAAAAATTTGGGTTCTTGATGGATGCTTTTCGCTACGGAGCCCCGCCGCACGCTGGTTTCGCATTCGGAATTGATCGGTTAGTTGCCTTGCTTGTGGGTGAAGAAAACATTCGTGAGGTTATTGCATTCCCGAAGAGCCAGTCTGGCACCGATCCGCTGACAAACGCACCGACGCCTATCGACCAGAGTCAGCTCGACGAACTAGGCCTTAGGGTGCTGCCTGCCGCTACTTGACCCATATCTCTGCTGAGGCCAACTAGGTTCATTGCTGTGAGCGACCTATTCGAGTCAGCGGCGACCGAAGCAATGAAACGTCGAGCGCCTCTGGCCGCGCGGCTTCGTCCCAGGCGTTTAGATGATCTCGTTGGGCATGAGGATCTGTTAGGAGCCGAAGCGCCATTGAGAACTTTGATAGAGGCGGATCGCTTGACCTCGATCATTCTCTGGGGTCCGCCGGGTTGCGGAAAGACCACATTGGCTCGGCTTATTGCTAATCACACAGATAAAGAATTCATAACTTTGTCCGCTGTTTCGGCGTCGGTGAAAGATGTTCGACTAGTAATCGAAGAAGCGCATCGACGTCTAGGAGAACGAAACGTAGGGACAATATTGTTTCTTGACGAGGTGCATCGCTTCAACAAAGCACAGCAAGATGCTCTCTTACCTTCGGTGGAAGATGGCTTATTAGTTCTCATAGGCGCCACGACAGAAAATCCTTACTTTGAGGTGAATGCTCCCCTTCTATCGAGATCCAACCTGTTCCGGCTTAATGAATTGACTGATGCATCAATCGAAGAGCTTTTGCTTCGAGGAGCAAGTTACGAAGATGCCTCTATAAGCGCAGCGGCGAAACAACATTTAGCTACTCGTGCCGACGGAGATGCGAGAAGGGCGCTAACCGCACTTGAAGTTGCTGTTGTTCTTGCCGGAGGAAAAGGCTCAGAGGTTGAACTGCATCACGCAGAACAAGCGCTCGACTCGAGAGCACATCGTTACGGAGACGACGAGCACTACGACGTGATTTCGGCGTTTATCAAAAGTATTAGAGGCTCAGATGCCGACGCAGGGATTTACTGGTTGGCTCGGATGCTTGAAGCGGGAGAAGACGCACGTTTTATAGCTAGGAGGCTTGTCATTCTGGCATCAGAAGATATTGGTATGGCGGACCCAACCTCGCTGCTGGTTGCAGATGCGGCGGCGAGGGCTGTTGAGTTCGTTGGGCTTCCCGAAGCACAACTAAACTTGGCTCAAGCAGTTATTCACTTATCAACCGCTCCTAAGTCGAACTCAGCGCTGGTTGCCGTTACCCAGGCAAGAAACCATGTCCGTAAAGGAATCGGCCGACGAGTTCCAGTTCACCTTCGCGACGGCCATTACAGCGGGGCGAGAGACTTAGGGCACGGAGATGGCTATATCTACCCGCACGGAACAGAAGAAGGTTGGGTAGATCAGCAGTACCTTCCAGATGAGATAAGCGATGAACGTTATTACTCTCCGAGTCAAAATGGGTATGAGGCCCAACTAACAGAACGGCAACTTAAATGGCTGCAGAGTAAGCCTTCGGCTAATCCGCTAGACCAAAGGACCGATAACGAGGAATACAGCTAATGAGTGTTTGGGATTTAGTTGCGGTCGTAGTCACTGTGTGCGTGATAATAACGATGACCGTGCTGCTGCTGTTGCTGGTGCAGCTTGTGTCAGTGTTGAGGGACCTACGTTCGGCAGCTAACCGGCTCGCCGAAGATGCTCTACCCGCGGTGGATAACTTAAAAGAGACCGTAGATAATGCCGATGTGGAGTTGGAACGGCTTCATGGGGTAATTGGGGCGGCAGAGGAAGTCTCTCGTAATCTTCGATCCGTTGGCAGAAAGTCTGCACGCGTAACTTCAGCACCTCTGATAAAGGTTAAAGCCGTTGCAGCCGGCCTTAAATCAGCTACCACCCGTATCAAGCGTGGTTGAAGTGCCGAACAAAGATGAGCGCGTTATAGCGAAGTTCATGGCAGGCTATAACCGTGTTTAAACGATTGAGATGGCTGATGCTCGGCGGGCTATTCGGTGCTGGTAGTTCCTTGTGGATTCGCCGGCAATTTCGGCACCTGGCGACCCGATATGCCCCTGTTCGCGGAACAGTGACAGTAGCGGGAGCAGCACGGCGAGTAAGTCGTGACCTGCGCGAAGCTTGGGTTGATGGGCAGCGACAGATGCGTGACACTGAGGCCAAGTTGCGTGAAGAACAAATAAAGGTTTCAGACCGTTATTGATTAGGACCGAGTTCCTGCCCTGAGTCCTAGGTACCATCTTCAGGCATGCAAGCAGGTGAATTGCGCGAAGCCTTCTCAGCCTTCTGGACTGAACGGGACCACCAGGTCCGAAGTTCAGCGAGTCTCATCCCGCACGAACCATCGTTGCTGTTCACTGTGGCGGGGATGGTCCCCTTTATGCCCTACTTTCTGGGCGAGGAACAACCACCGAAGTCCCGATTGTGCACCATTCAGAAGTGCGTTCGAGCGGGAGGAAAACACAACGACCTTGATGACATAGGTCGCACCAACCGGCATTTCACTTTTTTTGAGATGATGGGCAACTTCAGTTTCGGAGATTATTTCAAAGCGGAAGCAATCCCTTGGGCCTGGGAGTTCGTAACCGAAGTACTGGGCCTAGAGGAAGAACGCCTTTGGGTTACCGTTCACGTCAGCGATGATGAGGCTGAGGAAATTTGGGCCTCCTCAGTCGGGTTAGCCCCCGAACGAATACAGCGGTTAGATAAAGACAACTGGTGGGCAGCTGGCGATACCGGTCCCTGCGGACCTTGTAGCGAGATCTTTTATGACCTAGGACCAGAGTTTGGAGACGACGGAGGCCCAGCAGAAGGCGGACAAGACAGATTCATAGAGGTGTGGAACCTAGTTTTCATGCAATTCTCCAACGACGGAAGTGGTGAACTACAACCGTTACCGCAGACAGGTATTGACACCGGTGCTGGCATGGAACGGCTTCTAGCGGTGCTCCAAGGAGTGCCGTCTGTATGGGATATCGATCTTTTTGCCCCGTTGCTATCTGAAGCCGAACGAATAACCGGAATTAAGTATGGTGAAGATTCTTCTACCGACGTATCGATGCGAATTTTTGCAGATCACGCTCGGTCTACGGCTCTATTAATTAGTGATGGCGTTTTTCCCTCCAACGAAGACCGTGGTTATGTACTCCGGCGTATTATTCGACGAGCTGTCAGACATGCCTGGACTTTGGGTGTCGAAGACGTTGTCATGCCTGGATTGGTTGAAGTAGTAGCAGAAGTTATGGGTGACCATTATTCAGATCTGCGCGAAAACCTAGAACTAATTAAGGATGTTGTCGGTCGGGAAGAAGAGCAATTTCGACGGACCTTAGCGACGGGTTCACAAATCCTCGAAGAAGCCGTGAGTTCTCTTGAAGAAGGAGATTCCCTCCCGGGGACCGTCGCATTTCAGCTTCACGACACGTTTGGTTTTCCTGTCGAAGTTACCGAGGAAATACTTAGCGAACGAAACCTCACGTTAGATAAAGAAGCTTTTGACTTGTCAATGGATGAGCAACGAGAACGGGCTCGTTCCGCACGAGATGACGGACCGGCTGTAGCCAATGAGGTGTACAGGCAAATCGTGGATCAGTTTGACCTAACTGAATTCGTCCGAGATTCAAGCAGCGTTGCCGATGCGCGTGTTCTGGCGGTTGTCGAGTTGGAAGGCCCCCAAGTTGAAGTGTTTCTGGATAGAACACCCTTTTATGCAGAAAGTGGTGGCCAAATAGGCGACACCGGGACCATAAAAACAGACGACGCTCTCGTTGCGGTGGACGACTGCACCTTCGCCTTGCCGGGACTACATCGACACCTCGGCCGTGTTGTTGAGGGAACCATTAGCTCTGAGTCAATTGCTGTAGCTGAAATTGATGATGAACGCCGGTCAGCAATCCGCCGAAATCACACAGCTACACACATTCTGCACTGGGCGTTACGCGAAGTTCTTGGAGACCATGTCAAACAGGCAGGCTCTCTGGTCGCACCTGATCGGCTTCGGTTCGACTTCAACCACTTCGAAGCAGTCACGCCAGCGCAACAGGCAGAGATCGAAGATCTCGTTAATGCGGAATTGCTCACTAATGGAGAATGTCTTCACTACGAAACGACGATGGAACAAGCTCAAAAAGTTGGAGCTATCGCATTTTTTGGCGATAAATATGGGGACAACGTAAGAGTCTTAGAGGCAGGAGACCATTCTTTGGAGTTGTGTGGAGGAACTCATGTCAACGCCCTCGGGGATATAGGCCACCTCCGAATTATTTCTGAAAATAGCGTTGGTTCGAATATTCGGCGGGTCGAAGCAGTAACGGGACTGGCGACAGTCGAACGCCTTCAAGATAGTGAGCAACTAATCGCTGAAATGGGTGAGCTACTTAATTCTTCACCCGACGAAATTCTTGAAGCTTTGCAACGTCGTTTAGGAGAAATAAAAGATCTGCGCGGCCAGGTTAAAGCTTTGCAGCAAGCAACGGCAGGAGCCCGAGCGAGTGAAATAGCTGATAGTGCCGTAGGTGGTGTCGTGATCAAAAGACTCGATGGATTAGAGCGTGATGAGTTACGCGATCTTGCTGCTGCGATTCGAGATAGGCCTCAGATTGAAGCTGTGGTGCTTGCAGGTGCCCCAGATAGCGGAGGTGTAGCACTGGTTTCAGCCGTAATTCCAGATGGAAAATTTGAAGCAGCTTCACTCATCGATGAAGCAGCTAAGGCAATCCAGGGCGGGTTTGGTCGTAAAGGTAACCCTCCATTAATTGTCGCTGGAGGCAAGAACATCGATGGCATTGAAGAGGCGTTGAATAGTGCTCGACGGGTAGCTGGCATAGAGGGAGGCTGACTTCCCCGATGAGAGCCATCGGAATCGACCTAGGGGAAAAGCGCATTGGCGTGGCGATTTCCGATAGCAGCGGCAACCTAGCAACTCCCTACGAAGTTGTTTTACGTACAGGAGATCGTGCCCAAGAACATCGACAGATCAGAGCTATTGTCGAAGAAGTGGAGGCGGAGATTGTCGTGGTAGGACTTCCCTTGTCTTTGGATGGCAGCGAAGGAAAGGCAGCCAAAGCCGCCAGGGAAGAAGCAAAAGCTATCGGGCAGATAGTTTCGCTACCTCTCGAAATGCACGACGAACGATTCACCACCGTTGAAGCCGAGCGCTTATTGAAGGAACAAGGCCTCAAAGCCCCTGAAAGAAGGAAAGTCGTTGACAAGGTCGCAGCGGCCATACTCTTGCAAGCTTGGATGGACGGGAGATGACTCCGCCAACCAATTCCCGCTTCCGAGGTTTTAAGCCCCCACCTCCACGTCAACGGCGCCCAGAACGGGTTAAACCCCGACAAAAAGAAGGCGTTGACTACGAAACAATATTTGTTCGTAAAGGGAAGGGAACAACGCTCTCGTTTCTATTCCTCTTAGGCCTTCTCTTAATAGCTGCGTTTGTGACACTCCGAGCCGTTCAATGGGGGAGAGAACAACTTGACCCTCCAGGAGAACAGGGGGCAGCAATCAACGTGACGCTACCTCCGGGAGTAAGCACTGGAGGTATCTCCGAAATTCTCGAACAGTATGAGGTGATACCCGATGCGAGAGCATACGAATGGTATGTCCGTCTGAAAGGAGCTCCTCTGTTTCAAGCTGGCGACTATACCTTCCACACGAATTCAGCAGTTTGGGATGCCTTGGAGATCCTTCGAAATGGGCCGCGGTACATAGAAGAAAATGTTCGGATTCGAGTCACTATCCCTGAGGGCCTTACGGTTCGACAAATTGTGAGCATCATCGATGAGGCCGAAGAAGTTCCATTTAGCGGAGCCGAGTTTGAAGACGAGATGCGCATGCAACACGTCGTTTCAAACTACGCACCTTCTCCTTCGGCTATGCCTACTGGAGCACTAGAACCCTATGAAGGCTTGCTCTTCCCTGACACTTACTACTTGGGCCCTGACTCCACGCCAGAAGACTTGTTGACTCAAATGGTGACTCGGTTTGACCAAGTCTTAACAAGGCTTGGCTACGCCGTAGCGCCCCAGACCGTAGGCCTTACTCCTTATGAGGCAGTGGTTTTGGCGAGTTTGATTGAACGTGAAGCCCGCGTAGGCAGTGAAAGAGCAAAAATTTCGAGAGTCATCCATAACCGACTTGCCGCAGACTGGTACCTAGGGATTGATGCCTCAATCGTTTATTTCACCGGAGACAACGAGTTGACGGTGACTGACCTTCAAACAGAATCACCCTTCAACACTCGGTTGTCGAAAGGTCTTCCTCCAACCCCTATCGCAGCGCCGGGGAAGGCGGCATTAGAAGCGGCAATGGCCCCAGTGTCGGGGCAATGGATGTTTTATGTGCTGGCTGACTCAGAAGGAAGACACAATTTTTCCGTCAGTAGCGACGAGTTCGAAAGAGATAAAGCTAAGTGTCAGGAACGCGGCCTGTGTTAGTTATTCCAGAGAACACGGGTGACTTAGGTACAAGTGTGGCCGCAGTAATCGGTGACCCGATAAGCCATTCCTTAAGTCCCCGTCTCCATAACGCAGCCTTCGCTGCCCTTGGGCTCGACTGGGTATATGTAGCCTGTCGCGTTCCAAAAGGTCAAGGGGCGCAGGCAATAGAGGACATGAGAGCTCTCGGCCTCAAGGGTCTATCTGTGACCATGCCTCATAAGGCTGAGGCGGCATTAGCTGTCGACACGCTTTCGGATACTGCCAAAAAATTAGGAGTCATCAACTGCGTTCGGGTGGAAGATGAGCGTCTTATCGGAGAGAACACCGATGGAGTCGGATTTTTGAACTCATTGAAGTCCCAAATGGGGATAGGGGTTGATGATCTTCGGGTAGTTATTCTCGGAGCAGGAGGCGCCGCTCGCTCAATTGCTCTGACTTTGGCCGAGAATGGCGCCGAGGTGGGAATATGCAACAGAACTGAAGCAGCTGCGCAGGAACTCGTTGACATGGTGGGTAACGAAAGTTTCGTCGTTGATCAAAAAGCAATTAAAAGTGCTGAACTTATTATCAACGCAACGTCACTCGGGATGAACATCAATGACCCGATGCCATTTGATGTAAACCTGTTAGAAGAGGGCCAACGTGTTGTTGACCTGATCTACAAGCCGGAGAAAACGGTATTGCTCAAAGAAGCTGAAGTTAAAGGGCTTGAGACCTTGAATGGGCTCGGAATGCTTCTTTATCAAGCTGGAGAGCAGTTTCGTTTGTGGACAGGAGAAGAAGCCCCAATTCACGAGATGGCTCAATCTGTTGGACTGGCCTTCTAGCATTTAAACAACCCTTAGCCTGCATGAACTGCAATCAGATTGACGTTTCGAGTTGACGAAGAGGTTTTATTTCAAACTCGTGGCGCCATTCAGTCGGTACTCTTCGTTGTGTGATTCGTCTTGAGGTATCCCTTGGCTCTCGTAGCTACCCAGTTGTAGTTGGAGCATCTGCGCTGGGTGAATTTCAGTCGCTAATTCCTGATGGGGTATCCAAAATTGCCTTCGTCACTCAACCAGGTATCGAAATCTCATTGGAGGCAGAACTTCCTTCGAGCGTCCACCTTCTGCCAGATGGAGAAGGAGCCAAAAAGCTCAGCGTCGTGGAAGACCTATGCTCAGCGTTCGCGAATGATGGACTCACACGACAAGATTTGGTTGTGGGAATCGGTGGTGGGGTTGTAACCGACGTCGCGGGCTTCGCTGCTGCTGTCTACCATCGAGGTATTCAAGTTATGCATGCTCCAACGACTCTTTTAGGCCAAATTGATGCGGCTATTGGAGGTAAGACGGGTGTCAACATACCCGAAGGAAAAAATCTTATTGGTGCATTCTGGCAGCCAAGCGCAGTCATTTGTGACACTGACGTTTTGATGTCGCTGCCCGAAAGAGAGTTCCGGTCGGGGATGGGTGAATTAGCGAAATATCATTTTCTCGGAGGCGAAGGTCTAGACAAACTTTCGCTCAGCGAACGAATAGCAGCTTGTATACAAATCAAAGCTGATGTAGTGGCGGCAGATGAGCGAGAAGGCGCTAGCCGTGCCCTCTTGAATTATGGCCACACTCTTGCTCACGCGCTGGAAATAGAGGGCCGTTTCGACCTCCGGCACGGGGAAGCCGTAGCAATCGGTATTCAATACGCAGCTTTGGTCGCACATGCGATGGGCAGAATCGACGAAGCGAGACTGGCAGAACACCAACGTGTACTGGATGTCTACGAGTTGCCGCGCTCGCTTCCCGAAGGATGTGACGTCGATCGAGTAATGGAATTATTTGGTCGCGATAAGAAAGCGATAAACGGTTTAACTTTCGTGTTAGATGGTCCTGATGGCCTTTCCGTAGTGCCTGGAGTTCCGGAAAAAACGTTAAGAGATGTATTAACTCAGATGTGAGGCCGTCATTCGCGCTGACTTCTGGCAACCTAGTGATGTGGCACGCCCTGTAATCCTTCTTATGTCCGGACCCAACCTGAATCTTTTGGGAGATCGCGAGCCCGAGATTTATGGCACTGAGACGCTTATGGACCATGTAGCTAATGCGCGCGAACAGGCACAGGAAAAAGGCTTTGATTTAGAACATGTCCAGAGCAATCATGAAGGCGCTTTGATTGACGCAATTCATGCAGCAAGAGGTCGCGTGGCATCCATCGTTATTAATGCCGGGGCCCTAACCCATTATTCGTGGTCGCTGCATGACGCTTTGTCTGCCTATAACGGCCCAGTAGTTGAGTTGCACCTGTCCGACCCGAAGAGCCGAGAGCCATGGCGTCATCTGTCGGTGATCGAACCTGTAGCGATTTCTTCAGTGGTCGGAAAAGGAGGGGCCGGATACCGGGAAGCCATTGATACCGCCATCAATGCCTGCAATAACAGCGATGCATAACCTCCCAAAGATCAACCACACTTCTCGACTAGCGAAGCTCCGAAAGGTAATGGCCGAGCAGTCGATGGAAAGTTTTATGACGACTGACGGGGTAAGTATTAGATGGGTCAGCGGTTTCACTGGCTCGGCAGGAAAGCTGGTGGTGGATGCAAACTCGGCCTGCCTTATTACCGACGCCCGTTACGCAGAGCAAGCTATTCGAGAGTTGGATGGAGTAGAGATCGAATCCTTTATCGGTGATGGGCTTGAACAAAAGAAATTTTTATTGACTCAGATCGCAAATTCGGAAACTTTGACACTCGAATCAGATCGCATCACCTGGGGAGCGGCCGAAGCTCTGAAACAAGAGATAGACGCACAGGTGATGCCATCATCGGGGTTCATAGCAGGGCTACGGCAAGAAAAAGATCTAGGTGAAGTGGCTCGAATAGAAACCGCAGCGAGAATCGCTGATGACGCAATAGCACAGGTCCTCCGACAACTTGCTCAAGAACCGACGGAAATTGAATTCGCTCGATCACTCGACGTAGCCATACTTGACCAAGGCGCAGAAGCCCTTTCGTTTGAAACAATCTGTGCCAGCGGATTGAACGCAGCAGCGCCGCACGCAAGGCCGTCGAACCGAGTAATAAGATCAGGAGATTTAGTAGTCCTCGATTTTGGTGCAGTAATAGACGGGTACCACTCCGATATGACTAGGACCTATGCAGTTGGAGATGTCGATGAGCCCTCTCAAGACATCATTCGAAGTGTTACCGAAGCTCAACAATTGGGATGCGAAGTGATTCGCCCTGGGGTAAAGGCTTCAGAGGTTGATGAAGCATGTCGTTCATATCTAGCTGAAAAGGGACTGGGAGAATATTTTGTCCACGGCACCGGTCATGGGGTTGGTCTAGAAATTCATGAAGCTCCTTGGATTAATAGTAAGAGTTCCGAGGTTCTAAAAGAGGCTCAAGTAGTGACTGTGGAGCCAGGCGTGTACCTTCCCGGTGTCGGCGGTGTGCGCGTAGAAGACACAGTGTTGATTACCTCATCTGGATTTCGGCGGCTTAGCGCAGCTCCTAAAGATTCGATTGTTTAAATCGATTTGCTAGCCAACGTCTCCAAAACATAAGGGAACCTATGTCCATATCTACATCAGACTTCAAAAATGGCATGACGGTCGATTTAGACGACGGCCTTTTTCAAATATCGGAATTCCAACATGTGAAGCCCGGAAAGGGCGGTGCTTTCGTCAGAACCACGTTACGGAATGTCCGAACCGGAGCTGTTATCGAAAGGACGTTCCGGTCCGGGGAAAAAATGGAGCGCGCTGTTATCGACAAACGAGAAATGCAGTATCTCTACTCGGACGGCGGCGATTTAGTGTTCATGGACAATGAAACTTATGAGCAACTTCAGGTAGGTCGGCCTCAGCTCGGAACAGCTCCGGATTACCTTGTTGAAGGAGAAGGGGCGGTCCTGCAAATGTATGGCGGAGAAATAATCGATATCGAGTTACCAGCTTCAGTGGTGTTAACGGTTAGGGAGACAGAGCCCGGCATTCAAGGCGATCGTGTTTCAGGTGCCCGCAAGGCTGCAACTATGGAAACAGGGCTAGTAGTGCAAGTTCCGCTTTTCATAGAGACGAACGAGCGTCTGAAGGTAGACACAAGAAGTGGCGACTACATTGAGCGAGCTAACGGGTGACCGAAGACCCCTTCGCCCCAGGTGCCTCGACGCAGAAACGAGAAGCACGAGAGCGAGCAATCGAGTTGCTGTATGAAGCAGAAGTTCGCGGCATCTCGATTAGCGAGGTCCTGAGTAGTCAGGTCATTGTGCCTGCGCAACTAGTCGAGGATTTGGTCAGAGGAGTCTCTGAAGACATCGAGCGGATCGACGCCGAAATAGACGCGTACCTCAATGATGATTGGTCATTGGATCGTTTGGGAATGCTCGACTTATGGATTCTTCGCATCGGTATCTACGAACTACTTTCAGGAGCCGTACCTGTAGCCGTTGCGATTAACGAGGCAGTTGAATTAGGAAACCTGTTTGGTGCTACCGACGAAAGCGGAAAGTTTATAAACGGGGTACTTGGATCAGCAGCTCGCGATATAGGCAATTAGTTCGGTTAACTCTGAATTGGTCACTAACAAGAACTCCATTTCGACTAAGCTCCTCGCCTGACCGTGAAGCGAGTCCTGTGAGGCTCAAACGGACAGGAGGAAACGCAGTGGCCGACCGCGAGCGCCGTATGACGCCCCCTTATGGGGGTGTTTTTGTTGCCCGCACCACTGTTTTGGATGCAGCCCAGGTCCACAGAGCTCTTACCAGAATCAGTCACGAAATCATTGAACGTAACCAAGGACTTGAAGATGTTGTGCTGGTTGCGCTCCAAACAGGTGGAGTTGAGATAGCTCGACTCCTGTCTCGTTTGCTCTTTGAAATCGATGGAGTAGATGTCCCCACTGGAACGCTAGATGTTGCTCTGTATCGAGATGACATAGGCCTCAGACCAGTTATGGCTGAGGCCGAAACTGATATTCAAATCGATCTCGGTGGCAAGATAGTTGTGTTGGTAGACGACGTTTTGTTTACCGGTCGAACGATAAGAGCAGCCCTAGATGCGCTTACAGACTTTGGTCGACCGCGCGCCGTCCAGCTTGCCGTGGTAATCGATCGAGGTCACCGGGAACTGCCCATCCGCCCAGACTTCGTCGGCAAAAACTTGCCCACCAGGAGAGATGAGGTCGTAGATGTGAATCCTGAAGGTGTGTTGTTGGGAGAGATGCGTAAATGACGAATCATCTGATCAACCTTACTGATTTAGACCGTGAAGCTATTCGAGAGTTGTTGTACCTAACAGATCGCTTTGTTGAAGTCGGCCAAAGACCAATTCCGAAAGTTCCGGCACTGCGCGGGCGCACAGTGGCGATGATTTTCTTTGAAGATTCGACTCGCACGCGAATGTCTTTCGATCTCGCTGCAAAACGGCTTTCAGCTGACGTTTTAGATTTCCCAACACATACCTCTTCACTTTCGAAGGGGGAATCGCTCCAAGACACCGTTGAAACAATTCGAGCTTTGGGCGTGGATGCTCTGATCATTCGACATGCTTCGGATGGTCTTCCAGGTCAGATAGCTGAGGCGGTGCAGGAAACAATTTCAGTTATCAATGCGGGCGACGGATTGAACGCGCACCCGACACAAGGTTTGTTGGACGCGTACACCCTGTGCCAGCATTTTCATGGCTCTGCGGGACGTGAAGCCTCGTTGGAGGGCATCCATGTAGGCATTATTGGTGACATCAAGCACAGCAGGGTGGCCCGAAGCGATTTGATCGCATATAGCAGTCTCGGTGCCAAAGTAACCTTGGTGGCTCCGCGTGAGCTTCAACCGACCGATCTCGAACATTGGCCAGTTGAAATTACGGAGGACTTAGACTCGATTCTCCCAAGTTTGGATGTAATCGGCTTGCTGCGGATCCAGAAGGAACGCATGGAGAAAACTGTGGCTACTTCCCTTGACGACTATGTGGATCGCTATGGAATAACGGAATCAAGGGCCAAAAGCATAAACGATGATGTCGTGATTGTTCACCCTGGCCCTGTAAATCGGGGAATTGAGATAGCTAGTGAAGTCTTAGACAAGCGAGTGAATGTGTTGGTTAACCAACAAGTAACCAATGGAGTAGCGGTGAGGATGGCAGTCCTTTTCAGACTATTGGGTTCAGGAATCGAGATTGATTGAAGTGGATGTTGGCAAGGAAAAGAAAGCGAGTCAGAAACACATGATGAATGACAGGGCGAGTAGGTGAGCCAAATTCGCGAAGGAGCGTTGGTGCTCTCTGATGGAGCAACTTTCGAAGGAGAGCTGATCGGTGCTGAAGTTGACGTTACGTCAGGTGAAGTGGTCTTCAATACCGTCTTAAGCGGTTACCAAGAGGTGATAACAGACCCTTCATATGCGGGACAAATCATTAACTTTACTTATCCCCATATAGGTAACTATGGCGTCTCAAACGCCGATGTCGAAGCAAGACGTCCATTCTGCAGAGGCATCGTTGTTCGCGATCTGGCAAGGCGGCGATCCAACTGGCGAAGCGAAGGCGACTTAGAGAGTTACCTAAGGGCAGAAGGCATACCTGGAATTGCGGGCATAGACACCCGACGGCTAACTCGACACGTCCGAGAGAACGGGGCTATGCCCGCCGCCTTCGGTTCGGCGTCGTTAGATTTGCTTGCTGAGGCTGCCACCTCGGAGCCTGGTACCGAAGGGGTAGATCTAGTCAGTTCGGTCACAACCCCACAAATCTACGAAGTCGGCCAGGGTAATTTCAGAGTTGTCGCGTACGACTTGGGCATAAAAAAATCGATTGTGGATCAGTTATCGGAGATCGCCACCGTTTTTGTGGTGCCTGCTCACACAAGTAGCGAAGAGGTTCTGGAGTTGGGCCCTCACGGCGTTTTTCTGTCAAATGGCCCTGGTGACCCGATGATGGCAGGGCAAGTTGTCACTGCGATCGGTGGTCTATTGGGAAAGGTGCCGGTGTTCGGAATTTGCCTAGGTCATCAGATCCTTTCTTTGGCATTGGGAGGCAAGTCTTACAAGATGAAATTTGGCCATCACGGGGGCAACGTGCCTGTCCAGAATTTAGACACTGGCAAAATCGAAATTACTAGCCAAAACCATAACTTTGCTATTGAGTCAGGTTCTGTGCCAGGTGTAACTGAAACCCATGTGTGTCTTAACGATGAGACGCTCGAGGGCCTTCGCTGCAATGAGATACCAGCATTTAGCGTTCAATACCACCCAGAGGCCAGTCCGGGACCACATGATTCTCGCTACCTATTCCAACAATTTGCAGATTTGATGACGTCGTTTCACGGGAGCAATAGCTGATGCCGAGACGGGATGACATCGAAAGTATTTTGATAATTGGGTCGGGACCAATCGTGATTGGTCAAGCATGTGAATTTGACTACTCAGGCACCCAGGCATGTCGAGTATTGAAAGAAGAGGGGTACCGAGTAATTCTCGCTAACTCGAACCCAGCGACGATAATGACAGACCCTGAATTTGCAGATGCGACCTACATAGAGCCTCTTGAGGCGGATGTCCTAACTGCAATCATTGACCGGGAGAGACCAGACGCAATTTTGCCGACACTCGGAGGGCAGACGGCCTTAAACCTTGCGATTGAACTCGTTGAATCGGGTGTGTTGGATGAGTACGGGGTAGAAATGATTGGCGCTAGTGGTGACGCTATTGCCACCGCAGAAGACCGGGATCTCTTCAGGCAAGCGATGGAAGAGATTGGATTGAAATGCGCTCAGTCTGGCATCGCTCACACCATGGATGAAGCTCTAGGCGTAGTAGAAGAAATTGGGCTGCCAGTCATTATTCGGCCCGCCTACATTTTGGGTGGCAAGGGTACGGCCTTTGCTCATACCACTGCAGAGTTCGAACGAGTCGCAGCTTTAGGTCTGGATGCGAGCCCAATTTCGGAGATATTGATCGAGAAGTCAATCAAAGGCTGGAAAGAGTTCGAGCTAGAAGTAATGCGAGATCACGCAGATAATTGTGTCGTGATCTGCTCGATCGAAAATGTTGATGCAATGGGGGTTCATACAGGTGATTCCATAACTGTTGCTCCAGCGCAGACGCTCTCTGATGTTGAGTACCAAGAAATGCGAAACGCTGCGTTCGCTTGTATTCGACGAGTAGGAGTCGAGACAGGAGGGTCAAACGTCCAATTTGCGGTCAACCCAGATACGGGTGAGCAAATTGTGATCGAGATGAATCCGCGGGTGAGTAGGAGTTCAGCTCTAGCCTCCAAGGCGACTGGGTTTCCGATTGCCAAGATCGCTGCACGATTAGCGGTCGGGTATCGCCTCGATGAGATCACTAATGATATTACGAAAAAAACGCCAGCCAGTTTCGAGCCCACAATCGATTACGTAGTAACGAAGATCCCGCGATGGGCATTCGAGAAGCTCCCAGGGGCCTCAGGAATTTTAGGCCCTCAAATGCAATCCGTGGGTGAAGCGATGTCGATAGGACGAACCTTTCCCGAGAGTCTCCAAAAAGGCATTCGTTCACTCGAACAGGGGCGGATGGGTCTAAATGCCGACCCAGGAGAAGTTCAATATCAACAAGAAGCCGACACTGACTTACTTGCTTCCATAGCTGTTCCCACCGCCGAAAGACTTTTTCAAATAGGAGAGCTCATGAGGCGAGGTGTTTCTGTCGACCAGATTCATCGAGCCTGCGACATAGACGACTGGTTCCTAGATCAGATGCTCATGATCGTTGAGGAAAGGCTTCATTTGGAGACAGCAACTCTTTCTTCGTTAACTCGTATGGAGTGGCGACGCGCCAAACAACTCGGGTTCTCAGATGGTCAGCTTGCTTATCTGCTGAAGGAAAAAGAGACGAACGTTCGGTTGCGTAGATTGGAAGAGGGTGTCGTTACCACCTTCAAAACTGTTGATACCTGCGCTGCCGAGTTCGACGCAGTTACTCCATATCACTATTCCACTTACGAAGACGAAGACGAGATTCGCCCAGGAGTTCGACCTCGGATGATGATTCTTGGCTCGGGGCCTAATCGAATTGGTCAAGGCATTGAATTCGATTATTGCTGCGTTCACGCCAGTTTCGCTTTGGAAGAAGCCGGTTACGAAACCATAATGGTGAACTGCAACCCCGAAACTGTCTCTACTGATTATGACACCTCTGACCGGCTTTACTTTGAGCCGCTCACACTAGAAGACGTCCTCAACATTATTGATGCTGAAGATCCAGCTGGGGTGATTGTCAGCCTAGGAGGCCAAACACCTCTCAAGCTTGCCTCGGAGTTGCCACCTGAGCTTGTCTGCGGCACAGCCCCTGAGTCCATCGACCTTGCAGAAGATCGTGAACGTTGGAACTCGTTGTGCGCGCAACTGGAGATCCCGCAGCCGCCTGGCGGAACTGCCGTGACCTTCGAGGAGGCGGCGCGAATCTGTGAACGCATCGGTTTTCCGGCCTTGGTGCGACCTAGCTATGTGTTGGGTGGGAGAGCCATGACAATTGTGTATGACCTGCAAGAACTTGAAGAAGCGATGAAGGAGTTAACGGCTTTCGCAGGCTTGGGTAGAGAAGGTGGACTATCGGCTGACCGCCCCGTACTAATTGACAGGTTCTTGGAAGATGCAATCGAAGTTGACGTGGATTCCATTAGGGATCAGACGGGCGAGTTTGTTCTTGGCGGAATTTTGGAGCATGTAGAAGAGGCAGGGGTTCACTCCGGAGACAGTGCCTGCGCCATCCCGCCACCCAACCTGTCCCAAGACACTCAAGACGTCATAGTTGAGTATGCGAGACAACTCGCAGAACGACTTGAGGTTGTGGGCCTATTAAATGTGCAGTTCGCAGTCAAGCAGGGCCAAGTCTTTGTTATTGAGGCCAACCCCCGGGCGTCGCGCACGGTGCCATTCGTAGCTAAAGCGACGGGCGTGCAGTTAGCGAAGGTTGCGGCCCGGGTAATGGCTGGGGAAACACTGGAAGAATTGCGCGAGCTAGGTGCCTTGCCGGAACCTATTCGAGAAGGTCATGTTGCGGTAAAAGAAGCTGTCTTGCCATTCCAACGATTCCCCGATGTAGACACGGTACTTGGCCCCGAGATGCGCTCTACCGGTGAAGTAATGGGTATTGACAAGACATTCGGATTGGCGTTCGCGAAGAGTCAAATTGCAGCAGGTGAAGGACTCCCGACTGGGGGGACAATATTTTTCTCTCTGGCGGACCGAGATAAAGAACAAGGACTTGAAGCTGCTAAGGGTTTTGTTGCGCTTGGGTTTGCTTTGGCTGCTACCGCAGGAACTGCCGAGTTTTTGAATAGCAACGGGGTTCACGTGGAAACGGTTGTAGCAAAGCTAAGCGAAGAAGGACGCGAAATTAGTGCTGGGGTAGATGCAGTTGAGCTGATTGGGGCAGGTCAGGTCAAACTCGTGGTTAACACACCGCGTGGCCGAGGCCCTCGAAGCGATGGTTACCGAATTCGCTTCGCCTCAACTGCACATAAAGTGCCTTGCTTAACTACGGTTGCCGCAGCGCGAGCTGCAGCTGTTGGGTTAGAAGAATGGCTGTCTAACCCGCTGACTGTCCGTCCGTTGCAAGAATTCCTGGGCTTGGAAAGCTCGGCCGAATGATGGAGCAAGGGCATTCGGTAACAGTTGGCTCGGTAACTCTTCCGAATCCTGTCATGACCGCTTCCGGGACAGCGGGTCATGGCACAGAACTCGCTGGATACTTTGATCTAGAAGAGTTAGGGGCTGTTGTAGTTAAGTCGTTATCAGTCGAGCCATGGGCCGGGAATCCTTCACCGAGAGTTCATGGCACCTCATCTGGAATGATCAACTCGGTAGGTCTGCAGAACCCCGGTATCGAGAGCTGGATCGAAGATGACTTACCCGCCTTATTAAGTCATGGGGCCCGAGTGGTAGTAAGTATTTGGGGGAGAAGCATTGACGAGTATCGAGAAGCTGCTACTCGGTTGGCTGAAGTTGAAGGAATCACGGCAGTCGAAGTAAATGTGAGTTGTCCCAATCTGGAAAGTCGTGGCGACATGTTCGCTCATGACCCCAACAGTTGCGAAGCTGCCATAAGTGCTTCGCTCATTTCTGGTTTGCCTACTTGGGCCAAATTGAGCCCCAACGTAACGGACATCGTTTCCATAGCTAAAGCAGCTATGGGGGCTGGGGCAGAAGCCTTGACGCTGACGAACACATTGTTCGGGATGGTTATAGACCCGCAAACACTTCGCCCTGTCCTTGGTAACGGCGGAGGTGGGTTATCTGGACCCAGTATCCGCCCTGTAGCAGTTAGGGCTGTCTACGACGTTTACCAATCTTTGGGTCCTGTGCCAATCATTGGTGTCGGGGGCATAACTAAAGCTGAACATGCAGTCGAGTTCCTTGCGGCTGGAGCTTCCGCCGTTCAGGTGGGGTCGGCGCACTTTGCCGACCCCAAAGCTTCTCGGCGAGTTCTGCGAGGCCTTCAAAAGTGGTGCAGAAAACATGAAGTAACTTCTTTGCGTTCTATCATCGGAGCTGCTCATGAATCCTAACGATGTTGATAATGACGCTCGTTCCCGTCTGGCCTTAGCTCTCGATGTCGACGACCTGGTAGAAGCAGGTCGCCTTGGCCGCAAGATGTTGCCGTGGTTTTCGGTCGCAAAAGTTGGTCTAGAGCTGTTCTCTGCTTCGGGACCCGAGGCAGTAGGCGCATTTGTGGATCAGGGGTATGAGGTTTTCCTCGACCTAAAACTGCATGATATTCCAACGACAGTTGGAAAAGCATCAAGGGTGTTGGGGAGTCTCGGAGTTTCTTATGTCACGGTTCATTCATCAGGTGGGGTTGACATGCTGGCAGCTGCTGTCGATGGCCTAAATGAAGGAGCATCGGCCGCAGGTTTGATTCCGCCGATGGTGCTTGCCGTGACCGTCTTGACCTCTGATTTAGAGGCTCCAGAGTCGTTGTTGCAGGAAAGACTCGGATACGCCATTGAGGCTGATTGTGGAGGTGTTGTTTGTGCCGCAAGTGACCTTCAGAAAGTTTCTTCTACCGCTCCTGAGCTACTCAGTGTTGTGCCCGGTATTAGGCCGGAAGGAGTAGCGGCCAATGATCAAGGACGACCTGCAACGCCGAGAGAGGCAATCAAAGAAGGGGCAGGTCTGCTGGTTATAGGAAGAGCGGTAACCTCCTCGAGTGAACCGGAAAAAGCTGCTGCCAGTATCGCAGCCGAAGTAGCTGATGCAATTTAGCTAGAACGTTTTCGCCTGCTGTCACACGGTTAGACTTCCACCGATGCCTACACCGCCAATTCTGTCAGCTCAACAACGCGAAGCTGCCCTTGAAAAGGCCGCTGCAGCTCGGCGTGTGAGAGCAGAAACTAAAGATCGTCTTAAGATGGGCTTGGTGTCCTTCGATGAGTTGTTAGAACTTGCTGATAGGGATGAGTTGGTTGGGAAAATGAAAGCTCTTGCAGCCCTTGAGTCAATGCCGAAGATTGGCAAAGTCAAAGCTCGAAGACTTATGCGCGAGGTTGGTATCGCTGAGAGCAGAAGACTGCAGGGCCTAGGAGAAAATCAACGTAGCCAGTTGTTATCTTTCTTTGCGGCATCGGCTTGACTGCTCAGTGACACGAGGCCAACCGCTTTGAGTAACAACAGCGATCCGATCATCTTCGTTATTTGTGGTGCCGGAGGAGCAGGTAAGGGAACGATTGTTGGAGAAGTGATTAGACAGGATCCGACTATGCACCTCAGTCGGTCATGGACAACACGGCCAAGAAGACCCAACGAATTAGCAGACGCTTACTCATATGTAACCGATGAGCAATTTGATGAGCGCGTAGCTGCCGACGGTTTCTATGAATGGGCGAAGTTTTTTGAGTATCGCTATGGAACCCCGACCCCAGTGGTCCCCGTTGGGAAAGATTTGCTTCTCGAGATCGATGTGCAAGGGGCGGTTGCGGTGAGGAAACGCCAGCCTGATGCCGTTGTTATCTTGATTGTTCCGCCTAGTCGAATCATTCAAGAGAGCCGTATGCGAGCTCGAGGTGACAGCGAAGAACATATAGAACAACGACTAGCAGCGGCTGAGATGGAAGAGGAAATCGGTCAGGATCTAGCTGATTTCGTTGTGTTGAACGGCGAACTCGATGCAGCGGTTTCAAAAGTCCGATCTTTTCTAGCAGATGTCCGTCAGCAGAGGCAGTCAAGATAACGGGCCGATGTTGCGCCCAAGTCGTTCGAGTTCAAGAGGCCGCTGATAGCATGGGGTCTCGGTTAAAGCCGTTGAACCCTTATCGAGGTAGAGCAGATGTCCGAGGAACAAGACACCATGATCACTCCGGGCCTGGAAGCATTGCTCGAAAAGGTCGACTCTAGGTTCACGTTAGTTAGTTTGGCTGCCAAAAGGTCACGACAACTAAACTCGTATGATCTTGGTCTCGGAGACGGAGGAGGCAGTGAGGTGCCTCCACAAGTCACGAGTACAGCGCGGAAGTCATTGTCGATGGCTTTTGAAGAGATTCAAGCTGACAAAATCGGCTACGAGCGATTCGACCCCGAAGAACGGGCCCGCTTAGAGGCAGAGGCATTAGCGCAAGCGGAAGCTGATGCAGCTGCACTTGAAGCCGTTTCTGACGAAGAGTAGGTAGAAACTGATGCTGGCAGGCCGCCGCATCATCCTGGGAGTAACCGGGGGGATCGCTGCTTACAAGGCAGTTTTGCTCTGCAGGATGTTGGTCGATGCTGGAGCTCATGTGACTCCTGTGATGACTGAGAGTGCGCAAAAGTTTGTCGGTAAGGCAACCTTTGATGCACTGGCTTCGGAGCCAGTCAGAACTTCAATTTTCGATGATTTAGACCCGATTCCTCACACGACGTTAGGACAAACCGCAGATCTAGTTGTGGTAGCGCCAGCAACTGCTCGAAGTATTGGAAGTTATGCGAGTGGTATTTCGGATGATCTCCTCACAGCTATTTTGGTGGCGACCCGAGCGCCGGTAGTCATCTGTCCTGCGATGCATACCGAAATGTGGGAACACCCGGCGGTGCAAGACAATCTCGAGACACTGAGAAGTCGTGGCGTAACTGTGGTCGCCCCAGAAGAAGGGCGTCTAGCCGGGGGGGACTTAGGCTCAGGACGTCTAGCAGAACCAGAAAAAGTTTTCGAAGTGATAACAGAGTTGCTAACCAACGGTGACTTTAATGGACAAAGGGTTGTGGTCACAGCCGGGGGTACGAGAGAGGCAATCGACCCGGTTAGGTACGTTGGTAATCGTTCAACTGGTAAGCAGGGTTATGCCATCGCTGAAGCAGCACTGGCTCGCGGCGCTGAGGTCACCTTGATCTCGACAGTTGATCTCGAAGCTCCTTTAGGGGTGGACCTGGTCTCCGTTGAGTCTGCCTCAGAGATGCACGAGGCTGTTTTAGAACGAGCTGACGCAGATGTGATCGTTATGGCAGCGGCCGTAGCTGACTTTCGCCCACTAGACGTATCAGATTCAAAAATTAAAAAAGATGGAGGGCCGCCAGAATTAGTTCTGGAAGCTACCGTTGATATTTTGTCTGATCTGGGGTCTTCGAAGTTACCCGGACAAGTAGTCGTCGGATTCGCCGCCGAGACCGACGAATTAGTTGCCCACGCAAGTGCGAAGCTTGAACGAAAAAATGTTGATGTCATCGTTGCTAACGATGTGTCCGCACCAGAGGTCGGGTTCGCTCATGAAACCAACGAAGTAACTATCTTGGAAGCGGACGGCTGCCTGAGACACGTTTCACTCCGATCAAAACGAGAGATAGCGGACGAAGTCTTAGATACAGTTGCGCAGATACTCGCTAGGTAGCTTGAAGTGCCTCTAGGGGCCCTCTTTGGCCTAGCCTTAGCATTGCCGGTCTAACAATGAGGAGAGATGGCGTGAGTCGATGGACTTTCACCTCGGAGTCGGTGACTGAAGGTCATCCCGACAAAATGGCGGATCAGATTTCTGATGCCATTCTTGACGCGATGCTTGAGCAAGATTCTGAGAGCAGAGTTGCCTGCGAGACAATGGTGACCACCGGTCTTGTTGTCGTGGCAGGCGAGATCACCACAAGTGGATTTGTCGATATACCGTCGGTAGTGCGAGACACGATTAATGAGATCGGGTACGACCGAGATTCGCTCGATTTCAATGGCAGTACATGCGGGGTAATGGTGTCTTTGGACGAACAGTCTCCTGATATTGCGCAGGGGGTCAATGATTCTGAAGAGGTCAGAAGCGGCCGCTCTGGCGAAGATGATGCGCTAGATCGCCAAGGTGCGGGTGATCAGGGAATGATGTTCGGCTATGCGTGTCGCGAGACGGAAGTTCTGATGCCTTTGCCGATCCATGTAGCTCATCGAATGGCTGAACAGCTGACCGAGGCTCGTAAATCGGGCCAGGTCCCATACTTAAGGCCAGATGGCAAGACCCAGGTGTCATTTGAGTACGAAGACGGACGGCCCGTCAGGTTAAAGACCGTACTTGTTTCAACCCAGCACAACCCTGGTATTGACAGAGATGGGATGATTCGACCCGATTTGATAGAGCACGTTATCCGACCCGCTGTGCCGGCTGAATTTGCTGACGATGACTTCGAAGTCTTCGTAAATCCGACAGGTAACTTTGTGGTGGGAGGTCCAGTAGGAGACTGCGGACTTACAGGCAGAAAAATTATCGTGGATACCTACGGCGGTTATGCACGTCATGGCGGTGGGGCGTTTTCGGGTAAAGACCCGTCCAAGGTTGACCGCTCTGCCGCATATGCGACTCGGTGGGTAGCGAAGAACCTCGTTGCGGCAGGCGCCGCTGAGCGTTGCGAAGTTCAAGTTGCATATGCGATTGGAGTCGCTCGCCCGGTATCGGTGCTAGTCGAAACTTTCGGTACTGAAAATGTTGATCCCGACCGAATTGCAACGTCGATTAACGAAATATTTGATCTTCGGCCTGCTGCAATCCTCAGAGACCTAGATCTCCGTCGGCCGATTTTCCAACCAACGGCGGCGTATGGTCATTTCGGTCGTGAATCCTCGGAGGACCTATTCACATGGGAGCGAACCGATCGCATAGATGATCTGCGTTCCGCGCTAGGCCTTTAGATCTTCGGCTTAAGCCGCCGAAGTCCGACCCGTCAACCAAAATGGCACCGTGTCACGAGTAGTTCGAGTTCTCCCAGATGAACCTGCTGTAGACCGGGAATTTGACTATGTATTAACCGATTCGGTTATTGAATCCTCAGAGTGCTCAGAGGTTCGAGTCGGCACGGTCGTGCGCGTTGACTTACGTGGTCGACGAGTTCGAGGATGGATAACGGCATTAGACGTGAGGCCGCAAGAGGGTCTCAAATTAAGGGAAATTAAAAAAATCAGTAGCTACGGACCTCCGGCAAGCCTGGTTGATTTGGCTAACTGGGCCAGTGGACATTGGTTGGGTAGCCGAGTTCACTTTTTGCGCACGGCGACTCACGACAGGACTGTCACCTCTATTCCCGCCGGCAAGTCGCCTAACTACACAAAGTTCACTACGAATAATCTTGCTGAGGAAGCCTTTAATCGGGGTGGAGCAGTAGTTCGAACCCCTCCGACTAGTGACGATGTGGGGATAGCGATTGCGGCAGCAGCGCACGGTCGGACTTTGATTCTCGTTCCTACCGTTTCCCGCTGTCAACGGCTAGCGGTAGCCCTGAAGAGAGCGGGGGTAGAGGTCGCTCTTTACCCGACTGAGTGGCAGGCTTCAGCTGCCGGATCAGTAACAATTGGTACTCGATCCGCTGCTTGGGCCCCAATCGATCCGCTAGATGCGGTGCTTGTCATAGATGAACATGATCAGGCTTATCAGCAAGAATCTGCGCCCACTTGGCACGCCCGTGATGTGGTTCTAGAGCGGGCCAGACGCGATGGAGCGCGGTGGGTAATAACATCACCGACGCCCTCATTGGAAGCACTCACATGTGGCGCTCCTCTGCTGACCCCGGACCGAAGAACAGAGCGAGGTGGATGGCCAATTATCGAATTAGTTGACCTACGCAGTGAGGCCCCAACGGCGGGCTCATGGTGTTCGGAGTATCTAGCGCGCTCGCTTCGGAGTAGCCGGCGAACCGTATGCGTCGTCAACCGTAAAGGCCGAGCCCGGTTCGCGTATTGTGATCACTGTGGCGAACTAGCTCGATCTGAAGAGACCGGCAAAGCATTAGGCCTAGATGGTGATCGGTTGGTTCATCCAATTGATGGTGATGACAGGCCTGCAGTTTGCTCAGCATGCTCTTCGACCAAATTTCGCAGAGTGAAACTAGGGGTGACAGGCGTAAGCGAAGAATTGGAACATATAGCCCGACGACCTGTGACCGAAGTCGATGCTTCGACCGAACGCCTACCAGATGGCGCAGATCTCTACGTAGGCACAGAGGCCATTTTTCATCGTCTTGATAAGGCTGAACTTGTGGCATTTCTAGATTTCGATCAAGAAATTTTGGCTCCGCGTTATCGAGCTGCTGAAGAAGCAATGTCGCTAATAGTCCACGCCGCTCGGCTGGTAGGTGCGCGGGAAAATGGAGGCCGAATTTTGATTCAAACGAGGATGCCTCAACACCCCGTTCTTCAAGCAGCAATTAATGCCGACCCCGGTTCGGTAGCTCGAACCGAATTAGAGATGCGTAAACAGTTGCGTCAGCCGCCTGAGTCGCATTGGGCAGTCATTTCTGGTTCCTCAGCTGCAGAGTTCGTGGAACGTCTTGGCCAGCGCGATGGACTCGAAGTAATGAATGCGAATAACACTCGATGGCGGGTCCGAAGCAATGATCGCGAACTCTTGTTAGAGACACTGAGAAATGTTGAGCGGCCAACGGGAAGATTGCGAATTGAAATCAACCCACTTAGAGCCTGATCGAGTGACACAGGTAACCTAGTAATCACCATGAGTTACAAGATACGTGTGATGGGTGACCCTGTCTTACGCCAAGAAGCGAAGTTAATTGAAGACATTGATGGACGAATTGTTCAGATGGTTGACGACATGGTGCCGGCAATGTACCAAGCAGAAGGGATTGGACTAGCTGCGCCGCAGGTAGGGATTCAGAAACGGCTTTTTGTGTATGACATTGGTGAAGGCCCTCAGACGCTAGTGAATCCTGAAATCATCGAAGCCGACGGAGAATGGGCATTTGAAGAAGGGTGTCTGTCGGTGCCAGGGTTATCCTTCGAAATTATTCGGCCCAAAGAAGTTCACCTTGTAGGGCGCGACCTTGAGGGCAATGAAGTCTCAATAGAGGCGGACGAATTGTTGGCGCGACTGTTTCAACATGAGCTCGACCATCTAGACGGCGTGCTCCTTCTGGACCACCTTGAACGCGCAGACCGCAAAGCAGCCCTTCGACGTTGGCGCGAAATTCAAACTGCGATAACTGGTGTTACAACAACACCAGGTGACATAGCGCTGCCGTGACAGACGGCTTGCTCCTGCCACCAGAACATCCGCGTTCTTTGGTCTATTTCGGTAGCCCGGAAGCTGCCGTGCCCCCTTTGCTGGCTTTAGTTGAAGCAGGTTTCGAGATTCCTTTGGTCGTTTCAATGCCTGATCGCCGACGAGGCAGACGGACGGCTCCCGAAGCCACAGCGGTCAAAGCAGCCGCAACACAATTGGGAATACCGGTATCGGAAGAAGTTAATGACTGCTTAACTGTTCAAGCGGACTGTGGCGTGGTCGTCGCCTACGGCCGGCTTATCAAACAAAATCTTTTGGATGAGTTCCCAATGATCAATCTTCACTTTTCGTTGCTCCCTCGTTGGCGGGGTGCAGCGCCAGTGGAACGTGCCATTTTGGCTGGAGATAGTGAAACGGGTGTCTGTGTCATGGCTCTTGAGCCGGAACTAGACACTGGACCTATTTATCGAAGGCAAAAAATTAAAATTAGCGATGAAGTGACTGCTCAACAATTGACAGAAAAATTAGCGAAACTTGGGGCCGAGGAGTTAGTTGCAGCTATCGGAGAAGGTTTGAAGCAACCGTTACCTCAGAGTGGACCAGTAACCGTAGCAGCCAAAATTCATAGATCTGATTTGAAACTCAGTTGGGAACTTTCAGCCGCTGAACTCAACCGGATTGTGAGAGTTGGGGGAGCTTGGACGACAATTGGCTCCTCGTTGCTAAAAATTCATAAGGCTCGCGTTGTCGACGGATCGGGTGAGCTAGGAGTTTTGGCCCACGACCTGGTCGGAACTGGGAAAGGGCTTTTGCAGTTGTTGACTGTGCAACCAGAAGGAAAGCCGCGAATGGAAGCGCAAGCATGGATTAACGGTGCCCGTTTGGAAGCAAACTCGCGGTTGGGCGCGTGAAAAACCCTACTAGTCGTCAGATAGCGGTTCAGGCGTTGACTGAGATAGAAGCAGGATCCCGAGCCAATGTCGTACTTGCGGCTCTTTTGGAAGATGAAGGTCGGGCGTTGAGTCAAAGAGACAAGGCTTTCGTCACCGAATTAGTGCAGGGAACTACTCGTATGCGGCGCTCTGTAGACCATTTGTTCAAACGTTTTGTAACTCGGGATTTAGATCGTGACGTACTGTCGGCGCTCCGTTTGGGAACGTATCAACTATTTCATCTTCGAACGCCACCTCATGCAGCAGTTAATGACACCGTAGAAGCAGCGCCTCGACGGGCTAGTGGCCTGGTTAACGCTGTACTGCGCAAAATAGTGGATGTTGAGCCACTGTGGCCCGACGAGGCCACGCAATTCAGCTACCCCGACTGGATTTGGGACCTTTTCGTAAACACCTGGGGAACAGAGGGCAGGGCTTCGCTAATCTCAATGAACACACCCGAGCGGCCTGAACCCAGACCAGATGGCTATATCCAAGGCCAAGCATCTCGTTGGGTCAGCGAAGCTGTCGATGAGGCTTCACCTAATGGTGGAACATTAATTGACTTGTGTGCCGCACCTGGAGGCAAAACTACGGCGATGGGTCCGGCTTGGTCCAAAGTGTGCGCAAACGAAATCAACCCCACTAGAGCCCGATCACTGGAAAAGATTGTCAATAATTATCGACCCGGAGTACAGGTTTTAGTTAGCGACGGGACAAGCTCTCCCTTCGCGACTGGTTGTGCGGATGCAGTTCTAGTTGACGCTCCCTGCAGTGGACTTGGAGCGCTTGGGCGCCGAAGTGATGCGCGGTGGCAGATCTCTGAAAAGGCGATCAACCGACTCTCGGGCATTCAAGATGGTTTATTGGAAGAGGGATTGCGACTATTGGGGCCGCAAGGAGTTCTGACTTATAGCGTTTGCACGGTTACGCGAGAGGAAACGAGCGAGGTTGCAGAAAGTTTCCTCAATAGACATAAAGAAATAGTCAGGCTTGACTTAAGGGGCGAGCATTGGCGATATCACTATGGTGGAGGTCTGGTTTTGCCCCATGATTTCGGGACAGACGGCATGGCGATATTTCAATGGAAGCGTGAGAAGTGAGGATGAGGTTATGCGTATTGGCTTGATCTCGGACACCCACATTCCAGAGGCAGGACCTGAACTTTGGCCACAGGCGTATAAGGCTTTCGAGGGCTGTGATGCCATTCTTCATGCTGGCGATATATATGAAATCTCGGTGATAGAAAAACTTCATAAATTAGCTCCAACATGGGGAGCGCGAGGTAATGGCGACGACGGATCCTCAGGCCGAGAGGTACAGCCAGAACATGATCTTTTGTCACCTTCATGGGTACACGATTTTGACGGTTTGAAGGTTGGATTAACTCACCATATGCCGATCCCTGAGTTGCCCTCATATGGAGTTCTTGATGCTCTCGATCGACATTTTGATGGAAATAAACTTGATGTCGTTGTGTATGGAGATACCCATGTTGAACACATCACGACCATCGATGACGTGTTGTGCGTCAATCCCGGCTCACCTACGTTTCCTCATAACCTAAATGTGCAACTCGGGACTATTGGTTTTCTCGATATCGAAAATGGTTCAGCTGAAGCATCGATTTGGAGGCTGACGGAAGAGGGCATTGAGCCCTTTGATTGGGATACTTGGGGGCGACCCTGGTGAACCTTGACTAACTTCGTAGTTGTTCGCATTGCTCTATAAGAAAGATGACGCAATGGATAAAACTGAATGGCTATTGAGCACCGTTGAAGAAGCGATCGATCCCTTAGAAGAGATCGTTGATCCTCATCATCATTTGTGGGACTTTCCCGCGGGAACTTACCTTGTTCCCGAGTTGCACCTCGATACAGGCTCCGGGCACAACGTTGTTCAGACAGTTTTTGTTGAGTGTGGTGCCGGCTACCGAGATGGTGGCCCGGAATATCTGCGTCCTGTAGGAGAAATTGAGTTCGTTAGACAGCAAGCCGAAATTTCAGTGGAATCTGGTGGAGCTGAAATTTCTGGGATCGTAGGGTTTGCAGACTTAACAAGAGGAAACGATGTAGAGGAAGTACTCGCTGCTCAGGATGCAGAAGGGGGAGGAAAATTTCGAGGGATTCGTCATGCCACTGCGTGGGATGGCAGCGATGAAATCCGCGAGTCTCATACCAAACCCTTGCCCGGGTTGTTAGCTCATGACGATTTTCGTGAAGGTTTTGCCAAGCTAGGAAAGATGGGTTTTACCTTTGACGCATGGATGTTCCATCCACAAGTTGAAGAGTTGGTCGACTTAGTAGCAGCGGTGCCGGAAACACCTGTAGTTCTGGATCATTTAGGAGGCCCTCTTGGTATTGGTCCATATGTCGGTATTCGAGATGAGGTTCGCTCGGTTTTGCGACCGGCTCTTGAGGCCTTAGCTGAACATGAGCAAGTCATGGTCAAATTAGGTGGTGTTGGGATGAGTATCTACGGCGTTGGACTGAACCGCCTCCCGGTTGCGCCGACATCAGAACATTTAGCCGGTTTGTGGAGCGAGGACATACGACATTGTGTAGATACGTTTGGCCCTGACAGATGCATGTTTGAGAGCAACTTTCCTGTCGACAAACAAGGTTGTTCTTACACTGTGTTGTTTAACTCGTTTCAGCGGATCGCTGATGAAGCGGGCTGGAGTTCATCGGACCGATCTGAGCTTTTTGCCGGGTCAGCGCGCCGCTTTTATCGTTTGGACTTCTAGCTAATGGCGGCGCCGGAACTTCGGTCGCAACGGTTGGTTCTGCGACATTGGCGCCCCAAGGATAAAAAAATCTTTGCAGCCATGAGCGCGGACCCGCAGGTCATGCAGTACGAACGGCCAACTTTGAGTTCCGAACAAAGCGATTTGTTGGTGGAAGGGATCCAACTCGGCTTAGAAACCAGAGATTTTGGGTTTTGGGCTGTCCAGATTTTCGATGATGCTGGATTAGATGAAAATTCTCTTGTTGGTTTCGTCGGTCTCTCGGTCCTGAAATGGGAGGCAAGTTTTACTCCGTGCGTGCAGATTGGTTGGCGCCTCTCTCGACAACATTGGGGCTTCGGGTACGCAACAGAGGCCGCAGCGAAGGTTCTTGAATATGGCTTCAAAGATGTGGGACTTAACGAAATCGTGTCGACCACGTCTTTGTTGAACATGCGGTCAATAGCGGTGATGGAAAGACTAGGTATGGTTCGCGACCAAACATTTGACCACCCGAATATTCGCATCAATGACCCACTTCGTCGGCATGTCCTGTTTCGTATGTCGCAGCAACGATGGACCCACCAGGGAACTAGCTATTTAGTTAGGTAATTGCTGATGGTGAATTGCCGAGGGATGCCCACTGGGCTGCATCGTGGCCGTAGAGCAGCCTGCAACCGTCGTCATCGCGTAGACGTTTAAGCTCTCCCATCGAGGCCAACTGGAGATCGTGATCGAAACCAAATGGCGGTAAGAGCATTCCTTCAAGAACCTCTTCCCAATAAACGCAATCGCCCGTTAATACGACCGGTCCGCTTGCCAAGTTAACTCGAAGGGATTGATGCCCTGCAGTGTGCCCCGGTGTGGGTATGCACGTCACTGAACCATCACCGAAAACGTCATGATTTCCATCGATTTTCAATACATCATGTCCAAGATCAAAATCTGCTGGGTTGTAAACCTCGTGTTCGATGAGCTTTGGGTGGTGTGCGGAATCCCATTCGGCCCTTTGGACAACGATCCGTGCGTTTGGAATTAAGGCAGTCCCACCGCAATGATCGAAATGCAAATGACTGAAAATAATTTGATCAACCGATAACGGATCTATCTGAATCTCTTCAAGTCGGTTTGAAACTCGATCTTCCAAATGGAATTGCGATTCGAACTGACGAGCCATCAGCGGGTATCGAGCTGCAACTCCATCCACCAGGTCGTGATGGAGTCCAGTATCGAATAGGGCACTTTGACCTGAGGGGTGTATCACCAGCCAACTTGGAATAGGCAATTCGACTTGGCCCTCTAGGCCGGCGACCACAGAAGACGCTGAAGTGGAGAGCCATCCACACTCAAGAGGAACGAGTCGAAGAGATTTCATGTAAGAAAGATAGGCGCCAGCATCGATTCGCTGCAGGAAAACTAGTTCAACTGGCTTCTCGGGCCCATAGTTGGTCAGTTAGCCGACCGCAGCGTTGCTGGATCGCCTCTAAAGCATCACAGATCAGATCTTCTCTGTAACGCTGACCAATAACTTGTACTGCCCCTGGGCGACCTTCAACGAGTCCAGTTCCTATAACTCCAGCTGGTAGTCCCAAATAGTTGATGGACCACGAATAACTGGAAGCCTCGACGAAATCTTTACAGGCCTCAAAACTTTGAAGATCATAATCCCAGTCATAGAGACGACTCATGTAGAAAGGTGTGAGGGTTAATGGGAACTCAGAGAGAAAGAGGTTCCAGTCGCGCATCATTCTTGTTCGTTCTCCAAAATCAGTTATGAAGGTGTCCAACTCTAAGACCTCACCCATTCGGAAGAAATAATCAAAAGTTGTTTTGATGTCATCGCTGCCGTGTTCAAGTATCTGGGGCAACAGGCCGACGTTCATCTCAGTCATGAGTGTTCTGAACCACGCCCTGAATGGTTCCTCAATTGATGGTGTTCTGACTTCTTGGACTTCATACCCGGCATCTTGTAAAGCATCGGCTGCTTGGTCAATCAGCTTTAAAATATCGTCGTGAATGGGGTACCCATAGGATTCTTTTGTAACAGCAACGGTAATTGGACGGTCTGCTTTGGGCCCGTTCCAGGGCACCGGAGGCGATAATGGATCTCGGGGATCAGGTCGAATCATGACTTGTGTCGCTAGGGAGAGGTCGCTCGCATCACGGGCCATGATGCCTTGAACCGACATGATTTGAGACAGCGGTCCTCGCTCAGCTTGAGCTGTTGAGTTGAAAACTGGTACCCGGTTGTTCGTCGGCTTCACCGTAGCGATGCCATTTGCGAGCGCCGGGTAGCGAAGTGAGCCTCCGATGTCATTCCCGTGGTGCAAAGGGCCAAACCCGGCTGCTGCTGCCGCGCCTCCGCCACCAGAAGACCCTCCTGGGCTGGCATCGATATCCCAAGGGTTAAATGTTCGACCTCGGAGCGGATTTATCGTTGTCCCGCGCATTGAGAACTCTGGGACGTTAGTTCGGCCGACGACGATAGCTCCTGCATCACGTAGATTCTTGACTAGGGGAGCGTCTTCCTTTGCGATTAAGTCAGCGAACGCAGGCACGCCATTTGGTGTGGCTTGACCCGCGACGTCAATATTTTCCTTGATGGTTACGGGTACTCCGTGGAGTGGACCCAATGGCTCACCGTTTCTTAACGCTTCGTCTGCCTGGGCAGCTGCGGCGTGCACCTGTTCAGGAAACTCAACAGTAATAGCGTTGAGTTCAGGGTTTTTTTCATCGACGCGCCCGAGAACCGAGTCGGCAACTTCACTAGCTGAAAACGTTCCCCTCTGGATTCCGATCGCTATCTCGGCTGCACTTAGTTTCCATAGTTCTTCCACCGGGAGCTCCCTTACAGACCTTTTCTTAGTCGCTTGTGTTCAGGGAATTGAGGGTCGCGATCTTCGGTTTGGGCGTTAAATGCTTCGGCCATATCGTCTGGATCGAACATCGCAGCGTTCCAAGTAGCAATGTATTCGAGCCCGTCAGCAACTGAATGGTCTCGGCCGTAATTCAGGGTTTGTTTAGTACCCCAGATAGCCATTGGGCTTTTCGAAGCTATCTCTTTCGCGATAGCGAAGACTGCATCGGTCATTTCGTCTTGATCGTCATACACCTCGTTGACGAAACCGCGTTCCTTTGCTTCGCTGGCAGTCATTTTGCGGCCCGTGTAGGCCAATTCGCGAACTATTCCTTCTGGAATGAGTTTCGGCATCCTCTGAAGTGTTCCAACGTCGGCGGTCATACCTATATTGATTTCTTCTATAGAGAAAAATGCGTCATTTGTCGCGTAACGAAGGTCCGTAGCGGAAACCATGTCGATACCACCACCTACGCATGCCCCTTGAATTGCGCACAGCACCGGAAGCCTGCTTGCTTCGAGAGAGGTAAATGACCGCTGCAGATTTAAAGCTGTCGTGCGAAAGCTGGCCCTCTGGCGGCTTATATGGCCTGAGTCTCCTTGAACACTTATGCCGTTGTCTCCCGCGAAAACACTCAAGTCCATGCCTGAACAGAAGTGTCGTCCTTCGGCTGAAAGAACGATAACTCGAGCTTCATCCCCTTGAGATAGATCATCGATGATCTCTGGCAGCTCATGCCAGAATTCGGGAATCATGGAGTTGGCTCGTTCAGGTCGAGTCATTCTGACGTGAGCGATATGGTCATTTACTTCGACGTTAAAGCAGGTGTATGTCACATTGGGAGATTAGGTGCCAACCGAGCATGATGCGAGTCGTACTTTGATCGAAGGCACTAAGTGAACAAGATCCCTCACGTGCCGAAGGCAGTCGTCAAGATTGATGATGGCGGAAGGATCCGTAACGGCTTGCTGATTAATAGGCCTATGGAACTAGGCGCACCCGGGGGAAAACGAAACTAGAAGCAAGCTCATTTCCAAAACGGCAAGCAAATTAGGCTGAAGGTGTCGGCGACCTGTCAAAGCGCTTTCGGTTGGCTACGCGTTTGAGTTGAAACTATTGCTCCGATCGCGATCTGTTCTAGGACCCAAATTCCTACCCCAGTGCGAGCAGCACCGCGCGAAGGGTTTCGCTATGGAAAGCAACGTCTCTCGCTTAACTAGCCACTCCGGTCTGGCTGTACCTGCGAGTGAGAATAGGACAAGAAGAAAGTTCTAAACCTGCTTGTAAGGACTCTTAAGGAGACGGGGCGGTAACCTCCGGACATGGCCCAGAGTGAAAACCATGATGAGGCAGCGCATGACTCTCAATCTCGAGTGGTTGACAGTGATGCATTGCTTGCAAAGGTGCTTACGGTATCCGATGGTGTTGTAGCGGGCGACAGAGAAGATCGAAGCGGCGCAGCGTTGGTGTCCTCTTTGACTTCTGCTGGCTTCGAAGTCGTTGAGCACAGAGTTGTAGCTGACGGAGTAAGTAGCGTCGCTGAAAGCTTGAGTGAAATGATTAGCGACTTTGCTGGGCTCATTGTCACCACCGGTGGAACCGGTTTCACTGAAAGGGACTTGACCCCCGAAGGAACGCTACAGGTCATCGAGCGCAGTGCGCCTGGTATCGCCGAGGCTATGCGCTTAACGAACCCGCTAGGTCGTCTATCTCGGGGTGTAGCGGGTATTACTGGTAAGACCATAATTCTTAATACCCCTGGGTCCACTGCGGGGTGTGTTGAGTGCTTTGAGGCTGTTGCTGATGTGGTACCGCATGCGTTACGGCTGCTCCACGGTGAACGGCTTCATTGATTGTGAAAGCATTCGACGTTCCGACTGATGAAGCTCTCATGGAGAGAGCCATCGAAAACGCAGAAAAGGTCCGAGGTAATACTGCTCCCAACCCATGGGTTGGGGCAGTCATTTTGAGTGCTGATGGCGAACTTTTTGATGGCGCCACAGAACCTCCTGGAGGATCGCACGCTGAACGTGTAGCCATCGACTTGGCGGGCACAAAGGCTCGCGGAGCAACTTTGTATACAACACTTGAGCCCTGTAGTCATCACGGAAGGACGCCACCTTGTGTCTCTCGCATCGTGGAATCAGGGGTAAAGCGGGTTGTCACCGGTGTAACAGATCCAGACCCTCACGTCTCAGGTACGGGAATCGATGCTCTGAAAGCTGCTGGAGTCGAGGTAGTAGAGGGAGTTAAGGAAAGCCAAGTAAGAAATCAACTTGAGGCATACATGCATCACCGCACCACTGGCAAGCCCTGGGTGGTGTTAAAGATGGCTATGACAATCGACGGGAGAACGGCGGCCGCTGATGGATCATCGGAATGGATCACAAGCCGCGAAGCCCGACAAGATGTTCATGCTTTGCGGGCACGCTGCGATTCGGTAATGGTTGGGGCTGGAACTATCCGATCCGATGACCCATCTTTGACGACTCGATTTGTGTCGGGTTCAGACCCGCGACGAATCGTGCTGGGTAAGGCTCCAGAAGGCGCTCTAGTCCACCCCTGTTGGGAGCTAAACGGGGATCTCGTCGACGTCTTGGTTGAACTGGGCAGCAGGGGAGTAGTGGACTTGTTGGTTGAAGGAGGAGCAACACTTGCGGCGAGCATGCATCAACAAGGGCTTGTTAACGAATATGTTTTCTATCTGGCGCCGGCGTTAATGGGTGGCGATGATGGCCACCCCGTGTTTATGGGTCCGGGTTCTGCGACAATGTCAGGCCTATGGCGCGGAGATCTTCGCGATGTTCGCAAAGTTGGATCTGATCTTCGGGTTGAATTCCGGCCGTTGAAGGGAGACTAAATGTTCACTGGGTTGATTGAAGAGCTGGGTTCTTTTGTATCCAACAATGGAGATCGATACCGATTTGCGGCCAAGGAAGTAATTCAAGGCACGGAGATAGATGACTCCATATCGGTTAATGGCTGCTGTCTTACGGTTGTGGCATTAGGAGATGGCTGGTGGGAAGCCGATGTAGTTGCTGAGACTATAGGACGGACATCGCTCGCTAATTTAAGGTCGGGTGACCCAGTAAACATGGAACGAGCAGTCAGATATTCTGATCGTTTGGGTGGCCACATGGTTCAAGGACACGTAGACGGAGTCGGAACCGTACTTACTCCAGGACCTGATTTGAGAGTTCGGGTGCCCGAGAATCTCACACGGTATCTCGTGGAAAAAGGATCGATAACCGTGGATGGAGTAAGTTTGACTTGTTTCGATGTTCGAGACGGAGCGTTTGGAGTAGCACTCATTCCCCATACCCTCAGTGTGACGACACTTGGTTCATACAA
>CEVU01041704.1_pt1 | contig 67249 bp, 67 predicted proteins | sample 427081 | NCBI WGS metagenome assembly CEVU01 (sample SAMEA2623868, study PRJEB7988) | marine metagenome | biome: marine biome (ENVO:00000447); feature: deep chlorophyll maximum layer (ENVO:xxxxxxxx); material: "saline water (ENVO:00002010), including plankton (ENVO:xxxxxxxx)" | depth 80 m | reverse complement strand
TCGACCATCACCACAACAGCATTGAGGTAGAGGCCAGGAGCATGACCATAAGCCGCAACGGAAGCTGGATCTGCAACTCCACTGGCCTCAATGATGATCCGTTTGGGCGTTGGTTCTCTGAGTCTGAGTTCTTCCAAGGCACTGACATATCCGTCGACCAGAGAGCAACAAATACAGCCATTAGTCAACGCAATGCTGTTGCCGTCAACTGATTCGATCAGTTCGCTGTCGATATTTATGTCACCGAAGTCGTTAATCAGCACCGCCACTGGCTCTTTAGAAGCTGTGAGTATGTGATTCATCAAGGTCGTCTTGCCGGCGCCTAGGTAGCCGCCAACTACGGTCACTTCGATTGCCGTCTGAGAAAGAGTCTTCAAGTTCTTCACTCTGATGCAGCTTCGTGAACAACTCCTCCGACGACGGTGCCCCAAACTGGAATATCTTTCAATTTGTCTGGTTCCACTTCGTAGGGGTCAGCCTCAAGGACAGTAAAGTCAGCGAATTTTCCGACTTGGAGAGAGCCAATTTCGTTATCAAGTCGAAGTTGGTGGGCAGCATCAATAGTGCACGCTTCTATGGCTTTATGTACACCGATCCGTTCATTGGGACCAAGGATCTTTCCAGAGGCAGTCTGTCGATTTACTGCACACCAGATGGTGTGCAGCTGACTCATTGGAGTAATTGGTGCATCACTATGAATTGAGAATTTGACGTTTTCTCGTTCAGCAGTCGCACACGCGTCCATAGCTGCGGCCCGCTGTGCCCCGAGTGTTATCTCAGCATGCTGGTCGCCCCAATAGAAAATGTGGTTACTGAAAATATTGGCATTCATTCCTAACGAAGCCATCTTTCTGTACTGCTTTACAGTCGTCAGTTGTGAATGTTGAACCGTATGACGATGATCATCCCTAGGGTGGTCGGCGAGGGCCTCTTCCACTGCGTCTATGAAAACTTGTGAGGCCTCATCTCCGTTGCAATGACAATGCACCGTTAATCCAGCTTTATGGTACGAGGCTACGATTTTTGACATCTGCTCTGGTGGTATCAGCCAAAGCCCATTCCCTTGATGGCCTGGGGGCGGGTCAAAATAATGTGGTGGTGAGAGACGCGCAGTGAAACCTTGGATTGAGCCATCGAGTATTAGCTTGACGATACCGAACCGCAGCTTTGTTGTCTCCTCTTCGTTGCTAAGTCGAGCGGCTATAGCTGCAAGGTCATCGATGTCTGTTGGACTTGAGCCCGAGTCATAATGACCGAATGCAACAACCACACGAGCTGGATAGTTTCTTGCATCCGTTACTTCTCGCCATGCTTCCAGTTGCCCTTCTAGAGCCAAACGTGTTGTTCCGAGATCGGCGACGGTTGTAACCCCGCAGTTGCGAGCCTCGAGGCCAAAGTTCCACTTAGCTTCTGATGACATCATGGCTTTCCCGATAGTGGAAAGTCCCTCTAAGGCCAACGACATCGCCGCCGGCTCTTGAAGCTCACCAGTTGGTTCACCATCATTATCTCGAGCTACTCCTGGTGTGGGGCTATGTCTATCAATGCTCGATTTACGCATCATTTCGGAGTTCACTGTGGCCAGGTGTCCACTGGCATGAAGTACAAATATTGGACGTGTACGCGACACCCGATCGAGGTGTGTCGAGGAAAGTCGGGCTCCTTTTAGGAATATCGGGTCTAAGCCCCAGGCAATTAGCGTTTGAGCGGGATCTTTCATTTGTTCGTCGTATTCGACGAGGCACTCGACTACTGAGTCGATATCGCCACATCCTTTCCAAGAACGTCCTGTTGGGTCTGCCCGTTCATAAAAACCGACGTACGGAAATTCCCACAAACCGCCCGACATGACATGGGCATGAGCTTCCACAAATCCCGGTAGCAAGACATGCTGGCGAAAGCGGTCATCGATCTGCGTCGCCTTCCTCATGTCAGGATCTTCGCTGTCACCAATTCCCACGATGCGGTCACCTTGCACCGCTATCGCAGTTGCAGCCGGAGTGGCCGGATCCATGGTCACAATTTTCTTAGCTACGAATAGCGTTATGGGCTCCTCACTCACCGATGACCTCACTCCGTGACCGTTCCTCACCGCTCTACCTGCTTCGCTAGGCGGTTGCGCTTCCAAAGACTAAGCGCAGCTATGCCCCGTTGTGGGCGACCATCATCGTGAACGGAAATTTTAAGGCCTTTTTCAGGTGGTTTCGTCTTGGGCTGCTAGAACCGAGGCGAGGCTGCACACTGGAGGGCGTGGTGCAAAGTAACGAGAAAATGAAACTTAGGTCCGCGGCGTGGTTCGATATTCCCGGTGACCCATTGATGACAGCGCTCTACCTTGAGCGCTACGTCAACTTCGGCCTAACAAGAGAGGAACTTCAGTCTGGTAAACCCATAATCGGTATCGCTCAGACAGGTTCAGACCTCTCCCCTTGCAATAGACATCATCTGGAACTTGCAAAAAGAATCAGAGAAGGGATCCGCGAAGCAGGTGGAATCTGTTTTGAGTTTCCAGTGCACCCAATTCAAGAAACAGGCAAAAGGCCCACAGCTGCTTTAGACAGAAACTTGGCCTATCTGGGATTGGTCGAGATCCTGCAGGGCTACCCATTAGACGGTGTCGTTCTCACGATTGGCTGTGACAAAACTACTCCCGCATGTCTTATGGCTGCCGCAACGGTAAACATTCCTTCAATCGCTTTGTCAGTTGGCCCAATGCTGAATGGTTGGCACCAGGGGCAGCGAACGGGTTCTGGAACCATTGTGTGGAAGGCCCGCGAAATGCATGCGGCAGGCGAGATCGATGACGGTGAATTCGCAGATCTAGTTGCTTCGTCTGCTACATCAACTGGGTACTGCTCAACGATGGGCACTGCTACAACTATGAATTCGTTGGCTGAAGCTCTCGGGATGCAACTACCCGGGGCCGCCGCTATCCCAGCTCCTTATCGGGAAAGAGCGCAGATCGCCTACCAAACAGGTTTGCGCATCGTTGACCTAGTCAAAGAAGACGTTCGACCGTCAGACATAATGACCCGAGAGGCATTCGAAAACGCCATCGTCGTGAACTCTGCGATCGGCGGCTCGACAAACGCCCCCATTCACCTCAACGCGATCGCGCGGCATCTTTCAGTTCCGCTCGATAACAACGACTGGCAAAACCTGGGATTAGAAGTTCCTTTGATAGTGAACATGCAACCCGCCGGAGAATACTTAGGCGAAGATTACTTTCATGCTGGCGGAGTTCCCGCTGTCATCAAACAGCTAATAGATGCGCGTCTGCTACCACACACAGATGCAATGACTGTTAACGGGTCAACAATCGGCAACAACTGTGACGACGCCAAGGTCCTTGATACAAATGTCATTTGGCCTATTGACGAGCCGTTGCTTCCTAATGCTGGTTTCGTTCACCTTTCAGGAAATCTTTTTGAGAGCGCGATAATGAAAATCAGCGTGATTAGCGAAGAGTTCCGAAGCCGTTATCTCTCCAATCCCGCTGATCCCGATGCTTTCGAAGGTAAGGCTGTGGTGTTCGAAGGACCGGAGGACTATCACGACAGGATCGATGATTCCTCACTGGAAATCGACGAGAAATCGATGTTGATTATTCGAGGAGCTGGACCGATCGGTTACCCCGGTGGCGCCGAAGTAGTCAACATGCAGCCACCGGCAGCCTTACTCGTACGCGGGATCCATGCCTTGCCTTGCATTGGCGATGGCCGACAGTCGGGTACCTCAGGTTCGCCTTCTATTTTGAATGCTTCTCCGGAAGCGGCGGCGGGCGGAGGTTTAGCTATTTTGAAAACCGGTGACCAAATACGGATTGATCTGAAGCTTGGTACTGCCAACATGTTGGTCTCCGATGAGGAGATTGAGGTACGTCGTCGCGAGCTCGAGCAGGCTGGCGGTTTTCATTTTCCCGAAAGCCATACCCCTTGGCAGGAGATCCAACGAGGTATGGTCGGACAGTTTGATGAAGGAATGGTGTTAAAACCTGCAGTGAAATACCAGGACACTGCTCGCAAATTTGGACCCCCAAGAAATAACCATTAGAGGTCACGTGCTCTTAGCTGCAATTTCACTTTTAGTTGGCTTATGCATTCTTGTTAAAGCTGGCGACATCTTTGTTGAAGGCGCCGCTCAACTCGCGCGATCTCTAAAGGTGAGTTCTGTAGTCATTGGCGCAATCGTGTTGGGGTTTGGCACATCGGCACCTGAGCTTGTCGTATCTACGATCGCTGCGGCGCGAGGCAATGCGGCCTTGGGTGTTGGCAACATTGTTGGTTCTAACGTTGCCAATCTTTCTCTTGTTCTGGGAGTCGCTGCTCTGATTACTCCTATAGCGCTGAGCACATCGGTGATTAGACGTCAGGCACCACTTTCGATAGCCGCTGTAGCCGCTTTTGCTATAGCAGTATGGGATGGAGAACTTAACCGATCCGATGGAACAGTCCTTTTGGTTCTTTTGGCTGGTGCGATGGTGATCCTGATCAGAACTCCGGACGAGGCTGCTTTAACCGAAACAAATTCCGACAAAAGCATCGGCCGAAGCCTCCTGATGTCTCTTTTAGGATTGGGTGGGGTGCTAGTAGGCGCCCAACTTGCCGTTTCGGGAGCGACGACACTCGCCGAGAGTTGGGGTTTGAGCGGCGGATTTATTGGCTTCTCTCTTGTTGCTTTAGGCACGTCGCTACCAGAACTAGTCACCGCAGTTGCAGCAGCTCGAAAGAACGAAGCTGGGCTTATAGTTGGCAATCTGTTCGGTTCAAATCTATTTAATGGTCTGGCGGGAGGAGCTGCGATGGGGCTCGCTAACGCAGGCAGAATTGGTGACACAAAACTAACTACTGGCGCGTTATTGGCGATGCTTGGTGCTGTTATCTGGGCCTACGCTCGGGGAGCATTAAAGCGGCGGATCGGCAAAGCCGATGCGTTTATGCTTCTCGGAATCTACGTCGCAGCAATGGTCTACCTCGCTGCCGGGTAATCCCTTGGCGGTGTCGTTACCCATTAGAGTGCCTACAAATTCGGGCGAATAAAGGCAGGCTCACAGATGCCAACCACAGTTATCACAGGTGCGAACAGAGGGATTGGACTTGAGCTAGCGGCCCAGTGCCTAAAACGAGGCGACACGGTCATAGCCGGGTGTCGCTCACCTGGTGATGCCCACGAGCTCATGGGCTTGGTCCCTGAAAGAATTCTTGAACTTGACGTCGGAGATGAGGCGTCTATCGCTTCTTTCGCCCGGTCCATAGAAGGGCCTATAGATCTTTTGATCAACAATGCGGGTACTAGCGCTTCTAATTTGGGTTTGAGCCGTGATCGGGCTGGGGTAATTGATGCTCCGATTGACCTGACGCTTGATTTGATAAGGATCAACGGTCTTAGCGCCGCATCTGTCACAAGAAACCTTGTGCATTGTTTGGAAGCTGGTAGCCAAGTCGCAAATATCACTAGCCAAATAGGATCAATGGTCGTTGGAGCGAACTTCAACGATTTGCCGTATGCGACTTCGAAAGCGGTGATGAACATGGTCACCGTGCAACTAGCAAGTCAACTTAAAGATGCTGGTATTTCGGTAGTCGCTTTTCACCCTGGCTGGGTAAGAACGGACATGGGTGGCTCGGGCGCCGACCTCAGTGTGGAAGAGTCAGCTCAAGGAATACTTACGACATTACAAACTTTTCAACATGCTGACTCGGGATCGTTCTTGAGATGGGATGGTTCAGTTCATCCGTGGTAGCTGCGCGAAAAACGCCAGAGCGCCCTAATATCTTCGGTTGTGCGTACCGTGAAAATAGAAGGAGCAGATGGTCTTCTGCTCGCAGCAGACGAATGGGGAGACCCATCGCGACCAGCAGTTTTGATGTGTCATGGCGCGGGACAAAATCGTTATGCCTGGAAAACTTCAGCGGAGATTCTGTCCAAACGTGGATGGTTCGTCGTAACCCTTGATGCCCGTGGCCACGGCGATAGCGATTGGTCTTCTGATCACAAATATGATGCAGAAGACATAGGACAAGACTTAGAGGCCGTTCTTCATAGGTTTACCTCCCCTCCCGCCGTGGTCGGGGCCTCAATGGGAGGAATGGCAAGCCTCGCTGCTCAGCGTGTTTGTAAACACCAACTTTTTGCGGCTCTGATACTTGTTGACATCACTCCCCACTTCGACGCGAAAGGCGCCCGCAAAGTCATTGGCTTCATGTCTGGCAACCCAGATGGCTTCTCAAGCCTCGACGAAGCTGCTGATGTGATCTCGGCTTATAACCCGCATCGCGAACGACCATCCGATCCATCTGGCTTGACTCGAGTCTTACAGCAACGGCCTGACGGACGATGGACTTGGAAATGGGACCCCGCATACGTGACCTCCAAGCCAGGTTTCAAAGCCGGCGATGAGGCAGCTTTAGCTGGCCATATGGAACGGGTCAGCCGCACTATGACAGAGGGCATGCTGGCCACTACCGTTCCGATACTCCTTGTTCGAGGTGGACAGTCAGATCTTGTCACTCCAGAATCGGTTAGAGAGTTCCAGCGGTTGGTACCCGAAGCCGAGTTCGTCGATGTCGCGGGCACTGGACATATGGTCGCAGGTGACGACAACGACGCCTTCACAGATGCTGTAGCTGAATTTCTGGCTAGGCATCACCCCAGTTCTTAACCGAGACTTGGAAAAAGTGACAAACCTGCTGCCACTGTCATGTAATTGATGGGTTCCTGCGCCTCCAGGTAAACAGAACTGGCAGGCCAATAGCAGCCAGGACCGAAGCTCCATAAAACGCTGCCACTGTGGTGCCGCTTAACCAGGCCACCACACCCAAAACGGGGGCCCCTATTCCACCCGACAATTCAAAGAACATGGTGAAGGTGCTCATAGCTTGCGCCCGTTCATTTGCTGGCACGCCATCAACTGCCGCAATCATAAGCGCTGGGTACAGCAGCGATCCGCCTATAGCCAGCACCGCTGCTCCCACGAACAAGCCCGGCCTTGAGACAAAGCTGCCCATTATCAACATCCCAACCGATGAACCCACAAGAGCAACGGCGGCCGTTTTGCCGGTCCCGAGAGTATCTGGCAGACGGCTACAGACAAGTCGCAAAACTAAAACCAGTAAACCGTATAGGGCATATATCGGCCCAGCATCGCCCAGAGCTCGCTCGTCCATCAACTTCGGCATGAAACCATGCAAAGCCGGGAAGATCATTATTCCCAACGCCATAACAACGCCCGGCCAGATCGCTGTCCGGTACAAAAGAGACCTACGTCGTGTGTTTTCTTCGCTTGCTACGTTCGGTTCTTGATCGCCTACAAAATCCGGCAGCCAGAATGCAATAACCGCCGCTATCCCCATGCAAAGGCCGCCCAACAAAAAGCCTCCGTCAAAGCCCCAACGACCGGCAGCCCACTCACCTAGCCACGGACCAAATGCCATTCCCCCATATATCGCCACTGAGAAATAGCTTGCTGCCTCTCCTCTACGGTGTTCGGGTGCGAGGTCTGTGGTCAGAGTGACTGTTCCGACGAAGAAAGCTCCTTGGACCGCCCCCATCACCAAACGAGCAACCAAAAGAGCCAAGTAGCTATCGGCAAGTGCATGTGCAGCAAGCACTATTGAAGTTATGAGTGATCCACCCGCAATCAGGACACGTCGACCTCTTCTATCTCCAAGTCGGCCGATCCAAGGTCGGGCAAGCACTGCCGAAAAAGAGAACACGCCCAGAGCTATCCCTACCTCCAGATCTCCACCGTCAAGGTCCGTCGCGACGAAACGGGCAACTGTTGGAATAACCGAAGAAAAACCTAAAGCCGAGAACAGCGCCGATAGACATAGGACACCGAACTGGGCCGTCAATAGGCGCTCTTGTGTGTGGTGTGGACGACCAGCCGCCACGTTTTGGTTGACAGCAAAAACTAAAGGACGACGTTCTTCGTGCATTACTTGTTCGTCTTCGTTTGCTGATCAGTCGATGTTGACTGGCGGGGTGGTTTCGCTGAACTTTTCCCATACGACTTCGTCCGGAACAGCCATCATTTTCTCCAGCACTCCTGGGGGATATTTCATGTGGGGTTTAGCTGGGTCATATGGTGGGTTCGGTAGCGGGGTACCGTTCGAGTGGAATTCAGCTGGCTCTTTGAGTGCATCCATCTCTGCTTCATCTATGCCACAAAGCTCTCTCACCTCAGGGTCCACCCACGCTGAAGCATTGATATCGCTACCGACACAAATCTCTAAGCTCAGGCCTTCGGGCCCAGCGAAGTACATGGACTGAATGAATCCATGGTCTATTGGGCCCAGCACTTGAATATCGTGGGCTCGAATCCGGTCTCTGAGCTGCAAGAGTTCTTCGAGGTCGTCGACGTTAAACGCGACATGTTGCATAGCTCCCCTAGTAACTGATTCTCCTCCGTTACCTGCGTGAGTAACTCCCCATTCTATTTCTTCAGCGTTTTCGGGGTGTTGAACGAAAGCGATGTAGGAGCTTTCAGACAACTCGGCGAAACCGTGATAGCAACCTTCAACGCCATGCATCCAATAGAGAGCTTTTGTTGGGCACCCAAGGGCCTCAGCGAAGAACGTCAGTTGGGCCTTCATATCGCGGGTCGCTATTGCCAGGTGGTTAACGCCATTTGGGTGGAGGGCCATAGCTAAATGGTAGACCGGTGGCCAGTCACTGGCTATCTGGACTCCAAACAACTAACGATAAGCCTCGGCATCACTTCCCGCGAACGTCGTAGGCTCGACCCATGTGGATTCGTTTAAGACAAATCGCCGTTGTTACTTCCGACCTATTAAAGACGTCGCTCGACGTTCAAACGGTCCTTGGGGTAGAGGCCTGCCATACCGATCCCGGTGTCGGCGTATTCGGGTTGAAAAATACGCTTTGGCCGATAGGAAACCAATTTCTTGAATGTGTTACACCAGTAAAAGAAGAAACCGCCGGTGGTCGCTACATCCAACGACGCGGCGGCGATACCGGCTACATGGTTATCAACCAAGTCGATGACGTAGCTTCTCGCATGGCCCACGTCGATAGCATCGGCGTGCGAGTTGCCAACCACATGGAGTACGACAAAGCTAATTTCGAAGGACTCCAACTTCATCCTGCCGACACCGGCGGAAGTTTCTTCGAAATGGACCAAATGAAAACCACTGACGCTGAAGAGTTGAGCGGTTCGTGGTGGCCAGCAGGGTCTGGATGGTCAGCTTTCTCTCGGACCGAACGAGTTTCTGGTATTTCCGCTGCGGAGCTTCAAGCCGCAGAACCCGAAAAGCTCGCTGCTCGATGGGCACAAATCGCCCAGCTCGACGTAGTCGCCGATGAATCTGGACATGCATCAATTGAGTTTGACAACGCAACGATTCGATTCGTCGAAGCTACCGACGGCAGAGGTGACGGCCTCGGTGGAATTGACCTGATTTGCAATGATCGAGATGCCGTTCTCGAAGGTGCAACACAACGTGATTGCATCGTAAACGACCATCAAGTGTCCTTAGGGGGACTACGTGTGTACCTCCGAGATTAATTTCGACCTAACTTATTAAAAGCACCCAAATGATCGAGAGCCGATGAGCCTTAACAAGCGAAATTTCACCCGCGCAATATACGTTTTTGACGCTGTTGTACAACGAGTACCAAGCGACAAATGGGATAACCAGTCACCCTGCGATGAATGGACCGCTAGGGACGTACTTCGTCACCAATGTGGTGTTCTACAAGCCATGGCAGCAACTCTAAAGAGCGGAGAAACAGTGCCACCCCAGCCGATAGATTCGGCTGAAACACCTGCTGCAGTCTGGGCAGAGACGCGCGACAGCGTTTTGGCCGAACTCGACGAACCCGAGATTCTCGATCGCGAAGGTAAATTCTGGTTCGGTCCAATGTCGGTGGACCAATGGATACAGGTAGTTCAGTGGGACCCAATCACCCATGCTTGGGATATATCAAAAGCTGCAGGAATTGAACCTCATATTCCTGATGATTTAGCTTCCGCTAGCCACGAAGTGATTTCGGGGATGCGTGAAACTCTCCACAAGTGGGGGTTAGTTGCCGACGAGGTCGAGATAGCTGGCGACGCTAGTGCGTCAGACAAATTTTTGGCCCTCATTGGACGAGACCCGCGTTGACAGCACCGGCAACGGAGGCGGCTCAAGAAAGCTTCCTGGAGCCATCCAACGCCAACCGTGGCAATCCACCATTAACTGATCGTCAAATTCAAGAGTGGCGCAACAAAGGTTTTGTTTTAGTGGACGGGGTCGTTTCACTCGATCTTGTCAACCACTTGCTCGCAGATGCTGCGGAAATGTTCCCGAAAATTGGGTCCAAAGAAGCCGCTGCTATTAAAGACTTTGGGGAAGGAATCACATTTCCCGGTGAGAGTGAACACTTCAACAACTTGACACTCAACCCGCGGCTTTTGATGGCTTCGGCCCAATTGCTAGACGTTCTCGTTGCAAAGCTGAGACTCACACAATCTGACCTTTGGCCAAAATACAGCGCTACCAATGAGCAGGATGCCCTTGATAACCAGGACCAGCGCATACATATGGATTACCCGAATCACAGTCTCACCCATCCCCCTCAATGGGATGAACCCGAGGCAGTGGAGATAATTGTCTATCTGTCTGACCAAAGCGAGGTCGGTGGCTCGACGGCCATAGTGCCCCGAATTAGTGCTGAAGACGAAGCGTATGCGCCACCTCTTGTGCACTCACCGGGGATTGGCGATATTCCCTGGATTAACGACAGGTCTCAGGCCGAAGCATGGTTTCATCAGAACCAACCCGAAGTGGCCGAACTCAGACAACGTCTGTACCAACGAGAGAAATACACTCAGCACCGAAAAGGCTCGGTCCTCTTCTATCGTCATGACGTTTGGCACCGGGGCACACCACTCCATAACGACAAAGTCCGATTCGCTCAAAACCTGACTTTTCGCAAGGCTGAGGCGTCGTGGATTAGCACTATTCACCCTGGATGGGCTTGGGCTATGTATAAACCTGACCAGCGAATGGAGCGTCTCATAGCGAAACTAAGCCCAGAGCAGCGTTCGGTCCTCGGTTTTCCCGCTCCAGGTGACTCATATTGGGATGCACAAAAAGTTGACGCTGTAGAAGCAAGGTATGGGGCTTTCGGTTTCGATCCCGCCCCATATCGTGAACAGTTACTTTCGACAGGCCTCGACTAAGCCTCACCCCCCCCCAGGTTTTCCCAATCGGCTTGAGGACACCTAAGCGCCGTTGCGTCTACCTATCGGGAAAGTATTTATTTTCAGCGCTATCGTCGTCACATGCACGATGAGCTTTTGAGGTGGCAAATTGGGGATGTCACCATTACTTCGGTTCCGGAATCATCTGATCCCACTTCCCCAAAGTTCATGTTCTCTTCCATAGACAAAGTTGAGGTGTTGGATTTACTCAGTAAGTCACCTTGGCTGGCTCCATTTGTTGGAGAAAAAGGGCATCTCCTGCAAAAGATTCACTGCTGCGTGATTGATACAGGAGACGAACGCATCGCTGTCGACACCTGCGTCGGCAACGATAAGCAGCGAGGCAACCCTCTTTGGCACGAACAGCAAGGACCATTTCTAGAAGCACTCGCTGACTCCGGCTATTCCACGGAGTCGATTACACACGTCATCTGCACTCATTTACACGTGGATCACGTGGGTTGGAACACTCGACTCGTTGACGGTCAATGGGTACCAACTTTCCCAAATGCGGAGTATCTATTTGTCGGCACTGAATTCGATCATTGGTCAACCACCGAAGATCTTTTTGGCGACCCAGTATTCGAAGACTCAGTGGCACCAATCCAAGACGCGGGCTTGGCTAGCCTCGTCAAGTCGGATCACACTATCGGCGAGTTTGTGCGCTTCGAATCAACTCCCGGCCACACTCCTGGTCACGTGAGTGTGAGAATCGAGTCTGAGGGCGAGAAAGCTATCATCACTGGTGATATGACTCACAGTCCAATCCAAATAGCGAGACCCGAGTTGAGTTCTAGCTTTGACACCGATCCCGATTTAGCTCGCGAAACCCGGGAGGAAGCCTTTGCGCGTTGGGCAGACGGCGAAACCTTAATAATCGGCACTCACTTCGGCACGCCAACTGCAGGAACCATGCATATTGACGGTGATAGTTACCGGCTTGATACCGACCTCTAACCGCCCGGGGCTGCGACGAACCTTCTAACCAAACCTGGGAGGATGAGGGTATTCGTCATTGTTAGCAAGCATGTGCGCAGGTCCATCCACTTTATTGATGGCGGCTTCTGGGCCCCAAATGTGGTCCTTCATCCATCCAAAAACTTTTCTGTTGCCCCCAAAACGAGAGAGCTCCTCTCCCCGCTCAATTGCCTTCTCAGTGACCTCGTCCTCTTGAGCTAGTTCTTGGACGAACCCGGCGTCGAACGCTGCTTCACCTGTCCAACGTTTGGCAAACTGAACAGTTTCATAAAAGGCGTGACGTGGAAGTTTGTGATGGAAGAGTGCAAGCTCCGGTTCAGGAATTGCCATACCAATTTCGACCTCGTTGGCACACATCATTCCTCTATCTTGACGCATCACCCGCTGATCGTGACACAACGCCCACATGAACCCCGCTCCGAATGCATGTCCGTTGACGGCGGCGATCGTGGGCATCGGAAAAGTAATCAAACGAGCGAACAACTTCATGGCTTCATCACCAAAAACTTTTCGGTCCCCGCCTATATGTTCACCATCACTTGTAATCCATTCAAGGTCGAGACCGTTCGAGAAAAACTTGGGGTCGGAAGAAGCAGTGACAAGAGCCTGTGGACCTTCGGTTTGTTCGACTTCATCTAGCGCCAAATTCATTTCTCTTACCATGTTGGTAGTCCACCTGTTCTCACCATTATTTAAAGTGAGGACGCTGACGTGGCCATGCTGCTCGAGGGTGATGTATTCGCTCATTCCCTTAAGGTAGACCGGAGATCGCTGTCGCGTCGCATACGGTGATGACATGCGTGTTGTCTTTGCCATCCTCGATGCCTTCCCTCACTCGGTAATTAACGCCCAGATCACCCCAAATTTATGGGAACAAGCGAGGCTAGGAAGCATGTCGCCATCTGGGGGTGAATCGTTAATGCTTTCCGTCACGTACTCAAATCACGCGGCCTTTATGACCGGATTGCCACCAACGAAGACAGGACACTGGGGAAATTGGGCTTGGGTAAACAACGAGTTCGCAAAAACCTATGACAGCGGACCCCAGGGACACACATTGTTCGATTACTGCAAAGCAGCTGATTTAAGATCTGTGGCTGTCGTCGGGGACCACAAGTTATTAGCGACAATGGGTGCCTTAGAAGCAGACACGTCATGGCCACCGGCTGGGAGTCCCCCAACAGGCACGCCTCTCGATGCCTACGGCTACCCCAAGGATGAAGCCGTAATCGAAGCAGCAGCAGCAGCAGACCTTGATGCAGACTTCATACTTTTCCATCTCAACGAACCCGACACCTCTATGCACATGTACGGACCGGACTCCAGTGAGGCGCTAACCCAATACCGTCGCAGCGATGCCTCTTATGGGGAACTCGTCGATCTATTGGCACCACTCTGGGACGAAACGGTCCTCATCACAGTGAGTGACCATTGCCAAGAACCAACTGATCACCCGGACTGTGTCAATCTTCGAGACCACGCTAAAAAAGCCGGATGGCCCGTTCAAATAAGAAATGATGGGACGGGAGCAATAGTCATTGCTACAGAGGAGATTTCCCAACAGGAATTTGCCAAAGTCCATACAGAAATAGCGCGGGTAGACGGTATCGAGGGTGGTGTCTGGGCCGATCCCAATGTTTATTTGGTGTGGACCGAACCTCATCGCATGTTCGGTCGCGGAGAGCCACTAGCCAAAGGGAACCATGGAAGCCCTCGTTGCACCCAGCAGGTAGCGATCGTGTCGGGCGGACACCCGGCAGCTGAAAGTTTGGGTGCTTCCATCCAGTCCGACCGACCGGGCACCCTCACCTGGGCACCCAAAATCAAAGAACTTCTTCAGACTGGATTCAACGAATAAGAAAGGCTAAATCAGCTACGAGGCACTTCAATCCAAGGCACGTCTTTGTCTATCCGCGGTTCACCAGGAAGACCAAGAACTTGTTCTCCGAGAATGTTCCTCATGATCTCTGATGTTCCACCTTCAATAGAGTTAGCCCTAACACGCAAGAAGCCGTGCTGGACTCCACTCTCGGAACCATCAACCGATAAATCTTCGGGCCGCCGAAAGGTGTAGTCATAGTTGATTTGACCAGCCATCCCCATCAAGTCGACAGCAGCTGTCAAAATATCTTGATTCAATTCAGCAAAAGCAAGCTTAGCGATCGACATTTCTGGTCCCGGATTCCCCTTGCGACGGTTCTGTCCTGCCCGGATATTGGTTAAACGCTGAGTTTCTGATCGCACATAAAGATCCATGATCCGATCAAGATCCACGCTTTTACGCAGATCTTCCGGGGTATCTCGCCACATCTTGGTCAAAATTGCTACTGGCCCTGACCCTGCTTTTGGGGGTCCGCCGCCACTTCCAACACCGATCGCATTTCGCTCATTCATCAGAGTTGTTAACGAGACGCGCCAACCATCTCCTACATCTCCGATCCGGTCAGAATCTGGTATCTGCACATCGGTTAAAAAAACTTCGTTGAACTCTGCTTCGCCCGTGATTTGTCTCAAGGGTTGGACATCGACGCCAGGGCTTTTCATGTCTACGGCGAAATAGGTCATCCCGCGGTGCTTTGGCATATCTGGGTCGGTTCGTGTCACCAACATTCCCCAATCCCCCAGATGCGCCATTGTGTTCCATACTTTTTGGCCGTTAACGACCCAAGAGTCACCGTCTTCGATGGCACGCGTTGCCAACCCTGCAAAGTCGCTACCAGCTCCAGGTTCACTGAACAGCTGACACCATCTCTCCTTACCCGTGAACATTGGACGTAAGAAACGGTCTTTAGACTCATCACTTCCGTGAGTGTGAATAGTTGGACCGGCAAGGTGCATAAAGAACATCGCCGGCTTCATCGGTGCAGCTCCAGCTTCGCGCAGTTCAACCTCAACTTTCCTTTGCAAAACAGGGTTTACTCCAAGACCGCCATGGCCCTTATCGAAGTACACCCAAGCAAGACCATGATCAAACTGGGCTCCACGGAATTCCTCGTAACTCATTTCCTTAGGGTCGTTTTCTGAAAGAAACGAATCAATAGCAGAAGCGACTTGCGTCTCTTCTGGGTTAGCACTTGAGGTGGCAGTATCTGACATATAGACAGTCTTGCTAACGAAACACCATCAGGACAAGCCAACAAGCACTTGATTTAAAAAAAGTTGGAACCTAGTTCCTTCGTCCGTCGAAGGTAGGTTCACGCTTTTCGAGAAACGCCTGTGCCCCTTCCTGCATATTTCGAGGAATAAGCACTGCTTGGTGTTCCATCTCTGCAGTCAGCTGGTCTGCAAAGGTGTTAGTCGAAGCTGCGTCTATTGACTGACGGATTCGCAACATCGCATCCGGACTGGTTCGCTTCAAGACAGCAGTAGCTGCCCGAACTTCATCATCAAGTTGCTCGTCGTCAACACATTTCCAGATGAGACCCCAGTCAGCAGCCTGTTCAGCAGAAATTCTTTCACCCAACATGGCCATACCCATCGCACGAGCTCGTCCCGCCCGCCGAGGGAGGCTCCAAGTTGACCCCATATCAGGCACAATCCCGAGCCGAGGACCAAAGGTGGCGACGAAAAAAGTAGATCGGATTGCTATCTGAAGATCGCAAGCAAGGGCAATACCCAGACCTCCACCAGCTGCAACACCATTTACCCGTGCGATCGTTGGCACAGGACACTGGTGCAACGAGCGAAGTGCTGGATTAAAAAAATCAGTCTCGGAAAAGGCAGGGGTGACGTTACTTATATCGCTATCTGATTCAGCAGCGTTGTTAAGGTCAGCTCCAGAACAAAAGCCTCGGCCGGCTCCCGTTATAACCGCAACTCTCACATTTTCATCTTTTTCTATCGCCGATAACGCGCTACTAAGATCCTGCATTAGGTCATCATTCATTGAATTCAGTGACTCAGGGCGATCAAGAGTCACAGTCGCGACTCCTTCTTCAAGATCAAAACGTACTGTGCCGTTGGGCATCGTTGATTCAGTCATACTTTAAAACTAGGTCAATCTCGAGGAGGTCGCCTGTACAAAACCCCTTCTTCTTCTAACGCCGAAACTGAGTGTGAGTCCATTCCAAGTAAGTCTTCAAGCACAGAAGTGTTGTGTTCACCAACTTCAGCTGCAACAAGGTCGGGCAATCCCGGTGCATCTGAGAATCGAAGCGGGAACCCCGGTATTAACATTGACCCAGCCAGAGGGTCACTTACTTCGCGGACTGTTCCCCGTTCGAGAAAATGTGGATGGGTATCGGCAAGTTTCACTGGCTCTACGACCGGGCCGCAAGGGACCCTGTGCTGTTCAAGGACTGAGATAATTTCAGTGTCTCTTTCAAAGCTGCTCATCCACTTTTCAATGATGTCTGTTAGAGCATCACGGTGTTCCAGACGAGTCCGATTATTTTGAAACCTAGGATCCTCTGCGAGCTCGGGACGACCTAAGGCCGCCCAGAGGTTCATTATCTGATTCTCAAGCGCAAAAACTACTATCCAACCCTGCGGAGCTTTAAATATTCCTGCTGGACTAGCGGGGGCATAATGACGCCCAGTGCGCATCGCTACTGTCTCACCCCCGGACAACGAAGGGCCCGAAACTGCGGTTTCTTGCATGTGGTACATCACATCAACCATTCCAATATCTAGGTGAGAGCCTTCACCTGTCCTATCGCGTCGGTATAAGGCATACCCCAAGGCAGCGAAGGCGTGAACACCCGTTGAGGTGTCAGCTATTCCCGCACCAATCAACATCGGGGGGCCATCTGCCTCACCCGTCATATGCATCAAGCCTGAATAAGCTTGAGCGATAAAGTCGAAAGCCGTTTTCTCTGACAGCGGGCCAGTTTGCCCAAACCCCGAGATTGACGCCATGATTATTTGAGGGTTCAACTCTCTCAATCTCGAGTAACCGAGACCTCGCCGCTCCATAACCCCAGGGCTATAATTCTCTACGACGATATCGACTTTAGGAATCAGATCTTCGATAAGAGATATTCCTTCGGGTCTGGTCAAATCAACCGACAGACTTCGCTTTCCGCGATTTTGTTGCACGTGATAAGCCGAACGACCGTTTCGTCTTGGGGGGCTCGGTCTGACCGGATCGCCATATGGTGGGTATTCAACCTTGATGACGTCAGCCCCCATCTCTACTAGCAATCTCGTGCACGAAGGTCCCGCCAAATATTGAGTAAAATCTAGAACCGTGACACCTTCCAAATACGGGGTGACTCCGGGTTGATGTGTTTGTTCAGATTGGTCCACCTTGTGATCGTAGGTCCCCAGCCAATGCCGATGTAACGAAACCTTCGGTAAAGCTTTCTGCATTCCGCTATCTCGGACCAACTTGTCTTTACTCTGTAACAGGTGGCTCCAAATCGTTCAACGCTTCTAGTCCTAACTGTCGGGCTTCTCATAGCAATTGCCGCACTCGTCCAACTCTTAGGTGGCGACTCCCCGGATGTGGTCGAAAATGAAACGGCTCCATCTTCCGTATCTAGTCAACCCTCGAACTCGAGTGATCGGTCTACATCGGTCATGCCAACTTTAGATACGTCAGCCCCAATCGCTTCAACTCCTGCCTCCCCCACAACGACTCTCTCTGTTCAGAGGCCAGTGTCGATAACCCCAATAGCCGATGGTGCCACCAGAATCGCTGGATACGGGTCCTACCTCGTAGACACAGATACGGTTGGCGACTGGTCTAATTACGAAACCCTTATCTATAGAAACACCGACTCGGGAAGCAAACTGATTATCGAACTCCAGAACGATGTTCAAGTCCCGGTTTTCTCATTGGGCTACTCAGAACAGAGTTCTCCGATCGAAGGTCTGCGATTTTTGAGTGAAGTTACGCAAGACGTCCGAGTGATAGCGGTCACGGCGCTCGGAGGTTGGGAAATTGATCTTCTTCCCGATGCCTTCCTTTGGAATCAGCAAATTGATGCAGGAAATCTGCCGCAGGCCGGGGAATTCATGATCTTTTCCTCGAGCGGTCTCGCTTTCGTAGGCTCTGAACAAAATCCAAAAGCGCAGGGCATTGGGGATTTAAGGGTTTACAACGCCTGTCATTCCCCTTGCAGCGAAGAAAACACCACTTGGGTATTCAAGCTGGGTTCAACTTGTTCGGATAGCCCGAATGTGTCCGTCCGAGAGGTCGGGAGTGAGGACTTTCAGCAAGTCACTTTCTCCACAAAATCTGAAACCGACCAAAAAGTTCTATCTGTGGAGGTCGGCAGCTACGACTGGCTCCAACTGCTTACCCCTTGTGAATGGTCGGCAACCCCGACAGTTGACTAGAAATTAGACTTATCTAAGTCAGGTCTACTTATAACGGTATGTGATTCGGCCTCGGGTGAGGTCATAAGCAGAGACTTCAACCTGGACGCGGTCTCCGGGAAGGATGCGAATGTGATGCTTCCGCATTTTGCCACTTAGGTGACCAAGAACTTCATGTCCATTATCCAACTCGATACGGAAGTGGCCGCCCTTAAGCGCTTCAACCGTCTTACCCTCAAGGAGGATGGCGTCGTCCTTCTGTTTCGGCAAACCAATTTCCCTTCAATAGATCTCTTTACAGTGTACCGGAGCAACTTAACGCGCCAAGAAATCAGCAAGCTTCCTCGAATCCAACTATTTTAGAGTTATTGCATAGCAAGGGGAACCGAAATGTCTTACGACCTCAAGATCACCGGCGGCACCATTGTCGACGGCACAGGAGCCACACGATTTTCTGGAGATCTAGGAATAAAGGACCAAAAAATCGTAGCGATGGGCAATGCTCCGGCTGAAGCAGATAAAACCATCGATGCAACTGGCCGAATTGTTACACCAGGTTTCGTAGACATACACACCCACTATGACGCTCAAGTGCTCTGGGATCCTTTGGTTAGTTGTTCCCCTTGGCATGGCGTCACCACCATTGTCATGGGCAATTGCGGTTTCTCGGTAGCACCAACTCGACCTGAACATCGAGATTTAATTATGCGCACCTTAGAGAATGTAGAAGGTATGAGCGTTGAAGCTCTTCGCTCCGGGCTTGGCGACTGGGGCTTCGAGACCTTCCCCGAATACCTCGACGCCCTTGATAGCAATGGTTGCGCTGTGAATATGGCGGCGATGATAGGACACACCGCTCTGCGCATGTATGTGATGGGCGAAGAGGCCACGGAACGAGAGGCTACGGAAGCAGAAATTGCCCTCCAACGCCAGCTCGTTACTGAAGCTCTTGAGGCAGGCGCGTTGGGTTTTGCGACAAGCCGCGCCAACACTCACGTTGGCTACGAAGGTCGTCCAGTCCCCAGCCGTCTAGCGACGCCGGAAGAAATCATTGAGATAGCTCAAGCACTCGGTGATGTCGGCGGAATTATGCAAGCTACCCAAGGTCGAGGACTTAGCCACGAGCAATTCGCTCAAGTAGCTGAAACTACTGGAGCAAACGTCAGCTGGACAGCTTTGCTCGCAAGCGCCATCGGACCGGGAAGTCATTTGAAAGACGTAGAACAAGCTCACCAGCTCGCTGACCGTGGCATCGCTGTCTACCCTCAGGTCGCCGTACAACCGGTGCAGTTTGAAATGAGTTGGAAGGCACCCTTTATCTACGAAGGAATGCGTTTATTTCAGCCAGTAGCCAAAAGCGACCATGATGGCAGAAAGACCTATTACGCAGACCAAGAATGGCGAGAAAAGTTTAAAGAAAAAGCGGGAAACGGAGGCAAAGTAGGTGATCGGTGGTCTCGGACAGAAATAACTTGGTTTCCGCCCGACCCCTCCCTTGAAGGGCGCAACGTCCAACAACTCGCCGATGAACGCGGTGAAGACCCCATAGATCTGATGCTGGATATGGCCTTAGACGCCGATCTTGATATGCGAATACTCCAAGATGTCCTCAACCATGATCGCGATGAGATTGATGAACTCCTACACGACCCAACAACAGTGATTGGGCTTTCAGATGCGGGAGCCCACGCAAGCCAGTTATGTGACGCGAAATATTCGACCGAGTTTCTTTCGACCTTTGTGCGAGAACGGCAAAGTTTTGAAATAGAAGAAGCAGTTCACATGTTGACTCAACGCCCAGCACAGATCTTTGGCATTGAAGACCGCGGCACCCTCAGCGAAGGTGGATGGGCCGATGTTGTTATCTTTGACATGGAACAAGTAGGCCACGACGGAAAGCGCCGTGTGCATGATCTTCCTGCGGGCGCAGACCGGTTAATTTCAGACGCTAAGGGAATAGATGCGGTGGTGGTAAACGGCACCGTTATCAGACACGACGGAGAAGACACGGTGTCGCCTGACTCTACGCTGCCTGGCAAGTTGCTTCGTCAGGGCAAAGGTTAACGAGTGCCTGTAGACCCAAATCGACAATTCTGGAAGCCCGGTATGGACTGGGCCAAAGCCATCGAAGATATCGAATACGTCAAAGGCTTAGCTAACGAAATGGGCGGCGCTGAGCGAGTTCAACGCCAACACGATGGCGGCAGATACACCGTTCGGGAACGGATGGAAAAGTTTTGTGACCCGGGTTCTTTCCTTGAGATGGGACACCTTATAGGTGCTGCCGAGTACGACTCGGACGGGAACCTAACTGACTTTTCTCCTGGTGGTTACGTGATGGGATTGGGTGAAGTTTCCGGGAGACCAGTTTCGGTTGGTGGTGATGACTTCACGCTCTCAGGGGGTAGCCCGCACGACGTTCACAAGATCCCTCACCATTTTGCCCAACCACTGGCACTCCAGTACGGCATCCCTTACATCCAACTACGTGAAGGCGTCGGGCATTCGTCTAAACAAGATGAACAAGATGGCCATATGGGTCTTCCCCAAGGCGATCTCTGGCACGAAGGTGTTGAACTTCTTCGAAATGTTCCCGTTGCTTCGGCGATACTTGGATCGGTTGCGGGCTGGCCAGCCGCGGCCGCCTTGCTATCCCACTTCAGCGTAATGATTAAAGAAAAATCTCAAATCTTTCCATCCGGACCTCCAGTCGTTGAGAGAGCAATTGGAGAAAAGCTTTCAAAAGAAGAGCTTGGCGGATGGAAGATGCATGTCGTCGAAAGCGGACAAATAGACAACGTCGCAGAAGACGAGGATGACGCATTTCAGCAGATAAGAGAATTTCTTTCCTATTTGCCGAACACAGTGCGCGAAGTTGCCCCGAGGGTCCACACCGGTGATGACCCAGAACGCAGGCCCCAAGAACTCTTAGACTTCGTTCCCACTAACCGAAGGCAAGGTTACGACGCTCGAGCTCTCATCCGCCATGTTGTTGACAATGGCGATTTTTTTGAGATGCGCGAATTGTATGCAAGCGGCTTGATCACAGGATTCGCCCGGCTAGATGGCTGGTCGGTAGGGGTTATCGGGAGCGATCCAATGAGTAAAGCAGGGGCAATGGACGGCAACGCCGCCGACAAATACACCCACTTTCTCGACCTATGCGACACCTTCAATCTGCCTCTACTTATCTTTCTCGATATGCCTGGTTTCATGTTGGGCTCGCATGCTGAGAGAATCGCGACAATGCGACGGGGTGCTCGCGCTTTAATCGCATCGGCTGAATGTCAGGTTCCGAAGATTGAGTTCATGGTCCGCAAAAGCTACGGAGTTGCAGCGGATGCACCGAACTCAATCGGGTTACCTAACAGTATCAATCTCCGATTTGGCTGGCCGTCCGGTGAATGGGGTGGCATCCCTATAGAAGGCGGCGTTGCTGCTGCTTATCGACGAGAAATCGCAGAAGCAGATGACCCAGACGCTCACCGAGCAGAGATAGAGGACAGACTTCTCCGACTTAGATCTCCGTTCAGAGCGGCGCACCGAGGCGATGTCGTAGACCTAATAGATCCACGAGAAACAAGGGCATTAGCTTGCCGTTTCATAAATCTCGCACAACCGAAATTAGCCGAACTAGCTCAACGCTCAAAACGGGCAGTTCGCCCTTAGTTGTTTGTGGCGCCTTTCAGCGTCACCCTGTAGCCATGGCGAGTAGCGGGGAAGTAATCCCATGTCGCCAAGTGTTGAACGCAACGGTTATCCCACATAGCTATAGAATTTTTTTTCCATTGAAACCGCACATGGAAGTTAGGATTTTCGATGTGTCTGTACAGGTATTGAAGAATCGTTCGGCTCTCATCTCGACTTAGGTCCTCAATGCGTTTGGTAAAACCCTGGTTCACGAAGATGCCTTTTCGGCCGGTCTCTGGGTGAGTCAAGATAACCGGATGTTGAGAAGAGGGAGGGTTCTCGTCTTGTCGGTGTCCTGGCAAGTTTCCTAATTGATGCAGAGCGACCCGACCATCTAGGAATTCCTGAAATGCTGGTGAGAGGGCTTCGTACGCTGAGTACATGGAGCTGAACAAGGTTGCGCCGCCGCCGTCGGGTGGGGTTTCAGTAAGTCGTAAAACACTTCCCACTGGCGGGTTCTCCTCGAAGGTCACATCGCTATGCCATCCGTCGCCTGCTACTTGCCGCGAATTTTCATCTGCATGGATAATTATCACCTCTGGGTGATCCGGGTGGTGCGGAACAGTGGGGTGAACATGTAATTCCCCGAACTGAGAAGCGAACGCTATGTGTTGTTGGTGGGTCAGATCTTGGTCTCTGAAGAATATGACTTGATGATCCAGCCAAGCTTCTCTAATCCGCTCGACAGTCTCTTCCGCAAGTTTTTCGCGCAAGTCAACGCCACCTATTTCTGCTCCAATTCTTGGGGTAACAGGAGTGACGGTAATTGCTTTCATGCTCTCAGGCTATGCGTGGGCCCTCTCCGCGTGGCACATTAATGGGGTGATCGACTTAAGATCTGACACCGTTTCTCGACCTACCGAAGCAATGCGCCAGGCAATGGCTGGAGCGGAAGTAGGTGATGATGTGTTCGGGGATGATCCGACCGTGCAACGTCTCGAGCGACTCGTCGCTGATTTGCTAGGAAAACAAGCAGCGGTTTTTGTTTCATCCGGAACACAATCGAATTTATGTGCGCTATTGGCGCACTGCCAGCGCGGCGACGAGTATTTGGTTGGAGATCACGCTCACACCTACATGTATGAGGGAGGTGGGGCTGCGGTACTTGGCAGCATTCAACCTCAAACCGTGCCGATGCTTGACTCAGGGATGTTAGATCTCGATGCTGCCCGTGCATCGATAAAACCTGATGACGCTCACTTCGCCCGTACTCGTCTCTTGTGTCTTGAAAACACCACTGACGGCAAGGTCCTCGATCTTCAGCAATTGCAGTCAGGTCGCGACCTCGCTGATGAACACAACCTTGGATACCACTTAGACGGAGCCCGTCTTTGGAATGCGTCTGTAGCTCTGGAAGTAGCCCCTGGTGAGATTGCTACACCGTTCGACACTGTCTCGGTTTGCCTTTCCAAAGGTTTAGGTGCCCCAGTTGGTTCTGTGCTTTGCGGGTCTCACGAGTTAATCAGCGAAGCACGAAAATGGCGAAAGATGCTCGGTGGGGCCATGAGGCAGGTTGGCCTGATTGCTGCGGCAGGGGAACACGCCATAAACAACCATATTGAGCGTCTTGTTGATGACCATCGGAATGCTGAAGCTCTGGCGCAAGGTCTTTCTGAGATCGACGGCTTACAGGTTGACGCCCAAGATACAAACATGGTCTTTGTTCACACTATGGCAGCACACTCAGATCTAGAAAGGCGTCTCGTTGCTCGAGGAATAATGACAAGGTGGTCGGGTACTAACACCAGAATGGTGTTGCACTTGGATGTAAACGAGGCTGATATTCAGACCATTGTCACTGCCGTCGCAGAGGAATTAAAGGCCTAATCGGCAACCAAATCGGGAATAGGTTCAGTCAAATATTCGTTTAGGTCTGCTTCCCGGGTCATCGAATAGAAATCAACGTTTCGCCATGGCGAGTTGACAACGATTCGGCCTCCGTCATTGCGGTAGTAGGACTCCATACCTGGGTGAGTCCAAACCATCTTGGCGTGAGCACGATCGACATCTTCGTTGTAGCTGTCATGGATTTCTTGGCGGATTTCAACTGCACCGAGATTTTGCTCGAGCATTTTTTGGATGACATCCATGATGTATCGGACTTGCATTTCGACAACAAAGATAAGGCTTCCACCATGACCCGGTTGAAGATTGGGGCCGTAGAGGGTAAAGAAATTTGGAAAGTTCGGTACAGCCGTGCCGAGGTAAGCCTTTGCGTTGTCATTTTCCCATTGACTCATCAAGGAGGCGCCTGAACGTCCTTTCGCTTCGTAAGTGGTAATGAAATTGAGAACGTCGAAGCCTGTGGCTAACAACAGCACATCAGCTTCATATTGTTCGCCATTTTCAGTGACTAAAGAGGTTGACTCAACCTTGCTGACATGTTCGTCTACCAATTGGACTTTGGGGTTTCGCAGCATCCGGTACCAACCATTGTCCATCAACATTCGTTTGCCGAAGGGAGGGTACGTGGGCAACACACGTTCAAGTAATTCCGGTGCGTCATCGCCTAGCTCGTCAATGACATAGTCGGTGAAGTACTTCCTGTGCCCATCGTTCTGGGCATTCAGTGATCTTTCCGGGTGTTCCCAGTCTGGGTCCTTGTGGAGCGCCGAATGAATTCGGTCGTTAAACGTCCACCCAAGTCGAACTCGATACCAGTTTCGATACAAGGGAACTTCACGCAACAGGAAACGGAGTGGATCCGGTACTTCTTTTCGGAACTGGTCGAACGGTGCCGCCCAATGAACCGACTTTTGGAAAATCGTAAGAGATTCAACCTCGTCTTGAATTTCGGGACCGATCTGCATACAACTAGCACCGTTACCGATAATCGCTACCTTCTTGCCTTTGAGGTTTGCTGCTTCAGGCCAACGTGCCGTATGCCACTTCTCCCCTTCCCAATCTTCGATACCTTCAATGTCGGGGGAAACAGGAGGATTAAAAATTCCGGCAGCACTAATCACAACATTGGCTTCAGTTACCTCTTGACTACCGTCTGGCAAGCGAAGAGATACAAACCAATTTTGCTTGTGCTCTTGGTATTTGATTTCTTCAACTGTGGTTTCGAAGCGAATGGCGTCCCGTACCTCAAAACTGTCACAAACCTGTTCTAGGTAGTCATGCAATTCGTCACGGAGGCAGAAATACTTTTGCCAGTCGTACGGTGCAAAAGAGTATGAATAAAGGTGGTTTGGAGTGTCGACCCCTGCGCCGGGGTAGCGATTCTCCCACCAAACCCCACCAACCGTCGGATTCCGTTCAACAACTTGGAAGTCGATATCAAGCATTTGGAGGTTTATCGCTGCACAAAGACCTGACACTCCAGCGCCGATAATCAGTACTTTAAAATCAGGAGGAGAACTAACGCTCTGATGATCTAAGAATTTAACTTGCCCCAGCTGAGCGGCAGTGAACTGTCCATACTCAGAAGGCACAGCTTCGGCCATCGAAACACTAAGCATTCGAACTATTAGCTCGTAATCGGGTTCTGGAAGCGCAATGGGGCGACCATCGCGCCAAGACAATATTGCCTCCAGCGCTGCTTCTCGGACCTCTTTTTGGTGTCGAGGTTCAAGACCACCTGTGTCATTGTCTCCCAAGCCTGGCTGCCGCTTAGGCAGATATGGCTCTTCCAGCCAATGAAGTTCTCCCGTCAACTGGACTAGAACCATCAGCAGCGTAGGAATATTCGCCACTTCAATTGCGTCGGAAAATGTTTGTTCTTCAGTGCTCAGGGTCATTTTTAAATACCAAGGTCTCGCAGGTTGTAGTCAGTCAAGATATCTCGAATCGTGTCGGAGTGATAGCGATGTTCTTCTTCTAAGCCGGCGAAGGGTTGATAGCAATAGCGTTCTTCGGTTGGGAAGCGCTGCGCTCGCGCGTCTACCGCTAGCGGGATACATCTGCATCTCTGTCGTATGTAATCTTCGGTGTAAAGCTTTCCCTCTCCGCTTAGTTTCCCGGTCTGGCCAATCACTGATGAATACCGATGGAAACCAAAATTTACTGTGATGCGTCGATCTTTAGATGTGTTGGGGAAAGATCCATGAACAGTCTGCCTATTTGTGATGAACGCGTCGCCTGGCTTGCATACCAGAGGAACTGCTTCCTCAAACCAGTCTGACCCGTTGTTGGCTGACACCCGAGCTGCTATGTCTACTTTGCCTTCTCTGTGAGTTCCTGGCAGCACCCAAACACCGTTCGCTGGCGTGCTTCCATAGAGCTGGACTTGAACGTTATAGCCGTGAATGTTCTGATCCCATTGAGGGTTATCCCAGTGGACTTGTCCGTCCTGATGCCAAGAAACCGAGGGGCCAATTTCAGGCTCCTTTACGAAGAGCACCTCTGTAAACGGCGTGAAATCTGCTCCATTTATCGCCTCAGCGACTCTCAGGATTTCAGGGTGGCCAAAAATTCTTAGGAAAGTCGGAAGTAACTGCAAACATCCTGCCACCAGGTAAGGCACATGAGCCGGGCTGTCCACGTCAGGTTCCGGCTCGAACATCTTCACTGGATGTCTCCCATTATTTTCTGACGTTCCACCTAACGGGTCACTTAAAGGTTTAGTCATTACCCACGGGTTGATCGCAAACTCGGGACCCAAGGCTGGTCTCCCTTCGCGATCTACCTTTGAGTTTCGATGAGGCCAGGGAGCTCGCGCTAAAAGGTCGTCGACCTCAACTCGACATTCTTGAAGTTCCTCTTCGCCTATCACTTTCTCAAAGACGTAAAAACCAAATTGCTCGTAGGCCTCAATGATGGTTGGATCAAGATGTCCGTCCGAGGTGAAGCGGATTGGACCCCTATTCCCCAGATTGTGCGCTCGCATTTCGCCTTCAGCACAATATTCACCGAACTGTTTAATGTCCCAGTCCAATTTTTTGTTTTCGTTATCCATGGAGCGCCCCCTCCTTTTACTCTAGATGGCGTCACCGGAGGTTCGCTTTGCGAGAGAATCCCTTTATGGCAGATACGTCTATAAATCTCATTTCGTTTGTTGGTCTCGGAGCGATCGGAGGGCCGATGTGCGCGAATCTGGCTGCAAAATCAGATGTCCCTGTTATTGCCTACGACCTCAACCTTGATGCAGTCTCTTTGGCTGTGAACAGCGGGGCGCGCAAAGCAGAAAATCTTTCGTCAGTGGCTGAGGCCGACATTATTTTCGTTTGTGTGCCAGGTGAAGCGGAGACACGTGAAGTCTGCCTGGGTGCGGGAGGACTATGTGATCAAGCTCGACCTGGACAAATAATCGTGGATTGCACGACGGCAACAGTGGCGATCAACATTCAAGTAGCCGAGGCGCTTGCGCTCGAGGGTGCTTATTTTGCTGATGCCCCTGTGGCACGGGGAGTCCCGAACGCAGTTGAAGGTACTTTGTCCATCACCGTTGGCGCCGATGAAGAGATCTTCGATGAGATAGCCCCGTGGCTAAAACACATGGGTTCAGACGTTGCACACTGTGGGCCAGTGGGAACCGGAACGGTTATGAAGTTGATGAACAACATGGTTCTATTTCAGAATGTGTCCGCCCTGGCTGAGGCGATGGCGATCGCAACAAGGGCAGGTGTGGATCGGACTCGCGTATTCGAGCTACTCGGACAAGGGTCAGCAGACAGCTTTGCTCTGAGACGTCACGGCTCTTTCATGACAAGTGGCGAGTATCCCTCCGATCGCTTTCCAACTACCTACTCTGTGAAGGACCTGGACTACGCTCTAGCGCTCGCCGGGCAAGTATCGGTAGATGCGTCGGGTGCTCGTTTGGTTCGTGACCGCTTCAATGAGATAGTAGATCGTGGCTTAGGGCACCTTTACTCTCCTGTTATCTACGAATTGTTTAATGAACATGAATCAGATAGATAATGAACTCGTCGAACAAGCAGTAATTCTCGCTGACGATGAGCTTTTCCCAAAAGCGCTCCAAGTAGACGCTAAGGGAGTTGTGCCAGTAGCCCAACTCGAGTTAATTCGCGAAGCTGGTTTTCACGGCCTTTTCGCTCCAAGCGAATTTGGTGGCATTGGAGCTTCACCTCAAACTCAGTGGGCTGTACACGAAGCCATATCAGGTGGTTGCCTAACAACAAGTTTCGTTTGGGCTCAGCATGCCGGTCCCACTCGGGCCGCTGCAGAAACTACCGGACCCATGAAGGCCCGTTGGGCTGAAGCTCTTGCTACCGGCGAATCGCGTGGTGGAGTGGCTTTCGCTCATCTAAATCGGCCGGGGTTTCCTATGCTTCGTGCTGAGCCAACCAGTGACGGATGGATATTTTCTGGATCTGCGCCTTTTGTTACAGGTTGGGGACACATAGACGTAGTTCTTACTGCGGCTCGCCATGGAGACTCAATAGTGTGGGCGCTGCTCGATGCTAAAGACTCTGAGACCCTCACGAGTCGCCGCTTATCATTGGCGGCCATCGACTCGGCAGTCACTGTTGAACTCAGTTTTGATAACCATCGTGTATCCGAGGCCTCGGTGACGTTAGTGGAGGGTTTTTCTGACTGGGCTGAAAAATATCGTCACGGGCTGCGCTCGAATGGCTCAAATCCGCTTGGCGTGGCCTCTAGAGCAACACGCCTATTAGGTCCCAGTCCTCTGGATGCACAGCTGGATGAAGCCCGGGACAAAATTAACTCAGCTACGGCCGATGAACTGCCTAAGGCTCGCGCGATCTTGGGTGATCTGTGTGTCCGATCTACGTCGGCTTTGGTGGCACAAGTTGGAGGCTCGGCGTTGTTTGTTGAACAACAAGCACAGCGGTTGGCAAGAGAGGCTTTATTTCTGCTCGTGCAAGGGCAAACACCAGAGATCAGAAGCCACCACTTGGAACTCCTTACCGGAACTTCGTCTCGAAAAGCGTCAACCCTAAGCAACTAGAAGCACCGAGCTATTTCGTCGCGAGCTTATGTGTCTTTCGTGGTCTAGTTATCCCTCAAATCAGAATGATCTTGGTAAGTCACATCAGCGATTTTGTGCGCATTGAAATCGTGCCAGCTACTAGCTTTAGTCGGATGAGTGAACTTCAAGTCGGTCAATTATTCAGCGACACGGTGGCAATAACAGATGACATGTCACCGCCCCACCTTCCGAATAAGGTGCTATCAACTCCAGACATGGTTCGCCTGATCGAGGGCACCTGCCTTTTCGGTGTGCAGAGTCACCTAGATGATGGCCAAACAACGGTAGGAATCCATGTATGTGTGAGTCATTCAGCTGCTGTGGCGTCAGGTGAAGAAGTTCGTGTGGCTGCCGAACTGGCAGAAATCGACCGCAAAAGGCTTGTATTCAATGTGAAGGTAACTCACGGCGAACTACTGGTGTCAGAAGGAACCCATCAACGCTTCATCGTTGGTAATTAAGACCGACACTTCGTCCAAGATTCGGTAGCTGTTTATGGCTCAATAACGATTTTGCCAATAGATTTACGATCCATCAGACTTCTTAGAGCCTCGGCGGCCCCATCTAATCCGTGCCTAGCTGAAATATGTGGCCTGAGGTCACCGCTGTTAACCCATTGCAAGAGATCTTCAGCTATTTCGTTTGACAATTCTGGATCACGAGCAGTCATTGCCCCATAGAAAACGCCCACTATTTGGCAACTCTTCAGCAACGTCAAGTTCAAAGGTATAGCCGGTATTCCCGCGGTAAATCCGATAACTAAGAAGCGCCCTTCCCATGCGATCGCTCGAAGAGCTTGTTCGGCGTAGTCGCCGCCGACCACGTCGTACACAACGTCGACTCCGACACCATTGGTTAGTTCTTTAGCTCGGTCCTTGAGACTTTCTTCTGCGTAATTGATCGTCTCATCGGCGCCTCGTTCTCTGCAGAGATCCAGTTTTTCTTCGGTAGAGGCTGCGGCAATAACGCGTGCTCCCATGAGTTTTCCTATTTCAACTGCTGAAAGACCTACATGTCCGCCTGCACCTAGAACGAGCAGTGTTTCACCTTTTTGCAGGTTTCCGCGCTGTTTCAGCCCGTAATAGGTAGTTCCGTGGGCATACAACAAACCCGTCGAATCGGCAAAGCTAACTCCGTCGGGCAAGATACGCGCAACCGCCGCCTTTGCAACTGCGAACTCTGCGTAGCCGCCAACCGCTCCTAAGCCACACAGGACTCGACTTCCTATCTGTATGTTGTCTACTCCTTCTCCTAGTGCCGTGACGACACCAGCTACTTCCGAACCGGGGATGTAAGGCAAGTCGGCTTTGAACTGGTATTTGTCCTCCAACATCAAAGTGTCGGGAAAGGTGACCGGAGCTGCCTTTACATCTATAAGAATTTCTCCTGGTCCAGGGGTTGGGTCGGGCACCTCTCCGACTACTAAATCTTCGGGTGGACCAAATTGGTTACATAAGACTGCGCGCATAGCCCATCAACTTAGTAGTTAGTTGGAGAGCAAGCCTTTGAAAACCGTCACCGAAACGTCTAACGGGCTGACCCAGTCCCGGATTCATACATTCGCGCTCTAATCCGAAAGAATGCCTCCATAGATTTCTGTTTCGAACCAGTCGCGAAATTCTTGGTTACGCGTTACTTTCCAGTGGTCCCATGTGGCTCTTCCAACCGGAGAAAGGAAGGCACCCAACCTGATCAATTGCATACGCATATCAACGTGCATTCGTTCAACAAGCCCTTCTTTCCATGCGTCATACGTGTCAAAAAGATCTATGAGGTCAGCTCCTAACAAGTTCAGGGCTCGAAAGTATTCTTCTCCCTGCAGATCATCGCTAGACCAATCTTTTATTAAGAATTGACTGAAATTTGGGTCCCGGGAAATAGCGAAATATCGGTCGTAAAGCCGATCTGTAAGACCGTGCCCGAATTGTGTCCGACTATGTTGCAACGTTTGGCGGGCTTCAGCGCCAATAAACACAATGGATAATGACAGAATTACGGCTTCCAAGATTTGAGCCCAATTGGCTATCTGGTCAAGAGTCAATTGAACGTCCTAGTCGTCGTCATATCGAAGGTCAGCTTCGGCGTTTGATGACGTAACGGGAACCAAGATCTATCAGGGCAAACAGAACTGCCCCAATAACAAGCTCTACCGCGCCGCCACCATTAGCCAATATGAAAAGGGCGACAAGTGCCGCCACGATGGGTCGGGTGAGATAACGCACAGGTTTTAGTGAACCACGACCAGTGCCCGCAGGCGGGGATGGAAGTACTGTTTCATTATGGATGTTTCTCGTTTTCCTTTAGTACCGGGCTCATCACCGATTTTGGTAACCCATAACAGCGGTGTGTGGTTTCACACTTCGGATGGCCGTCGAATACTTGATGCTGGCGGCGGGGCAATCGTCACGAACATCGGTCACGGCAGGCAAGAGATAGCTGAAGTAGCAGCGAAAGCCTTAAGCCAATTGGATTATGTCGTTCCTGTGTTTGCAACGGAAGCCCGGGTCGCGTTAGTTGAAGAAGTAAGCGACCATTGGCTACCCGACCCTTCATGGCGTTGCGTGTTTGTTAGCGGTGGCTCCGAATCAGTTGACGCAGCACTCAGGGTCGCCCAACTTCATCATGTTGCCTGCGGCAGGCCTGAAAGGCACAAAGTAATCGGGCGAGATGTTTCCTATCACGGGGCAACAGTCGGCGCCCTGGCTGCCGGTGCACATAATCGGAGACGCAAAGGGCTGGAACAATTGCTCCCCGATATGCCTAAAACCAGTCATTACGACCCCGACCAATTAGAAAAAGTTATTGAAGTCGAAGGGGCCGAAACCATCAGCGCTTTCATCGGAGAACCTGTAATTGGTGCCGCTGCTGGTGCCTATGTGCCACCAGATGATTACTGGACACGAATCTCCGAGATATGCGCTCGACACGACATCCTTGTAATAGCTGACGAAGTGATGACTGGCTTTGGTCGACTCGGAGAAAAAATGGGTCACGCAGCGCTCGGCTTCACACCCGACATAATCACCGGCGGCAAGGGCCTCGGCGGAGGTTATGTCCCAATCGGAGGTGTCTACTGTGGGCCCAACGTAGTAGAACCGATTGGGAAGACGGACCTGGCCTTAATGTTTTACACATTTGCCGGTCAAGATCTCTGCTGTGCCGTTGCCACCAAAGTCCTTGAGATCATCAGAACAGAAAACTTGGTCGACCGAGCGGCTGCCATGGGGAGAGAGCTGCGAATACGACTCGAGGAAGAATTTCGAGATCACCCCAACGTTGAAGATATTCGAGGTCGCGGGTTATTGCAGGGCTTAGGTCTTGTGGCTAATCGAGAAACAGGGAAACCATTCCCAAGATCGGCCTCTTTTGCTGACTCTGTGTCCAAAGTGGCGCTTGACAACGGAGTGTGGATATATCCATCTGGTTCAGGGGTGTTTGATGACGCCGTGATGTTTGGCCCCCCTTTCACAGTAGAAGAAAGCCACCTAGACGAGATGGTTTGCGTGACTCGCCAAGCTATCGACACCGTTGCTCAGAGTTTGAATTAGGTCGGGCTAAGCAGGCGCTTCACAGGAAATAGTTTCCATTTGTGCAGGTGCCACGACTTCAAGAGCCTCGAAGTCTGGCGAGCAGCTGATTTCGTTGTGGACCAGACCGGACGGTATTGATAGCGCTGCGCCAGCCGCAACTCGTTCCGTTCTGCCTCCTTCAAACTCAAGATCTACCCAGCCGTTTAAAACATAAACGAACTGCAAATCACATTCGTGATAGTGCCATCCTGTGCTTTCCATAACATCTGTAGATCTCATCACCTGGGCCCGATAGTCGCCATTAGTCAGATCGCTTAACCCGGTGTCGCGATATTCGAAGAACGCTCGCCGACCCGTCTTACCGAACTCTGCTTCTTCGAGTTGCTGGCAGAGCAAGTCCGCTATTGAGGTTGCTTTCATTTTTTTTCCTCCAACCCTAGTTGAGCACAAGATCGAGCCCTAAACCTGCAAAAGGCGTTGATGGTCGTCCAAAAGCTCTGTGTTTCCAAACGTTTCCAATGTTGAGTAGGACTGTCGATTCCAAACAAAGAGCAGCAAGTCGCTGGCGGTGCCACGTGCAGCAACATCACCCTTGCCGTGCTTTTTCTCTACGACCACTCCTGTCGCATTCCGGGTAATCATCCATTCACCTTCAGCATCAGTTGCATGAAGGTGCACTGACCCCTCGCCCGCGAAAGCTTCCGATAACCGTTCGGCGACGAAAAAGTCGTAAAATTCGTCTATTCCATCTATTGCCATTTGAGGGCGAATGGCTTGGCTCTCGCCGTGAGCAGCTTCTATGTCCCATCGATGCATCTCGGCTTCTTGAGTCATGCGGCGCATCCAAAACTCTGCGGTATCCATTCGTTTACTTGATGTCCAAATCTGGTCGTCTGCTTGGTGACTCCATATCGCCTCATCTAGATCTTCGGCGACTGTCGTAAACCACTGCCCAAGATCTGACGTGTCGGGCTGGTTTACCGGGTCATTCGCCCAAGGAGCTACGCCTTGCTCTCCGACAGGACTTCCCTGATGGATTGATTGGCTCACAAATGAAAAGACCAATCCAACGTGGATTATGGCGTCCTCAGCAGTCCAGTCTTTGATATGTGGAATATCAGCGCGTCCGTCATTAACTGCGAGTTCTGCAATCCGCTTGGTGGCTTCGGCAAACGATTTTCTGTATAGCTCCGGGGTCAATGCTCTCTCCAAAAAGTAGGGACGATTCAAATAAAGATTCCAGTTGCGATTAGTTCAGCGGCCTCATCTGGGTTGCGGCCCAGTATCTCTGTCAGCACTTCGTATAGATCTTCCCCAGCTGGGGGGCCTGCCCACCGCGCAGCTCCTGGGGTTCGCGAAAGATGTATCGCTGAATCTTCGATCCACACTTGCCCGTGGTGAGGGTGACTTACTTGACTGAACGCTTTTCGGTGTCGCAATTGGGAGTCTTCAGCGACTTCGGGCGCATAGAGAACCCTGTGAGATGGGACCTTCTTTCGCTGGAGTGCTGCTTCGGCTTCAATGCCATCTTGTTGGCTGCTCCATCGAGAAATCAACGCTTCAATTTCTTCGTCACGTTGCAACCGTTCTTCGCGACTCAACGAGGCTAAATCCGGTGCGCCTATGACTTGGCTCAATGCCTCCCATTGGGCTTGCGTTTCGCATGCAATAGCGATCCAACGATCGTCCCCGATTACCGGGTAGGCGCCGTGGGGACAGAAATTGGAATCCTTATTGCCGATTCGGCCGCCTTGTACGCCATTGATTTCGTCGTGCAGGAACGCTGGGCTCAATAATTGAGCTGCCGCTTCCATCTGCGAATAATCGATGTGCTGACCGCGACCTGAACGTTCTCTTTTATCTAAGGCTGCGAGTATGAGCGCTACCGTTAGGCGAGGAGATATGTAGTCAGAGTAAGCCCCAAAAGGTCCACATGGTTGCCTATCCGGCCATCCGCCGAAGGGGAAAAATCCTGCTACGGCTGCTCCTATATTCCCAAAACCAGAGATTCCCCTGATTGGGCCTGTCTGACCCATAAGGGAAGTTGACACCATGATCAATTGGGGGTTGATTTTTTCTAGTTCCGTGTACCCGAGGCCCATACGTCCTACAACCCCAACAGAATAAGATTCGATTAAGACGTCGGCCCATTGCACAAGCTCTTTCATTACCTCAATCGATTGCGGGTCGCGAAGGTCGATAGCTAGAGATCGCTTTGACGCGTTGATAGTCAGGTAGCTAAGAGAGCTGTCGGCCCCGGCTTCATTGTTCACGAAGGGGCCAGCCCCACGCATGATGCAAGGCTTCAGCTCGGATTCGATTCGCAACACGTCGGCGCCAAAATCACCCATGATGCGAGATGAGTAGGGACCAGCAATAGCCCAAGTCATATCTAAAACATTGACACCGCTCAATGGCTCAACTTCACTCACCGGATTGGTAACAGCAGGTACTTCTGGAGCCTGTCGTTTTTGAAGGCTGTTTTGATTGAGTCGCGGGGCAGGTGATTCTGTTACCAAAGTGGCGTCTGATAGTCGCGCTATCGGTCCAGCAAACCTTACTCCCTCGATGGATCTCCAGAAATCCCGATCAGCTGCGTGTTCCATGTCCAAAAGTTCACGAGTAGTTGTTATAGGACCAAGCAAGAGGTTCCTGTCTAAAGCTCCGGCTAACAGTTCTGCCTTAGTCTTCGTTTTTGTGAACTCATTAATGACTTTGGCTCCTCGATTTAAAAGCTCAGGAGCATCAGGGTCCGAGAGCAATTGGGTTCCAAATCCAACCCAATCCACGTTTTGAAATTCTTTCGGACACATCCCTTCTTCTTCCATCCATTCGAAAAGCCGGGTGTTGTATGGGCCGACAGTGGGGCCAACCAAGAAGACAATCGAGACATGGCCATCAGCAGCTTCGTATACCAATTTCAGTGTGATCGGCCCAATTTCGGCGCCTCCTGAGAGCCGACGCGTGCTGGGGGCACCGGCGAACGGATAAAGCATCTGATATTGGGAAGCAATCAAGTAGCTGTGTTGAGCCGCTGCGTCAACATGCTGCCCGATTCCCGAAAATTCGCGCTCTCTTAATGCCAGCAATATCCCGCAAAGGGCATCTGAAGCGGCGAAATGCCAAGTCTGCGGGAGCGACAGCCTGACTGGAGGGCGATCTCGGTCCCCGGTGATACCCATGGTCCCGCTAGCGGCAGCGTTGACGATGTCGCTCGCTGCCCAATCAGATTTTGGGCCGGTCTCACCAAATCCCGAGATACATGCAGTGACGAGATGCGGGTATCCTTTACGCAACGACTCTAGGTCTAGTAATTCGATATCCGAGACGATGACCGCATCTGCGGTTGCAGCTAAATCTTCGAATCTTTGGCGGTCCTGGGGCTGGTCGAAATCCACTACCAGAGACTGCTTCGCTCGGTTGTAGGCCCAGTGAGTTAACGACTTCTCCATGTTTTCTGCTTCGTCGGCAAAAGGTCCCTGGTATCGAGATCGCTGCCCTTGTGGAGGCTCCACAGCTATTACTTCAGCCCCTAATTGAGCCAAGATCATCCCGCAGAAGTGCCCCCTGTCGTCCGTTAGGTCAAGAATTCGAAAACGCTCTAGCACCCACTACCCCCCGGGGTTTGATTAGAAACATTAAGACAAAATTTGATTCGTGTGATGAGAACGCTATCTAAGTTCAGCTGATCTATGCCTGAGGCAATGAGTAGGTTCCTTGGGCAACCGAAACCTTTTTCTCTTCACTATCGCACCACAGCGAAACGGACCCAACGACACTTCGTCTGCTCATTGAGTCTAATTCGGCCCGGGCAAACAGCTTTTGGCCAAGAGCAGGCCGCAGGTATCTAATCGAAAGCTCGGTCGTAACAGTCATCTCTTGAAGTTGTCCCGTGGCACTCAAGGCCAAAAACCAAAGAGCGCCATCAGCTAATCGGAACTGGTCAGGTCCAGATATGTATCCTCCGGGGCGTCGAGCGACACCCTTCAGGTCATACTCGGCTATCGCAAATTGTTCCCCTACATCGACGCACCGGCTACCTAGCTCTGGGAAACACCCGGAGACAAACGTATTGATGGTTTCTGCGCTTATTTCATCGGACACCTCATGACTTTAGACCACTAGAAGCGCTGAGGATCAAGCGATAACGACCGATCGAATGCACGATCTAGCCCCATCCGGTCCCCTACTATCTTCCTGTACCCATTTTTTCTAGCTACTTAATTTTGAAGCCGAGGAATAACTATGGATTTCCAGAAACTTGAGCGCCGATTTCAACTTATGTTGCCTTCGGCACCGATTCTTCTCCTCTTCCTAATCTTCGCCCCGTGGCACCAATTTGGAAGCGGGTCTTGGGGAATGTCGCAATCTGCGATTCAAGCCCCAAACGCTTTACTCGGGGTTATCGCCCTTCTTACGGTGGTCATATCCATGCTCATCTCCTTTGCCCAGGTGTTAGGTAGCGACAAACTCCCTGAAAGCCCGAAGGGAAAAAGTTGGGAAGAGGTCGTATTTCTTGTCAGCGCAGTGATGCTTGGGGCCCTCTTACTGAAGCTCATCCTTGAGACTTCGTTCTTAGGGTGGGGAGCATGGGCTTGCATTATCGCTGCAGCAATACACTTTTACGGCTCATATATCGGCCGACAAAGTGGGTCTACCAGTCGAAATCCATAAGTTCGTCGAGATCGACACCAGGCAGCTCTGCTGCACAATCAAACAAACTTCCGATGACTGGAAACAAGATTTGATTTGCCATGTCATCGTCAACAGTCAACTCGTCTCCGGTGGCAGATAAGAGTTGTATCAACTCCATTTCAGATAGATCTTCTAAAGCGCATGCGAACAGTTCCACATCCATCTCAGCGCCCTCGGCCATGCCTATTGCGGCAAGTTCTTTAAGGTCAATGCAATCGCTCATAGATTCGAAAAACGGCACTGAGAATTGAGGTGGAAGATAATCCGAATCGGGCCAACCGATACCTGCAACGTTTAAGGTGTCCATCCCTACACGGTCAACGAGACCGCTACCAACGCAGCGCGCGTCCGAAGATTCAAAACCAATTTCGCCAAGTCCGCCAAAATCTGTTGCCGCTCCGCTCATTGCAAACCGGTCGATAAACGCTTGCTCTTGCGGAGTTCTGTCATCCGAGGAACCCGAGACCGCCTTGTAAATACCGAATGCTGCCCCACAGACAAGAAGCGTCACCAGAACCGTGACACCCACAAGTTGCTTACGCTCTTCACTGTTGGTCTTTTCAGGTGTTTCTCTGGTGAATATCTGCTCTTTGAGTGCATTGTATTCTGCTTCATCGATCTCACCCGAATCTCGCAAGGCTATGAGTCGTTCTAGATCGTTGATTTCCGAAGACATATGAATTCACGCTCCTAATTAACTTCTAGGGCAACAATTCTTCATACACCATTTCCTCCAACAACTTTGCTTTTCTCGTCTTTTTCTGAAGCCCGATGGTTTGGGGTGCACGCGACTGGTCAGCCTCGGACCACTTTGGCGATAACCAAAACTCCTGCTAGAACGAAGGAAACAGGTCCAATATCTAATGAGCTTTGAAAAGGTGGAGTAATGAAATTTATTCAAGTAGTGGAGCAAAGCGGCGATATCGAAGAGGCTCGCGCCGAAATTGAAGGCTATTTCGAGAGCACTGGCGACGACAGCAAGGTCAAGAAATTGACCTTGTGCACTGATCGTGATGCTCCCGGCAAGATTTTGAGTATCGTCGAATTCGAATCGTGGGATACCGCTTCGGACAACAATGACCTCGAGGCCACACAAGAAGGTGCAGCCAAGGAACAGGCGACTTCCGCTGTTACCTACCGGAATCTCGATGCTCATCACGAGTGGATTCGTTGATCCCCACATTTATCGGGTTCACAGCGATCTTTTAGGGAATTAACCAGGGACACCGATTTAGGTCTGACAGACTAGGGTTCCATTATGGCTGAATTTCAACTGTACGAGCGGCGCACGTACGACGTGCACGTGGGTCAGATGGGCAAAGTTCTTGAGTTGTATTCCAATGAAGGATGGCCAGCTCTCGAAGCCGGAGGACACTCCAAATTCCTCGTCGGTTATTTTGTCTCTGACACAGGGCCGCTCCATCAACTCATCCATCTGTGGCACTTCAGCGACGACGCCGAACGACGCAAGTTTTGGGAGAACCTGTTCTCTGACGAAAATTTCATGTCCTTTGCAGCTCAGCTCCGACCTCTTCTCCAGAAGCAAGAAATACAACTTATGCAACCGGCTCCTTGGGGGCCGAGACCCTAAGTGTAAATCAGTCCACAGAATTGGCAGATTTCCAATTCGACTCCATTTCGTGGATAGCCAGAAAAGCGATGCACCTCCCACAACTTAGGAGGATCCGACCAACACCAAACCACCGTCGTCCTTGAGTTATGACCGCCAAGGGTCTCCCTCCATCTCTGGAAGTCCAGCCAAAGGATAAATAACTGCCCCTTAACATTTCGTTAATCGAGTGCTGGTTGTAGCAAGTGGCCCTCACCTAAAAGAAGCGTGCGGCAAGGCAACTCGGATCAACATTCCTAAGGTTCGGCTTCACTGCACCGATAGTTATCTCTACCTTCATTAGGATCGCAATAACCAGCAGGCGCTAACCGGAAGATTAGATGAACGAACAAGAGCCTAAAGACCTCAACGTTTCTCATAGTCACAGCCACTCTTCACAACCTGATTCTGGGCTGCAGTACCTTAAAACGTCCCTGGTTTTTCGTTTTATCGTTGTTCTTGTAGCAATGACAGCAGTAGCAACGGTTGTTGGCGTTATCGCCCTTTGGCCAAATAATGAGCGGTCTGAAGAAATACAAAACAATGCCGAAGAAATTGTGCTGACGTCTCAGCTGCTAAAAGCGACAGTTCATGAAGCTACCGAAAGTATTTGCGGTTATTCAATATCTTTAGAAGTTGAGACTTGCCGCAACGTGACGGTCATTTTGCAAGAGGGTCCAGAAAATGGCTCGCTAGTTATTCTGCCAGAGATAAACACCTCGTTCGACCCAAGTTTCCCTCAGTTAGCAGCTGGCGACCGGGTAATTCTAGGCCTAGATCCGGTAACGAACGCCTACTACTATCAGGACCGGGATCGAATGAGCTCGCTTTGGTGGCTCATTCTTCTCTTTACAGTGACAGTCATCTGTTTAGCCAGAGTTCGCGGGTTGTTGGCGTTATTCGCTATGGGAGTAACTGTCCTCGTTCTAATCAAATTTGTTGCACCATCGGTGCTCGACGGAAATGACCCTGTTCTGGTCTGCGTTGTCGCTGCCGCAGTAATTGCATATTTCAGTCTCTATTTCACTCACGGCTTCAATCTGATGACCACCATTGCGTTGGCCGGAACGTTGACTGCCTTAGGACTCACTTTAGGCATTTCTTGGGCTTTTTTTGAGATAGCTGAATTTTCTGGCTACGCAAGTGAAGAATCGTTTGTGCTTCCGTTTTTGGCCGAAAGCCTCGATGTGCGAGGCCTTCTTCTTGGCGGCACCATCATCGCGGCCCTAGGAGCCTTAGACGATGTAACAGTCACGCAAACAGCTACGGTTTTGGAACTCAGTAGAAGAAACAGTGCGTTATCGAGCGGACAACTGGCGGCCTCAGCGCTGCGCGTCGGTAGGGAGCACATCGCATCAACAGTCAACACTCTCCTACTGGCCTATGCGGGATCCAGCATTCCTCTTCTTTTGTTGTTCGCCGTTTCAAAACAATCGCTCGCCGACGTAGCAAATTCTGAAGTGATTGCCATTGAACTAGTCCGGACTTTGTGCGGCTCAATCGGACTCGTAGCAGCCCTTCCTATTACGACTTATCTGGCGGCCTTCCTGACCCGTATCAGCGAAGAGTAAAACCCCTAATCACTGGGCAAAGCTCAACAGCTCAGTCCCCATCTAGCAGACCGATCAAACACCTTCCCTATATCTCCCGAGTGACCTGACACCCATCAAATTCTTACGAATGGGAGGCTTGTTTCTAATTGGTGTCGCCTATGGGGTTCTGCATGGTCAAAGGCTGCAGAAGTACTCTGCACCCGTCCAGAAAGAGCGCTAATCAGCAATAGCGTCGTACATCACGATCGTGTCTGCCATTCGGAGGTCCGGAAAAGCTGCTGCTACATCTGACTGGAGTTGGGTGAACCAGTCGCTAGCAGACACCTGGTCCCAAAAGCGGCCATAATCTTCCATCGAATCAAAATCAGTGACGTACAAAGCAACTTCCATACCGCCAGTACCAGTAAGCGGGCGCATAAGGCGCGGGTTTTTTGCCCCCCATGACTCATGTTGGGCCTTAGCTGCTCTCGACCCGGCTTCTACCGCACGCATCGCTTCGGGCGTGCCTTCCCAACGAGTTGCAACAGATATCACTTCGATTCCCTTCTCTTGACTTCGATCCAGTCAAATCGTTCGACTTCCAAGAAGCAAGCCATCTTCTTCGGGTGCGCTCGCTGACCCTCCATCTTCGAATGCCAACTGGCGGCTACCGTCTTCTCATGAAGTTCGACAGGCGCTTTGCTGGCGGCGCTCAGCGCTACATGAGATTTGCTCCCAATGGACAAAAATATGAGTGTGTCGTATTTCTCGACCACCGCATGGGATGCCCACATCGACATTTAGGCGATCCTGAGATTGATGATTGCGGCTGCGGATCATTGGCAGAGTTAAGACACCGCGACCTAGAGAGTAGGGATACGTTTTCTGATTTCCGTCGTCGACTGCGCCATCTTCTGCGTCGTTAGGCGTTTTCTTAACGCCTTGATCACCTGTTTTCCAAAGTCATAGACAATCTGCCGTTGCTCTCTAGGGAAATGCCAGCTGAAGCCTTACTGGCTTAACAGTTTCGTGTCTTGCGTCCTGTTCCGATACAGCGTCCGAGTAACTTTTTATCTGCATCAGTTCTCCGACTGTCGACAACAAAGAGCATCATCGAACGGCTTCGACTCAACGACGGTGACGAGAAATCAAATAGTGCTCCAGGTAACTAGTTAGTAATCTGCGATGGCGGCGCTGCTGGAAATCGAACAAAAGAAATAAATAGGCACCACACGAGATAACCCCACCAAAGAGCTGAGAGAAAGACTTTTAGGAAATGTCTGATCCCACCGCCAAAAAACTTAGCGAAGTGACTCTAAGAAAAGTGGTGTCTTCTTGGCTGTACAGCTCACAAGGCCTCGGATGCCTGTTAACACCGGAAGTTCCAAGAACTCTTCCAGACCCAAGGCCGGACGCAGTAGGCATCCGTCACGTTGGCGGTCAACTTAAAGGAGACTTCGAAGTCGTCTCGGTGGTCATTCGAACCTCGACTAAAAGATTTATTTCAGCGTGCGGGGAAGCTAGCGCACATTCGATTCAGGCAGACCGGAGCTATTTAGCCTGCTATCTGGGGTCCGAGGAATTCAACGAAGACCAAGTCGACGTTGCCTTGCATCTTGGAATCGGTCTTATCAACATCAGTAGTGACGAACAATGCCAACGAACTGTTCCTGCACCGCTAAGCCATCCACGGTCGGGTCTTCGGGCGGCGTTGTTGCACCGGTTAGGTCTCGCTATTTGTCAACTATGTGGGGTCAGTTTTTCTTTGTTTCCTGAAAACGAACAAGACGATGCTGTTCTATGGAATGAGAGTTGGGCCGATCGATTCGGTCGACTCCGCAACGAAAGCGTCTACGACCGTCGACACCTCTGCGTCGACTGTGTTCGCAATGTCCGCGACATCGCCTCTAATCCGGATATCACGTAACTGTTTAAATTGTCTTGTAACGGGCAACGATTCTCAATCGGCGACTAGTAGCTCGTCGCTATCTTTCGCTCCAGCAGCGAACCTAATACCTTCGTAATCTTTAGACGCGACTTCACCGATTGATGCCACATATTTGGGCGTTCCGCCGTTATAAACCATGTAGCGAACTTTCCCAGCCTCGTGACCTTCAACGTTGCTGTTGTAGCCCGTAAACCACGACTGAGCTTTTCGCATAAGCATTACCGAATACATTTTGACGACGTGATCCGTCCAGCGTTTTTCGGCCTCTTCAGTCGCTTCGAGATAAGTAAGGTCTCTCTCCCACATGTACTCCAACAATTCTGTGCACCAGTCCACTCCATTTTCAATTCCGCGTGGGTAGTTCGTCGAAGCTGAGCCGCTCTGGGGTCCTGAAGGCATCAGCAGGTTAGGGAACCCAGAAACCATCATTCCAAGGAATGTGGTGGGATTATCGAACCACTTTTCTCTAAGGGTCATACCATCTCGACCCTGAATATCGATGTGATCGAACGAACCGGTAATTGCGTCAAACCCGGTTGCGTAGATAATTATGTCGAATTCGAATTCATGTTCAGTAGTGCGAATTCCTGCAGCGGTTACGCGTTCTAGTGGAGTCTCGCTGATGTCAACAAGATGCACATTGTCTCGGTTATACGCCTCCAAGTAACCCGTTTCCATGGGGACCCGCTGAACACCGAAACCATGATCTTTAGGTATCAGTTTTTCTGCAACGACCGGATCGTCAACTCGACCGCGTATTCGTTCGGCTATGTAGGCAGATATTTCTGCATTAGCTTCTTCATCGGTAAAAATTTCTCTGAAGTTCTTTAGCCAGATACTGAATCCTGGTTCGTCATACAAACGATCCCAGAGCTCGTAACGCTCTTGTTGGTTTACTTCGTAGAAGCCCCTTCTGTCTGGCTCATGTTCAAATCCACCCGGCGTACGCGCACAAGTTTCGAAAATCTCATCGTAACGATCTCGGATTTCGTCCATCTGATCGGCACTGATTTCGCTGTTGTTAAGGGGAGCAACCCAGTTTGGTCGCCGTTGAAAAACTGTGAGGTCACCGACTTTGTCTGCTATCTCGCCAATCACTTGGATCGCTGTTGCACCGGTACCGATGATGCCGACTCGTTGATTACTTAGATCGACTTGCTCGTGTGGCCAACCGTAGGTGTGCCAAGATCGTCCTTTGAAGTCTTCAACACCTTCGATGCGAGGCATAGTGGGCTGAGACAGCAAACCCAATGCAAGAACAAGAATTCGGCATGTGAGGTCCCTTCCGTCAGAGACCTGAATTTTCCACAATTCAGTTTCTTCATCGAAAATGGCTGACTGCACCCGACAATTAAATTGCATGTACTTTCGTAGATCGAATTTGTCAGCTACGAAGTTGAGGTACTTCAGATTTTCTGGTTGTGCGGAAAACATTTCCTTCCAGTTCCACTCGTCAAGAACTTCTCGAGAAAATGAGTAACCGTAGGTATAACTTTCTGAGTCGAACCGTGCACCGGGGTAACGATTGTTGTACCAGGTGCCCCCTAAATCAGGGTCGGCTTCTAACACTGTGGCTTTCATTCCCATGTCTGTCAGTCTTTTGATCTGATAGATGCCGGCTACACCAGCACCCACGACGATGGCTTCATAATCCGCTTCGGTGTTGCTTTTCATATCCAAATTTCCTTGCACTTTCATGACGTTCTTAATGATACGAGAGTTGGTCTTCGTCTTACCTCTTCGATGTGGGAGAAAGTTTCTCTACTTTATTCCGAGATCCAAAAACGGGTTCCAAAGATTTCAAAGTCCTGTCGCGACACTTCTTCGTTGGCAGCGAGTTCGAGTGCGAAGATTCCCTCACCTTTGCTGACCAGCACAGATTCCAGTTCACGCGCCGGCCCTTGCGAACCATCAATTGGAGAAACAAGTTCGATTACGCCACCTTTGGCAGGTCGAATGACACAACGAAGAACACCGGTCGATGAATCGATTTGAGGCGGGTCAGCGTCGAGGCCTAAACCTTCTGAATACACCTTGCGCGCAAGAGTTGCGTCGTGGGTTGCAATGACTACTTTCTGGATTCCCGTGTAGTGCGGGGCGGCGCTGACAGGGTCTTTGGGTTGAGTCACTGAGTTGTCAGGGTAAATCCTAATCAACACTCCATGAGTGGAACTGGGGTGAATATCGCGCCCGCCTGCACCTCTCATAAGTGGAAGTACTTTGAGACCTCTTTTCAGCAGTGTGTCTGCTTCAGCGTTAGGGTCCGGTGATTCGAGCATCATTGCGTAGATACCTTCCCCTCGCCGGTCGAGAAATTTTTGCAGAGCTTGACTTAATGGCTCATCGGGGTTGGAGGGTGCCATTAGCTCAATGTTGCTCCCGCCATCTGGTTGGCACATCCCAACGTGAGCTCCGAGGGAGGGGACGGTTTCCGCAGAAAAGTCCTGGACATGCATACCCATCTCGTCTCTAAAGGTCGTCAGAGCTTGTTCAAAATCGTTGACGGCGATGGCTATTCGCGGCATTGCAGTGATCACGGGCCTGTCCTCTCTCGCTTATCAGAGCCTAAGCCTTTAATAGTCACCCTCGCTGAATCCGCAGAGGCTGTTATGAAGACACCGACATTAGAAGGCCACAGAAAGGGTTAGCTTTGACAATCCTCGATGGCGTCAATCAAGCTTTGGCCGTTCTTCAAAACCCACTGGATTCGGCCATGTTTTGTTTCTGCCATCACTCGGTCTGAGGACCCATCTCGAGAAATTTGTAGGTCTATCAAAGCTGCTAAGGGCAGTCGTCCTTCCCACATTTCCGCTTTGGATGTTGAATAGACAGCATCTTCTGCAACTTCCAAGCTCACTAGGCGCGTATTTCCAGACGCATCGGTTTCTTTAACCCGCTGAAATCTCGACATGCCCTCAGTGTGTCAGAGAGATCACCCTCCGAGACCTCAATATGGAGTACCAGTCGTTCAAAGTATTTGCAGTCAACAAGTAAAAGTGCTGAGATGGGCTTGTTATCAAGAGTGGTGCACTCCCGTGCACCCAGCAACCTGGGGTGGACACCCAAGGTGCTTTCCTACTTTGTAGGGATATGGCTGCGGTTTATCGCCGGAGCAACAAACTGTCCGAGGAGATCGTTCTGCGTTCTCGCGGCAAGGGAAGCCTTTTTGTCCACTCCTATAGCAACACAACAATTAAGGAGAGTGCGATGAACGCAAACTGGGGATTCGACACAAAACAAATACACGCTGGACAAGAACCTGACCCGACTACTGGAAGCCGAGCGGTCCCGATTTACCAGACCACATCGTATGTGTTCAGAGATACGAACCACGCGTCGGATTTATTCGCCCTAAGCGAAGTAGGAAATATTTACACCCGGATAATGAACCCAACTCAAATGGTTCTCGAAGCTCGCCTTCAAACTTTGGAGAGAGGAACTGGCACGTCTATTGGAATTCCCGGAGCCTTAGCCGTGGCCTCGGGACAGGCTGCGGAAACACTCGCGATATTGAACCTGGCTGAAGCTGGGGATCACGTGGTTGCGTCAGCTTCTCTCTATGGAGGCACCTACAACCTATTGCATTACACACTCCCCAAAATGGGTATCACGACGACCTTCGTTGAAGATCCCGATGACCTAACAGCCTGGGAATCTGCTATCCAACCCAATACGAAATTGTTCTATGGAGAGACAATTGGCAACCCGCGCAACGACTGTCTCGATATTTCGGGTGTAGCGCAAGTTGCTCATGGATCCAAAATTCCCCTTGTAGTAGATAACACGGTTGCGACCCCCTACTTACTCAACCCTTTAAGTCTTGGGGCCGACATTGTGGTCCATTCAATGACAAAATTTATTGGAGGACACGGCAACTCGGTCGGCGGTGTGATTATTGATGGCGGAACTTTTGACTACGGCGCTAGTGGTCGATTTTCGAACTTCACAGATCCAGATCCGAGTTATCACGGCCTGGCTTATTGGCCAGCATTAGGGGCTGGTTCGTACATCATAAAAGCGCGTGTGCAGTTGTTACGAGACCTTGGCCCGGCCGTTGCTCCCCAAAACGCTTTCTATTTCCTCCAAGGCCTTGAGACTCTCAGTTTAAGAATGCAACGCCATTTCGCTAACGCTCAGGCTGTGGCCGAATACTTAGAAGATCATCCCAAAGTGGAGAACGTCCAGTACGCAGGGCTGGAATCAAGCGCTTGGCATAACCGTCTAAAAGAGTTTGGAGCAGGACGTGGCTACGGTTCGGTTCCAGCGTTCACGATACGAGGCGGGTCAGACGCAGGGAGTAAATTTATCGAGGGCCTAGAACTTCATAGCCACGTCGCAAATATTGGTGACGTTCGCAGTTTGGCTATACATCCTGCTTCTACTACTCACTCCCAATTGACAGAGTCCGAGCAACGCAACGCAGGGGTCGCACCAGGTTTGATTCGGTTGTCGGTAGGACTTGAAACGCTTGAAGACATCATTGAGGATCTAGAAAAGGGCTTCGCCGCTACTGCAGAGTGATGACCAGCAACCTTTATGCGGCGTTTCGTCGATAACCCGGGAGTTCTATTTCCTCTGGTTTTCGTGGCGCTTCGAACTTTGAGCTAACACCATGCAGGAATAGTCACGCCTTAAACAGCGGTGGAAATTAAGGCGAGGAAACAGCGTTAGCCCACAAGTCGGGGTGTTCTTCAAACCAGTGGCTAATCCTGCATGGACCTACCCGCCCAGTACGGGGCAGACTATGAAAGAGGAACTGGGGGTAACCGAGCAATGCTTTCCGCATACCGGGTACTGGACATAACGGATCAAAGAGGCCATTTGGCCGGTTTGATGCTTTCTATGCTGGGAGCCGAAGTCATAAAGATAGAACCACCGGAGGGTGTCGCCACCCGCAGGAGCGGGCCCTTCGATGATTCAGGCAATTCCTTGACCCACCTCGCCTATGACCGCGGAAAAAAATCGGTCGTCCTAGACCTGACTTCTTCCGAAGGGAGAAGCCGTTTACTGGACTTAGTCGAAGGCGCCGACTGCCTCATCGAGTCACAAGGCGCTGGCGTTCTGGAGAGCCTCGGGCTCAGCTACCAATATCTTTTGGACCGCAACCCATCGCTGGTAGTGGGAACGCTTACCGCCTTTGGACATACCGGACCCAAAGCCAGTTGGCCTGCCACGGATCTCACTCTTATGGCTTCGGCCTGCACAATGGCTTTCACCGGAGACGCTGACCGCTCCCCTCTCCGGGTATCTGTGCCGCAAGCTTTTCATTTTGGTGCCGCTGTTTTAGCTGGCGGAGTAGTGGCCGCGCTGTTCGAGCGGGGGCGCTCGGGGCTAGGCCAAGTTGTTGATGTCGCTGCTCAGCAAGTCATACCCATCGCTACCCAAGCTGGAGTCCTAGCCGAGGCATGTAACTTCCCGACTCCCATAAGAAGCGGAGGCGGCGCCAAGGTAGGCCCCATCGATCTAAGGCTTGTGTACCCCGCCAAAGATGGGTTCGTCTCAATCACACACGTGTTTGGAGATGCAATTGGCCCGGTTACAGCAAGGTTGATGGATTGGGTCCTAGAGGAAGGGTTTGTGACACCCGACATCGCGAATCTGGATTGGGTGAATTTCGCATTAATGTTGGAGTCCGGAGAAGTCACAGCGACCCAATGGGAGCAAGCCAAAGAGTCAGTCGCAAGATGCACTTCATCCAAAACCAAGACTGAACTCTTGGAAGTGGCTATGGAGCGGAAACTCCTCATGGCCCCTATCGCCGACATCGGCGACGTTCTAGCCAGCGATCAACTAAACCATCGTTCTTATTTTGACCGGATCGCGCTGGGAGACGACGAAATCACGGCACCCGGCAGGTTTGCTCTTACCAAACAAACGCCACTGAACGCCGCCAAGCAGATATCCGAATTAGGCGAAAATACTCAACAGGTTTTGGCTACCCCTCGAAAGATTTCTGTATCGGAGTTAGGAGAAGTTGAGCCTTCGGCCCCTCTTGAAGGAGTAAAGGTTGTCGACTTTATGTGGTCCCTTGCCGGGCCTTTCACGACCCGGGCTCTGGCAGACCTAGGGGCAACGGTGGTCAAGATCGAGTCGACACATAAGCCGGACGCCGCTCGAGGTTTCTTGCCGGTATGGGATAACGAACCAGGTCTCGAACGATCCGCGCTATTCGACACTGCTAACGCAGGCAAGCTCTCACTAGCACTCAACATGAACAGACCGGAAGCATTAGAGGTGATGCATGACCTCATCGGATGGGCTGACGTCCTCTGCGACTCGTTCTCTCCTGGGAAAATGGGTTCTTGGGGTCTGAGCTGGGAGAAGGTCCAAGGGTTGAACCCCCGACTGATAATGCTCTCTACTTGCCTAACCGGGCAATCTGGTCCGACAGCAAACTTTGCCGGATACGGCAATTTAGGAGCTGCACTTTCAGGCTTTTACGGACTTGCTGGATGGCCAGATCGCGCCCCCTCGGGTCCTTTCGGCGCATACACCGATTACACATCAACCCATTTCATGTTGACGACACTCTTGGCAGCTTTAGACAAGCAAAGGCGAACGGGGTCTGGTGAATACATCGATCTTGCTCAAACCGAAGCTGCGCTTCATTTCATAGCCCCAGCAGTGCTAGAGGCATCTGCCACGGGTCGCCTCGCTACAGCAATAGGCAATGATGATTTAGACATGAGTCCTCATGGAGGCTTTGCATGCCTCGGGGAAGATAAATGGGTGGCCATAGCAGTCGAAGACGATGTTCAGTGGACGCGTTTGTGTCGAATCATTGAGAGACCTGATCTGGAAGCCGATCCAGAAATGTCTTCTGTAGCGGGACGACGAGCAGCCCAAACTCTGATCGAACTAGCAATAACAGAATGGACATCGACTAGACCTGCCGATCTAGTCATGGGCCTCTTAGTCGAAGCAGGAATTGCCGCTCACCAGGTACAGAGCAGCGCTGAGTGCCTCGCGGACCCGCAGTTGAAGCATCGGGGGGCTTTTATTTGGGTTGAACACCCAGATAGGCAATGCCTGGTTGAAAATAGTCGTTTCGCTTTGTCTCGCAGTACGCATGGCCCTAAAGGCCCAGCTCCGCTTCTGGGCGAACACACCTTCGAGGTCTTATCTGGACTATTGGGTTACGGCGCTGAAAAGATTGCGGATCTAGCCGCAGCAGAGACGCTCGAATAGGTTAAGAACGTGTCGTTTCGTTCCAAGGCCCAACGTCGGCGCGCGGTTCTTTGGGGAGACCCAAAACTCTCTCCCCGACGATGTTGCGCTGAATTTCGTTGCTACCTGAATAGATAGAGCCAGGTCGAGCTCCAATGAATGTTGTTACCCAAGCTTGTGATGAGAACGGTGATCCGACATCGTCGACGCCCACTCCAGTGGCCGCATCGCGTCCTGATGGCGCCGTTGCATCCATCCCTATGACATCCATTGCTAACTCGGTAAATCGATGATGATGTTCAGACCACAACAGCTTGTTGAGCGATGATTCTGGGCCCTGACTGTATCCACGCATTGAGCGGGCGACGGTCTGAAGTCCCATGAACTTCATGATCTGAGTAGTGGTGTAGGAAGCTACAAATCGTTGGCGCATCACTGGGTCATCTAGTTTTCGGTACCTTCGGGCGACCGCTACTAGTCGCTGCCATTCCTCGCCGTATCTGATGCCATTGGTCGTTGCGTCATCGCCGCGTTCGTAGGCCAAGAGGGTGTTCGCCACGGCCCAACCGTTGTTCACTCCGCCTAAGACGTTTTCTTTGGCTGTTCGGGCTTCGCTAAAGAACACTTCGTTGAAATCGTGGTGGCCAGACGCATTCACAATTGGTCGGACTTCGACTCCAGGCTGGTCTATCGGACACATTAGGAACGAAATTCCAGCGTGCTTTACCGCTGAAGGCTCGGTCCTGCAAAGCACGAAGATCCAATTCGCGTTGTGCCCTTGGGATGTCCATATTTTTTGGCCGTCGATTACCCATTCATCACCATCGAGCTCTGCTCGAGTCGCAAGCGACGCCAGGTCTGACCCAGAGTTCGGCTCACTGTAGCCTTGACACCAGACGTCGCTTCCATCGAGGATTCGCGGCAAGAAATGATTTTTTTGTTCGTCAGTTCCCCACTCAATAATTGTGTGACCGATCATCCCGATAGAGAACGGGTCATTATCGGTCCCATTTGGTACTCCCACAGCGGCTAGTTCTTCTGCGAGCACGGTTCGTTCCATCTGACTGAGACCTGCACCTCCATATTCGGCTGGCCAGGCGACCGCTAACAATTGTTCTTCTGAGAGAGTTTTTCTCCAAGATGCGACAAAGGACTTTCTTTCTTCGGGCGTAAATGCGCCCATGCCACCCCATTGTGTTGGCAGGTTGCTGTTTAGGAAGCCTTTTATCTCGGACCTGAATTGGGCTGCTTCGCTGCTGTAGTCCTCCACGGCCATTCCTCTTATTTCTTTGCTATTTAACGACGTGCTATCACCTTAGGCAGCTAAACGGAGTCCTCGCTCCGCAAACGGCTTATCTCGAATCGGCGTTAATTGCTTTACCGTTTTCTGTCGATACATCTGAGAGATAACAGAGCCGCGACAAAGTGGTTCACCGCATCTCGATGGCCCTCGTAGCTGTAATCGTTCTATTCTGCCTAAATGGACTTTGATTGGCCAGGCGATACTGATCCAAGACGTCTCGAAATTCGTGACTGGCTAGGCCAACACGATGGAGACCCAAGCCAGCAAGAATTGGCCCGTTCGGGTTACGTTGCGCCTCATTGGCCCAAGCCGTACGGACTCGACGCAGATCCTATTTATCAATTGATTATCGATGAAGAGCTAGCGGCAGCAGGTGTGAAGCGGGCCGCTGGAGGTATCGGTTTGGGTTGGGCTGGGCCAACAATTTTGTTCGGCGGAACGCCTGAGCAGCAAGAGCGTTATCTATGGCCAATTCTGACCGGTGAAGAAATTTGGTGTCAGCTCTTCAGCGAACCTGACAGTGGATCGGATTTGGCGAGTCTCGCAACTAGGGCTGTCCGCGATGGTGATCGCTATATCGTCAATGGTTCAAAGATTTGGTCGTCTGGCGCTCATAGAAGCCAGCTCGGAATTCTGATTGCACGAACTGACCCTGACGTTCCTAAACACAGGGGAGTTTCTTATTTCATATGCCCGATGGACACTCCGGGCTTAGAACTTCAACCGATCGTTGACATGACTACGGCTTATTCGTTTAACCAAACTTTTTTCACCGATATGGAACTACCGGTCGAGAATCGCATAGGCGAAGAGAATGATGGTTGGCGTCTTGCCAAAGTAACTTTGGGCAACGAACGTGTTTCGTTATCAGGTGAAGGCGCACTGTGGGGAAGCGGGCCAAGCGCGGTGGACCTTTTGAATACCGTTCGTGATGCCGGCGGGATATCTGACCCGATGCTTAGAGACAGAGCCGCTCGACTTCACATCGAAGGTGAAGTATTGAGGTTAATTAGGTTACGAACTTTAAGTGCTCGACTCCAAGGTCGGCAACCCGGCCCGGAAGCTTCAGTGCGCAAAGCTTTGGCCGACGAGCACGGCCAAAACATTATGGAGTTAGCTAAAGACCTAACCGGAACGCATGGCATGTTGACCGATACCGGCCCATTGGGTGGCGATCCAGAGTTCCCAACCACGCACTCTGTAGTCGAAGGCTGGCAAAATTGGCATGGCGGCTTTTTGTTCTCGCCTGCATTAACGATTGGCGGCGGCACTAGCGAAGTCCAACGAAACATCGTCGCCGAACGGGTACTTGGACTTCCGCACGATGTCGATGTGCAAAGTGGTCAAAGTTGGTCGGAGAGTCGATCCTAAGGTCAGCAAGGTTTCATTCGGTTTGAGGTTCCTATTTGAACCGAACGGTATTACCGTCGTTTAGGACTTGAACCGACCGACAGGATTTTCAATGGCTAAACAAACCTCACTTTGTGGTGGATTACTAATTGCGCTTGGCATTGTCGTAACAATCGTCTCCGACTCTGGCAGCGTTACCTCCCTCATTCCGGCTTTTATTGGTGCGTTGCTTCTGGTCTTAGGGGTTATGGCTACGAAAAAACCGGACCTCGGCCATCATCTGATGCACGCAATGGCTACTGTCGCTCTGTTAGCGGTGATCGGAAGTCTGGGTTCGCTTATAGGCAGAGGAAGCACTGGATGGGCTTTATTCTCTCAACTCGCCACAATTGTCATCGCAGGATTTCTAGTTGCGAATTCGGTTAAAGCTTTTCGTAACCGGGTCAAGCGTATTGCTGAAGAGAGCTAGAGCTTCCTTGTCATTTCGGACAATATGAATATCTGCGGGCTTGATAGCAGTTCGAGAAAGTTGTCGAACTCGAAATAGAACTCTTCGAGCGGTCATGCCAGAGTGGGCAACACCCGACTGTATGCAGAAATTTGGTGTTCGGTGTTGTTGAAAAAGCTCGACTAATTTCAAGAACTTTTGCTGAAACGTGCGGCCACTTACGGATGCAGATTATTTGGGGTGTTACGCTCCGCTATGAGTGAGATTCGGGTAGAAGCAATTCATATCCACCCTGTTAAGTCCTGTCGACGGATCGAGGTAGATGAGGCTTCGGTACTGAGTACCGGTTTGGCTCATGACCGCGAATGGCAAATCGTTGACGCCGATGGTGTTTGCGTGACTCAACGAAACCAGCCGTCGTTGGCTACGGTCGGGACCGCTCTAGATGGCGATGACGTCATTTTGTCAACGTCTAGCTCCGGGTCGGTCACGTTAAGTGTCGACGATGCATCTGCAGTTACCGTCTTGCCTTTGGTAGGTAAGCGACCGGTTAATGGCGTCGATGGAGGTGATGAGGCAGCCGCATGGATCTCCGATTTCTTAGGGGGAATCTATCGTTTCGCTGCTGTAACCGATGACTCCAAACATCGCGCTCCATCGTCCATCGACTCTTTCGAACAAAACATCACATTTGTGGATTTAGCGCCTGTATTGCTGGCTAATTCTGCTTCTGTGCGCTGGCTTCAAGAGCGCGCTTTGCAGCCTTTCGGTATGGAGCGGTTCAGGCCAAACGTGATTGTCGATGCCGGCGAACCTTGGATTGAAGATAGTTGGCGTGACCTGACCATCGGCGCAGCCAATTTGACAGCTGAGGTTCCTTGGCCCCGATGCGCCGTTCCACAAATTGACCAAGAGTCTGGTGAGAGACAACGCGAACCCGCTGTTGTTCTGCGCGCTCACAGATGGTGTAGCGAGGCTCCAACTCTGGAAGGCAATTGGAAAACAATGACGGAAGGTAACGCCTTGTTTGGGATGGGCTGTCGCGTTGCTCCAGCTGGTTCAACAATCAAGGTCGGAGACCTAGTCGAGGTCCAAACATTTCAAGACCCGATCCTCGCACCCCCATTAGACATCTGAGTTCCGCTAGGGCCTTTCAAAAGGTTGTCTATGAACCAGTTTTCCGCGACCTGGAGATGCATCGACCGAGGACCCCTCGGCGACTACCTCTCCCCTACTTATCGTAAATTTGGGCCAGCCAACTACTTCCCAACCGTCATAGGGTGAATATCCGGCAGCGGAATGCATTTGGCTTCCATCGATGATCCGTTTTTCGTTCGGGTCGAGCACGAGTAAGTCAGCGTCGGAACCCGGAGCTATGCAACCCTTTTGCGGGTACATCCCAAATAATTTCGCTGGATTGGTGCTGGTTACTTCAACAAACCGGTTCAACGAGATTTTCTTGGTCGCTACACCAAGTGACCACAACATTGGCAAGCTCGTCTCTAACTCAGCCATCCCTTGACGAAGTTCCGCCGGGCCCAAAGTTGGATCTAACTTTTGTTCCAACGTCCACGGTGCATGATCAGTGGCGACTGTGCTCACCGATCCGTCAACAATGCCGGCCCACAGAGCATCTCGGTCATAGTGTTCCCTCAACGGCGGGGCGCCGGCGTATTTGGCTCCATCTGGTTCATCGAACCGAGATCGGTCGAGATGCAGATAGATCGGACGAGTTTCAACGTAAAGAGGCAGCCCCCGAGCCCGACCTGATCGACAAACCTCTAGGGCTGCTTGGCTTGAGAGGTGAACGATATAAGTAGCAGCGCCACTAATTTCACAAAACCCAACAGCGCGTTCAGTCGCAATTCGTTCTGCCACCACAGGTCGCGTCTCTGGGTAATGTCGATGTGAGCTTAATCCAGCCTCGCGAACAAGTTCACCGCAGCAACCCATTAACGCAGCATCTTCACAATGCAGCAGCACTACAGAACCTGCCTGCGAGGCGGCACGCATTGCTCGAAGGAAATCATCCACGTTTCGATCGAAGCGTTTGAAGGACAAAAAGATTTTTATACTGGGATGTCCTGATGCTGCTAATTCGGGGATTTCCTCGAGCGAGTCGGGGTCAGGGTCCAAAAGAACTGGATGATGAAAAAAATCTGTTAGAGAAGTGCTATTGCTGTCTTCGACATCGCGCTCGAGTCCTTGGCTCATTTTTTCACCCTTACGAGGGAACGACATATTGCCTACCGTGGTAACACCCCCGGCTAATGCTGCTCTCGTACCTATTTCAAAATTGTCTGCCCAACTTTCCAAACCTGGTCCGGTTCTTGGCGGAGTTAAATGAACATGAGGGTCTACACCTCCAGGTAGAACAAACATGCCTTCCGCATCTATCTCGTGGGCGGCAGACATGGCGCCTCCCATCTGAACTATCTGGCCGTCCTGTATACCCACGTCCAATACCGCACCTCCGCTAGCGGTCGCAACGGTGCCGCGTTTTATTACCAAATCCATGTCGACCATTATCGTTCATCTGTCGACACAAAACCGGAGCTCGCCTCAGCCACATACGCGAGCGCCCACGGGTCACTAATCTTGCTCTATGACGACACTCCAAGGAAGAGTCGCCCTAGTGACTGGGGCTCAACAAGGAATCGGTAAAGCTATCGCTGAAGCTGTGGGGCGCGAAGGAGCTTCAGTTCTCATCCAGTACCTTGACGATCAAGCTGCCGCTGAAGAAGTTTGCTCTGCGGTCAACTCCGTCGGCGCTGAGGCTCAAATAGTTCAAGGTGACGTCGGCATTAGGTCGGATTGCGTCAGAGCCTTCGAAGTCGGGCAGACACTTGGCGGAATAGACCTTCTAGTGAATAACGCCGGAATTTTTCCTAGGTGTTCCTTTTTGGACCTAAGCGACGATGACTGGAACCAAGTCCAGAACATCAATGTTGTTGGTGGGTTTCGTTGCCTGCAAATGATGGCTCGTGAACTCATCGAACAAGGTAGAAGCGGGACAGCAGTGAATCTGTCATCTGTAGCTTTTTTCCGCAACTCAGCTCGTGGAACCCATTACGCAGCGAGCAAAGGGGCGATAGTGGGCTTTACCCGGTCTGTGTCAACCGAACTTGCTCCTCACGGCATCAGGGTCAATGCAATCGCTCCGGGCATCGTCGACACAGCTCAACCTCGAGACGGGATGACAGAAGAGGAGATCAATGCAGCAAGCGAACTTGTTCCGCTCGGTGCTATGGCCACTCCGGAAGAAATTGCTGATGTCGCAATCTTTTTAAGCTCTGATGCGTCTCGCCATATGACAGGTCAAACGCTACAGGTGAACGGTGGGACTAACTTCAGTTGACTACTTTTCTGAACGGGACGGTTCGAAACTCACCAAGGGGAAGTTGACGGCAACTGCTGGCCTGCTCTGAATTCGCGATGGGAATTCAGAGTTGGAAGACGAGCAGCGACCCTCTTACATGAGCAATGATTACGTTGTGACCGCTAACGATAATCTCGCAGATGAACTAAGCCGGGTCGGCGAACGTGACTCCGTTGTGCGCGCATGGGTCACTCGTCACGATGACGAAAAGATTATTAACGCTTTCAAGACCGCACCAGATGGATTGTTGTCAGGGTGGACGATTGGAGTGAAAGACGTCATCGACACCTTTGATTTACCAACGGAGCGCGGTTCACCGATTTACAAACATCATCAACCTGTTAGCGATGCAGCTTGTGTGGCGATGGCACGCGAAGCTGGGGCTGTCGTAACAGGAAAAACAGTTACGACCGAATTTGCTTTGTTCACACCGAACATGACGACGAACCCACACGATTCAAACCGCACTCCAGGGGGTAGCTCTAGTGGATCGGCCGCTGCTGTAGCCGACCGACAAGTCCGTGCGGCTTTTGGAACACAAACGGTTGGGTCGGTTATCCGACCAGCGGCATTCTGTGGTGTCGTCGGTTTTAAACCAAGTCGTCGGCTGCTACCCCTAGCCGGCGTCGCTACTTTGTCTCATACTTTCGACACAATTGGATGGTTCACCAAAGACGTCGCTGACACCGCCACGATGTTCCAAGCCATGACCGGATCTCGACTTCCGAAGAAAGACGCAAATCACAAAGTAGGACGTTACCTATCTCATCAATCGGATTCAGTGGCACCTGAAACCCTTGGGGTTATCGACGACTCCTGCGCTGCTTTGGAGGCCAACGGTGTAGAGATCGTGGAAGTCGAACCGTTACCTCATCTTGAATCTGTCTTTGAGGCAGCTAACACAGTCTTGCATTATGACATTGTCCGAGTGTTTGCCTGGGAACGCACCTATCACCTCCACTTAATCAGTGATCTGGTCCGCAAAATGTTCGTTAACGCCTCCAATATTGGCTATGACGATTATTTGCAAGCTCAAGACCTTTTGTTTACTGCCCGCCTAGCTCATCAGGAGTTCATGGCCGCCAATCAGCTAGATGCACTATTGACCCCGAGCGCCCCGGGCGAAGCACCACCTATAAAAACAACTGGTGATTCAGTTTTTAATCGGGTTTGGACATCTCTTGGTGTCCCCGCTATTCATTTGCCAGTTCGCTTAGGGCCCACAGGCCTTCCCGTCGGGATCCAGCTCACGGGTCGCCATTGGTGCGACAAAGAATTACTCGCCACAGCTGCGCATGTCGAATCCAACATCATCGAGTTATGACAAGCCCCGCCCCCCTAGCTGGCCTCCGGATTCTCGATGTCTCAAGTGTGTTGTCTGGCCCCTTAACGACGATGTTGTTAGCTGATTTGGGTGCCGAAGTAATTAAAGTTGAACCTCCGATGTCCCCTGATTTCACCAGAGGAACTGGCGCAGTTCGCAACGAGATGACTGGCTACTTTTACAACACGAACCGAGGGAAACGGGCCATTGCTATTGACGGTCGACATCATCTCGGTCGCAAGATTTTGCAGCAGCTCGCAGACCAATCTGATGTGATTGTTCAAAACATGCGACCTGGCAAGGCTTCCGGCATCGGTCTCGACCCCGACGAATGCATGAAACGAAATGCGTCTCTTATCTACGCGTCTATTAGCGGGTACGGCGGGGATGGACCTATGGCCGGAGAGCCTGTCTATGACTATGTGATTCAGGCAGTGACCGGCATGGTTGACGCTCAGAGGGATCCGGTTACTGACGTTCTTGACCTGACGCGACACTTTCCCGCCGACAAGATCACCGCTCATGCCACCGTGGAAGCAATTTTGGCCGCATTATTCGCCCGCGAACGTGACCCCGAACGTCGCGGGCAGCACGTTGAGGTCAGCATGCACGAAGCAAATCTTGCCTTTATGTGGCCAGATGCAATGATGCAATACAGCATTGTCGAAGAGCCTGACGACTTGGACCTTTACCCCGCTGAGTATTACCGGGTGTATCCCACGATTGATGGAGCGATAGTCGTCATGCCCTTGATGACACCACCCCATGGCATTTGCCATGCGATTGGTCGAACAGATTTAGTTGCCGCTGGCCGGTTCACTATTTTAGACAACCAGAATCTCCACGAGTTTCAAGACATCATCGCAGAACAGGTCGCTACATGGACGACCGAACACGCCTTAAGAACTTTTCGCGACCATGACGTTCCGGTGGGTCCCGTGATCCCTCGCGAGGAGCTCCACCTGCACGATCAAGCTATCGCCAGAAGCTCGATTCCAACCCATGCTGATGCGCCGACGGGACCGATTCGAAGTCCGCGACCGGCGTGGAGAATGAGTAGAACACCCGAATTGATTAACGAGGGAGCGCCTCTCTTTGGTGAGCACACCGAAAAGGTCTTAACTGAACTTGGTTACGACTCGACGCAAATCGCTCAGCTCCGAGAGCAAGGGGTTGTCGCCTAAGACTGTGCAGGTTGTATTGCTAAGAAGCAGCGTTGACAGTGTTCTAGTCTCTTGGCTATGGAGAGCACGCCGGATAACCCAAACGTAGATACCTTGAACGAGATCGGGGTCTTAAAGCGACGCGAGATAGAGGCTCGTATCGTCGCACCCCTAATTGAACGCTTTGCAGAGGAGTTCGGAGAAGAGAAGGTGGTGGAACTCGCGCGCGAAACTGTTGTTGACGTCGCTCGAAGCCAAGGCAAAGTTCTTGCGGAAGCAATGGGAGGCAACGACTTGGAAAAGTTTGCTGACTCCATGGAGAATTGGACTAAAGGTGGAGCCCTACAAATTGAGATCCGGGAACAATCGGAAACAACTTTTGCGTTCGACGTTGTACGTTGCCAGTACGCGGAGATGTACCGAAATTTAGATGTGCCCGAGTTAGGCGCTTTGCTTTCATGTAATCGCGATGGAACGATGGTCGAGGGGTTTAACTCAGACATCAAGTTCGAGAGAACCCAGACGATCATGAGCGGAGCCGAACATTGCGATTTCCGCTATTCCCTGGATTCGAAAGAAGTGGACGTCGAGATCAACAAGACCTAACTTCGGATTTGTGCGATTTTCTGTCTTTTTCATAGCTCTAGTGTTGGCAAGTTCTTGCGCTTCCACTGAGTCAGTGAGTTCGGACGAATTCGCTGACCTAAAAGCTGATGTTGAAAAATTCAGCGCTGATGTAGAGGCCCTGACCTACGTAGCAAAAACTACGAAAAAGGAACTCGGCTGGCCAGAGGATTATCAAGAAAGCTGGCGAGATATTTGCACTGTGATCGTTGAGGAGGCCGCTGACGTCGACCCAAGAGCGCAACCCGCAAGAGAAATTTGCGGTTGCACTTTGAAAGGTCTCATGGGGGCGTTCACTCTTAAGGACTATGAGTCATGGCCTCAAGATGTTAAGGACGGCGCTGCATCCCCCTACCTGTCTATGTGTTGGGCCAAATAAGAGCGACTGCTCTACGGATTTAGTCGCACCCAGACAGGTTCGATCAAATTTGATAGTGAGACCTCTGATGCCCCAGTGGCGCCACAGAACCTTCTGGATCTTAGATTCAGCGAGTTTGATCTCGAGGTGTCCATCTCATCGTAGACCGCTAAAGCTTTCCGTTCTTTACGAGTTTGCGAGCTGGGGTTAAAAGTTCAAAGGCCCCCGGTGCGGAAGGAAGATTTGCACCGGAGGCCCTGAACCAGAAGAAGATTTACTTAACGATTTCCACCTGTTGTCACGAGCTAGGGGTCGATCCCGCTACAACGTCGTCAAGCGCCAAACCAGGTCCTCCGTGTTCGGAAACATCCAGTCCAGCGGTCTCTTCTTCTGCCGACACCCTGAGGCCCATTACAGACTTCAAGACGCCGAAGACAATCAGTCCAGTTGCAATAGCCCAGGCAGCAACAATGAGGACCAGAATTGCTTGCATAGCCAGTTGATCTAGGCCTCCTCCGTAGAAGAGCCCAGCGTCGTCTCTTCCTAGGAACGCGTCGTCATATTTCGCAAAGAGCCCTATAGCCAGAGTGCCCCAAATACCGCATGCTCCGTGAACAGCAAACGCCCCTACCGGATCATCGATCTTTAGCTTTCTGTCTACGAAATCAGCTGCGACGACAACTACGAAGCCTGCTACGAAGCCCGTAAGAACTGAGCCCCATGGTGTCATGGTCCCGCAGCCGGCAGTTATTCCAACTAGTCCGCCTAAGGCGCCGTTCCCGGCTACTGCGACGTCGGGCCTGCCAGTCCGGAGCCAGTTGAACAAGGTAGAGCCTATGATCCCTGCGCATGCGGCTAAGGCTGTGTTCAAAGCGACGAACATCACCCAGTTGTCAGCAGCAAGTTCAGAACCGGGGTTGAATCCAAACCAACCGAACCAGAGAATGAACACACCCAGTATCGCGAGCGTTATGTTGTGGCCTGGGATAGTTCGAACAGTTCCATCTGGCCCATATTTTCCTATACGGGGGCCCACCATGAACGCTCCGACTAGAGCTAACCAGCCGCCGACGCTGTGAACGATCGTAGATCCGGCGAAGTCACTGTAAACAGCATCACCAATCGTTATTTGGGCAATCAAACCACCGCCCCAAGTCCAGTGGACGACGATGGGGTAAATAATTGCAGTGGTAACAAGACTAAATATCAGATAGGTGCTGAACTTGGTTCGCTCTGCTAGCGCCCCTGAAGCGATGGTCACCGCGGTGGCAGCAAAGACGGCTTGAAAGAAGAAGTCTGTTGCTCCGCTAAGGCCGCCACTAATGTCGAATAGGTCGACCCCGCTTAAAGCAAAGGATCCCCATCCGAACCAGTCACCGCTTCCGGAGTCGCCACCATAGGCAAGTCCATACCCCACGAGGAAGAACGCCATGATCCCAATGGCCGCATCGGCAAGATTCTTCGCCATAATGTTGCCCACGTTTTTGGACCGGGTAAGACCCGATTCCAACATGGCAAACCCTGCCTGCATCAAGAAGACTAAGACACCGGCGATAAACACCCATAGGTTGTCCATCACAGCCTGCACCGCTGCTGCTGCTGCATCTCCATCATGTGCATCTGCGGCAGCAGGGCCGGCAAATAGGAACAAGCCACCAGTAATTCCACCGGCAGCAATCAAAAGTTTGCGTTTCATTATTTTCCTTCCGTAACGCACGGTCGAACAGACCCTAGAGAGGGAATATTTCGCTCAAGTCACCGACAAGTTACGGATGGGTCACTATCAGTTTTCGGAGATGCTACGTAGATGTTTCAGATTTGTTAAGGCGTCACCGACGAGTACGCCAAGCGTTTAGAAAGTTCAAGTAGCTCTCTAAATACTGTTGTCTGAGTTATTGCTTCCGACATTTCTTGATGCCCTATCTCGACTTCTTCTCTAGAGTGAAAGAGTTATATGAACCTCGCTCGAAGCATCATTGGAGTCATAGTTGGCGTCGCCTTTATTTGGATTGGCGCCGCCCACTTCAAGAACCCCAAAGCCTTCAACGAGATTGTTCCAAATTATCTTGGCGCACCTTATTTTTGGACCTACGCCAGTGGTCTCTTTGAGATCGCTTTGGGTGTTGGACTGCTAATTCCTGCTGCAAGAACTATCTCCGCTCGCTGCCTAATTGTTCTAGTCCTCATAATGTCGTTAGCGAATTTGAATATGTATTTGAACGACATTCCTTTCAACGGGACCCTTTTGAGTACGACCGGCCACCTGATTCGCTTAATAATTCAAGCCATTCTTCTATTGGTTCTGCTATGGCTGGGCGTGATCTTCTAAAGCCCGTTAGAATCGCGTGGTGCCTGAACGTATAGCAATTCATCAACGCAGCTACGAGACCGAAGCTTTCGACGAGGGTGACGGTCGGATGCGGGTTCGAGGCCGCCTTACTGACAACAAACCTCAAGGGCTATGTCTGTCCGACGGCAACGATCTAGTGATCCACGATATGTGCATTGATCTCCTCGTCGATCCCTCTACCTTCACAATCATTGCTGTCGAAAACGAGATGATGGTCCGCCCCTATTCAAACTGCGAGATGATTCTCCCCAATTATCAAGCTCTCGTCGGACTTTCAATCACCCGTGGATACAGCAAGCAGGTAAAGAAACTTTTTGGTGGCCCAAACGGTTGTTCTCACATGGGAGCATTGCTGCAAGCTATGGGTCCAGTTGCTATTCAAGCCTCATGGAGTTTAGTGAACCTGCATAAACCCCTCGAGTCGAGACTCAACAACTCTGACGACCCAGAAGACATAGACCGTAGGTTGCGATTGAACATGAACTCATGCCACGTATGGCATGAAGACGGAGAACACATAGAACTCGTCAAGGTTGGCAAGTGGGTGCTTCCGGATTGGGAATCAGATCGCCTAACGGACCTGGGGGTCGAAATACCCGACGAGCAAGGGCACTAAACGAAGAAACCACAGAGCATTAAGATAATTGACGAGGAACCCCGACCAGCGTCGTTACGTTCTCACATCGGCACTACTCCCTAACGGAGACTGGACTGGAGAGAAACTTATGGACATTAGCAACGGACCATTTGTCACTTCTGGCTGGCTCGAAGAGCATCTGGATGACCCTGCCGTGGCAATTATTGATGTGCGCGCAGGTTTTCGACCACAACCTCCAGGTCCCTCCGACTTTTTTTCAATGTACGACGACTATCTCGGAGCCCATATTCCAGGCGCCCACTATTTACACATGGTTGACGACCTCTCCGACCCAGCTGGGTCATTTCCGTTTAAAGCTCTCACCGCAACAAAAGTCCACGAACTGCTAGGAGCTCTGGGTATTTCCAACGACCAAACTTTGGTTATTTATGGCTCTGATATTCATGCGGTTACTCATCGTTGCTGGTGGTCACTTCGACAAGCAGGTGCCCTGAACGTTCGACTAATGGACTGCACCTACGATCGATGGGTCAAAGATGGGCGGCTCGTCAACGATTTCGTTTCGAATAACCCTCCGTGTGTATTTGAAGCAGTGGAAGTCCCCGAATGGATCACAAACAAGGAAGACGTAGCCAGTGCGATTGATGACCCCACCGTTGGTTTGGTCAACGCGTTGTCTACCGAACAGTTCGCTGGTCTTGGTCAACACTATGGGCGACCCGGACGTATTCCAGGCAGCATTAGCGTTCCAGCGATGTCCGTCATAGACCCTTCTACGGGTGCGCTTCGTGAACGGTCAGAGCTTGAGAACGTGTTCAGTGAAGCTGGCGCAGACGACTTCAAAAACCTTATTACATACTGTGGAGGGGGCATCGCGGCGAGTACAGCCTTCTTAGCGTTAGATACTCTCGGGTATAGCAACGTGTCCTTGTACGACGGTTCGCTGTTGGAATGGACACAAGACCCAGAGGCGCCTCTTGAAGTTGGGTCTGAATGATTCTGCCTTACGCCGCGTTGGCTTGTCGCAGGTAGCCATCAAGCATCAGCAAGGCTTCTTCTCTTGTAAGTCTCAGAGATACCGTTACCGGTACGCCCGGTGCATCCATGGCGACAGAACGTCGAAGTATTTCGACTTGTACGTTGCTGGTGAGTTCATTGGGTCCTGGTATTCGCATATAACTAACAGATAGCTGGGGGGTGAGACAGCGAATGAATCGGATCTGACCTTCCCGTAGCAGCCAATAGCTGACAGAATCTATGGAAGCACGAAACTGAAAGCGAAATAGGCATGGAGTTTGAATTCAAACAGGGTGACCCCATCACTGAGCAGGAAGCTTTTACGCAAGCAGAGAAACTAGGTCTTCATGCCTTTGCGTTCGATACTGAAACACCTCGTAATACTGACCTTCATTGGCATGAGTTCAGCGCAACCATATGGCTAGTCGCTGGTGAAGCGAACTTAGCTACTGAAGATGGCACGGTGTATCACGCTACGCCAGGTTGTCGGATCACTGCGCCAGCGGGCTGGTTGCATCAGGAGTTGGTGAGTCCAGCGCATCGTTTAGTGCTGGGCACAGATATTCCTGTTGAAAGTTGGAGTCAACCGATTGATAAACCGGCGGCAGAACTCTCTGTCTAATTGTCGACTTTTTGAGTCGGCTCTCGTATAAAGAAGACTGCCAGCGCAGCAAGTGGCCCGGTCGCAGCAGTGACAAACCAAGCTTTGTGGAACGCGTCCACATCGACTCCTGAACCAACCAGGGTTATCAGAGCCGCAACCCCGATAGTCGAGCCGAATTGTCGACCAACTTGGTTCAAGGATCCTCCTACCGCGAAATCTTCTGGAGGTACCTCACTGACAGCGGCAGCGCTGATAATTGGAAACGTCGTTGCTACTCCTATGGCGACAAGAATGGATGCCGGCAACCATAAGCCCCAATAGTTTGGTGTTTCCGTCACGAATAATGCGTACATCAAAACGCCTGCTCCCCAAGAAAATGATCCGGGGACGGCAATGACTCTTACTCCAAATCGAACTCCAAGTTTTCCCACTAAAGGAGCCATACATGCGACGAACATCGGGAGCGGAGCTGTAGCGAGTCCTGCAGTGCGGATCGAATATCCCCACCCTTGAGTCAACCAGAGAATATTTACAAGTAGGGATGCCGATAGTCCAGCTGACTGCAGACCTGTTGCAAGGTTTGCCATATTCAATGACCGAATACGGAATAAGTGGGTTGGTATGGCCGGAGCTTGGTGCCGGCGTCCTTTGAGGAAAGTGACAGCCAAAAGGATGACCGACGCAAAGAATGTGCTTTGGACACCAAGGGATGTCCATCCCCATGGACCCACTTGAACAATAGAAAACGCTAATAACGCCATGGAGCTTGCCAGAAGAACGGCTCCAGCTATGTCTGGCAGTGGTGCTGTTTCGTTGGGCGCATTTTGTGGCAACGTGCGTTTACCGCTGAGGTAAGCCAACAAGCAAAACGGTGGAAGAATAAGAAAAGCCCAGCGCCATCCGTAAGAGTTGACGATCAACGATCCAACTGCTGGACCAGTCGCAACTCCAAGTGCAGTAAGAGAACCCCATTTGGCCACCGTCGTCATTCTCTCAGAATCAGGGGTTACGGCTAACAGCAACCCCAGTGAAGCAGGTGTGAGCAAGGCTCCCCCAACTCCCTGGGCAAGCCGGGCCGCGACGACAACCGAAAAATTAGGTGCTGCTCCAACAAGCACTGATGAGAAAGCGAAAACTATTAAACCGATGACGAACACTCTTCGTCGTCCAAACCGGTCCGCCAAACGCCCTGCTGGTATCAGTAGCGCAGCAAACGCAATCGTGTAGGCGTTGAGCACCCAAGTAAGTGCACCTCGACTGGTGTCAACAAAGGTTTTTTCGAGGTCCGGGAATGCGACGTTCATAGTTGAGACGTTCGCAGTTACTAGGAACGCCCCGAGCGCGGTCGACAGAAACACCAGTCGCGTCCGCCGCCGATCAACCTCCTCTGTTGAGGTTGCCAAACTGCTCTCTGTAGCTGCCGGCCGGACTCTAAAAACCGTTGGTAGAGCGCTCCTTTTCGAGAACGTTCCCTTAGTCATCACTGCCACTTAGTTTAAGACGGCACAAAGCGGCTGGTTCTCTAGGCCTCTGCGACGACTTTCAGGTTCGCCAAGCTTTTAGCAATGTTGTCAAGTAACAGTTTGTGTCGGTTTATTTTTTGAAAGAACTCTCCATCAAGGAGCGGTGAGTCAAAGCTTTCGGTGACCTGACACCCTGATGCAGTCGCTTCGATCTGGTAACGCCATACGGTGCTGCGCCCGTCGTCGGCAGGTACTTCAAATGACCACTCCTTAGCAGGGTCAGCAGCTACGACAACACATCCTTGGTCCCATTTGTGGCCTCCGTTGTCGTTGTATCCGCGAAATTTTGCACCGACAGCTGCTTCGGTTGCGCCGCCTTCCCATTCGGCCTTATAACACTCTGGGCTGAGTTCGCTGATTCTGCTTAGGTCGGTCAAAATCGCGTAGACCGCTTCGGGTGAGGCCCCAATCTCGATGCTTGTTTCGCCAGTTGTTGCCACCATATTGGCCTACTTTCTCAAATTTTTTGATCTGCTCGGACCTTACTACTTTAACGATAGTAACTAAGGACTTAGCTAACCAGTTCGGTCCAACATGCCCATCAATGTTTCGACGCATTTGCCAGGTTGATGCTCTTGGATGAAGTGACCGGCATTCTCGATGATGAGGTGCGGTTGATCGGCTGCGCCTGGGACGCTGCTAGACAGCAAACCTTGAAGTGGCCCAGTAACTGGATCATTGTCGCCAAATGCGGTTGTCATTGGCACCTGACAGTCAGCCAGCAGAGACCAGATGTTTCGGCACAGATGCGCACCAGGATGCACGCTTGAAGTTGGAACCAGCACGGGAAACTGGCGAGCCCCAGCAACATATGTTTCGTCGACAAACGGAGCGTCGTATGCGCGCTTTTCCTCTTGTGTCAGTTGGAAACCCGGAGGTGATGGCAACGGCGAGGCGTGACCTGCAACACATTCCGATGCCGAGAACGGGTTGATGTCTTGAGAGAATCGGCGCCACAAAGCAAACGGGTCTTTATCGGTCATCCCAATGTCTCGACCCAAGGGAACTCCTGTATTTGATGCAACAACCCCGCGGTACATGGCTGGGTGTTGCGCTACGTGACACAGCCCTAATAGTCCGCCCCAGTCCTGACAGAACAAAGTGATCGGACCCAACGGCGATGTCGCGTCAATTTCGTCAATGGTTTGAGTAAGCCACCGAAGGTGCCGACCATAGGTATAGTCATCGCGCATCACCGGTTTATCTGACCGACCGAAACCAACTAAGTCTGGGACAACGACTCTGCACCCCGAATCCACAAGGGCAGGAATCATTTTTCGATACAAATAGCCCCAAGTCGGTTCACCGTGGAGAAGTAAAACCGTCGGACCAGTTCCTTCGTCGACGTAATGGACACGCAGATCTTCGTCGAGGTTCACGTACCGAGGTTCGAAGGGCCAATCAACTAAATCTATAAATCGTTCATCTGGCGTGCGGATTTTGTCCATAGCCGGCACCTTACAGCGAGTCCGGTTTCTTCGACGTTGCAATCTTTTGTTAACGCACAATCGTTTTTCTTAGTGCTGACGTTGCTGAGCAGCTTTTTTGCGATTAGGCCCCTGTTTAGATTTGGGGTAACCGTTGCCCCGTTTCACGCCTTGAGGTTTTCCCGACTTGCCGGAAGTCGGTTTTCTTTTTTTCGACTTACCTTTGCCGCCTGGCTTTCCGCCATTCCCCTGCTGCCCTTTGCCGCC
>CEVU01077035.1_pt1 | contig 76879 bp, 59 predicted proteins | sample 427081 | NCBI WGS metagenome assembly CEVU01 (sample SAMEA2623868, study PRJEB7988) | marine metagenome | biome: marine biome (ENVO:00000447); feature: deep chlorophyll maximum layer (ENVO:xxxxxxxx); material: "saline water (ENVO:00002010), including plankton (ENVO:xxxxxxxx)" | depth 80 m | reverse complement strand
TCAGATAACTCCATCCCCCCAATGGATGTCCTATGGAGGCTCAAGACCTCATTGCCAACTGCCTCGAAAATCCTCTTGACTTCCCTCTTCCTCCCCTCTTCTATGGTTAAAGTGACACTGGATTTACCTTCAATGGTCAATTTCGCCTTCTTTGAAGTATAATTCTCGCTCTGCTCCCCATCCGAAACCGAGATTCTTACTCCCTCACGTATGGATTTGGCCTGCCTTTCATCAATTTCCGATTTTACCTCTACTCTGTACGTTTTCCCTATGCCACCTTCTGGATTGGTTATTTTATGCACAATCTTGCCATCCGTTGTAACTAGGAGGAAACCAGTGGTGAATTCATCAAGCCTACCGACGGTTACTAGTGACTGAAACGTACTGGTGTTAACGCGATCTTCGAATATCTCGAAAACTGATTTCTTCCCAAGGTACGACTCCTGTTTGTTTAGTCTGGAGCAAATCACCCCTGCCGGCTTATTCAGGAGGAAATAACTCTCCTCAGAGGGGAGTTCAAGCGTCTCTTCTCCGAATGTTACGACTCTCTTTCGAGGATTGAATTCGTATGCTATGTCCTTGACCACTCTTCCATTTACGGTAATTAGACCCTCCCATATGGCACTCTTGACATCCGATTTAGACTTGAATCTCCCACTTTTGGATAGGAATTGGTGAAGTCTAATCTTCATTCTAAAACACCATCAATCAGTCTATCCTGAATGTACATGCCTCAGGCCTGTCGAAGAACCTATGCCTGTTCTTTGCTACGATTCTGTAGGCTATGTCCCTCATGGGAGCTGGAACTAACCACATTATGGGAAACCAGATTCTCCAGTACCACTTGAGGTATAATAGACACCTTATGGCGGCCGAGGATCTGACGAAACTTCTTCCCTCCCTGAAGAGATATACAGTATCTGCCCGCGCCTCCCATTCCTCTAATTCCGAAATCATCTTTTGACCTTCTTCGGAGGATATCTCCCTGTATGCAATATCCGCATCCTCGTGTAGTCTGGGATCCATGAATAGTGCTAGTCGGTGGCAGAGTCCACAATCGCCATCCAGAAGAAGGACGTCCCGCCCTTCAGAAATCTGCAAAATTATGCCTCCTCAACTGACCAAGTGTGCACCAATACGCCCTCTGAGGTATGTACCAGATCAGGGCTCAAGAGGTTTTCAATTCCCAAATCATAAACCCCTGTCAATGAATTAGATTTCATAGTTACTTCAGCTTCCCTGTACTTCCACGGGTCATGTTGGGTATGCGCGATGCAGAGTTTGCCCCCGTGGACTGTGTATAGGCAATATCTCTCAAATAGGAATTCCTCGAGTGTACCGCTCCCAGCCTCCATTACTTCTCCTATCGCCGTACACGAGCCTTTGATGCCAATCCCCCCTTCCCTTCTCCTGCTATTCCAATTGTATGTGTCACCATCAATGCTTACCTCCCCTTTGCAATATCGGTATGGCAATCCGTAGGCCTTAGGGGCATAAGTGCATGTAACTAGACTCTGAGCGTCAAGAGTAATGAAAAGCACTCCCGACTTACCGTCCTTCGTGACATATGTCCTGATATTGAATTCCGGGAAGGTAGAAATTCCAGGGATACTGAAAGCAATTCTCGGTCTGACATTAGTCATCATGAATGGTATGGTTCCAACATACGCCTTCCCTTCAAATGTGTCTAATTCGAGACCATCTGGGATATATGGATTCAGCCTTTCAGGCGCCACCTCCCAGTGAAGAAAACTCAGACTTCTCCATTCTTGAGTCAGTGAGTGGCTTCTGGAAGGCATTTGGAAGGGAAGGTGATCAGTCCTCATCGAACATCCCTCTTCAGATGCTAGAAATAATTCCAATTAGAAATTCCCTATCCATTTCGGACATTAGTGAGCTAATTCTTGGCCCATAGTCCCTCCCAAGTATGACCAGGTAAAGTGCAATGTACGCCTTCCTATTTCCAAGCCCCGAATTAGCTGCACATTCTCTAATCGTTTCACTTATCGAATCCTCGTTCCAGTTACATGTTCCCAAGCCCTGAGTAAGTAGCCCGAGGAATGAACGGGAAACTTCATCTATTTCTGAAGCAATACTGCTATCCACTTCATTCTGGATAGTTATCCGCGCCGCTTCGGGAAAGTGCTCTCCCTCGATCCAGTTCCTCATTCTTTCCAGTCTACCTCTCAATGAAACTCCAGGCTCCCCCGAAATATGGCCACTTCTTTGCAGGGAAGTCCAAACGCCCTCGTCATCCGATTTTATCTGGGCTAGCATGGAAAGATGCCTAAATGAAACTCCAGCAATCGAATCAGCCGGATCGGACCCCCTTTCCACCTGGCTAAGCCTCATCGCACCCAACTGCGTATCTCGAGCTATCCTCTGCCTCTTGCTGATATCGCCAACTTCTTCACTCGGCATCTGGAATCTTTCATACTCATCTGCCACCTCGAATAATGCAGTTCCCGTATCGAACTCGATATGCCGATTTATCTTACTTCTAGCTATGACATATCGAAGAATCTCTGGTGGCACCAAAGAGAGTGCCTCCATTGGTCCTATCGTAACCCCCGTGGAACTTGACATCGGGCCCATGCCCTTCAGTTGAATCCACTCATAGACCATTTTCTCAGGGGGCTTTCCACCCAAAAGTTCGCAAATGGGGATTCCGGTATCATAGCTCCCTCCCGCTGCGCCATGGTCCTTCCCCGCTGGTTCACAAGTCACTCCATGTATGGCCCATCTTGCTGCCCAGTCAATCCTCCATGGCATTTTCCCCTCGGCAAGTCTGATGTCCGACTTACCAGTGGCACCAGTTGAATCAACCCAATGGACGAATGGCTTCTCGTATCCTGTCACCTTGACTCCATCTAAACTGCCACTAGAACCAAGGGGGTTGTAAGGAAACCAGTCCTCAGGGAGGTCTCTCCCAGAAATACTCTCAATTATTTCATGAATTTTCTCCCTATTCACGATAGCAGAGTCGATCATCTCTGCAAATTCCCCGTTACTGTAAGTCAAATGATTCATGACAACCTCTGGCTCTACCCCAATCTGCTTTAGGGCATCCAGAAATGGTCGCAGGAAGAATTCTGCATAACTCCCTCCTTCTTTGTCAGGCTCACCATTCTCATCAGGGGCAGGGATGTTGGCCAGTGGTACGCCAATGTATGATTCATAAGAGGGCGATAGGAAATCATAGACTCTGCGAAGAGGATCCATTGAATCGACAATGAAAACATATCTTGATTGAATCCCTGAGTCCAAACAAGCCCTGTGTATCATCTCTGCAGTTAGTATCTCCCTAAGGTGGCCAATGTGGAACTCTCCAGAGGGTGTTATCCCAGAAACCACTACTTGTGGACCTCCTCGCTCAGCGAGTTTTTTCGCTGTATAGTCTGCCCAGTGCATCCCTCTTCCTCAGACGGTTACCACTCTGACAAGTCCCCTAAGGGGGACTCCTTCTATCTCATTTCTATGGGACTTGTTTGCAAGTACCAAGCAGAGTTTAACATCCGCTCCTGCCGCTCGCAGATTGTTCACGGTCTTGGTCATGGTAGTTCCTCCAGATAGAACGTCATCAATGACGACACATCGCTTCCCTTCAACGGCTGCGAATACTTCTGATATGTGCCCTCCTCCATCATCGCTGATACTACGACTAATTGCAATGTCGAGGTCCATCTGCCCACCAACCGCCTGTGCGAAAGCAATTCCATTGATACTAATCCCAACCACTGTATCTACATCTTCGCCTATCTCTTCCTCAATAATATCACAGAAAACGTATGATATAGCCTCAATCCTTCCAGCTTTGACAGCTATCGACCTCCATCCAATTCTGATATCTTCGGGACGGTCCTCAGAACCAACTCCACCTGAGGAGAGCCATTTGATAGTAGTCTGTGAAAGGGACATCTCATCCGCTATTTGTTGTGTGTTCAGTCCGTCTGAGCGATATTGCTCGACCTTGGACCGTAATTCGTCGACACTGTCCGTCATCGCCCTTTCCCCCGCTACGATTGCTATGAACCTATTGAGAATAGAATATGGGAAAAGGGCAGTTATATTGTAATTAGAAACGACCCGTACTGCCGAATCCACCTTCTCCCCTTTCGGTCTCGCCAAGGCCACTCTCTTCCACTTCTCTGAAAGTAATCTCTGGAATCGGGGAAATGAGTAATTGAGCAATCCTCTCGCCAGCTTTCACAGTGTAGGATTCTCCTTCCCCAATCCAAGTCATCAGTACGAACAGCTCCCCTCTGTAGTCTGCATCGATAGTACCAATGCTGTGAGGGAGGATCAGCCCCTTTGACCCCAAAGAAGAGCGAGCTCTGACTTGACCTTCATATCCGACTGGAATCGCTACCTTGAGCCCAGTTCGTAGTTTTACACTCTTTCTGAAAGGGACCACCGAATCTTCAAGCGCGTAAAGATCCCACCCAGCAGCATGTTCACTGCCCATAGTAGGAAGCCTTGCCCCATCTTCGGTCTTAGCTACCTTGACCTCCAATCGCCCGTCCATACCCGTCCCACTGGGTAACCTCACTTTGACCTTGTCCGAGCGAGGCTATCCGGTGAGGTGAAAAGGGACCCAATGTTCGGCAATCCAATGACGGGTTTCGATTATGAGGAGCTTTTGGATCGGGCTCGAGACAGAATCCCGGAGGGAATTAGTCAGAGATCCCGCTGGACAATGCCCGAACCCGACATCATGATAGAGGGGAGTCAGACAATTCTTCGAAACTTCTCCGACGTTGTGGATGCTATGGACAGGGACTCAAATCACGTCTATCAGTATCTATTGAATGAACTGGGCACATCAGGCACCAGGGAGCAGTCCCGTATCATGTTGAAGGGACGTGTCCCACCTAAGAGAATCAAGGAGAAACTAGTCAGCTACGTCAAGACGTACATTCTGTGTAATCAATGTAGGGCCCCAGATACAAGATTCATCAAAGAAGATCGGACTACCTTGCTAAAATGTCAGGCTTGTGGCGCCACTAGGCCAGTTAGACTGTAGAGTATGTTCGGGATTCAGCCTTACTCTGTCCATGCGTTCCACAAATCTAGAATCATCTGATTATCTTCATCTGTGATTTCTCTGCGTGAAACTTGGAAATTCTGTCCGTTGTAGTTTTTTGGTAATCTCTTACCAGAAACGAATTCTAGTGCTCGTGGAACTTCTCCGAATGGAATGTCACGGATTGGATCCCATGGCATTTCAGCAACCCAATATTGAGTATACTTGACTGTTGCAAGTGGGCGCTTGATTCTCTTTGCCGTCTCTTCGCGACTATCGTAATATTCTGCTATAATCAATTTGCCCAGAATTGAATGGTAACCCTCTCTATCAATTGAGTGAATCCAGACAGTATCTCCTTTTGATAATGCAGTGGAAAAATCTGCACTCAAAGAACCTATACAGTCCATTCTGAAATTTGACATTCCCTCAAATTCCTCAACATTTTCTGGAGTCCAGTAGACCAGCCAACTCGCCATGTAATCCGAACATAGGAGGAGGTTTTGTGCTTATCTGTGCAGAACCTTGAGTCTCTGGTCTAACCCGGACATACAGTAGCTTCCGTTAAGGACAAGAATTCTTCATCGGCAAAGCTATTCCCGCCTCCTGGTTATTTGGGTGAGAAGTCAAGAAGTATCTTGCCACGATTCTTCCGGTCATGCATATGCAATTGCGCCTTTGCAACATCTTCGAATCTCCACACCGAGTCGATAATGGGTTCAATTTCTCCCTTCAGTAACATTCCTGAGAGAGTAGCTAGATGTCCCTTGAAAATAGACTCATCTTCAAGCAGTCCCATGTGGACTCCAAAAATTGCCTTGTTACTGCTCATCATCTTCAGAGGGTCAAATCTCGGGGTCGACCGCCACATTCTAAATGCAGACAGAACCGATCTCTTGTCGCCCTTGACGGCATTAGACGCGCCAAATAAATACAGCTTCCCTCCCTTCCTGAGAGCTTTGTAGGACTCCATGAGATTCCTGCCAGCCACTGGATCCAATGCATGGTGTACACCCTTCCCTCCTGTCTTTTCTTTACACACCCTAACGAAATCCTCAGAATCCCTGTCGACGAAGGTGACGCCCATTGATTCCACGAATTCCCTCTTTGGTTTCGAAGCGGTACCGACCACAAGTGAAGCCCCATAAGCCTTGGATATCTGAGCTACTGCTGTCCCGACCCCTCCAGCAGCATGGTGAATCAGCACTGTGTCACCTCGTGTAATTCCACCCAGGTGTACCAGCATATGGAATGCAGTCCCGTAGGTCACAGGGATCGCGGCAGCTTGATCGTAGGTCACCGAATCAGGAATTTTTATCACTCTGTTGGAATCTAAAACTACCTGTTCCGAATAACCACCAAAACCAGTCATTGCTAGAACCCTGTCCCCACATGAAAGTGATGCAACTTCGCTCCCTACCTCGACCACCTCTCCAGAAGCCTCGTAGCCGGGAGTGAATGGCGGGTCTGGATTAGAACCATAGAGCCCCTGCCTCATCATTAGGTCGGCGAAGTTTATCCCCGCACGATGAATCATAATCCTAACCTGCTTGGGCCCTGGAACGGGTTCTGGACACTCAACTATCTCGATCGAGTCGACGCCCCCAGTTCTTGGATAGATGACCTTCCGCATTCCCTTCACTCCGGTAAATAATAAACATCGACTACTAAGGTAGGTAAGTCCTAATTTCCCCTATGCCCTTCTTGCTTTTTGAGGGTATTTCATCTGGGTATCCTATCTTGATGAATCCTATTATCCTCTCCCGATCCTTCATGGCACCTATCGTCGAGTAAGCTAAATCAGAACGAGTGATTGCTCCGGTGCTCCATTGAGAGCCTACTCCATTACCCCAAAGTGAAAGAATCAGATTGTGCGTAGCACACACTGTAGCAGCATAGTCCTCCTCCTCTCGAAAACTATCATTTGGACTCAAAGCGGTAGTTACACAAATTAGTACTGGTGGCGAGAGTATCTTGTCGATCGCTCTGGTGACCATTTCCCCAGAATCGCCTTCGCCTGCATATTTCTTTACAGCCAGACTCTTTATCTCAGGAATTAGTGTATTCCGGGAATCCCTCCCCATTACGTAGAACTTCCAGGGATGGGTATTCTTGTGGCACGGCGCATTCCGGGCTGCCTCAAAACCCATCTCTAAGATTCTTGAATCAACTTCCTCACTGCTATACCTGTATATGGTGCGCCTCGAGGTAATTGCTTCCTGAATCCCACTCATCCACATCACCGTTCGATTCTATCGAACTTTGCAGCCAAGAAGAAGTCAGACTCTGTTAGCCCGTCAATTTTGTGAGTCCAGATCGCTGCCTTGACTCTGCCCCAACCCACCTCGAAGTCTGCATGGTGTCCCTCATCCTCGCAAATCCCTCCAGCTAAGTTGACGAATTCTAGGGCAGAGGAAAAGTCTGGAAATGACCACTCTTTCTGCAGGTGATGGCTTTCCACAACTTCCCAGCCCCCATTGAGGCCCGGCATTAGGCTAGAAATCTCTTCACTCGTAAGTGGTGGCTGCCCGCCCTCGCAAGCCAAACACTTCTTTTCTGCAAGATCATCCATAGTTATCCCCACAAATTATTGTCTTGCCTTCCGTCAGCCATTTGCTCGGCCTTTTCCTGCATCATGGAACGAAGACGCATGTCTTCTTTCTCGAATTTCATCATCTCCTTATCTTCTAGATAGGGGAGTCTCATATGTGCTAGTAGCCTAACTTCTACAATCACGTCTCTTGCTATTGATCTAAACGACTCCTCTTCGTCCATAATCTCTACCGCATTCCTGGTTGTCCCCAGCAGCATGCCCCTCACCCAGTTATCAGATCCCTCCGGAAGGGCTCTGGAATCAATCAATATCTCAAGCAGGTCGTCCTTCCTGAGTCCCGCCCTCCTACCTGAGAGTGGGCCATGGAAAACATCCTGAAGCTCGTCTAAAGATGGTGATCCATGTGCCTCGTGAATTTTACGGGCCCAATCTGGGAGACTGCTCTCCATACTCCCTTCTTCGATGTCCGGCATGCCCCTCCGTGGGGAACGTCATAGAAAAGGAGTGTGTTCAGAATTCTACTAATTTCTGTGAACTGCTCACTTGAAGAGGGATGGTTGCAGCGGAGCGGCCGAGGAAGGCATGGCATCGGTCGAGTGGCGTAGGATTCCAACGGTCCTGAGGACTGATGAGATTCTGGATAAAGCATTCAGGCGTGCTAGCAAGCAACCGGATACTGTAGAGGACCCAGATAAGTACCATAGGGTCCGCAAGCAGATGAATAAGATGGTCCAATCCGCAGCATCAGTAATAGATACAACTTTGATCGCATATGTAGAAAGGTGGCCCAGCCTGAATGCTCTTTCACCCTTCGACCAGGCACTGGTTGAAGCTGCGGTAGGTAGTGATGAATATAGGAGGTGTCTGGGAACTATCCAGTGGGCTGCTGAAAGAGTCAGATCGATAGCCGGTGACACTCAAAGGAAGATATTGAGGCTGCGGGATATTGATGGATTCCATCAAGCAAGGAGGGCAGCTTACGGAAGGTTTTCCTCAATCTTGGATCAGGTTTCTTCTGAGATAGAGTGGTTAGGCGCGGCACGTGACACATTGAGGGCGCTTCCCTCAATCGACTCGATGGAGCCATGTATCGTGGTAGCTGGCTCACCAAATGTCGGTAAATCGGCACTAATCACGGTTTTATCTAGTGGAGAGCCAGAGGTTGCCGCGTATCCTTTCACTACCAAACAGTTGCACTTGGGGCACTTCACCCATAGGAGGAGGAAATATCAGATGGTAGATACCCCCGGTCTACTCGATCGTCCAATGTCAGAAAGGAATAGTATCGAGATGCAGGCTATTGCAGCTTTGGAGAATGTGGGGGATGTTCTACTTTTTTTGATTGACTCCACCGAATCATCGACAACCCCTCTCTCGGAACAGGAACATCTCCTAGGTGAGGTCAGGGGATTGATATCTGAGAGGCCAATTTTAGTTGTCCAAAGTAAGTCTGACCTCCATGAAGCCCCGCCGGAGGGTCTCGGACTCATGGTTAGCGCCGAGAGCGGTGAGGGAGTAGAGGAATTACGAGCGATACTTGTGGAGATGATTGCAGCAGACGAAGTAGTCGACCCACTGAAACTCCCTGAGAACTGGCCTAGGAATGATTTGTCTGAGTGACTATCCTATGTGCCAGTTGTGTCCGCATACTGTACAATATAGGTCGAAACCACCGATAGAGACGGGCAGACCGCCAATATCGATCTTAGACCCGCACCCGGGACATTTCTCTGCGGCCATACACGTCCCACTATGATTCGGTTCTTCAAGGAAACTGTGAACACATCAGGACTCCCTGAATTTCTTCCACAGGCTCTTGATTGGGAATGCCATCTCTCCTGCTCCTGCAAGTAACATTATTGCCACTCCCGCAAGAACAATCTCTACAAATGAAGAGAAGTGAATTTTCGTCTTTATTGTAACTATCTGCTCGTCCAGAGTGGAGCCATCCTTGCCAGCAGTGACAAACCTATACTCGCCAGGCTCCAGAGTAAATTCAAACTCCCCTTCATCGGAGTCTGGCCCCCCTGCCACGTAATCGAAGTCCTCGGAGGTGCAGGAAGTCAGTCCGTTCGAATCAGGATTGCAATTTTCTGGAGGGGGACTCTCAATTACTCCGATCCAACTTCTATCCGGCTCATCCCACTTGATGGTCAACTCAATGTCAAGAAGAACAAATGAAGTCGGAACTTCGAGGTCTTCCGACGTCATCCCGACCAGGCAACCAACTGAGTCATCAGTACAGGGGACTATCGGCACGTCGGTTCTTGAACTGTCCAAACCGACTCCTAGAAGGCTACCTATGACCAATAGTGCGCATACAGTTCCCACTGCCCCAGGAAGGATGGAAAGAAGCCTTACCATGTTCATTTTACCACCAATTCCCCCTCAAACAACCCCTCCGGCCATCTGCAAAAGAAGTAGAAGTATTGCAATGCCCGGGAACAAGTACATCATTATCGTCAGCCTCTTCCTAGATGCCTCCCTCTTCTCATTCTTCTGGATACAAGCCTCCTCTGAACAAACTGCTGGGTCACTATCTAGTGTAATCGGAGTCCAACAGACTACGCAATGCCGATGTGAATCTATGGACATCGCGCTATTGGAACGCTTCCTTTTCTCCTCTTTCTTACGCTTGGAAGCGGCATCTCTTGCTTCCTGAGCCGTTCTCCTCGCGGCTTTGGCTATTCTATCAGTTCTACTCAAGGAATCACGCCCCTCTGACTACCGTCCCTACAAACTCGCCACCAACTATGGCAGCACGAATCAGGTCTACATTTCTCCCATCAAGGACATTCAGGGTCATGTTTGAGATATTGGCCTCGGAAACTCCAACTGGATCGACAATCTGAGAAGCACCCGCCCTCGAATGTTCGGCGGGCCCGACAATTTCCTGAAGCTGGTCGTGCGTGAGAAAATCATGAGATTCAGCTTCAGGATTAGTCTTGGGGTCCTCTCCGAAGACTTTGGGCACATTTGTCGCTATTATGCACCTGTCGGCACCAGATGCAATAGCAAAACGTATCGCCACTGCGTCTGTAGTATGTCCAGGGGTTGTCCCCCCCATTACCACGACAGGCCTCTCTTCGAGAAGTAAAACCGCTTCATCTACCCTATTTGGAATGGTTCCAGAAACTGAAACACCCGCATCTGAAAGGGCCTCCCTAACTATAGTTGCATTCAGCCTAGTGGCGGCAATGCCGATCTTGTCCAGATGCCCCTCGTTATTGATTAGAGGCCTAGCCAGATCAATGCCCTCCCTGGCAGGGGCACCCCCTCCAACTACAATGCCAATCCTATCTTCCATTGAAACTCTGTCTCTGATCACCGATACGAGTCCTTCGAGCCAAGCATGACGCTCCTCTATTTCTGGCCTGAGGAGGCTGCCTCCGATAGCTGCGATAACTGTCGCCATCGACCAATGGGCTGGGACGTCCCCTTTCAATGCCTATGCCCAACCATCGTCTAAGGGTTGAAATGCTGCCCCTCCGGCCTTCCGCAGGAGGGTAGGTATGTCTGACGAGCTTGAACTTCAGCAGCGCAGACTCCGTCTGAAGAAAGCAGTAGGGGAACTGTCATCAATGAAGGGTATGGGCACGGAACTCGTTTCATTGGTCATTCCCCCAGACAAAATGATTCACGACGTCCGGCATCAATTGTCCAATGAGGCAGGACAGGCCGCCAATATCAAATCCAAGTCGACTAGGAAGCACGTTTCGGACGCCATTGAATCTGCAATGGCTTCTCTGAATAGGTACAAAACTCCCGGGGAAAGGGGAATAGCACTCTTTGTCGGGTATGTCATTGTAGGGAATAACAAGACGAGGCTCGTAAGCGTGGTAGTGGATGACCCTCCGGAACCATTCGGCTCCTACAGATACAGATGCGGTTCGACATTTGAGTTGAGCCAACTCGAGGAAATGCTCATCGATAGGACCGCTTATGGCCTCTTCGTAATCGACCGTTCTGAGTCGGCATACGGTCTGGCTAGCGGGAAGAGGTTGCATTGCCAGGAGCATGTAACTTCACTTGTTCCATCGAAGCACGGTAGAGGCGGACAGTCCGCCCAGCGATTCGAGAGATTGATCGAAGAAGCGGCTGATAAATTCTTCAAGAAATCAGCAGAGAGAGCCTGCTCTTACTGGCTACCGATGATCGAAGACCTCCAAGGAATAATCATCGGAGGGCCCGGTGCAACCAAGGACTACGTCGTAAAAAATGACTATTTCCATCACGAAATAAAGAAACTCATCAGAGAACCATTCTTCGATGTAGGGTACTCCAACGAGAGTGGCCTCAGGGAGCTTATCCAACGTGCAGGCGGACTCATGGATCAGATTGAATTGGATGTCGAGAGGAAACTCGTCGACTCTTTCCTCAGGGAGGTCATGCAGGCCCATCCTAAGGCGACATATGGCGAGGTGATGATTAGGACCGCCTTGGAACAAGGCGCGGTTGACAGGCTCCTCCTCTCTGAGAATATAACCGATAGGAGAGTAACATGGATGTGCAAGAGTTGCGGCAATGAGTGGGAACAGACCCAGAAGAGCCGCTCCGAAACTCCAGCCTGTAAATCGTGTTCTTCAGGGGATGTCAAAGAGAACCTGGAAAAGTCAATGGATTTGATGGACGAACTCACTATCCTAGCTGGCCATACATCGGCATCAGTGACCTTGGTCTCCATGGATACGGAGGAGGGAGCTACCCTGTACGAAGCCTTTGGGGGAATTGCAGCTCTGTTGAGGTATCCATTATCCTGAGGTGGAAAAATGAGGGAATTGATCAACGAGATACTCTCCCTTGTAGCCCCGAAACTACAATCTTTAGGCTTCGAGGAGGGAACTTGGGAGCGGCTTGTAGGGCCTTCGACAGTGAGTGGTTCCCTCTCTGACGTGGCCATGCCCTGCCATTCCCTGTCTCCTGCGATGAGAAAGAGTCCACTCGATATCGCTACTGAGATTTCTTCAGAGATTTCAGATTGCCTTGAGGGAATCGCCGATGTCTCTTCACTAAACGGATTCGTCAATTTTTCAGCTACCGAGTCATGGCTTTCGGCAAGAGTCGAGAACCTAGCCCCAGACTCGAGATTAGGAGTCTCGTTGGATGATCAAAGGGTTATCGCCGTTGATTATTCAGCACCCAACGTAGCCAAAGAGATGCATGTTGGACACCTTAGATCGACGGTGATAGGGGATGCAATAGTGAGGATGTTGGAATTCAAAGGGCATATTGTCCACAGGGAGAATCACGTAGGCGATTGGGGCACTCCTTTCGGGATGCTAATCGAGCATCTTCTGGACATAGGGGAAGGCGAGGTAGCCGGGGAAAAGGGAATTTCAGACTTCGATCTGTTTTACAAACAGGCAAGGACGAAGTTCGATGAGAATCCAGAATTTGCGGAGAGGGCGAGGTCCAGGGTCGTCAAATTACAAAGCGAAGAGGAAGAAACTCTCAGGTTATGGAATGTTCTCGTGAACGTCTCAACTAATTACTTCAATGAGGTATATTCTATGTTGGGGGTCCTTCTAACCGATGAAGACCTAATGGGTGAGTCGGCATATAGGCATTTACTGCCTAACGTGGTCGATAGGCTGACGGAAATAGGGATTCTCGAGAATAGCGATGGGGCGGACGTAGTATTTCTTGGCGGAAACTGGGTAAATCGCGATGGCGAACCCTTCCCTGTGATGATTAGAAAGGCAGATGGTGGATTCAATTATTCAACGTCAGACCTAGCTTGCATTATAGACAGGGTCGAGAGGCTCGGCTGTGACGATCTCTTGTATGTGGTCGGAACTCCTCAGAAGCAACATTTCGAGATGGTTTTCGAGGTTGCAAAAAGATCAGGATTTATGAATCAGGAACACCGTGCAGTTCACGTAAACTTTGGTTCAGTCCTAGACTCAGATGGACAGATGTTGAAGAGTAGGAAGGGCCAGAATGTAAAGCTGGTTGATCTTCTCAGAGAGGCGGTGACTAGGGCCGAATTATCCATTTCCGAGAAGAACCCCGATCTCAGTGGTGACGAGAGGAAGAATGTAGCTAGGATGATCGGCATCGGCGCCGTGAAATATTCCGACCTGTCATCAGATAGAACCAAGGACTATGTTTTCGACTGGGACAGGATGCTTTCATTCGAAGGGAATACGGCCCCCTATCTCCAGTATGCACACGCAAGGATTTGCAGTATCTTCTCACGTTCAGGCATTGGAAGAGAATCTACACGCGGCACAAGGATACACTTGACCACGCCAGAAGAGCGAGCTTTAGCGAAAACACTGGTGACCTTCCCAGAGGCCGTAGATTATTCCACGGCAGGACTTTATCCACACAGACTTTGTACTCATCTGCACTCTATTGCATCCTCTTTCGCCTCATTCTATGAGGTATGCCACGTGCTGGATGAAGACGACGAAGTGAAATCAAGTAGACTAGCAATGTGCGATTTGACAGCTAGGGCATTGTCTCTGGGCCTCGGGCTCCTGGGGATAGATTGCCCTGAGAGGATGTGAGTCTAGGACTCACCATATGAGAGGTATCTCATCAATGAGCCGAATATCACTCCGGAAACAACCAGGCTCTCTTCATTGAATCTATCCATCGAGTCTAGGTATGTGTGGTATTCTATGGAACCAGAGCCATAGCAGACAATGGCATCTCCATATTCCATCCCATCTTCCGGAACATTATCGATATCGTAAACGAAGGGGGCATGGTCTGAATTATATGGCATGCCAGTCGATTCGATGTCTCTGATGTTGATGCTGTATTTGGCCGACAGTTCGGGAAAGGACTCAGTGAAGACTCTTGAAATTCCCCTGAGCGATTCAACATCCGACTTGCTATTGCCAAACATCGTCAATCCCGTATTCCTTTCAAGATCAACGTGATTCATGTCTAGATTAATGTACAGTCGAAGGTTTTCTCCAAGCATGTTCCTGTATTTGTCAACCCATTCTTTGGACCCCCATAGCCCCTCCTCTTCTCCTCCCCATGTGCAGAAATATAGCGTATGGGCGGGCTCCCCGAGTTGCGACTCGAGTATTCCGAATTGTCGAGCAACTTCCTGCAGTGTCGCAACTCCTGATGTATCGTCCACTGCACCGGGTCCATTGTATACGGTATCATGGTGGGCGCCCATTATTATCACTGAATCCGACTTTCCCTGGATTACCCCGCAAGGTACATGGATAGTCGCTTCTCCTTGATTATCAACATCCGTCACCATTTCCAACCTTCCTTCCCCATTTATCACCATGTCAACAATAGTTTCTCCAACGCTCTTCGAGACCATGATGAATCCGAAATCATCTGGGATGAAGTCGAATTGACTCTTATCTATCGACTTAAAGTAAGGCACGCAGTCATTACTGACTAGATCATTGCAGTTCTGTTTAGCGTTGACGGTGATCATGCTGTATACGTCATTTTCTATGGCACGTAGGAGTAGTGCCGTATTTCCCTCGGTACCGTCTTCTAGCCATATCATGCCTATATTGCTAGATGCAGAACCCCAGTCTGCATCCGAACTTCCATTGCCCAAGTCGATTACATCCATGTTTTCGACGTGATTCACCGATGCAGAACCACTGTAACCTTGGATGACAAACTCCTCCCTATGGGAAAAATAAGTAATATCTCTATTCACATCTGCAGCAGAACAGGGGGTGGGCCCTCCGATTAGACCCCCTATGCTACCAGGGACGCAAATCGACAATACAGGTTCGTCACCAATAACAAACATCGGAACATCGAAGTCATCCATTGTCGTAGGAATTCCGGCCGCCGTAAAGTTATTTTTTATTGATTCTGCAGCATTCAATTCTTCTACAGTTCCAGACATCCTCCCTCCCCAGTCGGGATGCCCAAGATCGACAAGGGACTGTGCGTAGTCTCTAACTCGATCTTGTTCGAAGTCGATTAGCTTGTAATCGGGCTCACCTTGAATCCACTCAATAATGTCATCACCGTAGAGCAAGGCACCTCCTGCGCCCCCAACCATCAATACTGCCACAACTGCGAGGACCTGGATGGGCATTTCTCGAAACACATTCATTCTATTGCGTACAATTTCAGATGGCTTGAAGGAGGAAGATGCCTCCAATTTAGCATCCCTCTGCGGACCTCCCTCCCAATCCGCAAATTCTGCTTCGATAACTTCGTCTCCCATAATCCTCTCAATGAGTTCTGATTTATTCCCGGAAACAGCCAGCCCTCTGGACTTCAGGGCCTCTTTGAGCTCAGAAACGGTAAGCCCCGACCAATCAGAAACTTCATCCATCGAGAATTAACGAGAACTCTTGACTATTGAACCCATTTGGAAAACGATGTCTCAGGCCTGTGGTTAATCAAGTGAAACTTCTTCACCAGTCCATCTTTTACCCAAGTCATGATCTACATCTAGCTGGTCTAGTATTCTGGCGACAACAAAGTCGACTAATTCTTCGATCGTTGTCGGTGCGTGGTAGAATCCGGGATTCGCCGGGAGTATGACTACCCCCCACGAAGACATCTTCGCCATCGCCTCAAGATGAGGGGTGGACATTGGCGTCTCGCGAGGTACCAGGATTAGTTTCCTGCGTTCTTTTATTGCAACAAGAGCACTTCTGGTAGCCAAGTTATCTGAGATTCCTGCGGCTATCTTGCCTATTGTGGTCCCACTTGCTGGACATACGACACAAGCATCATACTTGGCCGAACCAGAAGCTGGCCTTGCAGCCAGGTTAGCGTTGTGGTGCAAGGTCACCCCATTCAGTTCCGAAATCTCATCAGGCTCCATTCCACATTCTAAATCTAGATTGATCGCACCCGCCCCAGTCACTATCAAATCGACATCCCATCCGGAGTCGCTTAACTGCTCGACGAGTCTAACGCCATATCTGGCTCCTGACGCCCCGGTAATCGCCACCACTGCCTTCGGCATGTATGGTGGGCTACACCCAATAGACTTGAATGGTTGCCTAATCGCCTAGGATCTCCTTGAGGGCCTTTCCGAGGTATACATATTCGTCTTCATGATTGTAAAGTTGGGCAGAAATTCTGATGTATTTGGTACCATGATGAACCCAGGGCATTACCGGGACCTGAATCCTGTAATCATCGTATAGTAAATTGTGAATGGGGTCACCTTCCATTCCAGGGGTGGTAATTTCGCCCTCCCATGGGAACTCTACAGCGGCAAGTGCTGAAATCATGGATTCGGGCGTCGGGGGAGTTGTCCCCAAGGCCTCACAGATTATTCTCCTCGCCTTTATCGCCAGTGACCTGTTTTTCTCCATTATTGCCGGCCAGCCACCTTCAACGAGCCCCTCCATATAATTCAGTGCAAATGGAATGCAAAGCCAAGGCGTCGGATCTTGTGTTCCCGGCCAATCGAATTCGAATCTAAACTTCTCTTGGGCAGTGCCATCGCTAGAATGGCCATGACCGATATTTAGAGGCTTAATCAAATTCTTCCTGTCTTCCCTGATGTGTAGGAATGCTGAACCTTTTGGTGTGCAAATCCATTTGTGACAGTTCCCTGTGATGTAAGCAGGCTGTAGTTCGGAGATATCTATATTGACGATTCCCGGGCCATGTGCCGCATCCAGCAGAACATCGACACCCATTCCTTGGATTTCCTTGACCAGTTTCTCAAATGGCATCCTGAGGCCTGTTGGACTGGTAACGGTGTCTATCATTGCAAGAACTGTTTTCTCGGTCACTGCATCAAGTAGTGGGCTAATGACTTCCTCTTCATTACTAACTCTGAATGGGATATCGACCACTACTGCTTCGGCCCCGGACCTAGAGGTGACGTAGTCGATAGCGTTCCAACATGCTTGATATGCGTGATTTGGAACAATTATTTCATCTCCTTTTTTCAGGTCAAGAGACCTCAAGATCGTATTGACCCCTGCAGTGGCATTGGTCACAAAGACCATCCCATCGGGATCAGCATTCATGAATTCAGAAATCGCGATAATAGATTTCCACCACATTTCGCGACTTCCTCTCTCGACGAAAAGTACTGGGTCCCTCTCCATTAATTTCCTAATTCTATCCTGCTCCTCCAATACGGCGACTGGTGCGGCCCCGAAGGAACCATGATTCAGAAACACGGTCTCATCATCAAGTCCCCAGTGCTCCGACAATTCGCCCTTCCTTGGAATCATGCCAAAACTTCCGGAGTCCAATTTTCAGGGCTCATCGGGGCCCTCTTCAGAATTTCCTCGCAGGTTTCGAGTAATGCTTCCTCGAAACGACGAACGTCCAGGGGATTCCCAAATTTATCTTGCGAGTACCCAAGCTGGTGCAAACTTGTGTGGGTCCCTCTAATCATCCCACAGCCCTCCAGGTCCTCGACCCTAGAGCCAGGGGTATCGACATTTATCGACATCCCGTGGCGACTTACCCAGTGCAAGAATGAAAGCCCTATCGAACAGACCTTATGGCCGTCTACCCAAGCCCCCTGCATGGACTCGTCTTTGTAAGACTCCACCCCGCATTTTTTCATAGCAGCGATGGCCCAATCCTCTAGTATTCCGATGATCTTCCTGACACTCTGATCTTCCACTTCCCATTTGATGATGGGATAGACCACCAACTGCCCGGGGCCATGCCAAGTAATTCCCCCGCCTCTATCTGTGTCCATAGTGGGGTATCCGTCAATCTCTACACCATCCCTCCTGGCCTTCGGCCCAATCGTGACGACTTCTGGATGCTCTACAATGATGAGGGTATCTGGAATATTTCCTTCAATCCTGTCCCTCTGAAGGTCCTTCATGGCCTCAGACACAACTGAGTGTTCAGCCATTCCGGCCCTGAGGACTCTGATCGCCCTCATTCTCCATACCTCATGCTGAGTGGATGGCATGCCCAAGGGTCTTCAGGACGCCCTCGTGGAATGCCTCGGTCATTGTCGGGTGAGCGTGAACTGTTTCAGCAATATCCTCCAAAAGTGCGCCCATTTCCAAGGCCAAGATGAATTCACCATGGAGCTCTGCCACATGACTTCCAACTGCTTGGATTCCTAATATCACATGATCAGACTCCCTGGCCACTACTCTGACAAAGCCACCGGTCTTCTCTGCCTCCAGAGTCAGTGCTCTCCCATTCGCTGCTAGTGGGAATTTTCCGATAATGACAGCCTCTCCCCTTTCTTCTGCTTCATCTGGCAGAAGTCCAACGGAGACCACTTCTGGCTCGGTGAAAACAATTGCTGGAATTGATACCTTGTCAAATTCCCTATCAAGCCCCGAAATTATTTCTGCTACCATTTCCCCTTGGGCACTGGCTTTGTGGGCCAACATTGGTTCTCCTGAAACGTCTCCTATTGCATATACGCCAGGGACATTTGTCCTGCACTGCCTGTCTATCCTGATGAATCGCCCAGTTGCATCCATCCTCACTCCTGTTTTCTCTAATCCCCAGTCCCTGGTATTCGGACTTCTCCCAACAGTAACCAATACCTTGTCTACTTTCAGAGTATGCTCCTCTCCCCCTTTCTCGAATTTCAACTCGACCTTCTTCGAGGCCCCCTTGCCCTTCACCTCTGCCCCTCTGGCGAGGGAGTTAGTGTGTACGATTACTCCGTGTTTCTTTAGCCATATTTCAAGTGGCCTACGCAATTCCTTATCGAATATGCCAAGTATGCTGTCCATGCCCTCAACGACAGTGACTTCAGATCCCAGTTTGGCGAGTGCACAACCCAGCTCAAGGCCGATGTACCCACCTCCAACAATCGCCACCTTTTTTGGTAGATTTTTAAGATCTAGAGCACCAGTAGATGAGAGAATAAATTCTTCATCACATGGCATAAATGGCAAGTCGATATGACTCGATCCAGTGGCTAATATGACATTTTCTGCCTCGATTTCGATAGTTCCGTCTGAAGTTTCAACCAGGCACCTATTGGAAGATGTGAAATTCGCCCAACCCTTGACCAGCTCTACGCCAGCCGCTTTCAAGAGTCCCTCGACACCCTTGTTTAACCGTTCAACAATGCCATCTTTCCATGAAACTAGGGCCGACATGTCCAGACTCGGCTCTCCCGAAACTGAGATTCCCATATGTCCTCCCTCCGACGCGTGCCGGCTGAGGGACTCGAAACGCTCTGCCGCGTGAATCATTGCCTTGCTGGGGATGCAGCCTCTGATTAGACAGGTCCCTCCCGCCTTATCTCCCTCGACAACTATCGTGTCCAGGCCTAACTGCCCCGACCTAATTCCAGCAACGTATCCTCCCGGCCCAGCACCGACAACGAGAACCTGACACTTCCTTAGTTCGCCCATCTCGAATCCTCACATGAAGATCAAAGCAGGATGCTCGAGCATCCTCTTTAGGTGTTGAATAAGACTGGCACCATCGGCCCCATCAACAACTCTGTGATCGAATGAACTGGACAGATTCATGATTCTGCGAACGACGATTTGACCATTCCTGACAACAGGCATGTCCCGTGCCTTGTGGACGCCAAGTATCGACATCTCAGGGTGGTTGATTATTGGAGTGGCCCCCAATCCCCCTTCTCTACCAAGGCTAGTAATTGTGAATGTTGAACCAGTTAGGTCATCCAAACTCGCCGTACCATCTCTGGCAGCTCCTGAAACTCTGATTAGCTCACTAGCTGAATCCCAGATGTCGAGAGACTCGACATGCTTGACAACCGGGACATAGAGCCCCCGTTCAGTCTGAGTGGCTATTCCAAGATTGACCGCCGAATGCCTATGCACCACTCCTGAATCATCGTAGAAGTGGCCATTGCATTCAGGATGTTCTGGCATAATCTTGGAGAGTGCAAGCATAATGAAAGGAAGATAGGTTAGTTTTGGTTGTTCTGGAGACCTGCTAGAGTTCAGCATTTGACGCAATTCTTCAAGCTCTGTAACATCAACCTCCTCGAAGTAGGAAAAATGGGGTATGGAGAAAGCACTCTTCACCATCTGCTCGGAGATCTTCCTCCTCAGGCCTACGACCTTTACCTCTGTAATCTCCGTCCTCTTTGTTGAATAAGCAGTCGGAGCAGCTCCCATTACCGACCCCCCTCCCGCGAGGAATGCATCGAGGTCAGCATGCCGAATTCTTCCAGCAGGGCCACTCCCACTGAGGCCCGATAAATCGACTCCAGATTCCCTGGCCCTTCTGCGTACTGCGGGACTAGCCAGAATCGATCCTGACTTCTTTCCAGCGATAGCAGGGGCTTTGATCTCGGGAGGCGGAGGGGATATTTTGGGAGGGGGGGCCTTTGCTGCCTTCTCTTCTATGGGTTGCGATTCCGTGACTGGCGCAGACTCTTCCTCCACTGGTTCCTCCACTGGTTCCTCCACTGGCGCAGACTCTTCCTCCACTGTCTCTTCCGAGCCCCCCGAAGATCCTTCCAACTCGAACTCTACTAAAGTAGTGCCAACTGCGATCATATCCCCTACATCTCCGCTCAGGGAAGAAACTACTCCATCAGTGGGAGAGGGTATGGTAACCGTTGCTTTGTCGGTCATTACATCCACAAGCGGGTCATCTTCGGAGACTTTGTCACCTACAGAAACATGCCATGTCACGACCTCGCCCTCAACTACTCCCTCCCCAATATCTGGAAGCTTGAATTCGTACGTTCCCATGCTTAATTCTCCTGTGTCTTGGCTATCGCCGCGGCTATCCTGTCCGGTCCGGGCATGTAATCCCATTCAGTAGTATGGGGAAAAGGTGTGTCCCAACCAGTAACTCTTTCGATGGGAGACTCAAGGCTCCAGAAACACCTTTCTTGTATCGAAGCAACCATTTCCGCCCCAAAACCACTGGTTTTTGGAGCTTCGTGGACAATCACACATCGACCAGTTTTGGATATTGACTCCTCAATTGCCTCTTTGTCCCAGGGGACTAGTGTTTGAAGGTCGATCAAGTCACAGGAAATGCCACTATCCTTTATGGCCTGTTCACAAACATGCACCATGGCACCCCATGCAATTACCGTACAATCATTCCCTTCGAGGGCCAGCCGAGCTTGACCAAGTGGAATTGAGTAGTGGGATTCAGGAACCTCTGCCTCGGGGTGACCTCCCCATGTCGGGACATTGTGCGGGTCCCCGTAGAATGGGCCCCTGTAGCATCTTTTCGGCTCAAAGAAAATTACAGGATCATTATCTTCAATCGCACTGATTAGAAGTCCTTTGGCGTTGTATGGCGTAGAGCAGTAGACCACCTTGAGCCCTGGGGTGTGAGTGAACTGGGCTTCGGGAGACTGCGAGTGGTGATGACCTCCCCTGATTCCCCCTCCAGCTGGAGTTCTGATTGTGACGGGGCACCAAAACTCCCCTCCTGACCTGTGTCTAACCTTTGCCATCTCATTTACGATTTGGTCATAGGCTGGGAAAATATAGTCTGCAAATTGAATCTCCACGACAGGTCGTAGCCCGTTAATCCCCATCCCAAAGGCAGTAGCAGCAATGCCTCCCTCCGAGAGGGGCGAGTCGAAGACACGGTGCTTTCCGAACTTTTCTTGAAGTCCATCAGAAGTCCTGAACACCCCTCCGAAGTAGCCCACATCCTCTCCAAAAATTATCACATCCTCGTCATTCGAAAGCATGGTGTCCAGTGCACTATTGACCGATTCCACCATATTCATGTTGGGCATTATTCATCCCTCCACTTTTTCATTTCTTCCCATTGTTCCATAAGGTGCCAGGGCGGAGTCTCGTAAACCTCGGTAAAAATTGCATCCGATGAGGGGTATGGGCCATTCGCCAAGTCTCCGAACTTTACCGCCTCTTTGTAAGCGCCCATGACCTCGGAGTCTAGCTTTTCAGATAATTCATCGTGATCCTTCTCAGTCCACTCACCGATACTGATCAGGTGATCCTTCAGCCTGTCGATTGGGTCTCCTCCGGGCCAGTATTCGTTTTCATCATGGGGCCTATATCTGGAAGGATCATCACTGCTGCTGTGCGCTCCCGCGCGATATGTTAGAACTTCTATGTGGGTTGGACCTAATCCCATAGATGCCCTCTCCCTAGCCCACCTAGTAACCGAAAATAGCGCTAGGAAATCATTCCCATCCACTCTGATACTCGGTATCCCGTAAGGTATGCCTCTGATAGCAAAATTCTGCAAGCCACTGGCGAAGTTGCTGTGAGTTGATATTGCCCATTGATTGTTCACAACATTTAGTATGACTGGGGCCTTGAAAATTGCTGCAAAGTTCAGTGCGTAGTGATAGTCGCCCTCTGCACTGGCACCATCGCCGATCCAGGTTATGGTAACCTCGTCGAGATCCTTGTATCTGGAGGCCAGAGCAACTCCTACAGCCTGACTGAATTGCGTTCCAACAGGGCTTGAGACAGATATGAATCTGCCCTCTTTGTACGTGTAGTGGACCGGCATCTGCCGCCCCTTTACGTTGTCCTCCTCATTTCCAATACAATGACAAATCATGCTAACCATATCGCGACCTCTAACAAATTGAGCTCCGGGTTGCCTGTATGTCGGGAATAACCAGTCTTGAGTTTCTAGAGCCATTGTTTGGGCAATTGCTACTGCCTCCTCGCCAAAAGACCTCATGTAGAATGAAAGCTTACCAGTGCGCTGCATTTTCATCATCCTATCGTCAAAAATTCGAAGCCTTAGCATGTACTCAAGCCCCATCTTCAGATCCTCGGGGGAAAGATTAGGATTCCACTTTCCTGAGGCACTATTGTCGTCCCCTAGAACCCTTACTAGTCCGGTTGCATGCTCTGATGATTCCTCGGCAGAGCAATCCATTTCCAACATCCCAAGATCCTCGGGTTTCCAGGGCCAATCGGTAAATTCTGATTCATCACCAGGCCTGTGGGGGGCATCCGGGATGTGCAGGGGGATATCAGAACTATCTCCGGCCATGATTCACCACTATCTCTTCATGCTCATATTGTTTGGGTTTGGCTAATCTGGCCGACCTTAAGGAAGCTCACAGCCGAGCCAGTCGACTCTCTGGTTACTACAGGCTCTCCACCTTTGGCCTCTTCCCATAGCAGTCCGGCTCTGTAGCTAGACCTTACCAGGGGCCCACTGGCGACAGCGCTGAATCCAATTTCCCTTGCTTCCCTGTCCCATTTCGCGAATGCAGATGGCTCTGGGAATCTATCCACCTGGAGGTGCCTGTCACCCGGCTGAAGGTACTGCCCCAAAGTAATCATGTCAACTCCTGCTGAACGGAGCCTCATCATCGCTTCGGATACCTCCTCGTCTGTTTCCCCCAATCCCACCATAATACTACTCTTTGTCAGCATGTCAGGCCTGATTCTCTTTGCCTCCACTAGAATTGAGATCGAACGTTCGAATGATGCCCTCGGGTCCCTCACCACCGAGTCGAGCCTAGGCACGCATTCGACGTTATGGGCAAACACCTTCAGAGGGAGTCCCTCAAGTAGTGTAGAAAGAGACTCCATGTCTCCGTCTAAATCTGAACAAAGTAACTCAAGGCCAACATCGGGTGATTTTTCATGAATTGCTGCGATGCATTCTCTGTAATGTCTAGCGCCTCCATCAGGTAGATCGTCCCTGTTGACAACCGTGATTACTGCATGACTCAAACCCATTCTACTAACCGCTTCCGCCAATGATTCTGGCTCTGAAGGATCTAGGGGAGGTGGATTCTTAGCAGTATCAATCGCACAGAACCTACAACCACGAGTACAGACATCGCCTGCAATCATGAATGTCGCAGTTCCCCTTCCCCAACAGTCGTGAACGTTAGGGCACCGAGCCTCTTCGCAAACTGTATTCAAGCCATTCTCAACAACTCTAGTTTTTGTCTCGTTGTACCTTACTTGAGACTCGCCTACTGGAAGTGAGGTTTTGAACCACTTGGGAAGCCTCTTCCTTTCCCTGGACCTTCTTGATTTAGCACTCTCCGAAGGAGTTACGGCGCATCCATTGCCACTGCCCGGGGCATCCTTAGCGAGGGGCAGGCGAGTGACCATCGGTTCTCTCGGATGGAGGTACGAAATTAACCATTCTCATGACGCTCTCTACGAGCCTATCGAGAACAACCCGTAATAGGGGCGTGTTTACTCGGGGCGTCATGCCCGGAGGCACAGTGGTTGTTACGGGTGGTGCAACTAGGATTGGCAGAAACATTTCTTTAGCGCTGGCTCGAAGCGGATTCTCAGTAGCAGTCCACTATTTTTCTTCCGAGAATGAAGCCAAGGAGGTAGTTTCAGAGATACAATCCTCCGGAGGTAAAGCCACGCATGTCAAGTGCAATCTGTCCGATTCCAAGTCAGTATCAGAAATTATCTCCAAGGCGGAAGAGTCACTTGGTCCCGTTGTAGGTCTAGTTAACAACGCTTCCAAGTTTTCTCATGATGACATCTCAAACATCTCAACAGAGTCTTGGTCCGATCATATGGAGGTCAACGCCCTATCTCCGATATTGCTAATCGGAGAACTGGCCAGAAGACTTCCGGATGGAAAAATGGCATGCATTGTCAATATTTTAGATCAAAAGATCGCTCAACCCAACCCCGATCATCTATCTTATACTGCCTCGAGGTATGCAATGTCGGGCGTTACTGACGCTCTGGCAAGGGGTCTGGCACCTTCCATACGCGTGAATGCTGTGGCACCCGGTCACACTCTTCCAAGTCCGGAACAGACCGAGGCAGGATTCGCCAGGGCCCAATCCGAGGCCCCATTGGGCTTCGGCCCGAGCCCGGATGATATAGCTGAGGCAGTCGTCTTCCTCATGCGATCCAGATCCATCACGGGCCAGACAATTTTTGTGGATGCGGGAGAGAGATTTCTCGCCAGGGAGAGGGATGTCTATTTTGAAACGGAGGGGGTATAGTGAGTTCGTACGTCGAGTTGCTAAGGGATTTGGCAAAATCTGGGGCTAATGATTTCACGACTCTCTTTTTGGAAAACTCTGTGAGGGAGGTTGATATCGGCGTGCATGAGCATGAGATTGGTAATCCCCAGAGAATTAGCTTTGATCTGTACGTAATTATTGAAGGCGCCTCCAAGCCGGAGGAAGATCAGATTGACATGGTTCTCGACTATGAATTTCTTTCTTCTTCAATCGATAGAGTCGTCTCGAGGGAGAGGAGCGCCCTTTTGGAGACTCTTGCGTCAGGATTACTGGATGAGGTAATGTCCCCAGGGGAAGTCGTCGCTGCTACCGTATCCATCAAGAAACTTGATGTCGCTGGGATTGATGGCGAGCTTGGTTGCTCCATGACACGCATCAGATGATTGGTGCAGAGGGCAGGATTTGAACCTGCGAAGCACTATGCACCGGAGCTTAAGTCCGGCCCCTTTGACCAACTCGGGTACCTCTGCAACCCCTGAGCGCGGGTTCTCCTCCTTGAATCGAGCGCTTTGACAACCCCCACAACCGACTTATCACGTGCCCTTAGGGCACGAACGCTTTAACGCCACTCCTGCGGGCGACAAGACGTGTATGCGAGCAGCATAGCGAATAGTGAGTCCCGCCGTTTCAGGCTGGCCCTAGTACTTTCAGTGCTGATGTTAATGCCGTTTGGAATGGCCTCAGACAACCAATATGAACTCCCTGAAGAAACCAAAGCCAAAGCAAGTTCTGATGTTCAGTTGAACCTCTACACAATGTATTTCGCTTCTCAGAACTCCTCTGCGGGCGGGGATGGGTACATCACAACACAGGTCCCAGAGTCAGGCGGACAGGAGTCAATGAGCGCCCTCGATAACAGCATAGAGTTCCGAACAAGTCCTATGCTTTCGTCATTGGATGTCGCAGGCCGACCTAATCACGGCTCAGGCTCCGGATCCTATTACCTGCCACTGGGCCTATTCATGAGAGCAACAGGCCCTGACACCTCTACGGTGGAATGGACCCTAACTCTCAAGTCATCTGGAAGTCAAGTCGGCTCAGTTTCTTGGAGTACAGACGCGTGCAACCCCGGAATCACTCAGAGCTGTAGCTTCGACCATGAGACATTTGAGATTGACTTGGGAAATAATCAACGATTCACTATCGACAAGGATGAGCGCCTCGAGTTGATTGTAGATGCCGACATGTCGGGGTGTGACAGCGGAGGAAGCCCATTCGGCTCCAGTTGCGAGGCCGAGGTAGCATGGAACGAGATTGACGGAGATGATAGGTTCAGCACACTCGAGATCGAGGCAAATGCAATTTCTAACAGCCTAGTACTCCTTCAGAGGGAGGGTGCAGAACTTGCAGAGGGTCCAGAATTGGAATGGTATCCGAATGATATTCTTTCAGAGAGGGTTATGCAGTTCTCATTCGATGTGAAGAGTAGTTTTGGCAGATACGACGTGGACTCGGTCAGGTTACTGATGAGGGATCCCGATGGCATGTACCGAATAGACCATGTTATCGATGAGGATGATGAGGAAATAGAAGACACGAGTCAAGGAATCTTTGGAGAGTACCTTTGGTCATACCCGAGTGGAATCCCAGCTGGAGAATATTCGGTAGAACTCGAGGTTTCCGATATTCAGGGTAACAGTGTAATCATCGAGCACGAGCCTGTTACTATGGAGCAGTGGGGAGTTGCATTGAATCACAGGCTGGATCGTACCACGGAATATATGGCCCCAGGTCAAACAACCCCGGTCCCTCTCCAATTGGTCCACAGGGGAGACTCGACGAAGTCCATGGATGTGGAGTTGGAAGTCCTTACAAATTTCCCAAGCTCTTGGTTGCTAGAATTTGACTCACCAGGGGGCTACACGTTGAATGCAGGCGGCGATATTCTGAATCCAATCCTGACCCTTACTGCACCCGAGGATCTTACCGGTGCCCCCGGTTCCATAGACATCAGGGCCGTTGCAGAAGCAGAGGTCGACGGAGTACTTACTGTTGTCCACCAAGACACGCTGCAAATTGACTTGGAGAAGATTGACGTTTACCAGCCGCCGCAAGTATCTATCTGGTCAGAAGATCATGATGTTCCCATAGCAAACTCCTCGCGCCCCGACGACATCGATTCAACCATCCCGAGATATGTTGATTACGACCAATTCACACCCTTCCTCCTTGAGATATTCAATACCGGTTTCGACGCCGACACTTTCAGAATCGATGTTCTACAGAGGTCGAAGGCGATTATTCATGTCTATGACAACGATACAGGCCAGAGAATTCTGGAAGATGAGGGCGATGGCACATTCCATACCGTCCTTTTGGATAGGCACGACACACAAACACTGAGGCTGATGGTCAAACCCTCTGCTGACAGGGAAGATCCAGATATTGGCCCGGTCGAGATAGAAGTAGTAAGCTCTGGAAATGCCTCATTGAGATCCACCGTTTTATTCACCATACAACGTACCTTTGGAATCAGGGCCGAGGTTTCCTACGACTGCGACGGGTCCCCTCTTGGTCACATCACAGTTTCCCTCTGTGCGCCAGGCTCAGGAAACCCGGAAGTGTCCCTTAGGGCAAAGATCACCAATACGATGACCTCTGGCGAGTCAGCCACTTGGTGGAGAATTCAGAATCCAGCATCATTGGATGAGAACACCGATAGAAACGGGGCATATGGGCAATGGCAATTCAGAATTGAGGACTCTTCAGGGAATGCAGTTCCCCGTGTATCACTGGCACCGGGCGATGAGACCGAGGTATTTGTGACCGTGACCCTGACAAACCAAGTCGAATTCGGAAACCACACTGTTTACTTGAGGATCGTAGAAGATACTACAGATGACGATGCCAAGTACTTCGATCTGCCAATGGTGTTTGAGATAGACGCGGATGAACCTAATTTGGAAATTGTCCAAGTTACGCCCAATAGGCTTCTTGTCCCAGGCGAATCTTACCCCATTCAGATGAAAGTCAAGAATTTGGGAAATAGCCCTCTGACAGTCCTTCTGGAGGCCGAGGTCGATGGAACCGGTTGGTCTGTCGACATCGACGGCCCTTCAGGGTCCGTTCTGATAGTCCTAGGGGCTTTCGATGAAGTCACATTCGTCTTGGACGTCAACGTTCCAGATTCAGCAAACAATGGCGAGGCAGTCGATGTGTTAGTCTCAGCAACCCCCTTCGACACTCAACAGAGCTGGCCTGACGATTCCACAGCCGAGAAGACGGTAGTGATGAGAGTGGGCATCTCATCTCTGATTGACAGGCTAGTAAACGAGATCACGCATCCCCGGCTTTCGACTTACATCGTAGGCCTAGTTGCAGCAATGCTATTGATCGCAGGAATACAGGGTGCCATGAACAGGAGAAGATGGAAGGCGCACATGGCATATTTGGATGCTATTTCAGATGATTCAGATGACGATCTGGAGGATGAGGAGGAGGATGATTTACCTGCTCCAGTTGTGTCGATAGAAGAGGAAGAGGACGACCAATACGAGGATGACGACATCGAACTGGTTTGATTAGTAGCGAGTCATTGTCCGAACGACGCTCCATTCCTCTTAAGTGCCCTACTTTGCGCCCAAGAGCAAGGGGTTGCGTAGCATGGGCTCATTTAATCAATCTAAAGGGTTGGATAAGGACAGGCTCAGCAAGAGCCGGTCGGCCATCATTTTCTCTGCCCTGATGCTCCTTTCTTCATACTCAGCATTGGAGTTTGCTTCCTGGGAGGCATTGGCGTCTACTGACCAGGATGGGGATGGCCTTTCCTACGGTCTTGAGTTCTACATCAACACACAGCCCCAGGACTGGGACACCGACAATGACGGCCTCCCGGATGGCTGGGAATGGCAATATGGCCTGAACCCCCTTTCTGCAACAGGCGATAATGGGTCAACAGGCGATCCAGATGGCGACTCCCTTTCCAACCTGAACGAGTACATGTATGGCATTCCCGCGAATTGGGACTCTACAAATACCCCGAATGAGCTAGACAATGGCGTTTGGTGGAATGGCACGGTTCCAGTAAGTAATTGGGACGAGGAGAGCGCCATGCAACTTATTCAGGGATTAGGTTCGGACGGGGCCGATGAAGATCCATGGGGCAATATCTGCTTCAATACATTCGATGATGACAAGGACGGTCTGGTCGACAACTTCGACAGTGACGGCGACGGGGACGCAAACTGCACCAGTGATGACGACGATGGCGATGGAGCCATCGACGAGGACCCCAATGGCTGGGATACCGACGGAGATGGCATGCCGGATGGCTGGGAGGTCGCAAATGGCCTAGACCCCACCTCTCGCACCAATCAAGACGGGGCATCAGGTGACCCAGACGGTGACGGCCTAGTCAATCTGAAGGAATTCATCAACCCTGCTTGGGGGACCAGGAATGGGTCTACCACTCCGCCCACCCAGTATTTCCGACCGGGACCTCTGAGCATGACCGCCACAGAATCGCCTTGCAACCCTGTACTGCTTTTGGGTCCCGGGGGCTGCCTGATTTTCACTGCTGAGGTGGATGGAATAACTTCCACAGACCCCCAACTGAACGACACAGACGGGGATGGCCTCAATGACTCATATGAGGCACTCGTTTTGCTTACTGACCCAACTTCCCCCGATACCGATGGAGATGGAATTAGCGATGGTGTCGAGGTCAATGGGCAGTATGGGGACCCTCCCTTGGCAAGCGATCCGAGGGACAATAATACAGATGACGACCAGTTCGACGATGGCGAGGAGGACCTGAATGGAAACGGGATCGTAGATGAAAATGAGACGGACCCCACTAGGATAGAGGATTCGGGTGACTTCGACGATGACGGCATACCAAATTGGGAAGAAAATATGACATGCACCCTATGGAATGTTGCGGATACCGATGGAGGGGGAATTAGTGATGGCTCGGAACTCGATCCATCCCATGGTACTGATCCCTGCACCTCCCTGCAAACACTGAATTTGTCCATCGTAGATTTCGATGCCACTAACATGGTGCTTACGTTGAACGATACCTCGGCGCTCGACCAGACTCCCGAGGATTGGAGGCAGAATGGGGAGCCAATGGGATTCTATGTTTCATCAACTAATGGCAGCCTAACTGGTTTTAGATTCACATCTATCAATGGGGACTCATTAAGGGGAATAGACACGGACAAGCCTCCCGATGCCACATCCGTGACGTTCGTCAATTTCTCTTGGTGTTGGGACCAATCGCTTGGGTTGTCTAATGATCCTATATGCGATGATGACTATTTCGATACTGATGGGGATGGGCTAGCTGACTGGGAGGAATCAACAGGAAGCTTTGGTTTCCTGTCAGATTGGAATATGTCGGACACTGACGGGGACGGGGTGAATGATTTGGATGAGATACTGAATCTCACCGATCCAAGCAACCCTTGCGACAATCTTCTGGACTCAGATGGGGATGGACTAAACAATTACTTCGAGAATACAACTGTTTGCCTTATCGCCTTCGGTGATTTGGGAGGCAACGCCACAACTGATACTTACTTCACACTGTGGAATGTCACTGATACGGACAATGGAGGGGTTACGGACTTCCAAGAGTACCTAGATGGGACCAATCCTCAAAATAACCCAAATGATGACCTAAATCCAGTCGATACAGATGGAGACGGAATTCCCGACACAATCGAGAATTCTACCGGCACAGACTGGAGAGATCCGGATACAGACGGAGGAGGCGTTCCCGATGGCCAGGAGTGCACGTCTGAATTTTGGGATATTAATTGCCTGAATGCCGATGGAAACCCCTGGGATCCCACGGACGACATAGACGCCAATATGATGTTCTTCGAAGCCATGAACACATCTACTGGGGTCGATCCAAATATCACTCACTATTGGAGGTGGCACACATACGATTTCTACACGGGGATTTCTTGGGGTGTCAACACCAGCCTCGTGGGCAACACGCAGATGTTCCCGGGTTTCTCTACGACACAGGGCGTCGCCGACCAACAGTTTTGGGATGGCTCTGAGGTCCTCGGTTGGGAGATATCCTTGGAGTCAGGGGCCCTGATTTTCCCTGGCGAGGAAATAATAGTCCCTCATAATGCGGTCAATTACACAGGATGGACTGATGCAAATGCGGGACTCAACTTCTCGAATTTCACCAGGGACGCAATAGTAGACGGTGCCACCATAGACACTCTCTTCGTCACCGCTCCACAAGTTCTAATCACCCAAGCAATTAGGGAAAATACCACAGAATTTGCAAATAGCACCTATGCGACTGATCTCCCTAGCTCATATCTGGCAAAGGGCAACGCAGCCAACTTTGTCAGTTCCATAACTGCGACAGTAATCAACGAGTCAGGCGCATTCTCAGCTTGGGATAGGGTATCAGCAATCCAGGACTTCATCATTAACGGAAACTCCACTACTACTTTCCTGAGGAATCACAATGGGACTGAAGTTGGCGTTCTTGATGATGAGGACGATCTATCCTACTGGATTTTGAATAACTCATTCGAGGGAGACTGTGATCAGTTCAGCACGCTTTTCGCTGTCATGCTAAGGTCTGCTGGAATACCTGCTCGAAAGGTTACCGGATTCTCCGGAGGCAAGTGGACAGGCACATCTTTCGAGGTATATGGCAAAGATTTCACGACATGGGTCGAGGTGCATCTCCAGACCAACTCCAATCTGGGCAATGCCGATCTCGGTTGGATCCCATTCGAGGCGTGCCCCTCCCTTTCTATCGTCGAAGTCGTAGATGAAAACTGGGGCCCGATTTGGTACGAAAGGGACCTGTCGTCAGGAAACCTCTCACTCGATGGGGTACTGAGGTTTACTGAGAATCAGACTTCCGTGGGCAACATTACAATTGACATGTACTTAGTCAAGTCCAATCAGACCGAGAATATCCCTGGCTCTGCTGCATTAGAAGAGCACTATGTGGGGTCCGCAGTGACCGATGAGAATGGCTCGTTCAACATCACCGGGCAGCCTCAGGAGGTGATTAACCCGGGCTATGGGGCTCTGGTACTTCGTACTTACCAGAATGGATATGTCGGCTCACAGGGCATTACTTTCCCCTGGAGGCTGAATATCACTGACGACGTGGCCATGTCAATTACTGAGCCAGAGCCAGTGGATGAGCCGAAGATAGGGATTGGGGTCAACACGACAGTCACAGGTGAGATCTCCCTATCTAGTGAGCCTTACAACGACATTACACAGTTGGATAGCCTGCAAGTGGTGCTAAACTATACCACCTCAGCCGATGGCCCAGTTAGTCTGATTTCCAGTGTCGGGGCGGGCGGGTATTACGAATTCTCAGTCCCAATAGATGAATCGGAACAGGAGGGATTAATTTCCGCCACCCTGAATTTCTTAGGTTGGCACGAAGAGGACCTCAACAATGCAAGCTCGCCACTCTACCACCTGCGCCCCACGTCAGTAGGATTCAATCTCAATCTTACACCCGCACCAAATCTAACTGTCGCACTGGAGGGTCAGGGGGCGAACAATACCGTCCTTGAAATTGACCAGCCGATATACTTGAACGGAACCGTACTGAGCAGGTCAATTATACCGGAGGCACTCAATGGCACTCTAACTTTGCAGATGCGCAGATCCGCAGCCAACGGCCCATTCACTACACTAAGCTCATGGTACCTCAATGACTCAGACTGGACGGGAGCCCTGGGCCAATTCGCAGTCAACTGGTCATTCTCAGCATCAGAAGTTCCAGTACCTGCAGGCCTCGTAGAAATCCGATATCAGTTCGAAGCCGATGGCCTGTACGCGAAAGACGAATCAGTAGTAATCGATGAGCATGGCGTAAAGAGCTATGTTAATTTCAGCTACATACTGAATCCAGCCCCCGTTGGGTCAGACTCCGAAGTCGAAGTGACGCTGTCTGACCACACCGGCAACTCGGTGGCGAGTTTCGTTGGCGACTACACATTAGACTTCAACGGCGAGTTGGCATGGAATCAGTCAGATCCAGAGCTTCCCCGTGTCATGGTTTCGTTCAGGCCAACAATAGATTTGGAGGCAGGAGACTACCCGTGGCAACTGAACTTCAGTGGATCAACATGGCTTCTCCCTAACAGCGTTTTAGATACAGTAAGGGTCCAAGGAAGGGCTGACGTCTCATTCACACTTGGCTCGGAGTGGACTCCTCGCGGACAGTCCTCTTGGATATCGGGCCTTGCAAGAGATATCAACCTGAATAGCACAATACTGGGGAACAACTCCTCGATCATCGTCAATATGGAAGTTCCATCCGATCAACCACCGACTCCCGATGGCCTAGACGCCCCTCCAGTAACTTACAGACTCGGGGAGCAGTGGATAGACAACACAACAGGGGAGTATAATATCACATTCCAGATGCCTGCTGGCGTCGGAGCCGGCGTGTATGACCTCAGGCTGATTCTCGATTTCGAGAAGAGCCCTCCCACTGGCGGAGCCTACTACCTAGTTCCCGGGGCAGTGGTCCTGCAAGCAGGCGTGCAGACCGAGTATGTGGTGGAGGCAGAGCCACTGCAATCAATCGTAATCGCGGGCCAGACTTTGATCTCTAATGCCACGATCACTGACGTCGAGAGCAATAATAGGCTACAGAATACGACTGTCGACCTGTACTTCGATTGGGGCGGTCCACTACAGCAGGTTCTCAATTCCACCGTTTCTGGGTCGGATGGCGTCGCGAGATTCATCACGACAATCCCTGCAGACGCACCACCCGGGTACTATGATGTCAGACTCCACGCACCGGACGACCTTACTGATAGCTTGACTACACCAAATGCTGGAAGGTGGATTGGGAATGAGAGCGTGGTCAACCTTACGGTGCAGGTTGCGAGTAGCATAAGGATCGACAACTCCCCATTACCAGAAGTAACCGCAGGGCAGTTCTTCCAACTGCAGGGCCAGGTTCTGGATGGGGTGGATGAGAACCGCTCAGTATCGGGGCCGATGACGGTGGAGGTATTTTTCTTGAATGATCCCAGTGAGACTCTAATCACAGGACACGTCACCGCGGCAAACGGCTCGTTCTCAATATCAGTTCCCACTGACCCATTGGGGGATGGCGTAACCAATGGTCTGAAGACAGTAGTTGTCAGCGTGGAAAATGGCAGTACCCCCTTCTATCTGACGGGAACTGGGAATGAAACTATCCTAGTCCGTGGGGTCACTCAAATTACTGACAGGAACCCCATCTTGAACACCATAGTAGACAGGGGGACGTCTATCACATTCGGAGCAAGGCTTGTTGAATCCAGCGACGGAGATAGGCAACTCTCTGACATGTCAGTTTCGGCATTATTCCATGAGACATGGCTTACCCCAGAACAATCGACCAACAGTCAGGGAGTAGTCAATTTCACATTCTCAGTCCCCCATTCTCACCCTCTGGGGCTAATGCCGGTATTCCTCCTGTTCAACGGTTCCAACGGCTCAGACACCCTTCACCCCTCATCTACCGTAATCAACACAATCACAGTCAGATCGCCGACCAACATTACATTCGATCCAATCACATCGAACCCCGCTGCTGGGGAGTTCCTGGATATCAGCGGAACACTCACCTCAAGCAATGGCAGTGGAATAGTCGACAGAGCTGGAAACGCCCTAAACCCCACTCTGAACTTCGCGATAGACGGGGACACAAACTCATTCTCAGTAACAGGTGGAACAGTGGATGCCAACGGGTCATGGGCAGCCAGAATCTTCCTCGATCTTTCTTTCCCCCGCGGCACACACAACATCACTGCATCATACACGCCATCCGTCAACTACTACGGCCCTAGCTCAGAGGAGAGCTCGTTCGACAGTAGGGGTTTCTCAATGCTCTCAATAATATCGCCCACTGACTTGGATCCCGATGAGAGGACAGTGAGGGGGGACAACATAACACTCAACATGTCCCTTATTGATAACTCCGGACAGTTCGTTCCTGGGGCTCAAGTCGATGTTTCAATAGATGGCGTTCAGTCGTGGTCAGGCCTTACCGATGAGGGTGGAATTCTAACGACAGTAATCACAACGGATCCCAACAGGGCTCCCGGGCCAATGACCATTACAGCCACATTTGCGGGAATTAATGGAACAACTGGACTACTGGGGGACGAGACGTGGACTAGGGTAGTGATACTCGCCCCCTCTGTTCTGGATGTGACATCAGTCACAGGTTCTGCTATCGCCGGTGAGACAGTCACGTTCACCGGTACCTTACTGGATGAGCATGGAGCGCCGCTCGTCGATAATGGCGAAGATCAAGGTGGTGTTGTCCACCTCTCGATTGATGGAATTGATGTTGGGCCAGTCTATACTTCAATTTCCAACTCTTCCACCGGGGTATGGAGCATAACTTACGATTTACCACTCGATACTGATTATGGGATCCATACCTTCACCGTTGACTTCCTAGGTGGATTCACATGGGTGGACCCAATGGGACAGGGAGACTCCCTGAATCCCGAGTACTACCTGCCTTCCACATTAACGCATGAGTTCAACGCGACTCAGACCTCACAGGTCGTCCTTACAACGCCTCCCGGGGAGGTCGATAGAAACGAGCTACTACTAATCGAGGGTATGTTAACGGATGGAGCAGGAAGGGTTCTTCCCGGAAGGGATCTCGATGTTTACATGAACGATCAATTCCTAACTTCATTGTCCGTTACAGAAAACGGTACGTTTAGCCTATTCTTCCCGGTGCCTCCCGATATGCCTCTCGGACCAAGGAATGTTAGAATCCAGTTCGGTGGAGAGGAGTTTGTCATAGGCTCAAACTCTACTACCATATTCACTGTTTTCGGGCCCGCCGAGGTCAGTTTAGAGCAACCGTCCCCGGTAGCGGTTGGAGATGTCCTCCAACTCAGTGGATCCGTCAAGGATAACCTTCCAGACGGATGGCTAGAGAATCACTCTCTCCAGATTTTCATAGATGGCATCCTGATAGGAACAACTACAACTGACGAGGATGGACTCTGGTCCCATTCATGGGTAGTCTCAGAGTTCCTAGATGTGGGTCAGCACACGCTAACTGTAGTGGCTCCGAATCAGGGCTATCACCGAGAAGGCTCGGTAGAAGCAAATTTGACAATCGCATATCACACGGGGATGACACTACAGGTTGAGAATAATGTGGTTACAAGGGGTGGCTCATGGAACCTCTCGGGGAGATTGTTTGATGCAGACTCTACGGGTAACCCCGGCCTAGAGGGGAGAGAACTATCCTTCCTGCTAGACGGAGAAGAAGTCTCTACCATAACAACCAGCATAGATGGGACATTCAGCATTAGTTACGAACTCGGTTACCTGATATCAAGGGGTTCGCATGACGTTTCATTGGTTTTTGCCGGGGAGCAACTTTACCTCGCCAACTCCATCAATGCCACTGTCTACGCAAGGGCAGACATCCAGATAGAGATCCTATTCCTTGAGGACGAAGTCGTCAGAAGCGATGGAAATAGGCCAATAAGGGTCCTTGGCAGGATTATCGAAATCGGAGGGGAAGGCAACACAATGGAGGAGATGGACCTCTCGCTCTACTGGGGGGACTCTCTAAGGCCGAATACTAAGATTTCATGGGATGAGACAACGGGCCAATTCCTCGTCGAGTCGAACGCGATCTCAACAATGCCACCCGGTGCGGCGAGCATGTCAATAGTCGTAGACCCCGACTCCTCAAGATTCCTAAATGGGGGCGAGATCGAGTTCGAGGTGGTAATCAAAGTACCAGTAAACTTCGAGTTTATCCCAGATTCATTGTATCTGGGGATAGGGGAAAGCTCACTATCTGGAAGGGTCAATGTCACAGCGACCGACAGGGTCGAGGTCATCGAGGGCGTCTCAATTACAGCTAGACTAGTGAATCAGACCAGCACTCACTTTACCGTAGTAGGGGTCACCAATCAGGATGGCATATTCACATATCAGTTCGAGTCATTCCACGAGGATCACCCCCTATGGGACAGGGACTTCTGGGGCGAACTTTCGGTAGAGTTCAGTTCAGACTCCGACATTATCGATCCCATTGACGCTGCTCTACTATCTCAGTTCGCTGTGGTCGAAGTAGAATACCAGCCGGAGCAGGGCGCATCTCTCGCCGGCCCAGCAATGACCGCTTTGGCTATCCTGGTGGTAATCGGACTGGCCGCAGCCGGGGTGATAGTACTCAGGAGGAGGAAGCAAGCCGCCATCGACGAGTTGGCCGGCGTGTTCAGCTACACGGCAGAACTCCTAGCGGCTGGCGATGAGATAAGGGAGGCGATATTCAACTGCTACGAGGGACTATGCCAGATTTTGATGAGCAGGGGTTTCCTGAGGAGGGACTTTGAGACAGTCAGGGAGTTCGAATTAGCAATAAGAAACGCGCTTCCGATAAGCGAACAGGCTCTATTATCTCTAGACAGAATTTTCGAAGAGGCTAGGTACTCAAGTCACGTCCTCGGGGAGCCTCACAGAGAGAGCGCCCAAATGGCACTCAGTGGCGTTCTACAGGAGATCGACCAACTCGAGGAAGTCCCGTCCAGGGAGTCCGCAATAGTTCCTCAGGAATGATCCTCGAGGGATAGCCCTAGGTTATGGCCATTCCACGTCGCGCCAGAGATGAAGGAGCCAGTAGGTAGCCTGAATGTCCTCAATACCCCTCCAAAACCACTTGGTGCGATAATTCTGGCTATTGTCCCACTCTCCGCCTCCATGACTTCCAGAACAACATTGCGCCTATTTGCCGAAGGCATCGGAATTTCCATGAAATTACCCTCTATTGAACCGCCAAGTTCGGTAACAAGCTCGCCAACTGATGTGATTTCGCTATTCGCCATTACGGTTGATTCAGGGACCTCCCCAAATTGCCCCAAGAATTTCCCGTGGGCTTCCGAAACCTCGGACATATGAGGTAGGTCTGAGAGGAATTGCGAATGTACTTCGGAAGCAGTAATATCGAGCCCCAGGGAACCTCCTCCGAACCCGATTTCATCCTCTGCACTATCGCCTGAGTCGCCTATCTCTAACCGCCTCCATGCCATGCTATCACTCACCTCCAATGGCCCGACTAAGATGAACCCATTGATTTAGGTATCCGGAAGAATCGCTCAACATGCTTACTGGTTCTTGCCGGGCTAGAGGTCCTTAGTGAATCCATAGAGCCGGGCATACAATCCTTGCTTCTGGACTCCAATAGCCTCTTTTCCAGGAGTACGACTATCGCCCTATCTTCCTCCTTCCTGATTGGTCTGCCCAGTGCCTGTAGGATGCTATTGACTGCTGGCTGTAGGCTTGCATACTTCCATGCACTGGATCTGCCAAACCGACTAGTGTAGTAACTAAACAGAGCACTCTGCTTAGCACTGGGGGGAGGCAGTGGTAGCCCTATACAGACCACAGCATCAAGAATATTGTCAGAGTAATCAATTCCCTCTGAGAGCTTACCGCTCAAAACTCCGAAAATCACAGAGCTCTTCCCCATCGATTTTAGCTCATGGAGCCTATTTATCATCCCATCAACCGAGCGTTTTGACATCCCTCTTTCCTCTCTCAGAAGATGCCTTCCGAATACATAACCCGTGTCTGCTACGACCCTCTCCATCATGGAGTAGCTGGGGGAAAAAATTGCAACGTTACCCGGCGTTTTTTCCAATACAGACGCAATATGCTCACTAATGGCAGTGTAACTAGACTCCCTCTCCGAGTACTTACTCGTTACATCACTTGCAATCAGTACATGCCTATTCTCAGGGGGAAATCCAGAATTATACTCCTTGCCTTTGTAACGATCCTCGGGAATTCCCAAGATTTCGCCATACATGATCGGAGGGAAGAGAGTTCCCGACATTAGTATGGAGCCAGCGCACTCTTCGAAGATAGGGGCGCCTACAACTCCGGGGTCCAGTAAATGACTAGTGATTCGGGGTTCTTCCAATATATTGTCGAAAACTACGGCCAGAGCCTCATTATTTCTGTATTGGACACAAACATCTAGCATTTCCGCAAGTCTGATGCAGTCGTTTTGCTCATCATCATCCAAAGACTCGTCCTCGTCTATTTTCACCCTCATCAGGCCACTAATCATCTCCCGAATCGCCGAGATGTCATCGTTTTCTGCATTTCCGTCTATTCCTTCTATCGCCCTTCCTATGGTGTCTATGAATTCATTTGTATCTATTCTGAGATCATCCCAGTCGGAATCGTTGTTTTCCTGGGTCTTCGTATCAAACCATTTTCTGAGACCGATGTCATCCTTTAGCGCCTTTATCTGCTTCTCTAGTATGACAGCTTCTCGAAAACCGTATGTTTCACCTGTATCCAGCTGCAACGCAACCTTCTCTAGTTTGTCTTTGTATTCTTGGACATCGGTTAGAGCCCTCCTAAACACTTGGTCGGTAATCCTCCTTTCTAGGCCATTTCTAATTCTGTCAGGGAGGTTATGTGCCTCGTCAACAATCAAAATAGATTCGCCTAGATCAATCCCCATGGCCGGTAGCGAGCTCTCTCTGACTCCCTCGATGAAAACATGGTTGTAGTCACAAACTAATACATCTGAATCTCTAGCTGCAGACCTGGCAGTCGCCCAGGAGCAAACTTTCTCCTGTTTACCATACTTTATCCCCCACTCAACATGTCGTGGCTCTGAGAGAATTATATCTCTCATTATGCTTCTTTTCCTCTGTCCCCCTTCCTCCGTTGTCCCCTGTTCGCAGTTGCACTTGCCCGTGGATTTGTCAATTACTTCACACATCCCCTCCCTGCCAATAATGTCAACCAATTTCACCCTAGGGACGCCCGAAGGTAATCTGGAGTTAATCATCCTGACCGTGTCGACAACAATTCTGTGTTGAGACTGCCTACCTGTCATGAATACTATTTTCGGCTTCAAGCCATTCTCCTCTCTACTATTTGCAACATGTAATGCCGAGGCCAATGCCGCCGCCGTCTTCCCAATTCCGGTCGGTGCAGCAGCTAGGAGAAACCCCCTACTGGAAAGAGAGTCGATTCCGTCAACAATCATTTCAATTTGGGAATCCCTCATCCTCTCGTGAGCAAGGTAAACGCCCAGATTCGGCGTTTCGGATACCGTCATGGAATGCGCCCTGATAGTAGAACGACCAAGAAGATTGGGTTCATTCTATCGCTGAAAAATCGTTCTAAGTATCAGCCCTCATCATTGAGTTTACCTTTCTAGCTCTGTCTAAGAGCCCCTCGAAGTTGGGTGCGAGAGGGCGCATAGTGCGCCCCCCCGCGTTGGTTCCGTGCATCCCGTCCTCACACATTTTCCCTCGCCTCAAATAGCGTTTGAATCATCATCAAATCTTGCACGTAGGGCATCCATACGAGCAGAAAGAATATCCTCGACAGTAGCATCTTCAATTGCTACTCGCCTGATATGCTCCCTGGCTGCCTGCCTAAGCACAACATCCGGGCTCTCACCATGCAACTTGCAGTAGTCACTAATCCTAGCACTCAGGTCAGGCCCCAGGTCCACTTGGACCCTGTCTCCCGATACGTGCTGTTCTGAAGAAAGATACTGCCTCACCGCATAACGAATCACGTCGGATCTGTTCCTCATCCCATCAAGCCCTACTAGCCTCTCCAATTCCAGTAGATGATCCTCTGGAATCCTAAGCGAAACCATGGGGCTGTGGCCGGCCATCTTGCTTCCTCCAACCCGCACAGAGAGGCAGGGGGTCTTAATTGTATCTCAATTGAAAGACAAATGAAATACAATGAACAAGACCTTGACTTCCATTGTACAGAATTACGGATAGAGTGCCATTCAAGGGGAAGCATACTCTCCGGAGGCCGCAGGGAACGCTATGAAGACCATCAATGATGCAATACATGGCCAATTCAGAATCGACGGTGTCAGGAAGGATTTACTGAAGACCCCCGAGATGAATAAGCTGAGTCATATCAAGCAACTCGGACTCGCACACCTAGTTTTTCCGGGGGCCCACCACACTCGTTTCGAACATTCACTAGGGGTATCTCATGTAGCTGGGATGATGGCCGACTCCATGTCCTTGGATGACTCTGAGAAGGACCTTGTTCAGGTCGCTGCAATGTTGCATGACGTAGGGCACGGACCATACTCCCACACCCTAGAGCATATTCTTCACGAAAGAGGGGGAATGGATCACATGTCCATAACTGAGGGGATAATCACCGGTGACTACGATGTACTCAGGGAGGGCGAGGTCAACTCAATCAACGATAGGAAATCAATACCCGAAATTCTCGAGGGCTATGGAATTGACCCCAATGAGGTTGCCAGCCTGATTAGGGGTCCAGACGCTGGGGGTTCGGAGAGAAACCTCATGGATTGGTCGGAGGGTCGTTCAGACTTTGTCGAGCAGGATAACACCCTCGCTCATCTAGTCCACGGACCTGTTGACTGTGATCAGATTGACTATCTCCTTAGGGACTCCCATTTCACGGGGGTCAATCACGGAGTCATAGATTATCGCAGACTAATCATGTGTCTAGAGAGACACGGAGGCGACATTGCAGTTGAGGAAGGGGGAATCCCTGCATTGGAGGGAATGTTGATGGCTAGAGGGCTGATGTATAGCGCTGTATATTTCCACCGAGTTACCCGGGTTACAGAAATTATGCTTTCCCGAGCGGTCGAAAGAAGTGCAGAACAACTTCCCGATTCGGTGGATCTTCAGAGGCGCGTAGATGCTGAGGTCTGGCAGGCATTGTATGAGGCTGGTGACTACGCGAAGGATATGATTAGGAGACTCAAGTATAGGCAGCTGTTGAAGGTGTGCTCAAGCAGAAGGCGCCAAGATCTAACCAGTCGGCAAGTGGAACTCTTGGCAGGACTTGCATCAGACTCCGAGAAACGTAGATTGTTCGAAGATGAGATGTCCCAGAGGGCAGGCCTTCAGCCAGGATACGTTGCTCTTGATGTTCCGAATATCAAACTACTACTAGCAGAGCCAAGAATGTCCCAAGTTGATATCAGAATCATTGGTGATGACGGAAAGACTCGCTGGTTCAAGGAGCATACCCCAATAGCCGATGCCCTGAAGGTACGTCAGGTTAGCCAAGCTGCTGTATACATTATGACCCTGCCTGGTCATGAGAAAAAGGTTTCAGAAATAGCCGATAGAATGATTTTCTCCTAATTCATCTACCTAGGATAGTGCCGTTTTGGCACAAGTCGCGAGGATACCATTCAAAAGGGCGATTCGGGTCGCCAAAGCGCCCGGTACCCGTAAAAGGAATCGTTCAATCAACTGGTGAGTGCTATGGACAGCCAAATGAAAACAATTTATGAGAGCGTAATCGCAAGAGATCCGAACCAGCCTGAGTTTCATCAGGCAGTTGAGGAGGTACTGGATAGTCTATCGCCAGTCATACAGGCGCATCCCGAGTTCCTCCCTGTGGTCGAGACGATGGTGGAGGCCGAGAGAATAATTCAATTCCGAGTTCCTTGGTATGATGATAGCGGTCATTTGCATGTTAATCGCGGCTTTAGGATTCAGATGAATGGTGCAATCGGACCATACAAGGGTGGATTGAGATTCCATCCTTCTGTGAACCAGTCAATTCTCAAGTTCCTCGCCTTTGAGCAGGTGTTCAAGAACAGCCTCACCGGTCTGCCCATGGGGGGCGGAAAGGGTGGTTCAGATTTTGACCCGAAAGGTAAGACAGATGCAGAGGTGATGAGGTTCTGCCAATCCTTCATGATGGAGCTGTGGAGGCATATTGGGGCCGATCTGGATGTTCCTGCCGGTGACATTGGAGTTGGCGGCAGGGAGATTGGCTACCTCTTTGGAATGTACAAGAAGCTAGCAAATGAGTTCACCGGAGTTTTTACAGGCAAGGGTAGGTCATATGGGGGCTCACTGATTAGGCCAGAGGCTACGGGATACGGCCTGGTTTATTTTGCCCGTGAGATGCTGGCCACAAAAGGTAAGTCATTCGAGGGTTCTACTGTCGCAATCAGCGGCTCAGGAAACGTCGCACAGTTCGCTTGCGAGAAGGTACTCGATCTCGGAGGGGTCCCAGTAACTATGTCAGATTCAGGAGGATGGATATACGATCCAGCTGGAATCGATAGAGATAAGCTAGCTTGGATCATGGATCTCAAGAACAACAAGAGAGGTAGGATAAGTGAGTATGCAGACAACTTTGACGGAGTCACTTACTCAAAGTCCGAGCCAGAACCGTCTTTGAACGGCCTATGGGACTCCGATGTTGACGTCGCTCTACCCTGCGCTACACAGAACGAAATAAATGGAAAGGAAGCTCATATGCTAGTTAAGAACGGCGTAATCGCAGTTGCTGAGGGGGCAAATATGCCATGCACGCCTGAAGCAGTTGAAGTATTCTTGGAAAATGGCATACTATTCGCCCCAGGGAAGGCGAGTAATGCTGGAGGGGTCGCAACCTCGGGTCTGGAAATGAGTCAGAATAGCCTAAGACTTTCATGGACCAGAGAAGAAGTCGATCAGAGACTCGAGTCGATAATGGTCGAGATCCACAAGGCCACCTCGGAAACCGCTGAGCGATATGGGGTGCCTGGAAACTATGTGGCAGGAGCAAATATTGCAGGCTTCCTCAAAGTGGCTGAAGCAATGACCGCACAAGGAATGATTTAGACTCTGGCTATTCGCCATTTTCTCGCTCTACCGCCCCATCTTCGTGTAAAGATGATAGGAATTTCTTGAGCCTATCGGTTTGGGGGTCGTTGATTATTGAGGATGGCCCCTCTTCAGCTACTACTCCTTGATCCATGTAGATGATTCTATCAGCCACGTCCCTAGCAAAGCCGATTTCATGAGTCACGACAATCATTGTCATTCCTTCATCTGCAAGACCTCGAATGGTTTCCAATACCGAACCAATCAGCTCAGGGTCTAGTGCGCTCGTCGGCTCATCGAAAAGTAGTACCTCAGGCTTCATGGCAAGGGCTCTCGCGATGGCAACACGTTGCTTCTGACCGCCTGAAAGATTTCCTGGATAAGCACCCACCCTGTCAAGCATGTCGACTCTTTCTAGGACGGACATCGCCTCATCTTCCGCATCACGCTTGCTCATTCCCTTGACATGTCTAAGGCCTAGGGTGATATTGTCTAGTACTCTTAGATGTGCGAATAGTTCGAAAGACTGGAAAACCATACCTATTCTAGATCGTAAATCGTTCACATCTGTATGCGGGGTATTGATCCTCTCACCCTTTAGGAATATCTTCCCCCCCGTCGGCTCTATAAGCCGGTTTATACATCTCAGAACTGTAGACTTCCCACTCCCCGAGGAGCCAATAATTGCGACTGACTCACCTTGATTGACTTCGAACGAGATCCCTCTCACTGCATGCACGCCGCCGGCATAGGTCATGTGCAGATCTTCCACGTCGAGAACCCTTCCCATATCATTCACCTCCAGTTATGCCCAATCCAGGGATTCTAGTTTTTTCCTCTAGCCACCTGAGTATCAGAGCAAGAGTCCACGTCACCACAAAGTAAGAAATCAGAACCATCCCCCAAGCATAGGCATATTGGAACGTACTAGCAACAATCAACTTGCCTTGTCTGGTCAACTCAGCATATCCAATTATCATGGCAAGAGACGAGTTCAGGACTAGATTAACCATCTCATTGCCCATCGGGGGAATGCATATTCTGATGGCCTGTGGCATGATTACTCTTCGCATGGTTTGGAGATAGGTTAGGCCAATGCTCCTACCGGCTTCCATCTGGGCAGATGGAATTGCCTGTATCGCGCCCCTGATAGTTTCACATTGGTATGCACCAGAATTAAGTCCCAAGGCGCAAATTGCACTAATGAAGGCAGAGTCGTATAGGACACCTCCAATGAGTGTTCCATAATTGCCTTCAGAATGATCATATGTGGCAATAATATCAGTAATGAAATTATGATTATTTTCTAAATTCTCAAAGCTGAAAATTTCTAATCCCGGACCTTGAATTAAGGCTCCCAGGCGAACTCCAAAATGTATGAATAGGAACTGCACAATCAAGGGGGTGTTTCTGAAGAAATCAGTGTAAACCGTCGCTATAGCATTCAGAGGCCTAACTCTCCAAGGATTCAGTGTTAATGGCCCAACCTTGACTTTCGAAAATTTGTTGTCATTGCCGATGAATAGGGCACCAATGTAAAGTAGCGCTATACCCAGTAGAATCTTGGCAAAGGAAACAGGCGCGCCGACCGGGAGGAAGATATACTCCACGCCCTGAAGTCCAAGTCCACTCGCCCCAGGTATGGCGGAGTATATTTGATACAGCCCACCGGCCAGTATGGGGATCCCGACAATTCTGACATACCTCGGCTCATATCTCTCTACGACATTTCTAAGTGAAATCGGCGATGTTTTACACATTGCCAGAGTGACTCCCAGAAGGAAACCCAATACAATGCCAAATGCGACTATCTTGAGTGTCGCGATGAATCCAGATAGGAACATTGCCTTCGTCTCATCAACAAATACTCCGAAATTCCCGTATTCTGGAACTACGAATCCCGCTTGATCATCTGCACCTGCATTTTCCGTCCACAAGATGCCGCCGTCATTTCCGACAGCTACCCCGGTGAACCCAGTCAGCATCACAATATCGTTGAAGTCACTGTTATTGCCGAGAGGGTTAATCTGCTGCGAAACGATCGTTCCTCCATTGACACTCATGGAGATGTAACCCCCAAAACCTGTCATCAGGAACTTTGAAGTTGTAACTACTTCAATAGATGTCAATTGGACATCCAGATTCTCCGGCCCTAGGATATACTCATTTGTTCCCGCGGGGTAGTGCCTCTCGAATTCCACAAGATTCCATACGTATCCTACATCAGTCCCGGTCACTACATTACTCATTGAGATGAGGACCCTCCCATCATCTGTAATGGCGTAAATTCTAGTGGGACTGTAGAACTCTGCTGAAACTATAACTGCATCGCCAGTTCCCTCTGGAGCCTCACGATACTCCCAACTCTCTCCTCCATCTTCAGAAAATAGAATGGTTCCCTCGGAACCGACTATAATTCCAAGCTCTTCATCGAGGAATGATACATCTAGAAGATCACTTTCGATAGACAAAGCCGTCTTGGTCCAGACGCCACTCTCTAGATTCCATATTGTTCCCTGATTTCCTACTGCCACCGCTGTCTCGCTGCCAGTCAGTGAGATTCCATTTACCGAATCCTCTTCTGGCAGTGAAATATCAGTCCATGAATCGTCCCCACTTTCCCTGAGGAGGACTAATCCTGAATCCCCCGAAACTAGTAAGGAGCCAAAACCCGAGGCTGAGTTCAGAATATTGGCTGTAGTCGGCGATTCGTAAACTGTCCATGACATGCCGTTATCGCCACTGTTTAGCATGGCCCCTCCGGTTCCGAACGCCCAAACCTCGCCTTCAAACTCAGTAGCGGTTAACAGATCTTCAGAGGTCCCGCTTTCTACAACTTCCCAACTACTCTCGAATTCATTAGCCTGACTGGGGTTTACAGAAGTCAGCAGAAGGATTACCATGGCAATTGAAACTATGTGAGCCACCCTACTCCTTCGCCTTGGTTCGGAGAGCCGAGAATTCCCTTCTAGCATGGTGAGCCCCAATGTCTGGCATTCTTCCTTGGATATAGTCTAGGCGGACCGCCAATTCTAAGTCAAAACACTTCTTGATTCGTCCATGAGGGGAATTGCCGCTATCCTAATCGTCCCTATTTTACTCTCTTCTTCCTGGCTTGCCGCTTCAGGCGAAGCAGTCTACTCAATTGGCACCATTTCGGAAGAAGGGTCCTCGCAGTATGTAGCTCAGAATTCAGATTTAGAGGAAATAGAGTTCGAGAATGCCCAATTCGCTATCAGATCGCTAAGGGATGGAGAGGTCGACTTCTTAATCGGTCCACACCATTTACTGGCTGATTCAGAGGTAATTGCTCAGTGGCCCACAATCGCCGTAGACGAGATGTTCGATATTTCGGATTATTTCGTCGCGATAATTAGATCCGATAACACCCAAGAATCCGGCAATGATGAACTAAGGTATGCAATTAACTCTGCGCTGGCCGATATTCACCAGAGGGGTACGGCTATCTCGACACACCAACTCTGGTTCTCGGACAGACCTCAGTTAGATTTTTCAGATTTTGATTCCTATGATGGCGCATGGCCTACACCAACAGAAGGAGGCACTCTCCACAGAATACTGTATGAGGATTCAGATCTAGGTGTCTGCATGCTGGACCAAGAGTCCCCAATGACTAGGTATGGAAATAACGAGCAATTAGTCGGCTTCGAGGTCGACATGGCAGAATTAATTATGAATAGCATAGCCAGTCATTACGAGGTCGAATTGACTCTTTTCACTCACGATAGTGGGGTGTTCGACAATTCCCTCAGCGACTTATCCGAGTCAGATCTGTGTGACGTTGCAATGTCTTCGGTGAAGTCAGATCAGATTCCCGGAGGCTTCACCTCATCATCCCCCTACCATGTTGGAGGTACTGTAATTCTTTCTTCTTCCGAATCCCCCGAGATAGACTCAGCCGCAGAATTATTCGACTCTCAGCAGCTTCAGGAGGAGGAATCAGAATTCGATTTGAGAATATTTGCAATATTCATTCTTTCACTATTCATAGTTAGGGAAGTGCTCAGAAAAGACTGATGCCGCCTCAGTAATGTTCATCGTCGTGCCCCCTCCGAAACGTGCTATGGCGGAGATGATGTATCAAGGAAAGGTGAAGCAGGTATGGAGTACCGACGACCCCGCAGTAATTGAATTCAGATATACTGATCAGATTAGTGTCTTCGATCAAATTATTCCGAGCTTGGTCCCAAGAAAGGGTGAGAGCCTAAACAGAACTACCTGTCACTGGTTTAGAATGGTCGAAGATGAGGGAATTTGTGAGACTCACCTCATAGAGATGAATGCTCCAGATAGATGTCTGGCAAAAAAGTTCGAGGTCATCAAAGAGCCAGGTGCAATTCCAAGGGACATGGAGAATGTTTTCGTCCCTCTGGAAGTAATTTGCAGGCATTACCTTGCAGGATCGGGGTGGAGGAGGTATGAACGCGGCGAGGTCGGGTCCGAAGAATTTGGTTTTGAACCGGGCCTTTCACTGAAGATGGGTGTCAAGCTCCCTAGGCCATACTTGGAAGTGTCAACCAAGTTCGAGAAATTCGACAGGCTTCTCGACAGGGAAGAAGCCCTCCAGATTTCCAATTTGACCGATGAAGAACTCAACTCAATTATGGAATGCGTTCTAGCCATAGACGAGATAATCGAGAGAGAAGCCTCTGCTAGGGGCCTAATCCACGTTGATGGAAAGAAAGAGTTCGCACTAGGGGTTGGAAGGAAGCCAGTTTTAGTGGACTCATTCGGGACTCTCGATGAAGATCGCTGGTGGGATGCTGAGACATACGAGGGAGGGGAGATAGTTTCCCTGTCAAAGGAATTTGTTCGTGAGCACTACTTGGGTACGGGGCACCATAGTGAACTCCACAATGCCAGAGAGTCTGGCTCACCAGAGCCACCCATACCACCCCTTCCGGAAGAAATTGTTTCTAGAACTGCAAATTTGTATTCTGAGATGTATGAGAGGCTCACTGGAAATGAATTCTGATTATGAGTGACGCCTCATCAAGATCCCACAACCCCTTTTCTCGGCCGACCTAAGTATCGTTAGTAAGTGTCTGAATCCGTAGTCGACCCCTCCATCAAGCGGCTCATCGCCCAATGTAGTCCATCGTCCGGATCGTATTGAAGATCGTAACTCCGTAACCTCCGTTGGGTCAACCCATCCAAGCAAGGTCATCCCGCCGAAACCGTCTCGAAAGCCAGGCTCTCCAAGGTTATCTTCCGAAAGACCGTCGCAAAGTTTGGCAAGAAGCTCGTGCAGTACGGTCATATCTCCTTTCTGCTTAGTGAATGAAATTAGGTACGAGATAACATTGCCGTCTTCACTTGGAAACCTGCCCAGCTTCTCCCTATTGGCCATAGTATCCAATGGCTCTGCCAGAGTTCCATCAGACCCCCAATCGCCACTCGCCAAGTACAGTAATGTAGCAGGGTCAAATGGAGCTTCTCGACCCTGCTTCAGACCTTGTATGTCGGCAGAAAGAGGGCACATGGAAACCAGCTCCACATGATCGCCGCCAAGAGACGCCTGTATAGGGGGGACTAGTTCAATCAAGTCAGCAACTATCGGGTCAAAGGTGTAGAATGCAGGGGTGGGAGGGGCTCTAGACATTGAAGGACCCCGAATTATCTTTCACCCATGAGTCTGTTTAGGCGATTTTCGAACGAGTCGTCATGACTTATTTCCGAGGGTTCAGAATCCCCCGTGCCTCTGTCTTGCGGTTCTTCTTTCGAAGCTTCAGGTGGGGCCTCCCCATCCTGTTCGGACAACTTCTCTTCTAGAGCAGCCTTCTTCTCAATCGCTTTCTTCTCGACTGCCAGCCTTGTCTTCTCCATCATCTCTCGTCCCTCTCTGTAATTGCTGACCATCCATGACAGGGCTATCGATGTGCCTATGACTATTGCAGCTGCAGCCAAGGCAGTGCTGGTGTCGCTAATCCCACCTTCAACTTCATCGCCCCCAGAAAGCACTATTCTCGCCTCATCATCAGAAGAATCGGAGTCTTGGTCCCAGGGGAAGTCGCAGCTTATGGTGGCAATCATTTCGACACCATCGTCTACATCCGGCCTATCTATGGACGGCTTTGGCGCAAGGGCATTTGCTGATGTCATGTCCACAATATGTATGGATGAGTACTGTCCGGCTACAATGGAAATACTGCATCTCGCTGAGGAAGGAAGCAGTTCGTGATTGTCCCTCCTAGTGGATATTTCAATTTTCTGACTCGCCCCCTGTCCGTCTAATTCTAGTTGGACCAAACCCACATTCCAATCCGTTCGTCGTACTTCGAATATTTGCGAGTGGGATGACACTAGGATGCCCCGCGAGTCCAGTAATCTTACTGAGACTTCTCTGTTCCCTGGGATGGGGCCCCATTCCCCCGAGGTCAAGTTAACCATTACCGAGGAATTTCTTCCCACTGTGCCTGATTTGGTCTGCATCATGTTTCCTAGGTCATCAACTAACATCATCGTATAATCGAAAGACTCGGTTCCATTGCCTATCGAACAGGTGGCAGTAATTTCACCAACAGTTCCGTAAATGGCGCAACTAGCGCCCCTGCTGGCCGGCTCTACCACTATTGACCTGTAATCCAAACTGCCTTGCTTCAATCCAGATGAAACTGAGATTACTCCAGTACCACTTGAGGAGGCTGGCCACGCCCAACCGCCAAGATCATTCCACTCCAATTCTCCTGAATCAGAATCTATGACGCTAGATGCCGAGTCAGTCCCATGTATTTGCAAAAGCGCACTATCTCCGCTAGTGGATGTAATGACTGGGGAAGTTGCCCATGAAAACTCACCCCTCTGAGTGTCCAGATTGATTTCCCTTTGGTTTCCAGCAGAATCTTCTGCTAGTATACGAATAGTCTTGACACTGCCATCCCAGTCTTCGCTTGGCGTCAACTCCAGGGGTACGCCGGAAACCTCTCCAACTCCAAGGATGGCCTCGGTCCTACCTGATACTGACCATCCTAGTGGTAGACTCAGAACCTGCAAGGAAATCGTGCTAGGAGCATTACCAAGGTTCTCGATCATGGCCAAGGGATAGCCCCCGAGGCCACTCACTAGCCAGTCCCCTTCTCCTGAAAGAGAGAAATCATGCGTTACCGCCACCCTGAGTGGGAAGACTATCTCGGAAACTACGCTGGAATCACCTTCTCTGAGGCGTAGATGAAGCTCCACTGCTCTCCCATATACTGCGTTCTCGGGAGGTGTGATGTTGAGGATGAGTGGCGAAGTCTCCCCAGGGGAAAGTACGGGTAGCTCCCCAGGCTCATCTATGCTCCACCCCGATTCTCCGGTAATGAACATGGATGCATATGCCCTCGTCGGGGAGTTCCCGGATTGTACAACTGTGAGCTCTATCTCCGATCCAATTGGGTCAATCTCTAGATTCGCCTGATCAGCTATCGCGTTCCACGATGGAATATGGCCTGCCTCTATCGTGAATGAGAAACTAGAAACCTCCTCCCCTTGAGACGATGCGGTAACTGTGACAGTCATCGATGAACCACTCCAAGACTCCGCAGCAATGGTCGAATCGATGATAAGAGAGACTGTCTGATTCACTGAAACATCCTCTGCCGAATCCCCCACTGCATCCCAACCAGTGGAAGTATCGCCCACAACTAGATCTAACGTGGTCATAACATCGAGACTGATTTGATCCGCCAGATTTCCAATGTTCTTCGCGTCAACATCTAGTGAGAATGATGTACCAGGATCAATGACGAAAATACTCCCATTGTCCATCGGCACGGAATCAACACTAGCGACGACATCCCATCTATGGTCCTGCCTCGCCTCAAGAGCCACGGTATCTGATGATGAAACCCCCTCGTCACCCATTGATGATACGGAAAATTCGATCCACAGTGGCACTCCCGCAGGGGTGCTTTCAGGAAGGGTTACTGTTACTGGAATTGTAGTGAGGCTACCTGGGGTGAGTTCAACTTGGCCGATTGAGAACTCCACAATAACCCCGGGGTCGCTGGAGATGTTGGAATCCAAGATCACTGAGTAGCCAAGTGAGTAACCGTCTTCACCATTGCCGGGATTCTCAAGCCTCAAGACCACTAGGGAACCTTCCTCTACTTCGACCAGGTATGGCTGCTCTTGCGGCGAAATCACAGTCACGTTAGCCCTGAAAATCTGTAAGACCTCTAGTGTGATGATTAGATGGTGCTCTGATGACTCTTGACTTGTATCTGAGAAGTAGTGGAATGAGGGGGGTGCGTCCTCCGGGAGGTTCGCAATAATTGAACCAGAAGAGGTACCCCCTGGGGTCCCGGACATGATTATCAAATCTCCCGAAACCGAGAGGTCTCCAGTCCCGGACCAAGACCACCCCGGCATTGCCATACCCATCCCAGAAAGCGACCACGTAAGCGTCCCGCCTTCAGAGTCCATTTCGGAAATCACCGTCCATTCCAGGCCATTGGCAGGAACGCTCCTTATGTGCTTCCCTGAAACCACATTCGAAGAATGGAACGTCAATTGTATGGTCTGACAAGTCTCTTCTTCCGTTCCGGTACCGACACACATGGTCAGTGGAGTACTGACAGAATCCCCAACAGGAGAATCCGAAGGGACATCCAGATTTGCTAATAGGGCCAACTCTTCTCCCGGTCCCAGAATTAATGCCGATCTTTCTATGCCCTCCATATCGTATAGACGAAGGTCATTCCCCCAGGCGGTACTATCCCATGAGAGGAGAATCTGGCCTTCTTCGGCATTACCCAGATTCTCTATCATGAACCATGATGATGCATCTTGCCCAGGTAACCCGTAGCCACTACTCTGTGCCGTTCCGTCTGGCCCCCTGAGGGAGAGCCCCCTAGTCCTGTTCGCCTCAATTGGAAGGTTCGCAGAGACCGATACGTTCGAGTCTTCATCAAGAGTTAATGTCATTGAAAGGTAACCAGAGTCCGACCCCAATGCTTCCGATGGAGCAGATATGATGAGATCCGGGGACCATGTCTGATCTATGCCTATCTCGATACCGCTAATCCCTCCAGGTGTGGTATCCGACCAAGTCCAACCTTCTGGAAGTTCGGAATCATCTACGCTGAGGGACCAGGTCCCAGCGAGCCTTCCAGTCGATCTCACCGTGGGGCTAGAAGTCGTGCTACTTCCAGGAGATACTCTGATGGGCTCAGCTGGAATTTCGAATGTTGCATTGTAGGTGGGAACAATAGAGACTGTCTTGCTAGTAATGTCATTGTCTGTCCTAGTCTGACTCAGGTTTCCATAACTGTCCAGCTCCAATACGAATTCATGATCTCCTAGTGGCCCCGACCATTCGACACTGAATGTGTCAAAGGACCCTGACCCAGTCGGCTCAACTGGTTCTAGGGATGTAAATGACCTCCTCCCAATCTCCATTCCATCAGCATAGAGGATCGCATCAAATTCAGAGTCTATTGGCCCGGTTCCGGAGTTCTCGATAAATGCGGAAATTGTCACTTCCTCTCCAGGGCTGGGGGCAGTGGGGTCCAATTCTATCCCCCCGCCATCAAGAAGTGGCCTAACATCACATCTCTCAAGGGATACGACAGTACTTCCGATGATGATGTCAAGGGTCCGGTCGCCATCGATGTCAGCCATCGCAGGTGATGACCAAGTCCGATGACTCAACTCCAATTCATTAGTCCACTCAGTATTGATGGCGGCCCCAGTCCCCTCAGCCCCATCAAATGCCCAAAGTGACCTCCCATAGGCTACTAGGAGCTCAGGCTCCCCGGTACCATCAATATCCATCCAGACGGGTGAGGAGACCGCTATCTCATCATTAGGAGAGCCACTACTCTGCTCAAGGTCCCTGTGCCATGCTTCTTCCGGACTGGAGCCATCGACATCGTGGCAACCCGTGATCCCGTGCCTAGCTGTTGCCGTCTGCCACCAAGTGACCCAGCAGACCCTATCTACTGTGCCGTCATCATCAGTGTCGATAACAACGGGCGGTGCGTCAGCGTACCCATTTTCTGCTTGAAATGACCATATCTCAGATCCAGTGCTTATCTCAAGCCCTCTGAATTCAGCACCGTCTATTGTGTTAGAACCATCTGCATCCGTAGGTATGGTGACAACGATTTCAGGAGTCTCATCAGAATCAAGATTCGCCACTACAGGACCCGGTAGTCTGATGTGAGGCACGTCGGAGTCACCGTCTACGTTACTCAAACTAAGTCCGTCCCAGCCTGAATCTCCAGATGTCGAATCAAGCCTCCAAACCCACATGCCGCCATTGGTGTGCTCCGTAGTGGTCAGAATAACATAGCCAGTGTTATCGTCTGTCTGCGCAAATGCTGGGTCTGATGGATGACTGCCCTTGTCCAGTGTCTTTTCCCATAGGGTGGCTGGAGTTCCGCTTGAGGGAAGGCTGAGTGCGACTACAACCGGGTCTCCACTATTCTCGTTAATTGCGGCCAGAACTAATTCAGCATCCCCATCAAGATCCAAGTCAGCAAGCAAAGGTTGCGTTGTTGGCCGATGCCCACCAAGGCCATTCAAGGTGCTTGTAGGCTCTCCACTTAGCGTCAAGTCGTCTTCTTCCCATGTCCAGATTGGCTGTTGCGAACTGCCCGCTCCAGGGTCCCATCCGGTGACCGAGCAGAATAGCCTTGGAGACCAAGCATCAACATGCATGGTCCCACTTTGATCATAGGCAACTATTACCTCTGGCTTACCATCGTCATCCAGATCAACAATCACCGGTGAGGCCTTGACTATCTCCGTTGCCCCAAGGCTCACTTCCCATGCCAACTCCGAGTCTTCACCTTCGATAATTTTCATGTAACTTTCACCGGACGCTGAATCCGTTTGTACGAGGATGGTATAGAGAGAGTCCCCTCCGCACCTCTCTTCCGATGAAGGGTCAGTAGTCAAAGATGAGGAGAAATCAGCAATGGGGGTCCCGAGAGAATCGGTACCCAATTGATCGGAACCAAACTCCCAATTAATCGCGGGATTAACTATTGAGAGCAGACCGCCTCCCGATTCTGTAGAATGTACGTGTTGAGGAGGGGTGGAAATCCTACCTGGCGTCCTACCTGGCTGCGGCCAAGCCTGTCCTCCATCTGACCACGGCTCAATTCCAGAACTCATGGCCTCCGTGGATTCTTCGTCTAGGCCACCTTTCTCGCCTGCCATTATCGCCAACGGAGATAGAGACATAGCGAGCAAAATCAATACAGCAAAAGCCGCCCCGAACTTTTTCGGAGAGGCCTTTGGGGCAGTAGCAACCGTCATCAGAGTCAATTTTGGTTTTCGTAACCCACTTGAACGTTCGCCCCATATTCTCACTCAGACCTACGGTCTGAGCAAATATCGGGGTCCGCCAGCAATTTTCCCTCTTCCGTTGCGCTTATACAGGAGGGGCAGGTCGCCGGGTCGCACGGACTTCTCCTCCAGAGGCTTAGCCGATGATGGACGGGAGGGAAACCCCCCGTCCAGGCTGCCCGGAGTGGTCCGTCACTGAGGCAGAAAAAATGTACAGCATAATAGAGCGAGAGGACACAATTCGCATCCCGGCTGAGTACATCAGGGAGGGTCACAGCCTGGAGGACCATATTGACAGTTTAGCAAATGACGCATTCGAGGGTAGATTCGACTCGGATGAGAACTACACAGTACTGACTTTCGATCACAAACCAGTGGGCAGGGGGAAGATTATCCATGGAGATGGGGCCATCTACCAGGCTGTTAAATTCAAGGCACTACTTTTCAACATGGAGAACAATGAGGTCGTCGATGGATACGTTTCTGACGTCTCTGAGTACGGGGCCTTCGTCAGGATAGGTCCAGTTGAAGCCTTACTGCACAAATCCCAGATTCTCGATGAACCCATTCAGGTAAATATGGGGGTCAGGAGAATAGAGGGCTCGCAGACAGGTAAGCACATCGAAGAAGGCTCTCATGTCCGATCCAGAGTCGTCTCCAAGGCCATCAATCAAAACGATCCGAGGGCGAGTAAGATAGGTCTGAATTGTAAGATGGACGGCCTCGGAGCAGCAGATTGGCTAAAGGAGACTGATTAGAATGCCAAAGCAGCCCTTTGCTTGCGGGGATTGTAATGCAATTCTTGCAGACGGAGAGGGACAGTGTCATTTCTGCCCCAATTCCCCTGTAACTACTGATTGGCAGGGTTTCGTTGTAATTCTCAACCCAGAAAGATCCGAGGTTGCAAAGAGGCTCAATATCACAAGGCCCGGAAACTACGCGTTGAAGGTTAACATCAGGTAGGTGTAATAATGCAAGTAATTGAGAGGAAAGACAATCCATTGCTAGACAGGGTTGAGATAAGGTTTGTTTGGGATCACCCAAATTCCCCGACCCCAAAACTCGAGGAAATGGTCTCCGCAGCGACAAAAATGGAGCCTGGCGCCAAATCAGAATTAGTTTTCGTAAAGGATGTCAGTACTAGGTTTGGAATGCCTAGGACCATTGGTCTAGCACTAATTTACGGCTCCGAAGAAGCCGCCTCTATCGAACCAAACTACATCGCAAAGAGGCACAATAAGTTCAGGCAGGGAGGCCAGGATGGTGCCGAACCGGAGGAAGCCGCCGTAGAAGACTCTCCGGCTGAAGATGAAGGAGGGGATGAATGATGCCTCAGGGTTCGCCTAACCAGAATGCTAAGCACTCTAAGTACACTACAGATGGGGATAAGCTAGTGAGGGCCCCACATTGCCCAACTTGTGGGCCGGGGGTATTCATGGCAGTTCATAGTGACAGGATGTCGTGCGGAAAGTGTGGCTACTCCGAAAAGCTGTGATTGCTCCAACGTCCACTGTTGGTCAGTACTCTTTCACCCAATATGGAGATTCCAATATCCGCCCTTTCTCGGATCTCAATGGCGCCGTTGTTGACCTTCCCATCGTGCCTCCATCCGGTCCAAATCCAGTTCCCTCCGCCCGTGCCAATAGAATCCATCATGGGGCCGGGCAATTTTAAAATTTCAATATCCGAATCTAGACTCTTCATCATTCCAGCATAGCGGCCGCTCATCAGTATCATCCACCCGGACCCCTCATCATGCCTCACTCCGATTATCCTCTCAGGCAACCTCAGTGCCCTAGACATCAGAGTGCTGCCATCATGTTCCGATACCAATGATATCCCTCCTGACTCAGACCAAATTGCAATGCCCTCGGGAGTGTGAATGATGTCTACAACTGAGTCAACACTGCTGAATTCTTGTAGCTCCGGCCATTGGGGGTATGGGATCCTCCAGATTTCGCTTGCATCGTCGTTGACCATGTAAATTCCAGTATTCAATACTCCAAATGTTACCTTTCCGTTATTGCTAGAAACCCCCATCGGCTCCCCTTCTATGTCTCTCGTCCACAGGCAAGAATCAGGAAGAACTTCAGAGGCTGACCTATTTCCCGCTCTTAGAAAATCACGTCCCCTCCCATCACCAGATTCCAAATCGAGAGACATGGCGCCCATGCACGCCTTCTTCAGGCTCCTCTCCACCCAAGCTCCTACCCATCTCCCGGAGCTAACAGCTCCAAAGCTAGGTTGTGTTGGAAATGGGATGGAGACTTTCCCCACTGCTCTTCCCTCATGGTCCACCTTCAATACCTCTCCCATTGATCCAATTATTACCGAGATAGGGTTTCCTTTGTCGACCCTAGTTGGATTGAACCCCAACTCTTGCATGCCATCTCGTCCCCACCATCCCGCTTCAAGGTGTGGCTGAAAGCATTGAAGTGTGGCCCGCCTTGGCAAATCATGGCCTCACTCATACTCAGTTCCACCCTCGACGAGGCTTCTATGAATCTAGCTCGCGCGTTGAGCGAATCTTCGGATTGGCAAAACACAGAGGATTTCGCACATGGCAGGGTTCGTCGACATGCCAAGATGCCGGTCACGATCCTCGAGATTGACGAATTACACATTCATGCAGATAATATTGACAGGATCCACATGGATGAGACAGGGAGTATGATCGATGAAGTACTGGTTCTCTCAAGGCACGTTTCCTCAACAAATACGCCTGCAATAACCCTTCACGCGATAGGTCTTCCGGGAGAATCCCCTCCTGGAGAGAAAGGGGTTTCGGGAGGGGTGAATGGATATGTCGTACCTCCTTCTCCCAGATTTGCTTCCCTATATCGTAAGATGCTAGAAGTAGCAAGAAAAAACGGTCTTGAGGAAGATTTTGATTTAACAATGGAGACCACTCATCATGGCCCCAAGCTCGATACGCCGACCCTCTACATCGAGATCGGCTCAACCAAGTCAGAGTGGAATAGGAAAGACGCTGCATTGGTTTGGTCAAGCGTGATCTGTGAAGTCCTAGGCCTCAATGGGGGCGCCTCCCAAGGGGATTGGAAGGGCAGTGGCTCAGTCATGGTCGGTTTCGGAGGCGGCCACTACGCACCACGGCACAAGTCCGTGGTCGAGTTAGGTAATTTCTGGTTGGGGCACGTTTTAGCGAACTACTCGCTTAGATTCGAACAACCGGAAGATGGATCAGAAATTCCGGGGGGGAATTGGAGGGAATCAGCTTCCGCTGCCATAGAGGCAACACGTATGGCATTCCCAGGAGGGGAAATATTCGCCCACCTCGATAAGAAGTCTTTCAGGGGCTGGCAAAGATCATCACTGGTCAAGTTCCTCGAAGAAAACGATGTTCCTGTGCTCAGGGGAAGGGACCTTTCACAAGAGTAACCGTGAAGTCTCTCCCGCCTCCTCGTAGGTTTGATGGCACTGTTCGGGCGACTCATCGTGGCATCAATGCCATTAGCTCCAAAGTTCATCGTTAAGCGCGTGGCTATGCGATATGTGGCAGGACCGGAGATGTCGGATGCGATATCAACTATGCGCGAACTCTCTGCAGAGGGTGCCTGCTTCACAGTAGACGTCCTAGGGGAAGAAATCAGCTCTATGGACGAGGCAAATTACTTTCACGAAGAGTACTCGAGACTTTTGGATGCAATCGAAGAGCATGGACTGAATGCCAATATCTCAATCAAACCAACAGCCTTTGGGCTACTTGTTAACAGGGACTCCGCCTATTCAAACATGGAGTCAATCACTAGAAAGGCCCAGAAGCTAGGCTCATTCGTGAGGCTGGACATGGAAGATAGTAGGGTTACCCAGGAAACAATCGATGTAATGCTGGCCATGCATTCCAAGGGCTTAACCAACATCGGAGTTGTCTTACAGGGTAGACTGCGTCGTACCGAATCAGACATCGATTCAATTTGCTCGGCCCTTGGCGATAAATCTGACTTCAGAATTTGTAAGGGCATTTATCTCGAGCCTGATGACATCGCCCACACAAAATATTCCGAAATTGTTGGAGCAACAAATAGCGCAGTAACGTCCATGCTGGACAGGGGGGCGTATACAGCAATCGCATCACACGACCTCCCGGTTATCGAACACGCTCTGGCTGAATTGAGAAATAGGGGTCTGACCGATTCACGTTCCACAGGATTGGAGAAAAAGGGCCCGGGATATGAATTCCAATTCCTATTGGGGGTCAGAGGCGACGTAAGGAGGAGCCTTGCATCCAAGGGCCACCTCACTAGGGTCTACGTCCCCTATGGGACTAGATGGTATGAGTACGGCATAAGGAGACTCAGGGAGAATCCGGAAGTGGCCAGCCATGTGGTGAAAGCCCTGCTAATGCCGTGGACTAATCGTAGATAGTTCCTATATCAAGTGCAGATACATCCTTCTTACTTCTGCAGCAACTCTTTTTCCTCGAAGAGTCCTTCCAACGCCAGTATGAATCGCCCTGATCCTCCACTTTTTTCCATCTACTACCATCACTGTTCCACATGAGAAAACTCTCTCTGGGTCGCATTCCAGACTTGAAGGGGTGCTGACTTCTCCCTCAGTAAGAGTAAGCCTGACGGTACACACGTCCTTTCGGACTGCCCACATCGATGCTATGTCCCCCGCCATCGCAGAATTTACTGGCATCTTGTCTCCAATCTCTATTCTAGTCACTTGCCAGTGTGATTCATCGTATTGGAAAAGGTCATCCTTCGAAATTTCCTCATCCCTATCGGACTCTATCGATGCAGAGAAGCTATCTGCGCCATCTGATAGAGTAGTCCTCACAGAAGTCGAGGAAGGGGGCCTAAGGCTAATCCTGTAGACCTTTGAGCAAGACACACACCTCACTAGGAGATCCTCTCCAGCTCCCCTTTCAGCCCTACTTAGGACCTCGTGCTCGGTCAGCTCTGAGCACTCAGGGCACTGTGCGACATCAGCCACTCCCTCGTCTCCGTCAGCCTCCTTCATGGCCTTACGGCCACCATGCCTCTCTTGAAGCCACCGAGCAGTCTATTTTCAATAGTGGAAACCTTTCCGCAAAACATGACAGGAGGTTCCAACGGCTTCGGCCTACCGCAAATGTCTGAGAGGGAAATGTTGGAAAAACTCCTTTCCGAGGACTCAGATAGGGGAGACACGGAGCCACTAATAGCATCCTCAATAGGGGAGCAGACCTTATTGATGGGCCTAAGAACAATGCCAAGATCAATGAGGGCCAGAATTCGAGATATTTCTTCCAGAGTGCCGGTTGGTGATGTTGTTCTTGTGGGCGGTGGCATCGGCCATCTTTCGGCATGGCTCCTAGACATGTGGTGCGGAGATCCATCCGAAGACGCTCCAGACAATGGCCGCAAGCCAGACTCTTTCATCATAGTTGAGGAGGGTGCCAGATTTGGAGTGATAATAGATCGCCTCATCAGGAGGTACGATGCCGAAAAATGGGCCAGAGTTGTAGGAAGTAAATGGTCCGAAGTAGTGGCCGAGGCAATGACGTGGTCAGCTGCTTCCGCATCCCTTCCCGAGTCAGCCAGGCCCTCCTCAATACCTACTGGGGTTCAGCTAGTAATAATCGACCTTCCAGATGCGGAAAGATCGATTGCAGCCAAATCAGCATTCGATATACTGGGACCAGGGGGTGTAATGATAGTGCCAGAACCCGAGGTCCCGACCGGTGATGTGGGAACGCCATCCGTTGGAGAGGAACCAACTGAGGCACAGAGGAAGGTGGCCTCTTTCAACGAGTGGATTGATTTCATAAAGTCGATAAGTGACCATCACACTTTGGCCTTTGTCGAGCTTACGGGAGGGACTCTTGCCGTCATCCGTCGGGCAGCTTGATCCTCTTTATCCAATCCCCCTCCTTCAGACTTCAGTGGGCCATTATTTACGACTGTGCCGGCATCGCTTGCGTTGCCGAAAGAATCGATCAATGATTTGACGCTCAGTAGCCCGTATCCATAGTGATCATCGTGCCCATCCTGCCCCTCCTTCATTTGCGAATTCTCCATGATCACGCTCTTTACTTCCTCGATCGCGTCCTCTCCGCCCTGCGCCCCCCCTCTCTGCAGCTCCGGGTGCGCCTGTAGCAAAATCGCGATTGAACCTGAGACCCAAGCAGTAGCTGCAGACGTACCGCTAGACCAACCCCACCAGACTCCATTGCCGACCCCACTAGCCATCAATACTGGAACTTCGTGCCCGGGGGCTACCAGTTCTGGCTTCTTGTCAGGATCCTGTCGAGGCAGTATGGGATTCGGCCAAAGCCTCCCGTCATTGTCCCCCTGGGAGCTACCGCTCCAAGTTGCGCCGGTCCTAGTAATCCCCCCCACGCAAATCACGTCCTCCACAGATCCGGGCGACTCTACGTCCCCATCATCATCGTCCCCATCGTTACCTGCTGCCGCCACGACAAAAACGCCGTCTTGAATGGCTTCCTCGACAGATTGCTCCAGTGCATCTGTGGTGAAGAGTCCGGAACCGATGCCCTGTGCGCCCCCCAGGCTTAGTGAGATGACCTCAGCACCCTCGTCAACACACCAATCGACCGCTTCAGCGATCACCGAATCAGTCCCGGAACCATCAGATCCAATCGCCTTTGCCACCATGAGCGAAACACCCGGGGAAACTCCTGTCAAACCGCCCTCTGCCACAATTATTCCTGCCATAGCCGTACCGTGCCCTTCGTCATCGTACGGACTTTCAATACCCGAGACAAAGTCGTTCCATGAGACTAAGTCTATGTCTCTGAGGTCTGGATGGCTAACGTCAATTCCCGTATCAACTATGCACAACTCGACCCCGCTACCATCAAACTCGGAGACTTCCTCAATCCCAGTCATGTCTCTATATTGGTCTTCCCAAGACAGTAAAGATGAGGCCGGGCCACCCAGTTGGACATCCTCGATCTGGGCCCAGGCCCAGAGTCCGATAATGAGTATGCTGAGAAAGACCACCAGTGTCGTTACAGCGCCAATGACCCATGGCAAAGCATCCTGAAATAAACTCCCTTCCTCTTGATCAGAAATTTCACTAGGTTGTTCAGTCAAAGTGTGACTGACTAACTCGCTCTCATGATCCATGTTGCCATCCTCTTGGTTCTCACCAAGCCTCGGCCTTAGAGAAGTGGCTGACCACGGTGGTGTTCGAGCTGCACGACGGGCAGACGACCCTCGAAGGCAAAACTGCCGCGCACTTTACACAGGCGTCCCCTGGCTTCCCCTGCCCACTGCAGTCAGAATTCGAGCAACGCACTTCTATCCTCCCCGAGGGCCTTTTCGTAACGGGAGTCTCGCCACCGCAGACAGGGCAGCTTCCCTGTATGCTACGAGCCACTGAAACGTTGCTCTGGCCTGCCACCTCCCTGGCTCTCGATGACCATATTTGATGATCCCCGCCGCCTAGCATGAAGTGTGGGTACCAGAGGATATGGAGCAGGAAGAAGTACGAAACAACCCCAGAAACAACGAATAATGCAGGAGTCCCAATAATCCCGCTATCATAGTCAAATGGCGGCCTATCCGCTATTGCATGTGATCCAGACCACGATACAACGTTGACGAGAATTCCCCAAATGGCAAGACTAGAACTCCATGCATGAAGTCGATGGTCATCCCATGCCCTCTCAACGACCCTCGGGTCAGGATGGGCATGCCTTTCTTCAACATGGATGTCTCTAGTCTCCACCACGGCCCTGTGGACCACGAACCAGGATACGAATAGCAAGACGAGATTGGCAAAAACTACTCCTCCCCAGTCTGCAATCTCCGAGTCAAACGGAAAATCAGGAGATCTCGTGTGAGAGAAGATGTATCCTAATTGAACGGCGAACATAGCCACAATTAGGAAGAAGAAGTTCTCTCTCATTATTGGAAATCTGATCCACATAAGTGCAATCGATGACGCCCATGCCATTATCGAAAGTAGTGCAAGCATCCTTGTCCATTCGTCCAAGTATAGGAAACCACTGTCCTCCCCGAAGATGCCAGACCTATCCCAGTCACCGCCACTCGAAAACTCGCCAATTCCGAAGTCCCACGATCCTAGGATGAGTGAAGCCGAGGCCAGTATTAGTATCGAAGCCTCATTGACTCCCCACATCCTCCTGGATGTTCTGACGTGGAACACAGCCTGGTGTATCAGGGTATCCACTATTCCGAGAAATTCGTACCTGCCACCAAAGCTGGTCAAGTGCTCGATTTCAGACAACCGCACCAGACTATCGGAAGCGGTATCGTCCTCGAGAGGCTCGAACGTCCCGTCTTCCATGGGCGTTGCCAAAGGTCCGATGAAATAAGGGGCGCGCAATATCGCAATCGCTCACTTTGTTTATTGCCTAGTGGCGCCGAGACGGAGATTTGAACTCCGGAGGGATGAACCCACATGATTTCCAGTCATGCGCAATACCAGGCTATGCGATCTCGGCAGCGACCATCCGAGCGCCGACCTAGTCTTGAGTTAATCCCTCCTGGAAGCTGGCGTAACACCCAAAGAGGAAACCGTCCCCGCTCTGAACGCGCCACTGTGGCTTAGGGGTATAGCATCCCATTGGTAATGGGAAGGTCGGGAGTTCAATTCTCCCCAGTGGCTCCATTTCCTGAACTCCTAAAAGATTGAAAATTATTGGAAATATAACCCCCTTTTGCCTCTAATCGCAATATTGAACCAATTGGTTCATAATAGTGACAAGTCAAGCACATCACATGTCGACAGACCGCAGGAGGCTCGCTGGAGCCTTAGTCCTCCTGATGTTGCTTGCACCCCTAACGAACGCCGCCACTTCTTCTTGGAGCGGGCCCTCATCGGTGAACCCCGATGAATCGGTCACGGTTTCCGGTTTCCAGGTTCCTGGGAACGCTACGATTCAGGACGGATGGCTCCATGTCACTGACTCTCAGATGGCCAGTGATTCCGACTCCGGCTTCACATGGGAGGGGGCCGATCTAGACTCCGGCGTGTATTACAACACAGAGTTCACAGACGACGAGACGATCGTGATCAAGGACGACGGCTCTAGATCCAACATCGATACATTCGATACAGGAAACATCACTGTTTCGATGAACGACAGATTCACCTACACCCCAGGATGGGAAAGGGTCTACGATATTTCCGAGGGTACAAACCTCACTTCCTGCAACGGCGGCAATGGGACATTCCTAAGCCATGGCTCGGACAATAATTTCGACTCTTCATTGAATTCCGGTGAGATTACCGATGTCATCTACTATTGTAGTGCCAACGCACTTTCCGATGTGGTCACCGGCCTAACAGTGGCCAGCGCGGGCTCGAGCTACTCCGCCGGTACGCTATCGGCTTCGGGAGGGGGTGGCTCTGGATTCTCAGGAAACTACTCGATCAGTTCAGGTATTGACAGCGTCACCGTCCAATCAGGAGGGACCAGCTACTCCGTAAACTCCAGCGTCAACATAATCTGTCCGGGGGCATGCGCGGGCACTGGAGCTACTGCTTACGTAGGAACAGTCAGTGCCTCGGGGGCGATTACCTCGGTGGTCGTATCTAACTCGGGATCGGGATATACAAGTTCAGATACGATTTACACAATACCATCCGGTGGCTCTGGCGCCCAGCTAGTCGCAGTTGTAGGCACCTCCGGGCCAATTCATAGTACTGAGATAATTTCCGGCGGATCAGGATACTCTAGTACACCATCAATTTCAATCAGTGACACCACTGGCTCCGGTGGCTCAGTAACTGCAACGCTGGGAGGATTTTTCGACTACGAGCTAACCGTCACCTCAGAGGCAGAAGGATCAAACTGTGACTATGGTGGCTACCAGATTGACTCAGGCCTCGACGTCGATGAAGACGGATCACTTGATTCTAACGAGGTTTCCTTGACAGAATACATCTGCAATGGCCCTAGGATGTGGCAGGCCACAACTCTGTCTGGAATGAACGGAACTCTCTGGGGCGATCAAATCAACATGTCCTATGGAGTCATCCCGGCACAGGCTACTGAGGGACTGGTCGTGGCTGCGACGCTACCTGGCGAGCCTCTACCTGCCGGCACCGACACGTTCCTTCTTACCGAGGCAATAAGCGTTCCCGATTCATCGGAGATGAACGCCTTCTACGTCACATTCGATCATTGGTACCACCTAGATAGTACGTCATCAGGAGGTGGCGACGGGGCATGGGTGGAATACCGCATAAGGGACGGCCCGACTGCATGGGGGGACTGGACCTGGATTGCTCCGGACGGTGGCTACCCAAGTACCATATCTAGCGACGCCCCCTCTGTTACCGGCGCGCCTACAGGCACAATGCCCGTCTTCGCTTCCACCACTCACAGCGGGTGGGTTTCTTCCAACATCTCCCTTCAGTCAATAAGTGGAATATCGTCAGCCACCCACTTGCAGCTAAAATTCCACGTCTGGACTGACCCAGATGCCTCTTATGAGAGGCCAGGATGGTTCATTGACAATATACACTTCAACAATGATGGCGTCCAGTACGGAGTTTGGCACCACGGCTGCTACACCACCACAGCAACATATTGCAACTACCTTGGCAATGCATATGGGGCCCTCCAGAGGACAATAGATCTGTCTGGTACAAACAGTACATCTGCAATAGAGATAGACATGGAGTGGGATCTATATGGATACTACAATGACAATGCTTGTGTCGAGCTTTCACTGAATAACAACACATGGACAGACATTTCGTCATCAACCTCTTCAACTGCTTCGAATTGCGAAGACAGGGCGGGAGCCATCCCGGGATACGGTTACTCTGATGCCTCTGGAACATCCTATGGCCAGCAGAGTAATGGAATCAGAACAATCTCTCTAGACATTCCCACTTCATTCAGGAATCAGGCCACTGTCTACATGAGGATTATCGTTGACACGGATCAGTATACCCACTATGGCGGAAGCTATCCGGGCGATGAGAAGGAAGGCCTCACTGTCGATGCTATCAGGGTCGTAGACTACAATGACAGCGTTCTATTCCAGGACTTAGTCGAGACTCCGTCCTCTATGTTCCATTATGGCGCGACCACGAACAGTGGTACTGCCGGGGCGGATCAGTGGACCCACTACATCTGGACCAGGGGAACCCAGAGTGTCGGGATGGGGTTCGAGGACAGCACAGCTAGCGACCCCGCTACCAATAATGCGGCAGGATGGTCAAAGTCGGGCTCGACAGGCTCTTGTGGCTGGCAATATGGACAGTTGGGATCCTCATCTGGAGTAGGAGCTCAGGAACCATCGTTCCCGTATCTTTACGGTACCAACCTGAATGGTGTTTATTGCAATGGCGCGGATGCCTACCTTATTTCGCCAACCTACTCAATACCCGCAAACGGGTCTACACAACTAACATTCGACAAGTGGATCTGTACGGAGAACTACTGGGATGCCGTAGGCCTCTACATCAAGGTAAACAACGGTGGCTGGCAGTACTTCGATCCAGGAATTGCTGGATGGTACGACGGTTCTGTAGGCTACTCAGGAAATGCAATGTACGGAAATAATGCATGGATGAGCGGAGATTGCGGCAATGGAAATCTATTCGAGACCCTAGTCGCACCACTCGATTCCTATGCCGGCGACGATCTGAAGTTTAGGTTCAGGATAGACACCGACACATCCGTTCAGTATGCTGGAGGATACATCGATAACTTCGGCGTTCTACTGGCGAACTACGGCGAAGGAGGAGCATGGCTCAGCCCATCGATAGATGCCTCTGCAATGGAAGATTTCAACCTAGGTTGGATCGATGTGACTGCCAGTATCCCCAATGATACATGGGTCCGGGGAACCCTCGTAGACAAAGACTCTGGACTCGATATCCCGGGTTTCACCAACGTATCATTCCCAATTTCACTCTCAGGTGTTGACACAACAGCGCATCCCCAGATCAGACTCAAGGTTCTGATGGACACGGATGATGAAGAATCATCCCCTGAGATACTCAAGGTTCACGTAGGGGGCAAGAGGATTCTCGCAGCCTCATCTTCATCAGGTAACGGATGGGGCATGTCCACGGGAGTGGAGGTAGTTGACGGACTTCTCAACGCAACAAGTATTGCCGGTACGATAACGTCCCAGTTCACGCCATCTTCAAGGCCAATCAAGAGCGTTAGCTTGGGTGGGAACTACTCGGGCGGCATAATGGTCACAATTCTTGACTCCAATGGTGCAACTCTGGGCCAGACGACTCAGGGAGGTGTGTCTTTCACATATCCACAACCAGGATTTGGAGTTTCAGTTAGCCTACCGACAAACGGCTGGATTGACAGACTTGTAGTGACTGCCGATTTTGCCGAGCCGGCTGACTCTCCATCAATCGATGTCCTTGATGATGGGTCCACAGAGTGGTCATTCCCAATTGGCTCTGACTATGGTCACTATGGTTGGCAATCTCTCATTTCCGATGGCATGGACACATTCACGACAAGCGATGTGATGTATCTGGATGGCACAACTGCAACCACGGTCAATGTCAGATTGCCCGCAAATTCGGTCGTCAACAATGGGATAGTCTCGGTCGCCCCGGATTCCGATGGCTTTGAATCATCAGTAAGCGTCTCGATAGCAGGGGCTTCTCAGTCAAGCACATCGCCACTGAAACCATTCCATTCAATCCTGGACTCTAGTCAGGTTATGGCCATTAACGCGATTTCAGGAAGCCATACTGATACTGATACGGGCAGGGTCTGGAAGGAAGTCCCAGTCAGTATCACGTCAAACACCGCACAGACCGTTTCCCTGACTCGTCTGGGGATTAGTTACTTGATTTTCGAGAATGTCTCGGGACTTGGACCCATGGTTTCAGCATATCACGATTCACAGACTCAGGATGATCCACCTCCGACTGATGTCTCAATCCCAGTCACAATTTCTGCAGCCTCTGGAGCTGTTTCGATAGACGGGGATATGAAATTCGACTATGTACTAACCAACAGAGATTTCCAGGTTCCTAATACCCTGTATCCAGACGGCAACTCAGTGGAGATTGAAACCATGCACCACCATTTGGACGACAATTCGATGATATCCCATATCACACTGAAGGGCACCGCTTCCGACGGGCAGATACTGATGTTCGAAGTTGAGAATAGTGCCGACGGCCTCTGGGGCCAAGGTACGGATCCGGTTTCATTCACACAGTCATATGGGAGCAACGTGGCCCCCATGGGCGCCTCAAGTGTCGCCATTACCACACACAATGACGGCTATGATGACGTCACGGTAACTTGGGTATTCGATGTAAATTGGAATTGGGACGACGTCGACTCGATTCGATGGGTCGCTCAGGCCTACGACGAGTATGGCGAGACTGTGTGGCCCGCAGTTTCCCACAGTGGACAAGGTGGCTCCAAGGCCGTCGAGAACGATCTCCAGATCGACTCATTCGAAGTTAGGGATGAGTACGGAAGGCTTCTTTCAAACCAATACTCTTCGTTCTACCCGTTCCCTGCAAAGGAGGGCAACGATCTCAACATCACTGGTACGGTAAGGTTCCAGGACTCCCCCAATGCTAGACCTGACATGTCGGACTTCCAAGTCGGACTGAACATGTCAGGAAGCCTCTTCTCCTTGTCAGTCGGTGATAACGGACAATTTGGGGGCATAGTAACGCCTGACCCGGGCCTTTCACAGGTCACATTGTCCCCCCTGATGCTGTCTGTGGGACCCACAGGATACAGCGTCGGAGCAGAGGACGTGACCGGGGTCCCACCTCAAATTACAGTGACTATGGATTCCAATCCACCCGTCGCTGGTCCGATTCAGGTCAACACGCCCACTGGGCTCCAGAATGCGCATGCCAAGGTCTGGGAGCCAACAGCACCACTCTCGGTTTTCGTCACCATTGACGAGGGAGAGGCTAGGGGCGAATTACTGACTCTGAGGTACTGGAGGGGCAGCGTCGATGACGAAAACTCCGATGGCATCGCTGATGAGTCGGAGTACCAGTCCCAGTCTCAACCCCTCTCTTCGGGCATGACAGGGCAACAGCAAGTCAACTTCGTCGCAATCGATGTCTCGGCACAAGAATTCAACAGTCCAGTACACCTCTACATGGAGGGAACAGACTGGGCTGGACTTTCTTACCAGGACGGAGGCACGGGAGGGGGCCCTGGTGCACAGAATTCATGGGCCACAGTCATAGTTGCGACTGATGAGCCCACTTCCATACTTTCATCGGGATACGAACTTGACTCCGAGATAGGATTCCTTCTCGCTGGTGTTCAACACACATTCACTATGCAGATAGACGAGGCCAATGGAATCGACACTCTGGATAATGTAACGGTGATGCTATGCGGGGATGGACCGACACAAATCGGAAAGATGTCCTACGATCCATCGAGGGGCACACTTTGGTCTGCATCTGACAGCCTCATTACCCCAATATCCGCGCAAACACAGCAAGTGACTTCCTCTGTGACCCAACTGTCCATACAATTCGAGATTTCGTGGTTCTTCCCATGGGAGCACGACGATCCAGATACTGAAGGAAATGAGGAACAGTCAAGCTGCAAGCCTAGCGTTAGCATAATGGATGATCTGAACACGGTAGCATATCAGAACAATATCGGCGAATTGTCTTGGGACCTAGATAACAGATACGTAGCAATCCCAGATGTTCTGGAAGACCTGACTCCGCCCATTATGGAGAATGATGGATCAGCCCTTTATCTGAGGCAGGGAGACGAGTTCACGGTCGATGGCCACGTCTATTACGCTGGCTCAGGAGTAGTCGCTTCTGACATCCCTGAAGACCTCACTGTTGAAGCCATGGTAATATATGGAACTCAGGAAGTTGTCGTGAACTCCGGAGTGGAGTTGGATGGCTCATTCTCGGTATCGATGGTACTTCCAGCTAGGGTTCCACTGAATCCGACCATGCCCGTGCAGACCGATGTATTGAATGTAAGGGGAGAGGGGACCTCGATCACGAACAGCGATGTTTCGGTCACCGTGGACAGTAAGTCACCAACGGCCCTTTTCGATCAAATGACATATCCCGATTCGTCTTTGACAATAATCGAGTCGGACCTAGTAGATGACGTCACTGTCACGATAACTATGAATGATGAAATCGGCATGCAAGATGAAAACACCCTCCAGGTTGCATGGTACTACCTCAGGGCCGGGATACAGGTAGCAGGTACTGAGGATACAGGCGAGCTCCAGCTAATTTCGTCTGGCGACGGAAGTGCACTATATCAGGCCCATCTGGACTTCACCCCGCTCAATCAGATGAAGATTGAGCAGGGCGATCAGATAGCATTCTATGTGACATCCACTGATAAGGCAGGAAACGAGGTTTCTGGATTGGGCAGTGAGGCCGCTCCAAGGATCCCAACTCTGAGGATTATGGAATTCCTAGGTGAATATTCGCGCTCAATAGTAAGTACTGCCACCCCTCTGATGGGTGAGACGGTCAAGATAGACACATTCTGGGAGAACACTGGAAAGAGGGACGGTACGATCACCGTCGGTCTTTACGAGCTTACGTTGGAAGAGGGAGCTGACGGAACTCTGGAGCAGAGGTGGAAACCATCTGTCACTACTCAGTCAGGTGACACCGAAATCGATCTTCCCGCAGAGATAACGAGTGTCAGAGCGACATTCATGTGGGAGGCCACATCACCCGGGCAGCCGGACCTTTATCTCGTCATGGATATCGATGGGGACGGTCAGTTGACAGAGTTCGACTTCGCAGCTGCAAACACACCTGTCACAGGAATCAGTGTGGTCCCACCTCCGACATCTGAGGGAGGGACAGATTCCTCGATCATGATTATCGGCGCGGTAGTTGTCCTCGCAGTAGCAATGATCGGCTTCTTCATGACCAGAGGAAGGGGCGACGACGACTACTACTACGATGATGAGGATGACGAATATTACGAGGAAGAGCCTTGGAGCGAAGACGAAGACTAGTCGGAAACTCCTCTGAGCACCCCTAATCGGCACCCCATCAACTCAGGTACCTTAGGTGTTTATAGGCCAATTTTGACGCTTTGACATCTGAGGGAGAGATTCCTCGGGATGGGATTGCGTGACTGAGGAAGGCGATAGCTTAACGATTGACGAAATGAGGGAAGAAGTCGAGGAGCTAAGGAATCTGGTGAAAACTCTCCTGACCATAATAATGGAGGAGTCGGACGGCGTCCAGACAGGGGCCGCTCCAACGATTCCTAACCAGCCCAAACGCGGATACTGCATGTGAAATACTACCCCTCACACGGAGTCATGTGAAAGCGGAATCCGCGGCACTTGCATTCGCGGGAGTCATGACGATCGGGTTCCTAGTTTTGTTGGCGGTGCCTTCAGATGAATCCCCTGTGGTAGACGAGTGGGAGATAACAAGCGTCTGCCTAGATGGCCATGATGGTCTAGCGACTCACATCCATGCAACACTTTCAATCACTATTCATTCCACTGACAGAGCTATCCCTGCATCAGTTGGCATTCAAGATGAAGCATGTGAAAATGGGATGAGGGGAATCCATACACATGACGAAGCTGGGACCCTCCATATCGAGACACCGAGTCCCATGGAAGCGCCAATTGGTGCCTTTTTCCAGATCTGGGGGGAGAAGTTCGACGAATCTCATATCATGGAAAAAGAAGCCAATGATAATTACGAAGTGCTCATGTTTGTAAACGGCGAAAGAAATATGGAATACGAAAATTACATCATGAATGATGGCGATGTAATTGAGATACAATATCGGTAGAAATCGATACTGTTTCTTACCCCTTTATCACTGCAAATGGCCTCAGCCTGGCCACTGGCCTAGCCAACTTTGCTTTGGAAGTTAGGCCGATGACGTCATCAACGTCCTTGTATGCTTCTGGAGCCTCTTCGGAGAGAACATTTGGAGTCTTGGCACGCACATGCACCCCGCTCTCCTCCAGCCTTCTGAGCAACTGGCCGGAGTCTATCGAATTCCTGGCCGCAGTCCTCGACATCTTCCTTCCCGCACCATGACAGGACGAGGAGAAGGCCGCATTCACACCCTTCTTTGGACCAGCCAGTACCCACGATGCAGTCCCCATGTCTCCTGGTACCAATACTGGTTGCCCAACCCCAGAAAAACGCGCTGCAAGCTCGGGGTGATCGCCACCCAGGGCTCTAGTGGCCCCCTTTCTGTGGACGCAGCATTTGCAAGATTTACCATGAACAACATGATCCTCGATTTTAGCAATATTATGGCTTACGTCGTATACCACGTCCAGGCTCCCATCCCTCCCAAATCTCTCCCGCATAACATCCCTGAGCTTCTGCGTGAGTGCAGATCTATTTGCAAATGCGAAGTTTCCCGCAGCGCTCATCGCATCGAGATATGAAGCACCTTCGCGACTATGGATGGGTGCGGCCGCCAACTGCCTATCTGGAAGAGTAATATCCCACTCACTAGAGTGCCATAATTTCCCATCCTGCCTGTATTTCGACTCGATGTTGGCAACATGTTCCGAACATACTTGGTGGCCGAGGCCACGCGAGCCAGTGTGTATCATCGCCGTTACCAGTCCTTCGCGAAGCCCAAATGCCGATGCTGCCTGCTCGTCAACTACCCTGTCCACCACCTGTAACTCTAGGAAATGATTTCCCGAGCCCAAAGTCCCTAGTGACTTTGTCCCTCTCTTTCGGGCCCTATCGCCAACAGAGCGTTCTTCACTTTCCAGTACGCCATTAGACTCTATAGCGGCTAAATCGTCGAATTCTCCTAGTCCTATATCTACCGCGGCTGAAGCACCCATGGAAAGTATTGAGTCCATTTCACTCGAATTCAGTTTTACTCCACCCTTGCTTGATGCTCCAGAAGGAATGCATTCCGAAAGCTCCGAGGCCAGTGACTTCGGATCCACATCATCGATCGCTAGATCTGTAGAGCATAGCCTGACTCCGCAATTTATGTCGAATCCAACTCCCCCAGGAGAAATCGAACCGCCATTTTCACCAAAGTTGACGTCCGTAGCCACCACGCCCCCAATTGGGAAGCCGTATCCGAAGTGCCAATCAGCCATAGCCCATGCTTCACCCACAATTCCAGGCATAGAAGCAGTGTTTACCAGTTGAGAGGGGGATCTGTCATCAATCCCCTCTCCAATGTGCGACTCATCCGCGACAAGAATGGCGTCAGTCAGCATACGGCCATGTTTACGGATCCTAATCCTCCCCGGGCCATCGCTTTCGATATTCTCCCTCCATGAGGACGTCATGGTACACCCTGAATACCGTCGGCTTTCAACACGACGCACGTCCAAAGACAATCGAATTCAAGTCGACCCCTTCAATGCGGAAACGAGGAGCGGCGCATTGTGACCTTCGGAGATATCGAGATTCCCTTCTGGGAAGAGTCCGAACATGCCTTGCGAATTTGCAGAGTTTCTGGTTTGAGATTCTGGACTAGGGATGCGAGTAGGGAGACCTGCGGGGACACCTCCGAAGACCCATATACATTCATTGGAAGCCCAATAATCGATGGTTTCCAATCAAGGGGAAAAGAACTCAAGGACAAAATGAGGGAGGTCTTTCTTTCGTTCTTTGAGAAAAGGGGCCATTCTAGAATAGACCCATATCCCGTGATCGCTAGGTGGAGGGACGATATCCACCTGACTATTGCCAGTATTGCTGACTTCCAACCGCATGTCACCAGTGGCCAAGTACCCCCTCCGGAGAACCCTCTCACTATCAGTCAACCCTGCATCAGGCTTACTGATGTGGCTGCGGTGGGGCGATCAGGAAGGCACCTTTCAACATTCGAGATGATGGCACATCACGCATTCAATAGGCCCAAAGATGACGATGTGGTTTATTGGATCGATAAGTGCGTGAGGTATTGCGACGAGCTATTGACAAAAACTCTCGGAATCGATCCAATATCGATTACATATGTGGAGAACCCCTGGTCAGGAGGGGGCAATGCTGGTCCTGCATTGGAGGTGATAGTCGGTGGCCTCGAATTAGCTACTCTGGTTTTCATGAATCTCGAGGAAGACGACTCAGGGGACATCGAAATCAAGGGGCAGATGTATAGTGAAATGGACCTTCAGATAATTGATACAGGATATGGCTTGGAGAGATTCTGCTGGGCTGCCGCTGGGACGCCAACGATCTACGAGGCGATATATCCGGAGTCCGTGAATTGGCTGAAGGACTTGTCCGGTTTTGAGAAAATCCTTTCCTCGTCTGGAATAGATGCCAATATGGACTCATTACTCGGCGAATTATCGAGACTAGCCGGGATTCTCAATATCGATGTCGGCACGGATGTGGAGGAGCTGTACGTGAACCTCTCGAAGCGACTTTCCGAGAGCGGAATTCAGGTTTCTGTCGAGGAGTTGAAGAGAGTCACAGAGCCACTATCTTCGATATACGCCATACCCGATCACATGCACGCAATTTGCAACATGCTTGGGGACGGCCTCGTCCCAAGTAATTCGAAGGCGGGCTACCTATCCAGAATGCTGGCTAGGAGAGTTTGCAGGATGAGGGACACCCTCTCAATTAACGCAAGTCTGTCCGAACTCGCAGCCCACCATATGGACAACAACATGGATATCTCCCCATTCCCTCAGAGCAGATCAGGTATCCTCACGATTCTAGAATTGGAGGAATCGAGGTACCACGAGATGCTGAGAAAGGGGGAAGCAGCAGTGAGGACGGCACTGAAGGGAGTTCCAAAAGACTCCTTGGGGATTGATGATCAGACTCTATTCAGACTTTCCGAGGAGAGGGGACTCAATCCTGAGATGGTCGTATCAATAGCCGCGGCCCTTGGCTGGAACAACCTCTCTGTAAGAGTCGGTTTTGCCGCAGATATGGCAGCTAGAAATGCAAAAATGACCAAGGCAGCAGCAAAAGCACGGAAGCAGGCCGAGATTTTCGATCTTGGTGGATTGAATCAAACATCCGCCGATTATTACAATGATACAAGCTCAACTAAATTCTCAGCTGAGGTTCTCAGGTGCATCGAGGTATCAAAGGAGCAGCTCCAAGCGCTATCACTAACTGGGGAGGTCGAAGGCTCCCCGAGTCATGCCATAATCCTAGACAGAACTCTATTCTATCCCGAAGGAGGGGGCCAATTGGGCGATCAGGGTGCAATTTCCCAAGGGCGAGTCCGAGCAAGTGTCCTAGACACAAGGTCGCAGAACGGCATAATAATCCACCTCACCGACACCGAATTGAGTGTCGGCCCGAGCGAGGGAGAAATCGACTGGACTAGGAGGAAGCAGCTTATGGATCACCACACTGCCATTCACATTGTGGGCGGGGCATCTAGGGAGTTGCTAGGCCCTCATGTCTGGCAAGCTGGCTCCAGTAAAGGCGCCCAGTATGCAAGGCTCGACATCACACATTTCTCGAGACTTTCGAGGGAGCAACTAGATGAAATCGAAGATAGGGCCAATGACGTAGTAAACTCCAATCCCCGGATAGAGAAGATAGTCTTAGATAGATCCGATGCAGATTCTAGATTCGGGTTCGAGATATACCAAGGCGGACCTCCCAAGCATCAAGAGATAAGAATCATCAAAATCGATGATTTCGATACCCAGGCATGTGGCGGAACGCATCATGACGAAGCAGGTCAAGTCGGAGAGTTACGCATAATACGGTCCAGTCAGGTACAAGACGGGGTGGAGCGTCTGCAAGTCGTGGCAGGGGAGACGGCGCGCGAGCATGCAAGGTCGCAAGAGCGCCTTCTCAATGAGTCAAGCGAAGTCCTCGGAGTATCTCCCGATGACCTCCCCGGGTCTGTTGCAAGATTTTTCGAGGAGTGGAAGTCTCAGAAGAAAAAGATAGAGTCGTTAGAGGCCGAGATAATCAGGCTGAGGACTAGTGGGGGGGGTGATGAAGCCGTGCTCAAGGACGGTGTTTCCTACGTGGTCATGGAAATAGATCCCGATACAAATCCCATGTCCATGCTGAAGAATTTGACACTTGACCAGACTAATCCGACACTTGCTATTCTTGGGACAAGGGATGGCGGCGGGAAATTGATTGTCGCATGTACGGAGGGGACTATAGCAGCAGAAAGACATGACGCCACAGAAATCCTGCGGGCCATAGCGAGCCATATTGAAGGAGGGGGCGGAGGACGTCCAACCATGGCCCAAGGAGGAGGGTCAAAGCCAGATGGGATACCTGCGGCCCTGGATGCAGCTCGCGAGTTACTTGGATTGTGAGAAAATGGTCGAAAAGATCGATGTATCGGCTCGTGCCGCTGCAATAGAGTACGCAATCCGCGATGTTGTCGTCCCTGCAATGAAGTTAGAGAGCAAGGGTCATGAAATTATCAGGCTCAATGTCGGAGACCCACTCGCATTCGAAGGTCTGCCAACTCCGGTGCATATGATTGAAGCCTACAAGCGGGCTCTCGATTCCCAAGACAACGGCTACGGGCCCTCGTATGGCATACCCCGACTACGCCAAGCAATCGCAGCTGCTGAGACGGCCAAGGGCTGGCCCTGCTCCGAAGAGGACGTTTACGTAACCCATGGCGTCACCGAGGCCCTCCAGATTATTTTCGCCGCCTTCCTCGAGGATGGAACCAAGGTATTGGCCCCCGGTCCACACTATCCCCC
>CEVU01006388.1_pt1 | contig 103555 bp, 97 predicted proteins | sample 427081 | NCBI WGS metagenome assembly CEVU01 (sample SAMEA2623868, study PRJEB7988) | marine metagenome | biome: marine biome (ENVO:00000447); feature: deep chlorophyll maximum layer (ENVO:xxxxxxxx); material: "saline water (ENVO:00002010), including plankton (ENVO:xxxxxxxx)" | depth 80 m | reverse complement strand
TCCGCCGAAACCGGCTCCCACCACGACAACGTCACACTCTTCGACCAAGCTCATTAGTTGGCCTCCCCTCTGGTATCGAAAATAGCTTGTCCTGGCATCGAGGGTAGTGTTGGCGCAAATCAGCAGGGACACGGGCTCCCTTGTTCGGCGTTTTAGTGACGGGGTCTAGCATTTGGGTTCAATCAAGTTGGAGACGAGATGACTTACGAGCGGATTAAATATGAGATACCGGCAAGTGGAGTTGCACGAATCACTCTGGCTCGACCGGAGGCAGCTAATGCCCAGGACTATTTGATGTTGTCCGAGTTGAATGCAGCTTTCGATGAGGCTGCATCTGACGAGTCGGTACGTGTCATTATTTTGGCTGCCGATGGGCGGCACTTTTCCTCCGGCCACGACCTAGCCGCTCCAACACCAGATATGCGGGCGTTTCCGACTGTGGGAACGCAGTGTCATTTCGATGCCGATGGGACCGAGGGCTACATGGCGCGCGAAGCAGAGATGTATTTAGGTCTGTGTTGGCGATGGCGGAACCTTTCAAAACCGACTATCGCTCAGGTCCAAGGGAAAGTCATTGCGGGCGGTCTGATGCTGGTGTGGCCGATGGACCTCATAGTCGCTTCTGAAGACACGACCTTTAGCGATCCGGTGGTGGCCTTTAATGTGAACGGTGTCGAGTATTTTGCACACCCATTCGAAGCCGGTACTCGTCTAGCCAAAGAAATGCTGTTTACTGGGAGGTCATTACCCGCAGATGAGTTATTTGCTCGGGGAATGGTAAATAAGGTGGTGCCGCTAGCTCAGCTGGAGGATGCAACTTTAGAACTGGCCTCTCATATTGCGAAACGCCCTATGTTTGGCTTGACTCTTGCAAAACAGAGTGTGAATCAAGCGGTCGATGCCATGGGTATGTATAGCTCGCTGCAGGCAGCGTTCAGCCTTCACCACGTAGGTCATAGTCACAATATGGAGATTCACGGACGACGAATCGACCCCTCTGGGATCGACGTTATTAGGTCAGAGGCGTGACAGACCCCTGTGATCTAAGCGCAGTGGAGGCGCGCAGAGCCATCTCTGCAAGGCAGATGTCTCCAATGGAACTTGTCACCTCGTGTCTTGAGCGTATAGAGGATCTCAATCCAACGTTAAACGCGGTCGTGACGGTTGCTCGAGAATCAGCGCTTGTCGAGGCTCAACGTGCGGAAAAAGATTTGTTGCAGGGTCTTGAGGAGGGAATCCTCCACGGTTTGCCTGTCGCTATCAAGGACTTGCAGGAAACTAAAGGGATTGCCACCACTTACGGAACGGCCTTTTACAAGAACAACGTCCCGAAGGAAGACGCAGGAATCGTGGCTCGAGTTAGGGCTGCTGGCGGAATTATTATTGGGAAGACCAACATTCCCGAAATGAGCATCGGGGCGAACACTGTTAATCGCCTATTTGGTGCAACCGGGAACCCATATGATCCCAAGCTGACCTGCGGCGGTTCGTCGGGCGGTTCGGCAGTTGCTGTCGCTACAGGAATGGCCACCTTGGCCACCGGGTCTGACCATGGAGGCAGTCTCCGAATTCCTGCGTGTTTCAGTGGCGTCGTAGGTCACAGGGCTACGCCAGGAACCGTTCCACATGAGGGCCGGACGATTACTCAGACCAATTACAGCCTGCAGGGTCCAATGGCCAGAAGTGTCGATGATGCAGCACTGTTGTTGGCAGCAATCTCGACTCGTGACAGTTCAAGTAGGTATGACCCAATGAGTTTTCCGCTAGATGTGAATTCTTACTTGGATCTGGAGGTGCCTTCGATCAAAGAATTAAAGGTTGGTGTCACAAACGATTTTGGCGGACTTCTAGTGTCCGAACATGTCCGTCGAGAATTCGAGGCTCGTGTCGGATACCTAAAGGCTTGCGGGGCTCAAGTAGTCGATATCTCAATTGACCTAACTGACGCAGTAGAGGTTGATTGGCAGCTACGATCCGATGTTTTTGCCACTCAATATCATCGCGAGATCGACGGATTTGACGAAACGTTTAACCCCAATGTGTTTCGCACCTACGAGACGGCTCTCGCAACGACAGTTTTGGACATTGCTCGCGCACGCCGCAAACAGATCGATCTATTTCGATCATTTGCTGCCGTCTTCGAGGATGTGGATACCGTGATCTGCCCAGGAGTTAGCGTGGGACCATTTCCTTGGACCAACTTGCACCCGCTAGAAATTGACGGGGTCGCCGTTGAGAACTACATGGCTTGGCTTGGCCTAACTAGCTGTTTGACCGTTGTGGGTCATCCAGTTCTTGCCCTGCCATCGGGTCTCGACGCCACTGGAATGCCATTTGGAATCCAGTGTGTAGCGCCGATGTACCGAGATGCGAAACTTCTGGGGATAGCTCGATGCCTTGAGGAAACGTTTAAGTCTTCGCCGAGATATTCTCCTCCGAGACCAGACGCAGAAGCGATTCGTTCTGTCGACCCTCAATGTCGAGAAGCAGGCAAAGCTGCAGCGGTCAAGGTCGCTCGTGAGCTTCAATAAGGGGCGCCTTCTGCTTCTGCTTTGAGTAGCGCTTCGATAAACAATTGGCGTCCCTCTACATCGACTTCTTTGACATCCCAGTTGTAAGAAAATGTGAAGTTTGAGGCACCAGCGATGTGCATCTTCTCCGTGAGGTCGTTTTTTGCTTGGATTTCGGCAAATTCCTTAGCTTCAGAAAGGTCGTAAAAGGTCTCGGGATCGTGAGTGTGAACCCGAAATAACCCCCTTCGAGGAGCGCTTACTGTGGTGCTACTACTCACGCGAATCAAACCTATTGCAGCGCCATATGCGTTGGCCACGTCAAAATTGTTCGGTGTGCTGCACGCAGTATTTAAGTAATCGCTTAGCTCACTTCGGTATAGGAGTGCCGGGGCTCCCACGCAAACCAGAGATTGAGTGATGCCGATGGTGATATTTAAAAGTCGATTTGCGAGTGGCGCCGAATCAAGTTGTTTTGAAGCCCTCAAAGCTGAATCTAGGTCGGAAATGTTTAGATCGTCATGTTCTGCGGTAGCGCTGAAGATGGCGTTTCCAACTGCGTCCGCTACTGCAGCCCGCACTTCGGAGGCCAGTACGAAACCGGTCTCGGCAAGAGGAACACCCAATCGGTCAAGCTGGCTCGCGAGAATTTTGGCGCCGAGTTCGGAGGCGTCTGGATCGTAGCGCCGGTCGATGCCTAATACGTGTGCAGCATCGGTCGGCGTGAAGGCTGCTAATCCACAGATACCTCGACTGACCAATCGATCGATAGCGTTCCGTTCTAGGCCTGAAGTAACAACGTCTTCGAGTTTTAGTGCTTTGGGAGAGCGGGTTACGGCGTCATAGACCTTTGCGTCTGCAGCAGATTGGGGGATCCACTCACGATTGTGGTTTTGCAGCCAAATGTAAATGCCATCGCCATCGCTTCTCACGGACCTAGAAGCCTGCTCCTCAAGCATTTCTAGGATTTCAGCCCTCTCGTCAGATGCGAGGGCTAGGGGCGTTACACGACGGGGCCCTATCGAAAGTGGGTTGCTTTGTAATGGAGTGTGACGAACGTGGCTGTCACCGCCGATTCCCTCCGTGTGAATACGGATGGCATTAACCATAGTTTCATATCCACCCACCTTGGCTCCGGCAGTCTGGGGTGAAGATCTACCTTCTCGTATTACAGCGACATCAGTCGTGGTCCCCCCGATATCTGCGATGACACCATCTGTCATTCCGCTTAGACCGAGGGCTCCTATAGCGCTCGCAGCAGGGCCGGAGAGAATTGTTTCGATTGGGCGTGATTTCACAAACTCCGCAGACACCAGCGATCCATCTCCTCTCATAACCATTAATCGGTTCTGGATTCCGAGTCTGGTCATGGCAGTCTCAACGGCCAGGATTAGGTCACGCACCAAGGGGACTAAACGTGCATTCAATAGTGCAGTCACAGAGCGCTTGGCAGCATCAAGTTGACCAGACAGTTCATGGCTTAGCGTGGTTGGTTTACCGGTGAGCTGCTTAATTGCGTTTGCCACCTTTAATTCATGTTCTGGGTTGCGAACGCTGAAAGATCCAACGACAGCGTAAGCCTCCAAATCCCCGTCGTTCTCAGATAGCCAGTTGTCGAGCGGAATCATGTCTAACTTGTTGGCTTCTAGCCCGTAGGAGGAATGACCACCGTCCAGATGCAGGAGAGGGTTCTCCTGAGTCAGGTCTGCCAAGCCTCGTCGCTCTGTGATAGCTGCTTCAAGTCCAATAGCGACAAGGCCTGCTGGTCTGCCTCCACCTTCGACTAGTGCATTCGTTGCGAGTGTGGTGGAGACGCAAACTAAGTCGATGGCCGACGCGTCGAGTGACGCCTGAATCAAGACGCTTGTTAAAGCGGCCGAGACGCAGCCACCCAAATCGCCATGGGTAGTTCTAACTTTGGTTTTGGCTACGACATCACCTGTAGTTCGCGCGTAGACAAGCGCGTCGGTGTAAGTCCCACCGGTGTCAATTCCGATTGTAAGAGGGCCTTGTGTCGTCACGAATTAAGATTTTGCCACCGTATTGGGTCGAAGGACCACTAAATCTGTTGGTGGCTGTTCCCGGGCTAGTCTCTGCAGATGCTTTTGGAAGGTATACGAATCCTCGATTTTACCCAATATTTATCTGGGCCCAGTGCTACCCGAATGCTCGCCGAGCTCGGAGCTGATGTCATCAAGGTGGAATACGGTCCCAAAGGAGACCCGAGCCGCACTCTCCCATTTGTATCTTCGAACGGTTCCTCGTCTTACTACACGCAGCAAAACAGGGGTAAGCGATCTGTATGTTTGGACCTTGGATCGACCCGGGGGTGTGAGGTCGCCCGAAATCTGGCCCTTGAGTGCCATGTAGTGGTCGAAAACTTTGGACCTGGCGTTTTGGAGCGCAGGGGTTTGGATTGGGCGGCGCTCAGCAAACTGGATCCTCGATTAATAATGGCTTCTATATCTGCCTTCGGTAAATCTGGCCCGTTAGCGCACTTGCAAGGCTTTGATTTGATGGGACAAGCTCTGTCAGGCATGATGCACCTGACTGGAGAGGCTGATGGAGCACCTCAGTTCACCGGCTCCCCAATATCAGACTGCGCTGCCGGCCAAATGCTGTTCGGCGCAATTGGCCATGCGTTGTTTCACCAGGAGCGCACAGGCGAAGGGCAATATCTTGAAGTCACCCTGGTTGATCCGCTCTTCGCGATGCACTCGATTGCTGTTCAGGGACACAGTGCGAGCGGCGGCACATGGAGTCAAGAACGGTCTGGTAGGCAATTCAGCATTGTCGTTCCATCGGGCACCTACAAAGGACCAGATGGATGGATCGTGCTCCAAGTACTAGAACCGCAATGGCAACGACTGTGCGATGCGATGGGAGTAAGTGAATTAGGAGTAGATAAGCGGTTCGCCACTGCCGAAGCTCGCGTCGACAACGCTATAGAGCTGTTGGGCCTGGTTGAAGCATGGATGCAGACCTTCGAAAACGATGCTGCTCTTTTGACTCACCTTGAAAACGAACGAATCCCTGCTGCACCGGTTCTAAGTCCCCAAGAGGCGATGGTGCATCCACATTTCACGGATAGGGGAATGGTTCGGCGAGCAGTGGATCCCGATTTTGGAGAAATAACCGTAACTGGTTTGCCGGCTAAGTTCAGTTCGGTTCCGATTCCGGAGATAGAGCCTCTGCCGCCTTGGTTGGGACAACACAACCATGAAGTCTTATCGGAGGTGCTGGGAATGTCGGATGAAGCAATAGCTGACCTCGAAGACACGACCATTTTGTTCGCTGATGGGTTGAGCTCATCAGACTGATATGACATCAGTACTCAGATAAGTAATGATCTTGGAGTGTGCGAAAAGAGTAAGTCCGTTACAAGAAGGGAGTCTTAGCGATGCCGATTGAGTCAGTAAAGAAAATGGTGGAGGCCGCTAAAGCAGAAATCGATAATATTTCTCCGGAAGAGGCCGCCCGGAGAGCTGCCGAAGACGGCGCGCTGATTGTAGATATTCGTGACGTACGCGAAATGCAACGTGACGGAGCAATACCCGGGGCGATGCACGCCCCAAGGGGAATGCTCGAATTTTGGGTTTCCCCTGATTCGCCGTATACAAAAGAGATCTTCACTGAAGACCGCGAATTCGTTTTGTGTTGCGCTGGCGGTATGCGGTCGGCTTTATCCACCAAGACTTTGAAGGACATGGGGATGGAGAAGATTAGCCATATTGAGACCGGATTCGGAGGGTGGAAGGCCGACGATATGCCTATCGAGTCCTACGAAGACTGGAAAGCAAATCGAGCCTAAGTGCCGCTTGAGATACTGAATCAGATATTTAATCTTCACCAAATGCCTACAAGCCAAGACACCGACTCAACCAAGTTAATAACTGGTTATTGTGAACCATGGTCGCTTCGCGCAGGCGAAGAGATTGAGTGGTTTGGTTCGAGTCATATCCCTACGAGCGGAACCTTAGGGATTGTCCGGCTTGATTGCGGAGATCCAACTCGTACCGGACCTGGCTTTGCCGAGGCTCAAGTGGAAGCAATTGAAACCCAGACTGTTGACCTTTCCAGCCAACGTCTATTACCCGGCTCCTACGCTGAGGCCATAGTGTCGACCCCCGAGACAAAGCTGCTAGAGCTGAGCCTTTGGTTTCAGCCAACTTTCCTCAAGCGGGACGGCGTGCTTTTTTCGGTCAGTTCCGGTGAAAGCTTTGTCGAGGTGGGTAACAGCGGAACGGAACTGGTAGCACGGTTTTGCGAAGTCGAGGCAGTGGTTCGGGACCGACCCCTGGAACGCCATCGGTGGTACTTCCTGAGTCTCAAGGTGGACGTTCAGGCAGGCGTGGCTGAGATCGAAATCTCGTCCCCAAAAAGTGCTTCTCCAGCGAGGGACCTACTACAAAGTGGTCAAGACAAATGTGTCGTTCCAATCTCCGTTACCTTCGCTGGTGACCTTACGCTGCGCCTGGCTGCTGGTGTTGCAGATGGCAGATGGGACGGCCGTATCGCCGCTCCGAAATTAGTCGCCGACGGCAACCACTATGAGTGGGAGTTCGAAGGCGATATGGAAGATGCAGCTATAACGTCGGTTTCAGGTGGCGCGAAGTTAAATCTGTTTCAGTTACCCACTCGTGGAGTCACCGGACCGACATGGTCGGGGGAGCATCAGAGATGGAGAGACGATCCGAAGCAGTGGAACGCGATTCATTTTCATCATGATGATCTCTATGACGCCGGGTGGGAGACGACAGGGAAATTTCGTTTACCAGCAGACCTCAGCAGCGGTATCTACTGTCTTCGGTTTGAATCAGAGCTTGGTACTGATCGTGTTCCATTTTTTGTACGCCCGGGTCATGGCCTGCCGACATCTGATGTCGCTCTTCTTATGCCAACTTGCACATATATGGCGTACGCGAATCATCGGATGCTGATTGAGGGCGCTGACTTCGTTGGAGCTCGGGCAAATCTTCGGCCTGAGCATCAATATCTAGTCGATCATCCGGAAGTTGGACTGAGCCATTATGAAAGGCATCCGGATGGCAGCGGGGTGATGTTTAGCTCCCGAAGACGTCCTGTGCTACAAGTACGACCTGGAGCAGATGGGTGGAATTTCACGCCAGATACCGACATTCATGCGTTTCTTCTTCAATCAGATGCTGATCATGACGTGATCAGCGATGACGATGTCCACTTCGAGGGATATGAAGCGCTCGCTCCCTACCGCGTTATTGTCACTGGTTCTCATCCCGAATATTGGTCAACCAAAATGCTTGATGCATTAGACGAATGGCAACGCAATGGTGGCCGGCTGATGTACTTGGGAGGAAATGGTTTCTACTGGCGAGTTTCATTTAGCGACTCCTGGCCTGGTGCAATTGAGCTACGCCGCGCTGAGGATGGGGTCAGGAACTGGCAGACCGGCGATGGCGAGAACTATCACGCGTGGGGCGGAGAGTATGGAGGCCTCTGGCGGCGGAATGGGCGCGCCCCGAATCAGCTAGTAGGTATAGGTTTCGCAGCCCAAGGTTTCGAAAAAGCAACCTTCTATCAAGTCAATGAAGAGGCGAGAGACTCTAGAGCCTCATGGATTTTGGCTGGTATTGAAGACGATGTCATTGGTACTTCTGGCCTTGGAGGTGGCGCTGCTGGGCAGGAAGTAGACCGTTACGATGAACGACTTGGTTCTCCCAGCCATGCAGTAGTCATTGCGAGTGCAACTGAGTTCGGCACAGATATGTTGCGAACTAAGGAAGAATTTGAAGGCACAGTCGCATTCCCAGTCCCTGATCCCTATGTCCGCTCTGACATCGTATTTTTTGAAGCGCCAAACGGCGGAGCTGTCTTTAGCGTCGGATCAATTTCGTGGTTCGGCGCTTTGGCGCGCAACAACTATGACAATGATGTCGCTCAAATGACTCAGAACGTCCTCGAACGATTCTTAGATCCTGAACCGTTCGAACTTTGAGCAAGCTAAGGACTCTAACTCCCTTTAACCGACGCAAGGAGGTCGGCAATTCGGTTATCCGGAGGGAAGTAGCCATCAGGTAAATTAAATACCGGCTCTGCTGGCTTCGGTACCTCGGAAGCTTCAGAAACTGGCTCATCAGCAACCGGCTCAGCAGCTTCGGGCGTAGGCGAATCGTCGGCTACCTCTGAAGTTTTCGAGACTGGATCATCAGCCTCCGGCTCGGCAACCTCTGGGATCGGCGGATCTTCGGTCGCTTCTGCGTCAACATCTACACCAGCCGCCTTGCGAGCGTCGCGAGACTTCGCTGTAAGAGCTGCCAGACGCGCGTCTATGGCGTCGGAAGGCGCCGAAGAGGACGAGGGTTCAGAAGGAGCCTTCGGTGAGGGTTGTGGAGCGGCCGTTACGGGGGCGGGAGGGGGAGTGGTAGCTGCAATTTCAGGAGACGCAACTTGTCGCTCCTTTATGAATTCCCAGGCTGCAGGCGACACTAATTTGCTCTCAGCGACAGACATGGAGTTAACACCGTTTTCGAACTGAACTCGATATCTAACCGTCTTAATTCCGATTGATCGGCCGACGCGGCCTGCAGTACCGGCAACAACGCCGGGGAGGTCGTCTATGACGACTACTCGGGCGCCCTTCTTGAGGGCGGAGCTTTCAGGTGCCATAGGTCAGATCGTAGACCTAGAAGGCGGGTTAGCGACAGTTATAAACCGATTTCGTGTTAGCAAACGGTTTTAGGCATCGTGTTGAGAAAGTTCCTTCGAGATCTGTCGCAACAATCAAGCGGCTCCTGAGCGCGAACCCTAAGCTCTGCGTCGCAGTCGAAAGGATGCTGGATGTTACGAGCCTTAGTCGTCGGTGGAACTGGCCCGACTGGCCCCCATGTTGTGAACGGCCTTATCGACCGAGACTATGAAGTCTCCATTCTGCATACCGGAGCCCATGAGTCCCCGCAAATTCCGGACAGCGTCAAGCACATCCATACCGATCCGTTCGATATTAGGAAAGTGAGCGATGCGCTGGAAGGTGAAGCCTACGACCTCGTGGTGGTTATGTACGGCCGATTACGTGAGCTAGCGCAGCTCTTTGAAGGTCGCGCTGAACAATTTGTGAGTGTTGGTGGGGTGCCTGCTTATACCGGTTGGGGTGACGCTGACGCCCTATGGCCTGCTGGGATGCGCGTCCCGACTCGTGAAACCTCCCGATTGGTTGTCGATGAGGGCCCTGAATTTCCTGTTAACCGCAAAGTGGCAAATATCGGACGTACCGAGGTAGCTGTCTTTGAGAGCCATCCGACGGCTTCCCACTTGCGGTATCCCTGGATCTATGGACCAGGTCAGGTCGCAAGTTTGGAGCATTCGATAGTTCGACGTGTTCTCGACGGCCGAAATTACCTGATCCTGCCCGACGGAGGGATGAGTCTGCAATCTCGTGCATATTCAGTGAACGCAGCGCATCTGCTCTTGACCATTGTCGATAATCCCCAGATTGCGGCTGGAGAGGTTTACAACGCCTCAGACGAATGGACCCCAACGTTGTTGCAGTGGGTTGAAATAATTGCCAGTGCGTTGGGCCACCGGTTTGAAATCATAAGCATGCCTTGGGAGTATGCGACGCTTGCCCAAAGATTGACCGTTCGAGGCACGCCGCATCATCGAGTGACTTCCTGCGAAAAAGCGATGTTCGACTTGGGTTACCGAGACCTTGTTGACCCGATTGAAGGCCTAGCTATTACAGCTCAGCACTTATCGGAGCACCCTTTAAAACCTGGCGGAGCGGAGGAGCGGTCGCTCTCGGACCTCTTCGATTACAACGGAGAGGATCGACTTATTGAGGCCTGGAGTTCCGCTATGGAAAAGGTGTCAAAGGTTGCGACCGACGTTGATGCGGGAGTTCCAGATAGGTATTCAGCGTCATTTGACGACAGTGAGAGAACGGGATGGACCACGGTCAAAAAATAGCTTCTGGTATGTAGCTGGGTCGGACAAGCTGATTAGGGTTCGCTTTTATGAGCTCATTTTTTGGGCTTGAGCTTCAGGCTGTCTGGAGAATTCGATCACGTCCTCCAGCCAGTGGGCCAGTAGTTGCGAGTGTTGCTCGGACAAAGAGCCCGCCTTGAGCTCGGTGACGTTGGAAATTCCAAGAGTGACTTTGTAGAGCCGATCTGTCAGAACGCTGCAGATTTGTAGAAGATGCTCACGAGCGTTCTCTCCTCCACGCGAACCGGGGCTTGCGCTAGCGATCGCAACCACGCCCCCAACGAGACTCCCCGAACCAAATGGGCGTGATAGCCAATCAATAGCATTCTTCAAAACGCCCGAAGTGCTGTAGTTGTATTCGGGAGTAAAGAAGAGCACGAGTGAACTCTCTGAAACAACGCGTTTGAGGGCACCTACCGGTGCGGGATAACCGACGTCCTCAACATCCTGGTTGAAAAGCGGTATTTGAGCCAGCTCAGGTTGATGAACTGTGAAGTGATCACGCAGATGCCCGGCCGCATATGATGCTGCTGCCCGGTTTATTGAGTCTTGTCGCAGACTGCCAACCAAAATGGTGCAGCTCTCGCCGCTAGCCATGGGTGGAGATACCGCCATCTACTGGAATTGTGACGCCCGTCAACCAAGAGCCCGCCCGACTCGCCAAGAAAATTGTGGCCCCGACGATATCTTCGGCGCTGCCAATACGACCTAACGGCGTTGAAGCAACCACGCCAGCTCGCCGCTCAGGGTTGTCGAGCATGTAGCTCATCATCTTCGATTCAAACGGGCCGGGAGCAATGCAATTAACACTTACTCTCTCCCTCACGAGATGGTGCGCCAGGTGTCGAGTAAGCATATGGATTCCGGCCTTCGAAGCTGAATAGGAATAGTTATCGCCAAACGGAACACGGACACCATCAATAGACCCGATCATGATGACTCGAGCCGGGTTATCGTCAGTTGCTGCGCTACGTAGTTCCGGCAGCAGGTCTTGAGTCAACATGAAGGGCGCCTTCACATTGACGTTCAGAACCTTGTCGAACCCGCTCGAAGGAAAATCTCCTATTGGCGCGCCCCATGCAGCTCCAGCGTTATTTACTAGGAGATCGAGGTGATTTTCGTGCTTGCGAAACTCCTCAACGAAGCGGACACGCGCCGAATCATCGCTTAAGTCTGAAGGGATGGCAGTGCAACTGCCGTACTTACTTAGATCGGCGGCCGCCCGCTCGCATTCTTGTACTTTTCGCGAGGTTATATAGACAGAGCACCCATTTCGCAGAAGTCCTTCGGCGATCATGTAGCCGATGCCTCGACTTCCTCCCGTCACAACTGCGATTTTTCCGCTGACATCAAATAACTGTGAGATTTCCATGTCCAGGACCGTAGTCAAGCTTTTTGACCTGCGCGGATTGCGATAGTTTGTGTGCTCGCAGACCGTCTGCATTTACTCAGTCTTGAGAACCTGTGCCTGGATCTCAGTAGCTTTTACAGTTACCCAAAACTCGCGTCCGGGGGTGAGGTCAAGCTCGCTGGCAGCGGCCAAAGTTATGTCGGCGTATATGTCCAATGGCCCAAAAAGTGATACGCGTGCTAGTCCATCAAGGTACTCAACTCGCCGGATTCGACATAGCCAACTGTTGCGTGGGCTCCCGCTGGGACGTTCCACAAAGAGAGCCACAGAGGAAGGACTAATCATGACCATGGCTTTTCCTGAAAGATTCGCCTCGGCCGTCGCAAACTCGATACCGCTTTCGAGGCCTACAGACGAACCTTGTCCAACGCCATAGAAGACGTTCCACCCCATTAGGTCTGCAACCCAACGTGATTTCGGTTTTGCCCGAATTTGATCGGGGGTGCCGAACTGGGTCACACGGCCACCCTCCAAGATTAAGACTCGTTGAGCTAACGCAAACGCATCGGCAGGGTCATGGGTCACCAGTAAGGCTCCAGCGAGGCTCTGTTGGAGCGCTGTCTGAATCATGTTCCGAGCGTTGGAGCGGGCGCTGAGGTCGAGTAACGCCAAGGGCTCATCAAGCAGCACCATCTTGGGGCGGGCAGCTAGGGTCCGCGCCAGCGCGACTCTTTGGGTTTCCCCTGCTGAGAGCTCGGATGGATACTTTTTCAGCAAAGGGAAGATCTCTAGTGTCTGCAGGAGATCGAGAAGATCATCATCTTTGTTTGTTCCAAATCTGATGTTTTCAATGACTTTCAAATGGGGGAATAGAAGCCCATCCTGAAAAACCATTCCCAATTCACGCTCGCGCGTCGGTGTGACTTCATCCTGGCCTGGAGCCTCAAAGATATCGTTATCTACCAGCACCCAACCTGACTGAATTGGTATCCACCCCAGAAGGGCATAAAGCAGGGTGGTTTTGCCCGCACCGTTAGGTCCCATGATCGCGACGGTTTCTCCTCGCTGCACTGACAGTTCGACATCGAGATTGAGGTCTCCCCGCTGCAGGACAACACGGGCATCTAATAAGGCAGGCGAGGAAGTGTTCATCTAACAGGCCACCACCGTTCTCGAAGAGAAATTAAAACGATTAGTGAGACAGAAATAAGTAAGACACTCATCGCGAGAGCGGCCTCTCGGTCGGATTCGAGAGCGACGAAAACCGCTAAAGGCAGTGTCTGGGTCTTGCCTTGTATGTTGCCTGCAAATGTTATCGTGGCGCCGAATTCTCCGAGGGCTCGGGCCCAGGCTATAAAGCCGCCTGCTATAACAGCAGGGCGCACCATGGGGAGAACGACTCGAAAGGTTATGGCAGAGCTGTTTGCCCGCAGTGTTGATGCTGCTAGGGCGTATCTGGGGTCAATTGCTCTTAACGCACCTTCAACTGTGATTACCACGAATGGAAGTGCAACAAACGTATTCGCTAGCACGACGCCACTGATGCTGTACGGCAGGACGACACCACTCACGTCGGCTACCAAGGATCCAACCAAACCATTGCGCCCAAAGGCGAAAAGGAGGGCAGCGCCGCCGACCACTGGGGGCAAGATCATAGGTAACACAACTACTGCCCTCGCTATAGAAGCGGCGAAGCCACTCATCTTGGAGAGTTGCAAGGCCAACGGGACACCAAGCGCCAGGGCTAGAAGTGCTGCGAGGACACTTGACGTCAGTGAAAGAAAGAGAGCGTCCGTCACAGTGTCGCTAGCGACTAGCGTCCAAAGCCTCGGCCATGGAACTCGCCACAGTAGTGACAGCAAGGGCAGTGAGACAAAGCCGAAGCTTAGAACCGCGAGGATGCGCACGCCGATGGGTAGCCGATTCATCACGGCTGGTTGAATCCAAGCTCTTCCAATATTCTCTGCCCAACTTCGCCAGTGATTGCGTTAGTCAAACTCTGTGCTTGTGCACTGTGTTTCAAATTGTTGGATACGGCAAATGAGTAGCTTGTTGAAAATTTGCTAGCTCCGCTCCCTTGTACTTCGGCGACTCCGGCCGTGCTTGACAACAAGTCTGTGTGGTAGACAAAACCAAAATCGACCTCCCCACGTTCGATTTTAGCTAGAACGGCTCTTACGTTCGGCTCGAGTGATAGGTCAGCCATGTCGAGATTTTGTGAGGCGGCATATTGGCTAGCCAGCTGACCGCACGGTGCCGACAAGACACACATCGCCCCTTGGAACTTTCCTGACCACAAGTCGCGAACGGTTAGGTCTTTGTCCTTCAGATCTGGGGCAATGACGATCGATAGCTTGGTCATAGCGAACTCCGTTGGCGGATGAAAATCGCCGGTTCGATTTAGCTCTTCCATGTATTCTGCCCCGGCCAAGATAACTACGTCGGCGCGAGCGCCCTCATTAATTTGAAGTAGGAGGGTCCCGCTGCCCGCTATGTTCACGTCCGTGGCGTTAGCTGAGCCGTTTTGGCCATCAACGGCTATTAACTCCTCGATGAAATCGGTCATAGACGATGCGACGAATACACGAGTAGCGTCTCCCCGCTGACCGCAGCCCCACAGGGTGCAAGAGGCGAGCAGCATCGTTGCTAGTAAACCGTTGATGACGTTCTTCTCGCAGCGCGTCAGACCGTTGTCCGCGGTTATCACTCGGAACTCAAGATTGGTCTAGGTTTCATAGATGGCTACTTATTTGGACTGGTATGGCTGCGCTACATTCTCGCTACGTACTTCTGGATTGACAATATTTCTCGATGCTTACATCGACCGGTCCGAAGATGCAGAGGGAACCGGATTAACTGCTTCGGACATTACCGAGGCTGACTACATTTTGGTTGGCCACAGTCATTTTGATCACCTGTGGGGCGCTGAACGTATTCTCCAGAATACCCAGGCAATCATGATCGGCTCCTACGAGTCAGTAAGAGTGATGGAGACTCTCGGTATTCCGTTAGATCGCATGATTTGTGTTTCAGGCGGAGAGACCATTGACCTTGCAGCTGGTGTCAGCGTTTCAGTTCACCCAAGTCAGCACTCGTGCGTTTGGTCCCACTCACAAATGGATGAGCCTGACGTAGTTTGCTTAGGTGACCTCGGTGTTCACTGGCATCAGCAGCAGGAACGTTTCCTCGATTTGATGCAATACCTGGCGACCGACACGACCGAGGCTACACGGACCCATTTGAAGGAATCGCAGCCGGGTCATAGCGATCGAGGTGATGGAGGCGCACTGACATACCTAATCCAGACCCCCGAAGGGAGCGTCTTTTATCAAGACACGAGTGGATACTATTCGGGAACTATTCCAGCCCTAAAGCCGGATGTAGCGATACTGGCTGCCGCCGGACGGGGAAATATTGATGGTGAGCCGATCCAAGGATCGCTCGCACAATTTGTTGCAGGTCAGGTTGAAGTAATGAAACCTAAGAAAGTTATCTACGGACACCATGACAACTGGCTTCCAGGCTTTTCCATTCCTACCAATACTGATCCCATTAACGCCGCCGTTAAGGCGGTCCATCCGGCCGTAGAGATTATCGAGCCAGGCTATTTAGAAGGAACGCAAATCTTCGGCTAGAGGCGCCGCCGAAGATTTGCTAGAAAGCTATGGAGACAAGCAGGGAGTAGTCCAGTGTCAACGTTATTGTTCGTCGTCGTAGTCCTGGCAGTCGCGTCGTGTGGCTTCATACCATGGCTTCAGAGCCGAAAGGCGAGAGCAAAATCTAAGGCAGACGAATAGTCAAGGTATGAGGCTCGGCGGCGTCTGCTAGACGAGCAGTAGTTTGTCTTCTTCCGTGCTTGAAGTTTAGAGCGGAGACACCTTCCGGAAGCAGTGATCAGTAGATGGCTGTTGCAGACTACAGTCGAGGTGTGCCGAAATTTCAACCTAGCCAACTACACGATTTTGTTACCCAATGTTGCGAGGCAATGGGTAGTTTGCCGCGTGAGGCGGGTCTGGTCGCTGACCAGTTAGTAGAAGCTAATTTGGCGGGACATGACTCGCATGGCGTAGGAATGCTGCCGTCTTATGTTGACGGCGTTGTGAACGGTCGATTGCGCATCAATAGCCATCCGACTGTAGTTGTGGACAATGGTGCTCTTGTTACTTTCGATGGAAACGCTGGGTTTGGGCAGGTAAATGGCTTCGAGGCGATGCAGGCAGCGACCGATCGGGCAAGCGAGTATGGGGTTGCGGTCGTGGGCTTACGTAATAGCTATCACATTGGCCGCATTGGCCATTGGGCCGAACAGTGCGCTGCAAGTGGTTACGCCTCCCTTCATTTAGTTAATGTCATTGGCCACGAACCTCTAGTGGCCGCATACGGTGGCGCCGAGGCTCGTTTCGGTACCAACCCGTTCTGCGCGGCAGTTCCTGGTCGAAATGGACGGCCTGGCTTCATGCTAGATATGGCGACCAGTATTATTGCAGGAGGCAAGGCTCGTGTTGCGGCTAACAAGGGTGTAAGGGTGCCTCCAAACACGATCATCGATGTCGACGGCAACCTCACTGATGACCCGAATGCCTTCTGGTATACGGATCCCTCTGGTAAGCGCGGCGGTGCCCTGGTCGCATTCGGGGACCACAAAGGTTCGGGTTTGGCGATTATGTGTGAGCTTCTCGGGGCGGCACTTTTGGGCGGCGAGACGGCACACCCTAAGAACGCCCGTGACGGTCGAATTATTAACAGCATGCTCTCAGTCGTCTTAGATCCAGGTGCTCTTGGCGATGCCGAGAGCTATCTAGATGAGATAGAACAGTTCAGGGACTTTGTGTTGGACTCACCTCTTCGTTCGGACTGCGACCGGGTCCTGGTCCCGGGGCAACCGGAAGACCTAGCTCGAGAGCAAAGAGCTGAAGGCTTCGAAGTTGACCCAGTAACGATCAATCAGCTTCGAAATAGCGGCCAACGAGCGGGAATGTCCGAAGCCGATGTCGATCTTCTACTTAGTTGAGGACATCGCCCGTTAAAAGGTGATAACGGTGCGAGCGACTGTTCCTTCCCGCATCCAGTTGTAGCCCTCGTTGACTTCCTCCAGCGAAATCGTCGCAGAAACCATTTCATCCAGATACAGCCGTCCATTTAGGTATAGGTCGATCATCTGAGGTATGTCGGTTCGGAACTGATTAGAACCCATCATTGAGCCCTGTAGTTTCTTTTCGCTAAGAAGGTCGATTCCTCGTATTTCAACTTTTGTATTAGATGGAACCATGCCGATCACAGTTGCTGTACCACCGATTTCCAGCATTTCGAACGCTTGCTCGGCGGTTTCTTTAAGGCCTATGGCCTCAAAGCTGTATTCCACGCCACCCTTTGTTAGGTCCCTTACCGCATCTACCACGCTGTCGACTTCTCCAGCATTTACGGTGTCGGTAGCACCCATCAGGCGCGCAGCCTCAAGACTTTCTGGGTTCATGTCAACGGCGATTATCCGACCGGCGCCGGCTACTCGCGAACCCTGAATGGCGGACAGTCCGATTCCCCCGCAGCCGATCACGCAGACAGTCGCACCTACTGGTACTGCGGCAGTTCGAACAGCTGCCCCAAATCCAGTCGTGACGCCACACCCGATTAAGCATGCTTTTTCTAGGGGTATATCGGGAGTAACCTTAACGACCCCATTTTGGTGAACCAGCATTTCCTCGGCGAAACCACCTAAACGAGCCATTTGGTCGACCGGTGTGCCATCAGCCCGTTGAAGGCGGGGAGAATCTTCGCGACCCCGAGACGTAGCACGGCCATTTGTGCAGCGGTGAGGATTTCCTGAAAGGCATTGTTTGCATTGGCCGCAGAAAATTGAGAGGCACGCCACTACGGGGTCTCCTGGCTTCACGTAGCTAACGTCCCTGCCTACCGCCTGAACAATGCCGGCAGACTCGTGGCCCATCACAGATGGCAACTTGCTCCGGAAAAGACCTTCCATGAAGTGGAGGTCAGAGTGACATAAGCCAGCTCCGACCGTCTGTATTAGAACCTCCTGAGGACCGGGCTTATCCATTACGAGGTCTTCGATGATTAAGTCACCGGGTTGTTCGCATAAAACTGCTGCCTTCATGACACCTCGTTAACGTGTGTTTGTGTGGATAGCTAAGAGACTATGCACTTCAATGGAAGCCTGCGTCGGAAAGAGCCTCTATCATCAAGTGCACTCGTTGTGTGTGAATCGGCAAATGGCGAGACTTCTTGGTGGTTAGGCGCCAGGTTCGAGCAAGTAACACGCTGAAGATTCTGGGGGAGAGATGGCAAACAACTTAGGACACCTGCCCAAGGCGAGTGAGCTCTCTGAAACTAATTCGAGTCGTTTAGACAAGTGGTACGAGAAGGCCTACGAGGACGACAACTTGTTTCGGACACTTGCAAATGACGAAATGACCCTAGACATGTTCCTTAGTTGGGTCGGATTAATGTATGGAGGTTCATCTGGCCTCGACACACAGATGATCGAACTTTGTCGGATTCGGATGGCGAACGTCAATGAGTGTTTCCACTGAAGCTTGGTTAAGAGCGCATCGTTGGTGCGCACCGGTCTTACCGATGAGGTGATCCAAAAGCTTGATGACTATGAGAATTCAAATCTCCCAGATGCTTGGAAAGCAGCCCTAGCCTTGAGCGACCACTTGGCTGGCAGCCCGAAGGGCCCAATTCCCGATGATTTACATACTCACCTAGCCGCCCACTTTTCCTCCATCGAAATCCTGAGACTAGGTGCGCTCTTGGCAGTGGGCAGTGGGTGGCAACGAATGATCGAAGCGTTTGGGATTCGACCTGATCACTATGAAGTCGGACAGGACGCACCCTGGTCGCCTTAGATCCCTTTGGCTAAACCTGACTTGTAATAATTGAGACTTAACTGTTCTGTGAGTGAACATTCTGAAATGACCGATCCAGCGGGAAACTTTATTCAACTCAAATCGACAACGGATCGGCTTCGCTGGCAGATGACAGTGACCTCCGAAGTAGCGGGTGCGACAGGAACTCTTCATGGTGGTTGCGGCCTGGCGGCAGCTGCAGCTGGGATGGAAGCAGTGACTGGGAGGCCGATTCTCTACATAGCGGGCCAATATCTTGCTCGAGCACCAATTGGCTCTGAGGTACTAGTTGAGGTCGAGGAGCTAGCCGTTGGAAACCGTGTCACGCAAGCTGCTGCATCAGTTGTAAACGAAGGTGGCGTCGTTCTTCGTGCTTCGGCTGCGCTCGGCGGTCACGACCTTGGGATTGATCGAGTATGGCGAAACATTCCCGATGTGCCTCCACCTAACGAGTGTCCTAGGCGTCAACCGACTTCGGAATCCGGTTATTCCTTTACGGATCAGGCCGACATCCGGCTAGCGGGACAGAAATCTGGTGAACCCGTGGTGTGTTACTGGGCCAGGCTGAATCGTGGTGTTGCTTCATCGACAGTCGGATTGATCGCTCTCGCCGACCTCATTCCTAGCGGCATGCGCGTGAGTCTTGATAAAGGATTCAGAGGCTCGAGTTTGGATCATGCTGTACGGATCGCCTCCACTGATCTTAGTGATTGGGTTCTGATTCGAATCGAAGCTGACGCCGTCAGAAATAGCGTGGGGCATGGTCGGGTTGAGATCTACTCGGAGGCCGGTTCGCTGCTGGCCACGGGCAGCCAATCCTTCGCAATCTCGGCGATCACTGGGCCCCTTGACCGCTAGTCTTCGCCTGATGGCTGCATACGTATTTTTTCAAGGCGAGGTCACCGACGAGGGCCTATACGCAAAGTACAAAGAGAAAGCATCTGCGACAGTGGGTGCATATGGCGGCACTTATCTTGTGCGAGGAGGCCCTTGGTCCTCCCTGGAAGGGGATGAGCCCGCTCCAAGAACAGTCGTAATTTCTTTTGACTCGGTCGAGGCTGCTAACGCCTGGTACAACAGTCCTGAATATGAAGAGGCCCGACCAATAAGGCAATCCGCAAGCGTTGGGTCTCTGTATATCGTTGAAGGGTGACGGTCTGCAGTCAGCCGCGTCCCATAAGCGGCATATCGTTCGCCATGATCGTCATTTGCGGCACATTCACATCTTGAGGTAGCTCAGCAAGTAGGACGATTGCCTCAGCTACATGCTCTACATCCATGGTGCTTTCACCTCGAACGGTTCCATCAGCCTGGAGTGCGCCCTCGGATATTTGATTAGTCAACGGAGTTAGAGCGTTTCCGATATCTATCTGACCGACGGTAATGCCGCAGTCCCGGCCTTCTAGTGAAAGGGCCTTCGTGAGTCCTGTTATTGCATGCTTAGTTGCTGTGTAGGGGCTTGAAAACGGACGCGGGGTTTGGGCCGACACCGAGCCATTATTGATGATTCTGCCGCCCGTAGGGCTTTGGTTCTTCATCTGCCTAAAGGCAGCCCTCGAACAGAGCCACGTAGCCGTCAGGTTGACTCCAACGACTTCCAACCACGATGAGACGGGAAGTTCCTCGATAGGAACAGGCGGAGCACCAATCCCGGCGTTGTTGAACAACAGATCGACACGTTCAAACTCGGTAACGGTGGAGGCAAACAAGCTCTCGACCGCTTCCGGTACTGCCAAATCGAGAGCTAATAATAAGCAGGGGTTCTCCAACTGATTTCCGACATCCTCAAGCAACTCCCGGCGCCGGCCACAGATGACAACTGACCAGCCTTGTTTGTCCAGTGCTATGGCGCTGGCCGCGCCTACGCCAGTACCCCCGCCAGTAACAATGGCGACTTTGGACGGCTCTCCGGCTTTCATAGCATTATCCCTTGGCTCGCTTCTCGAGTTTCGCCCACTCGTCTCGAAGACCTACGGTTCTATGGAATAGCAATGGATCATCAGCATCAGTGGCGAAATAGCCAAGACGTTCAAATTGCACTACCTCTCCAGGCACCGTCTCTCTTAGTGCAGGCTCTAGCTTGCAGCCTCCTAACAACTCGCGAGAGTGTTCGTTCAGGTCGTCCAGCGGATTACCTGTTGCGTCACCGGGAACTTTTGTTGTGAATAGCCGGTCGTAAAGAGCAACCGTTGCATCGACAGCGGTCTTCGCCTCGACCCAATGAATTGTTGCCTTGACCTTGCGACCGTCTGGCGCCGCGCCCCCTGCAGTTAGTGGGTCATATGTGCAGTGGACTTCCAGTGGTGTTCCATCGTCGTCAAGTAGTGCTCCTGTGCATGTGATCAGGTAACCGCCACGCAATCGGACTTCGCGACCTGGGGACAGCCTGAAGTACTTTGGCGGCGGCTCCATTTTGAAGTCGTCATGTTCGATCCACAGTTCTTTACCGAAGGGGACCGTTCTCGTTCCGTCGCCTTCGTTTTCCGGGTTGTTGGTGAGTGTCCGAAAATCCGACGCCGGTGCTCCCGAGGTGTCTGTCGGCCAGTTGGTGATTACCAGTTTGAGAGGTCTGAGAACGGCCATCCGTCGCAAAGAAGAGCGGTTTAGATCCGTTCGAACGAAGGATTCAAGAAGCTCTATGTCATGGCGAGCGTTGGTCCTCGCAACGCCTATGAAGCTGCAAAAATCTCGAATGGAGCTCGCCGGGTATCCGCGACGTCTCAGAGCCCGAAGGGTTGGAAGTCGGGGGTCTTCCCAGCCATCTACGACTCCAGCTGTTACAAGCTCCTTTAGTTGCCGCTTCGAGGTCACTGTGTGTGTGAGTTCAAGACGCGCGAATTCTGTTTGGTAAGGCGCCGGTCCCGGAAGGGGCAGTTGCGCGAGATACCAATCGTAAAGCTCCCTGTTGTCAGAAAATTCAAGGGTGCAGAGTGAGTGCGTAACTCCTTCGATGGCATCACCCTGCCCGTGAGCCCAGTCGTAGGTTGGGTAAATCGGCCAATCGCCACCGGTTCGGTAGTGGGATTCACCTCTGATGCGGTACATCACGGGGTCCCTCATCTGCATATTTTCATGTTGCATGTCTATTTTGGCGCGCAATACCCGGCTGCCTTCAGCACACTCTCCTGCTCGCATCTTTCGGAATAGCTCGAGGTTCTCTGTTATCGGTCGAGAGCGGAAGGGACTGTCCACGCCAGGTTGCCCGAAGCCTCCCCGCTGATCAGCGATTAGGTCGGGGCTTTGGTCATCGACATAAGCGAGGTTTTTAGTGATTAGAAGCTCTGCCCAGTCATAAAGCTGTTCGAAGTAGTCGGAACTGTGGAAGGTGGCGGCAGGCTCAAATCCGAGCCAAGCGAGGTCCTCAACTATCGCGTCCACGTAACTGACGTCCTCAGTAGCCGGGTTGGTGTCATCGAACCGCAAGTTACATACACCATGGTTCTCGGCCGCTATCGCGAAGTCGAGGCATATAGCTTTGGCATGCCCAATGTGTAGAAATCCGTTTGGTTCAGGAGGGAACCGAGTCTGCACTTTCCCGCCGAAGCGTCCCGAAGCAGTGTCTACGGCGATCAGGTCTCTGATGTAGTTACTCTTGAGCGCAGAGGCATCGAGATCATTTTCAGTCAAAGAACCCTCATTCTCCTTGGGTGCCAAGTTAGGTGAAGCCTTTGGTTAAAGCTACCGCGATCGTTACTCCGAGGAAGGATCTATTCGACCTAAATGACTTGGGGGCCATTTGCCTGGTACGACGTTTTTGCTGAGAAGGAACTGAGATACACGCTCGAGTAGCTCTAGTACAAGCTCGCTGTTATCTTCTCCAAGTTTCGACGAGATCGGGGCTGCATGTTGGTCGGTTTGAAGCTCGATTTCCTTTCGGGCGGAACGGCCTTTCGTGGTGTGGAGCCCGGACGGGTCCAACCACCCAGCATCTTGAAGCAACGTCATTTCAGTCGCCCACTCATCGGGTGTCCATCCACGGATTTTCTGCACGACGTCGGGGGTACCTCTCCCGTCGGCAACCATTAGAAGATGGGAACCTAGACCCGAGACGCCGGCTTGGCGCAGAGCTTCATTGTGTCCGTCGAATCTAAATTCTCTAAGTAAGGTAGACGCGTGCCACAGGCCCAGAACAGATTCTTCTGGCCACGGCTGCGAGGCCCAGGCCGCGAATAGAGGTCGATTGGTAACGTCCAGCTCGGGGAGAGCTTCGGCGAGTAACTCGACCACCGTTCTCAGTTCGGATCCCCAAGAATACGAATCGAAGATCCGAGTCAGCGCTCGGCCGACGATCGAAAGTTGTTCGCGTCGAACAGCATCGGCAGTCAAGATTTCCCAACAGCCGGGCACAGATCGCTCCACCATGCGGGGCGCGAAGTTGTAGAACACCTCGGTGACAATCTGAGACGAAGCGTTACCTAGAGGAGCAGAGCGGTACGCGAAGTAGGCGTGCCACCAGCCGTGAAACCCCAGTGAAGTGAATTCGTTAATTTCCGGTGCATAGTAAGCGCAGGAATGAAGTGGCTCTGCTACCGCAGCGAAGCGTCTAGCGCTAGATGTACTACCAGCCATTGAAATGAATAAATGAGGAGTCAGGCTTTCGGCGACCTGGTCTGAACTCTGTCCCCTGCGTATAGGCGACCGGGCTAAGGGCTACTTGCTGGACATCTTCGAAAGGTATGCCTAAGACCTCGGCCACATCTTGCTCTCGTTGGAGATGAACGGTGGTCCAACAGGTGCCAATGCCTCTATTGCGAGCGGCGAGCATAAAGCTCCAAGCTGCCTGTATTACCGAACCCCATTTGAGTGCCTGTGTCACTGCATTTGCCCCATCTAAGCGTCCAGTAATGCATGGCACAAAGATGGCAGGAACCTCGGGAAATACTTCCGCTAGATGGCGGGCTGACCCCATCATGTTCAGCCACGACTTTTGATCGTCTGTGTCGCCTTGTTGGGTAGCCGAGGACTTCAAATAATCTTCCGTCACCATGCCCATCCACACCTCCTGATAGATGAGGCCGACCTCTCTGCATTGGTCACGGTCATTCGAAATTACGAAGTGCCAGTCCTGTCGCAGTGATCCGGTGGGAGCCTGTAATGCCAGTGCCAAGCAGTCACGCAGAACTGCCTCGCCAACTTCTCTTTCCAGGTCTAAGCGACGCCGAACAGACCGGGTTGTCTCGAGTACTTCGTCTGCGGTTAGCTCCAGCATGTCGTAGTTCCCATCTCGGTGAAGATCAATTCAAAAATTCGACCAATGCGGTGCCAATAACCCCAGTGCGTCCGTCTTCTGCGACAATAGTTAAATCTAGCTCCACAGTTTTGTTGTCGTCGTCAGTATCGGTTACTGCGCCTGTCATCGTAATAGTGGAGTCGACAATCAATGACCCGCGAAAAACGGTGTCAATACTTTTAATCGTACAACCAGGGGCCCATTTGTGGATCATGGCTGCCAACAGACCTTGGCTCATGATGCCGGGCACAATCGCTCCCGGAAAGCCTTCTTTTCTCGCCGCGTCGTGATCGGTGAAACGCTCAAACAAGTGTTTTGCTGAATGACAAAAACTGGTGACTTGTTTCATGGACACATCTGGCGTATCGGTTGGGAGCTCATCACCTAGCTCGACTTCATCGAAACCAGAGACAGTAGACATAGTCATTCAGCCCTCTTAATCATTTTCCAGTCAACAGTTGAAACGAGTTCGGAGTCCTCGTTTCGAAACTCCATTCTCTGGACAATGAAAATCATTGTTCCGCTCCGGCCCGTCTTATCGAAGATATCGGCGATGGTGGTTGTGGCAGTTAAAGTATCGCCGGCCCTGATTGGAGCGTGTACCTCAACCTTCTTCCCGCCATCGATACCGAACCCTCCGCCAATTTGGGGAAAATTGTCGGGAAAGACCCTGCCGGACATGCAGTGTGTCGTGAAACCCGGATGAGCTTGGAAATCGGGATGTTCCGCGTTAATGAATCGCTGATCAGTCTCGCCACAAGCTTCAGCCCAAGCGATCATGTCGTCCGCTTTCATTTCGAAGGTGGCCCAATCGAACTCAACGCCAACCCAATCTTTTCTGATCGGGGCCAGATCCTGGTGAGAACTCGCTTGACTCATCTCGTATGTCCAATCCGGGTGCAGGTGCGGCAGCGACACCGCAGTTCGATGCGAAGGTAACACCTGGACACAAGGTTTGTGTATTTCGGCAATGATTAGATCTATGACTACGACATCGACACCCACATATCACTCGAGAATTAGCAGTGCCTGGGCGGGACGGGTAAGCGGCTGCATGCTTGGCAAGCCGGTTGAAATGCTTTCAATGAGACACGGCGCCACGGTACTGAGTGGATATTTGGAATCCGCCGGAGCGCTGCCACTTCGCGACTACATACCCTTTCGGCCTTCTATTAATCAGTCGGTAGAGCACCCTGATGCTTGTCGTGAGGAGATCTCGAAAGCAATACCCGACGATGACATCAACTACACCGTCATTTCACTCATGCTCATTGAGCAATATGGCCGCAGTTTCACAACCGCCGATGTGGGGCGGATGTGGCTTAGGTACCTACCGGGTGCAATCGTGTACACCGCTGAACGCGATGCGTACATCAAGTTACTAGAACACGCTGGCATGCGGTTTGCCTACGGCTCAGAGCCGAAGATGGACTTGGGGCAATGCAGCGACAACCCATACAACCAATGGATCGGAGCTCAGATTCGAGCGGACCTATATGGGTGGATCAGTCCTGGGGAACCGAAAGTCGCAGCAAGTATGGCTCACACGGATGCAAGCCTCAGCCATCGGACAGAAGGTGTCTACGGCGCCATGGTCATCGCCGCGGCCGGATCCCTGATTAGTTCGGGTATTCCTCTTTGTCGAGCTATGGAAGAAGCTGCCTCCTACATTCCGTCTAATTCTGAGTGCGCGGCAGCGGTCGCACTTGGGCTCGCCACTGCCACCGATTCTCTCCCTACTAAAATTCAAGACAACTATGTTGGGATGTCACCAGTTCATGCTGTGAACAATTTGGCCTTGGTTACTTGGGGACTGACGCGAAATAGCCAAGACTTCGGTGCCGCTATCGGTGACACAGTTGCCGGGGGTTGGGATACGGACTGCAACGGCGCAACGGTTGGCGGGCTGTGGGGTCTAACAGGGAGTGGCATTCCAAGTCACTGGGTTGACTCGTGGAGACGAACAATTCAGACAAGCGTTGCTGGCTTCGCGGAAGTTACCCTCGAGGAGCTTACGAAACGAACGTTAGCGTTGGTCGCCTAATCGGATTGTGTTGGACGCAACGACACTGCGTGAAAACTGCCTCCCTCAAGTGCGTTGACTAGGTCGTCCATGTTGTAAATCTTTTGTTCTGGAAAGTCTGTTGCGCAGTAACCAATGCGACTAACCACGTGGCTGTCGCTTCCACCGAAGCCCTTATATTTGTACTTGGCGGCCATCTTAAGAGAGAGATCGTCTTCACCGGGTATTGATCCGCCATTTAGAACCTCGACCGTATGGACGCCATCTACCTGTCCCTTCTGCTCGTAGTGGGAGAATAGGCCGACCCGTTTTCGGCCTGGATGACACGGTGCAGCAAAAGCGCCCGCCTGGTGGCTTTGATACAGAACGTGCTCAAGCGGTAGCCGCACATCTGTAAAATCCAAGGTGGCTTGGAGTTCGTCGGTTACGCCGAACACAAGAACGTGGCCGAAATCGCTTTCGACCTCGCTGGCCTTCAAGATGACCAGACCATATTCATCCTCAAGATGTCGATAGTCCGATTCTGAGTCAAATTGGCGGTGCTCAGTTAATACGAAACCGTCTAATGGGAGCTCTTTCTTGCGAATCCACTTGCAGTAGTTCTCTACCTTGGCTCTCCCGTCGTCCGACTGGACAGAATGAGTATGAAGATCTAGCAGCATGACGTGTAACGATTAGCTCAGGTGAAAGACGGGTACGGCGAATGTCTCGCGGTCATCTCGTGTTTGCTTGACGTAGTCCACTTCGACACGTGCGCCAATAGCTACTTCGTTCGGATCGCACTCCACTATGACGCTTAGGATTCGAGGACCCTCATCCAATGTGATGAAAGCCATCACATAGGGGCATGCTTCAACGAACCCCTTGGCTTGGTTCTGCTCGGTAACGGTGAAGCTGTAGATAGCGCCTGAACCGGACGCGGTGAAATGCTCCAGGTTCGCGCTATCGAGGCAGTGGGCGCATACTCCGCGCGGCCGATGTTGAACTAAGCCGCAGCTGGTGCAGCGCTGCAGGACGAGCTCGCTGCGTCCGGCTCCCTCCCAGAAACCGCGTGATTCCCAGCTTGCATAAGGGACGGGGTGATCTATTGGCTTCATCGGTCGACGCCGAGAATCAGAGTTGCGCCGCTGTGTTTGTCGCCGATCGTGCCCCCGGTGCCATGCGCCAGAGCGACTTCAGCGTTGGGAACCTGCCGGGCGTCGCACTCGTTCCTTAACTGCTTAACGGCTTCGATCACGAGAAAGATTCCGCGCATTCCGGGGTGATTCGAAGACAACCCGCCGCCATCCGGATTAACCGGAAGTGAGCCCTGAAGGCTGATTCCTCCATTGGCTACGAAATCGCCACCTTCGCCGACGGGACAAAACCCGAGGTTCTCCAATGTGGCTAACACCGTGATGGTAAAGGAATCGTAGATCATGGCTAGATCAATATCAGAGTGCTGTACGCCAGCCATCTGCAGAGCCTTGGCGCCAGATTGCTTTGCTGCTATCGAGAGAATGTCGGAATAACCCACACCTTGATGTTGAACTGCCTCCCCACAGCCAAGAATTTGTACTGGTTTTTTACGTAAGTCTCGAGCGTGATCTAACGAGGTCACGACAACAGCCCCGCCACCGTCGCTAATAATGCAACAGTCGAGCAGGTGAAGGGGTCGCGAGATCATTCGGCTTGTCAATACATCATCAATCGTAATTGGGTTCCGCATCTTGGCCAAGGGGTTGAGGGTCGCGTGCTGGCGCATGGTTACAGCTATCTCTGCTAGCTGCTCACTCGTTGTCCCGTAGGTCTTCATATGTAGGTTGGCGTAGGTGGCGTAGCTGCCAACGGTGGTCATACCATAAGGTGCCGAGAAAGCTGTATCAGGGTTTTTGGACCCACCGGACCCACCTGTCCCTATCGCCATTGAGTTTGAGGCCGCGGTTGATCCATACAGCACTAAAGCGACATTGCAGAGGCCCGCATGGATTGCTGCCGCTGCGTGAGACACGTGCGCCACAAAAGACGAGCCCCCAATGTTAGTTCCGTCTAAGTAGTCCGGATACAGGTCCAGGTATTCGGCTAGGTCCACAATGCCCATGAGGCCCATGGTCATCGAAGCCCCAAATAGCCCATCGACGTCGGTGCGTTTTAAACCAGCATCGTCGAGGGCGCCCTTAGCTGACTCGGCCATAATTTGAAATTCGGTCTTGTCGGGGGAGAAGCGGCTTGGATGTTCGTATACGCCTGCGATAGCAGCGCCGCGTGGGAAACTAGAGCTATTCATATAGTTTCAGGGCTCCCGGAAATACTGTTTAAGATTACAGTACAAAATTCTTCAGGCGTCTCTTGTGCGGAACGACGTCCAGCTTCCCCGATCACTGCGACTTCACCGCTAGTCAGATGATTTGCGAAGCTCTGACTGCTGTCCTTCAAAGCCTCTTCTGTGTGCTCGCCGATCACAACAATGGTCCGACACGAAATATTTCCAAGGTCGACGTTTTCATTCCACTCAGCTTGTGCTTCTCGAGCTCCTAGTGTTGCTCGAGGGTCTGTGGTGACCCAATGACCGAAGGCTTTCCGAAGTAATTTCTCCTCGGGTTCGGGTGCATAGCCGGTCTTGTCGAACTCTCTCCGAGCTTTCCCAGTCGTGATCTTTGTTAATTGGCTGATTTCTTCGGTGAGAGATACAAAGGGGCCCACAGCTCCAACGCAGATCAAAGCTGTTATGGGTAACACGGCATTTGCCGCTAGCTCAGTGCCGATGGCAGCTCCTAAACCCTCTCCTACGACGACTAAAGACTGCAGCTCCCAAGGCGATATTAAGGATTCGACATGGGAGGCCATCGCCCCCACTGATGCGAGGCTGTCTAAGGATCCGCTGCGTCCATGGCCTGGAAGGTCGAGACTGACAGGCGAGTGATTTGCCATTAGTAAGTCCATGACTTCACCAAAGGTGTTGCCGTTTACGCCAGCGTCGTGGAGGAACAGAATCGGCTGCCCATCGTGCAAGTTTGGAGGAGCACCTGGGAGAGTAGTTACGCCTCGATGGTGAACGAGCGTAGCTATCCCGTTTACGTCAAAGTACTTGTCTGGCACGTAGCGAACGGTACCCGAATCGTTAGGCCTCAGGTCGTCAAAACTAAATACTTCTCTTTGGAGGATGGGTTCACAGCTTGAGCTCAGGCGCTTGCGGTAGGTGACTAAGTCGCTATTTCAGCTAGATTCACAAGTCCAAGAGTGTGGTTTAGGGCAATGTCTTGCGAACCCGACGAGGTTCCCCCTGAGACTAGTGAGGGATCCCTCAAGTTCGATTGTTGGCGTCGCTTGTCGATGGATCATTCATGAAACATTTACTCACTGCTCAGCACTCGCTTTTATGCCGTTCAGAGTTGCTTCTATTGCCGCTTTGACCGCATCTTTTCGGCCGGCAAGACCTTCTGCGTCGAGCTTCGCCAACGAGGGCGGAAGGCTCATCACATCCCAGATTTCAGTTAAGGAACAACCGGACTCCAGTCCTTCGATCTGGTAGGTCCAGCGAACGAAAGGGCCGTCGTCGGGAGCGGCGACGAACTCGAAGCATTTAGCTGGTTCGGCGATGGTTATCTCAACCGGCACCGACCATTCGAAGCCTTTAATACGGTTAGTTCCTAGGAATCGGGATCCGACCTGGCCAGGGTCACCGGTCGTCCACTCTCCACCTATGTTCTCTGTGCTCCATTCGCCCATGCGGCTTAGGTCACTAACAAGGGAATAGACCGCCTCCGGTGAGGCGTTGATTTCTTTCGATATCTCAAGGTGCATTTCATGAACAGTCATGGCGCAACGCTAGCTGTCGAGCGCTGTCTCTGTCGCAAAACGGAAGCCTGAATATTTGGGCTGGTCTATCGCGACTTGATTTACCACTGCGTCTCTTAAGTAACTATGCAGCAGTGGTGATTCGAGTTCCATACTGCGGTCTCGGAGCGAATGCACTAACTCCCAGCGCAGTTCGTCAATAGTGCCAGTGCGTCCTAACAGCTCGCTAAGCAAAGCCACCTCGTGACGCTCAAGCGCCGGACCAATCGCCAACTCTCTCCCCACAATGTCAAGGCTATTACCAGCTACGCGCGCAAGGAAGTTGGTCCGACCCGATGTTGAAGACATTACGTCGCCGTGAAGGAAATCTCGGACACTCGCTAGCAGCTCGTCTACACGTGGCATGTCTGATTGACGCGTAGGAGAACCCGGAGACAAGAGCTCCGTAGGACCAGGAATAAGTAGATTGACGCAATCAACCTGACATTCCGAGGAGCGACGACCGATAGCAGGCCGCTCAACGGTGGCGTCGGGTCCTGAGCGATATTGATCTGTCATCCCAAGGCAGCCAATAGCCCACCAGAAGCTGCCAAAAACTTCCCAGAACTTTACGTCATCTCTATTTACTGGTGATCCAGCTTCGTCCTCGTATCCACGGATGAGATCATCTAAGTCTCCGAATCCACCAACTTGCCTCTCTCGGTGCCCAAAACGCCAAGAGTTAGTGCAGATCCAGCCGATATCTCTCATCGGGTCACCAATATGAGAAGTCTCCCAGTCAAGAACAGCCTGAAGTCCGTCCTTGGCGTCAATCATGAGATTGCCATTTCGGAAGTCGTTGTGTACCAGTCTGAAGTCACCGTCTTGCGGAAGATTTTCTTCCAGCCACCTACCGGTAAAATCAATCATGGGCTGGGGGGTATCCCAGGCTCTATAACGGTCCCAGGTTTGATTAACGTATGCTTTAGGGCTCAGCACCGGCAAAACGGCCCTCAGTCCGCTGTTATCTAGATCAATGGCATGGATCTTGGCGAGTTCCTGGCCGCACTGGGCGGCGAGTAGCGGTCGAACGTCGTCGAAGTCCGGGGAGCGCACAATTCGAGACCCAAGTGTCTCGCCTCCCAGCCACTGCATAATGAATCCGACTCCGACCCCGTCGTCGGGTTGGAGTTCATAATAAATCTCGGGTTCAACGACGCCATGCTCTTTCGCGACTCGCATCAAAAGAGCTTCTGTCCTAAGACCGACAGCACTCACGTTGTCTCGGTCGACACCTCCAGCGCCGCGACGCATACACAAAAGTTGTGAGCCAGACGAGGTTTGTATTTCAATTCGATACGTCTCCATGCTGGCGCCACCAGAGAGTCGATCTACAGCAACGAGGTCTCGACACCCCTGAAACTCGCGACGCAAGGTAACTGCTAACTGCTCGAAGAAATCAGGTTCTTGGGACACAGGCTCTAAACCTCGTCCTGTTGGGAACCGAAGATCGTCGGCGCGCCACTTCGCGACCAATCGGGAGCACCCAAGATTGTTCGACCCTCAATCACTATGGATTGACCTGAATCTCCACCAACAACTGCACCGCTGAGCCGTCCCGTAACTCCATTGGCTCCTATGTGAGAAATCGGGTACGAGTCAGCACGTGAATAGGTTTGCAAAAGAAGAGGTCGAGGCTTCGGAGAATTATTCGGCAGTGATCCGTGCACCATGCAACAGTTGTGTACGGTGACCGAACCTGCCGGACCGGTTAACCAAGCCACCTCACTAAAGTCAATCTTTCCGACATCCTCCGCGTTAATAGACCCGGCCCACTGGCCGTCTTTCGAGTATTGGTTATAGAGGGTTCCTTTGTGACTCGACGGGATTACTCCCATCGGCCCCATTGAGTCATCAACATCATCAAGATAGACGCCAATCGTTAGAGGGCTGAAGTCAGTGTGAGGCCAAAACTGAATGTCTTGGTGCCACTTAACCTCTTCGCCGCCATCTGACCATTTGTAGTTCAGTTTCGAATGGTGGTAGCGCACTGGACCCTCAAGGATCGAACATGCAAGACCTGCGGCAAGGCCTTCCAAGGCGAACCCACGAAAAGCATCGTGGTTGTCGACGGGCGAATTTAAACGCCTAAGCCTTGGTGAGGAAGCCGAATGACCGGGCTCCAGGTCGAGGGTTTTATCAGACTGCTTTAGACCGCGACTCTTTTCGACAAACTCAGCTGCTGCCGACTGCAAGCCAACTAAGACGTCATCGGGAACGAAGCTATTCAAATGCAGGTAACCATCGTCTTGATATTTCTGCATCTGTTCGACTGACAGAACAGCTTCTGCCTTTCGTGGTTCCACACGAGAATACTATCTCGGAAGTTGATGTTGGGTATCGGCGAGGCGGCATCTCCCGTAGGGTGAAGCGATGAGTGAATCCTTGGTGGTCAGCGGTGGCTTACTTGCAGGTCAAATCGACAGTGGACCGCTAGATCTCAGGGTCGCTGACGGAGTGGTAGCCGAGATCGGCCCGATGGGCTCACTGGTCGACAAAGGTCAAGTCCTAGAAGCGACAGACGCTTTGGTTCTTCCGGGCTTCGTAGACATACAAGTGCATTTTAGGACTCCCGGGGGCGAGGAAAGCGAAGATATTTCATCGGGCGCCGCCGGTGCAGCCCTTGGCGGTGTCACTGCATGTGTCATGATGCCCAACACTGTTCCGACGATAGATAACCCAGATTTAGTCAACGAGGTCTTAGCGATCGGGCGGACGACGCCCTGCGACGTTTATACGTCAGCAGCCATTACCCAAGCTAGAGAGGGCCAGCAGCTAGTCGACTTCGACGCGCTTTACGAGGCCGGGGTTCGTGTCTTCACCGATGATGGCACAGTCGTTGATGATGCAAATTTGATGGAGCAGGCACTAATCGCATCGTCTCGACTTCCCGGATCAGTCATTAGTCAGCACGCCGAGCACTCTGAGATGGTCGATGGTGGAATCATAAACGAAGGCGCAGTTTCGGCTCGTCTCGGTCTAAAGGGTCGACCGCGCGAGGCGGAAGCGGTGATCGTGGAGCGCGATTTACGATTGGCTGCTGTTACCAACGGCAGATATCACGTTTTGCACATGTCTACCTCTCTAGCCACTGAACTCGTAAGGCTCGCCAAATCATCAGGCGTCAAGGTCACATCTGAAGTGACTCCGCAACATCTAATCCTCACCGAAGAAGACGTCGAACGTCTCGGTACCTCAGGAAAGATGAATCCTCCGCTTAGGACAACGCCCGACGTGGAAGCCTTGCGGGTGGGTCTCTTCGATGGCACCATCGATGCGATTGCGACAGATCATGCGCCGCATTCGCCGGAGTCGAAGGACGTGAGTTTGTCAGCTGCGCCTCCCGGCATGCTGGGTGTTGAGACAGTGGCGTCAGTTATTTGGACAGAATTCGTGGAAACTGGCTTGATGACTTTGGACCGGTTTGTGGCGTTGCTTTCGACTGAACCGGCAAGAATCGCAGGCCTTACCTCACAAGGCCAGCACCTTAAAACTGGGGCAGTCGCAAATATCGCAATTTTTGACCCACAGGATCGGTGGGTACCTGAACGCGGCAGTCTGCAAAGCAAAAGCGCAAACAACCCTTGGCAAGGGAAGGATCTGATAGGTCGGGTCCGACACACTATTTGCAGGGGAAAGCTTGTGGTGGCTGACAGCGTCTTGGTGTAATCGAAATCGTATTCGAAAAAGCGTGGCGTTAGCGGCCCAGGCGCCCTATGGTCCAGGGCTGATTCGTATTCGGACAGCCGCAATTGGGGTGAAGCATGTCGTTTTCTTTAGCCAACGTAAATGGGAGAGCATCGCTAGTCGAAGGCGGCTATTTTTTCGACCTCAGCCGACTTTCTGATGAGGCAGTCAGCTCGGATCCAATGCTGGCAATCACCCAGGTTGATGCCCTGCATGAGCTTGCGGACACCCTCTCTGATAGTGATGCCGATGGCTCACTTGAGGAAGCAACTTTACAGGCACCGGTCCCTCGGCCACGCAATTCCTTTGGCATCGGTCTCAATTATAGAGATCACGCCAAAGAGTCAAAAATGGAGTTGCCCAAGGTGCCGGTTGTCTTTTCGAAATATCCGTCTTGTATCTCGGGACCCTTCACCGATATACAACTTCGAGCGGAACAAGGTGACTACGAAGCAGAATTGGTTGTGGTAATTGGTCACACGACAAGAGATATCTCAATTGAAGAGAGTTGGTCTCATGTTGCCGGCCTCATGGTGGGCCAAGACATCTCCGACCGGGAACTTCAACTGGGAGCACAGCCACCTCAGTTTGGATTGGGAAAATCGCGTGACACCTACGGCCCGACTGGCCCTATCCTGGTGTCGCCCGACAGCTTCGGCGACCCGGACAATCTGGCGATCACCTGCGACGTCAACGGAGAGCGCCGGCAAGATGACCGAACGAGTAGCTTGATATTTGACGTTTCATTCTTGGTCAGCTACCTCTCAGCAGTTCTGACGCTTGAACCCGGTGACCTAATTTTTACGGGTACCCCTGCCGGCGTTGGGATGCCTGACCAGCGATTTTTGAAACCGGGTGATGTGGTAACAACCAGCATCGAGGGCATCGGAACCATAGAAAACCTCTGTCGGTGAAGGTCACACGAGGGCTGTCTCCAATAACCATCATCCTGGCAGCTGGGTGCTTTGCGACCGCAGTCTCAATGGGTGTCCGGTCAACAATGGGCATATACCTAGACCCTATTTCCGTGGATTTGGGGATTTCTACAGGATCGTTTGGTCTGGCTATCGCTATCCAGAATCTCATATGGGGCCTAGGTCAACCTATTGCCGGCGCAATATCCGATCGTTATGGGTCAGCGCGCGTCCTGGTAGCAGGGGGCGTTCTCTACATACTCGGGCTGTTAGTAGCGGGAGCCGCTCAGACGACTGCAGGGATTACTATCGGCCTGGGCTTCCTAACCGGCCTCGGGCTGGCTGGTTTAAGTTTCGCGGTTATCTTGGCGTCGGTTGGACGGCTTGTTGAAGAGTCCCGTCGGACGGCCGCCCTAGCAACAACCACAGCGTTTGGGTCATTGGGGCAATTTTTCCTCATCCCGGTAACGCAAAACCTCATCAGCGAATTCGGCTGGCGGAAAAGCTTATTTCTGGGAATCGCGCTCATAGCGATAGCTACACTTTCTGTCAGGCCGTTACGGTCACAACACCCCGAAACCTCCTCTCAACAAACAACGACAACTAGTCGAGAGACTCTTCGACTAGCACTCAATTATCGAAGTTACGTTTTGCTCCTCGTTGGATTTTCGGTGTGCGGGTTTCATGTGACATTCATTGGCCTACACCTGCCGAAGTATCTTGAAGATGTTGGGCAAACGACTCGGATAGCGGCTTTGGCCCTCGCCACGATCGGCCTGTTCAACATTGGTGGGACGATGGCAATTGGCTGGCTGGGCACCCGGTACAGCAACACGAAGTTGCTCGCAATCCTCTACGGAATCCGAGGGATTGTCTTCGCTTGTATGGTCGCCATTCCGATGACTGCAGAAGTGGCGTTAGTCAGTAGTGCAGTAATCGGATTGGTCTGGCTTTCAACGGTTCCTCTCACATCGGCAATTGTTCTAAAACAATTCGGACCTGAGCATGCCGGAATTCTTTTTGGGTTCGTATTTCTAAGCCACCAAATTGGGGCATTTATTGGCAGTTATGGAGCCGGTTTGTATAGAGATGCGTATGGCTCCTATTCCGGGTATTGGTGGCTGGCGTCCATTCTGGGTATTGGCGCCGCAGTCGTCCATTTGTTTATAGATGAAGGCCCTTATCAGTCGACTTCCGCACCCAAGCCTGGCCTTAGTTCCAAGCTCTGGAAAGCCCGAAGGACCATCGGAGCAAGCGTTTCGACAGTGATCACCATGATAGGTCTTGGAATCTGGAGTTATATTCGGATAGGCGAAGGAGAAATCCTAGTTGCCCACCAACAGGCGGCAATTATCTGCGTCCTTCACATGCCTTTCGGTCCCTTAGGGTGAATAACGCAGCTACCAAGCTCCACGCTCTCGTAAGTCCTCTAACTCATCCCACTCATACCCTGCTTCCACCAAGACCATTTCGGTATCTTGCCCCAGCTGCTGAGCTTCGACTCCAAATCGGGTGGGGGTGTCGGACATCTGAATTGGGCAACCAATCATGTTCACTTTGCCAAACTGGGGGTGATCGACTTCTACGATGTACCCGTTGGCGAACGACTGAGGATCAGCGGTCACCTCATCGTGTGACCGCACGGGGGAGAACCTCTGCTCCTCGGCACTAAGGCGCTGGGACCAGTCTTCTGTTGAGCGCTGACTAAAAATTTCGATAAATTCGCGTCTCATATCGCGCGCTATTTCCTTCGTGACGAAATACTGGTTGTAGGTAGGGTGGTCCACCCATTCGGGTTTCTCGATAGCCCTGCACATGCCTTCCCATAAGTGTTCAGGGCAGCCGGCCATGGCAAGTGCTCCATCTGAGGTGGGGAAGACGCCATATAACGCATGAACGAGTGGGTGACCGCCATTCGATCGTCCAGCCAGTTCGCCAGTCAAGAAATAGTGGGTGTATTCAGGTGCCTGCATCCAAATCTGGCCACCGAGAAGACTGACATCGATACGTTGGCCGCGACCCGTTCGTTCGCGTGCAAACAGTGCAGCAAGAATTCCTGTTTGGAGGTTCTGGGAACCACAGTGGTCCGCCAGTAAGGAAGCAACGGTTGTTGCTGGCTCATCATCGTTGCCAATCCCAGAAATAACGCCGCCTGCAGCTTCACCAACAATGTCCGCACCCTCTCTCAAGGCATCTGGCCCCAATGGACCCAAGAAACTCCCGGCGGCCCAGATTATTCTCGGGTTAACAGCTGCCAGGTCTTCGTAGCCCAAATTCCAACCGTCGAGAGTTCCAGGTTGGAAGTTGGACAGAACTACATCTGAGACTTCGACGAGTTTCAAGAAGGCCTCGTACCCTGCATCAGTCCTGAGATCCAGGGTTACTGAGCGCTTTCCGCGGTTGCACGCCTCCCAAAAGACAGAAGTGCCAAGCTCTTCAATAACCCCGACGTGCCGACCCATGTCCCCTATTTCCGGAAGCTCTATTTTTATTACTTCTGCTCCCAAGTCATGCAACATTGCAGCTGCCTGGGGTCCTTGTACGAGAGTGGATAAATCGAGAACTCGGATACCGTCTAAAGCGCCTGACACTGCAACCTCGCATGAAGTAGAAGGTAAGGACCAACTGGCAGTCCTCATCGAACAATATTGAGGCCACCTTAACAATCGATTACTGAGCAATGAACCAGAGCCCCCAAGAAACGCATCAAGCAGCAACAATCATCACAAATAAATACGCAAATCGAGGGCGCGCAGAGATCCGAGGAGGCGAAGTGGCTGCGTTACTTCGCTCTTTAGGGTGCGAGGTCGAGCACCACCAGCCTTTAAGCGCAGATCAAAGCAGGGAAATCGCAAAGAAAGCTATCGCTGACGGTCGACATCTAGTCGGCGTCGGAGGTGATGGCCTCATTCATCATTTAGTGCAAGAGTGCGCAGAGACGTCGGCCACGTTGGGTATTGTGCCCGCCGGAACCGGAAACGACTTCGCCTATGGGTTAGGCCTTTCGGTTGATCTGCAGAGCTCAAGTAAGGCGGCTATCGGAAAGGCCCAACCAGTTGACCTTCTGCGTCTTGAAGACAACACAGGACTGACCCGTTACGGCACCACGATTGCCACCGCCGGATTTTCTGCCGCTGTAAACATTCGGGCGGAGCAGATGGCATGGCCACGCGGATCAAGCCGCTACACACTTGCAACCCTCCGTGAGCTAAGGAAGCTTAAAAGATACGACTTCCAAATGACCCTCGACGGCATTGAGATGGAGGGTCGTTGCCTCATGATCGCCATAGCGAATACGCCAGCATTCGGTGGAGGAATGCAGATCGCTCCATCCGCAGTTGCCTGGGACGGAAAGGCCGACATCGTTGTCATCCGAGACACCTCGGCTCTGAACCTCTTACGTATGCTGCCGAAAACATTTAAGGGCAAACACATCGGCCATCCTGCGGTTGAGATATTACGTGCTGAGAGGGTCAGTATTAATTTAACTAACAGTGGTGACTACAAAAGCTGTGCCCTGAGATCTGACGGAGAAGATGTGGGTTCCCTTCCACAAACGGTTACTGTTGTCCCCGGAGGACTGCATGTTGCGGGGCTGTCTCCACCGATGCAAACAGTCAACGAGTCTAAAGAAGAGCCGAAATGACCAAAACCGTTGATGCCTCAGCGACTGAGGTCCAAACTCGTACCTTCAGTATGTCCATGGTCGTGTCCGGAGTTCGGTGTGGACTAACTTACGTCGTTTTGCCATTTTTTGCGCCGTTGATTGGGGTTAGCTCCGGTGTGGGGCCTTGGATAGGTCTCTCTTTGGGAACAGTGGCGATCGCTGCGAATGCCTTAAGCATCAAACGCTTTTCGGCAGGTAACAGTCGATGGAAGATTCCTATGGTGGTGATCAACAGTTCGGTGATCCTGCTTCTACTTTTTTTGGTCGCAGGTGACCTTCGTGATCTCGTTAACTGACCCACAACGCTCTCCAAAATACGCCGCCACCCTTGAAAAGTTCTCTCTGTCATCCTTGGGTCTATGGGATTACCGACTCCGGACTGTTAGTGAGGGGTCACATGTTGCTTTATTTCGTTGATGCTATTCAGCCTGCAGAAGTTGCTGTTTTAAAGGGCCAAGGTCACCGCTGCGTAATAGCCGCTTCGTCGGATCAGGCAACTTTAAGGCACAATATGGCGACCGCCGAAGTCTTAATTGTCAGAAGCACCACCGTCACACGCGAGATGATGGAAGCGGCACCAAACTTGGGCCTTATCATCAGAGCCGGCGCTGGTACCGACACCATCGACGTAGACGCAGCGAGCGAATTCGGTATCTATGTTTGCAACGTGCCAGGACAAAATGCCGTAGCCGTTGCCGAGCTAACCCTCGGTCTGGTTCTTGCCTTGGACAGGGGTATTACACAATCAACCAACGATCTCAAGGGCTCGTATTGGAATAAGGCTAAATACTCTGACGCCAGCGGCCTCAAAGGTCGGAACATTGGGATTCTCGGTTTTGGCAGTATTGGCTACGAGGTTGCAGTCAGGGCCAAGGCTTTCGGGCTCTCGATTCATGGTTTGCAGAGCCAGGATCGAACCCCATCTGCGAGCGTTGCGATCTCTGACCTTGATGCGACCTTGCACGAAAGCATTGAGGACCTACTAACTGTTGCCGACATCGTGTCACTGCATTTACCTCTGACCCCACAAACGCAACACCTAGTGAACAAACATTTCCTCAGCAACATGAAGGTGGGTGCAACTCTCGTAAACACGGCCCGCGGCGGTTTAGTGGACGAACACGCCCTGCTAGAAGCTATGACCACCAAGGGTCTACGCGTAGGGCTCGATGTGTATGAAGCTGAACCAGTCGAAGCGAAGACGATGTGGGGACCGACTATTGCTCAAATGGACAACTTTGTGGGCAGTCACCACATAGGCGCCTCAACTGAGCAGGCTCGAACAGCTGTGGCCAGGGGAGTGGTCTCAACTATTAATGCCTACGAGACAGGTGTCCCACCAAATTGCGTGAATATTGCTGCTCGGCCCCTGGGCGAGTGTGCGGTCGCAGTCAGACACAAAGACGAAGTAGGCGTTCTTGCAGCAATCTTGTCATGTCTGGGTACAGCCGGACTCAATGTCCAACAAATGCGTAACGAGATCTTTGAGGGCACAGGCGTTGCGGCGGCGGTGGCCACGATCCGGGTATCCCAAATGCCAGGACACACCACAGTCACACAATTAGAGGCGATTCCCAGTGTCATCAAAGTTGATGTTTTGAGTTCGTCTTGAGGAGGCACCCCGAAGCTAACCGCCTTCTCAGCTCAAATTAGCTCGCCGCCACATCTCGGTCTTCTCGATCTGATTGAAAGTGAAGATATGGAGACCCTCAATTCCCAAAGGCTCCACAACACCCGTCAAAGGTCGCAACAATTTGTTGGGGTTGTAACCACCGGGCGCGAATAACCGCGTAACCGTTGACTTGTTTTTCTTGAGGAACCGTAACGAGGCACCAACACCAAGCCGAGCTCCTATCGAGAGCAGCTTGGCGCGGTCTACTGCTCCCGGTATGCCGAGTCGAATAGGAATCGTTAGACCGGCATCGCGCTCACGTTGCAGCCAACCTCTGATAGCGGCCGGATCGAAGCACATCTGTGTTGAGGCGTGTCCGGATAGGCCAGCGGACTCCAGAAGCGCTTGCTTTGCATGCAGCGATTCACTGAGGATTGTTTCGTTGATGAAGGAATGACCATCCGGATAAGCAGTAACTCCGATGTGATCAAGACCATGGTCCAAAGCGAGAATTGACTCCAACACTTGAATCGAGTCGACAAAAGGCCCAAATGGGTCTGGTGCGTCTCCACCAACCAAAAAGAGTTCCGAAGCACCAACCTCGGGGAGTTGGGAAATCAACGACACAAGTTGGGTTTCGCTAGTCAGCATCCTCGCCGCCAAGTGAGGCACGGGCTTGAATCCTCGCTCAGAAAGCTTTCGACTGAGGATCCAGGTATCTTCCAGAGTCTTCGCAGGAGAGGCTGTCACCGAAACGGATGAGCCTTCGGGTAGGTACTGAAGCTGAGAATCTAAATTCTTAAGAGGAATTACCTCTAAGCGAGCGGAATCAATCAAGTTCCACCGAACTTGCCGCTGAGCGCCACCTTCTTGCTTGGACCCAAAGAGTGACATTCGAACTCCTCTAACTCAAGCCGACAATATTGCCGTCGGCATCAATATCAATGTGGTGCGCAGCAGGGTTTTTGCCTAAGCCAGGCATTGTTCGCATGTCCCCGCAGATTGGATAGATGAAGCCTGCTCCTACAGATGCCCGAACCTCACGGACGGGTAAAGTCCAACCAGTCGGAGCACCCACAAGCTTCGGGTCGGAAGAGATGGACAGATGAGTCTTAGCTATACAGACCGGCAAATCCCCAAAACCATTTTGCTCGTAACCGGTTAACTGCTTGTCGGCTCGTGCGGTAAACGAGACATCCTCAGCTCCGTAAACACGTTGCGCCACTATCCGGATCTTGTCTCGTAGTGGCATAGCATCGTCATACAAAGGCGCAAAGTGACTCTCCTCTGCAGCTGCTTGCGAAACCGCTTCAGCAAGTTCAGTTGCTCCCATTCCGCCATTCTCAAAATGAGTGCAGCGAGCCGACAGCGCGCCATACTCGCTCGCAATTTCAGTAATCGCCGCCAAGTCAGCTTCGTTATCTTCGGGAAAGACGTTGATTGCGACCACGGGGGTAACGCCGTGGATCTTCATATTCTCCAGCTGCTTCCTGAGGTTGTCACCACCTGCATGGACTTCATCTGGATTTTCAGCGAGCAACGCCTCCGGTAACGGCCGCCCAGCAATGATTTTGTGGTTACCCGAATGGGCCTTGAGCCCGCGAACTGTCGCCACCAAAACAGCGGCGTCTGGACTCAGACCTGAGTAACGACACTTGATATTAAAAAAACGTTCAGCGCCCATGTCTGCCCCGAAACCCGCTTCGGTCAGAAGGAAATCTCCAGTTTTGATACCGATCTGATCGGCAATAATCGACGAATTTCCTGTCGCTATATTTCCGAAAGGCCCCGTGTGGACTAAGGCTGGAGTTCCCTCCAACGTTTGCATAAGGTTTGGCTTTATCGCTTCGCGTAAAATGACGGTCATTGCGCCCGCCACTCCGAGGTCCTCCGCTGTTACCGGAGTGTTAGCAGTGGTGTAGCCGACGACTATCTTCCCCATCCGTTCGCGTAAGTCCTGCAAGGAAGTCGCCAGTGCAAGAGCAGCCATAACCTCTGACGCAGCGGTGATATCGAACCCACTTTCCCGCGGAATACCGTCGAGCCGGCCTCCAAGGCCGAGAGTCACGTTTCGCAAAGAGCGGTCATTAATATCAAGAACCCGTCTCCAACTAATGTTGTGCAGATCGAGGCCAAGGTCATTGCCGTGAAAGAGGTGGGCATCAAGCACTGCAGCGCACATGTTGTGTGCTGCAGATACTGCGTGCATGTCGCCCGTCAGGTGCAGGTTAAACAAGTCCATCGGCACGATCTGGCTATATCCACCACCTGCGGCACCGCCCTTGATCCCAAATGTTGGCCCCATCGACGGCTGCCGAATAGCGACGGTCGCTGACTTCCCTATGTGTCGGAACGCCTGACCGAGGCCGACCGTAGTGGTCGTCTTTCCCTCGCCGAGTGGAGTAGGTGTAATGGCTGAAACCACGACGTATTTTGCGCTATTACGTGACTGAAGCGCATCAATCGCTTCTAGCTTTATCTTGGCTGCACCCGACCCATAGAGTTCCAGGAACTCATTCGGAATGCCGGCCGAGGCAGCTACCTCAGAGAGAGGCAAAAGAGAAGCTGAATTTGCGATGTCAAGGTCGCTCGGAATTGCCATTTCTTGGTACCTCCCAGTGCATCACTGCCGTGACACCTGAAACCGGTAGATGTTGAGCCGCTTATAAACAACCTGTCCCGATGAAGGATATTGTTTCGTTCTACGGAACAGTTCCATAATACAGAATACGCGAAGTTCATCGGAGGCTTTGCACCATCACCGGAGTCAATGGACTAAGTAACGTATTGGCCGTGTACGATTGGCCGGCTACCGGAGACAAGGCAACACAGCAAAAGGATCAGCAGTGAGCGAATTCCCACAAAAGGCAAAATGTGTCGTAATTGGTGCCGGTATTGTTGGCAACTGCCTCGTTAGTCATTTAAGTGACATGGGGTGGACGGACATAGTTCTCCTCGACAAAGGCCCCCTCCCAAATCCAGGGGGGTCCACTGGCCACGCGTCTAACTTCATCTTCCCTGTAGATCATTCGAAAGAAATTGTTGACCTCACACTGGAAAGTCAGCGCCAGTACGAAGAAATGGGTCTACAAAACACGTGCGGCGGGATCGAGGTTGCGCGAACACCCGAAAGAATGGAAGAGTTCAAACGCCGCATGACCTCAGCAAAATGCTGGGGCATCCCGTCGTCTTTACTGACTCCTTCCGAAGTCAAGGAATTTGTACCCTTCGTCTCGGAAGACGTAATCCTAGGTGGTTTCTATACGCCTAGCGTAAGCGCCGTCGACTCTCTCGAGACGGGCACTCAGATGCGCAAGAAGGCGCAGGATGCAGGACACCTTGAGGTCTTCGCAAATACAGAAGTTCTAGACATCGAAACTAGTGCTGGGCGCAATAAGCCCCGTGTCACTGCCGTGGTAACTGATAAAGGCAGAATCGAATGCGAAACAGTGGTCATTGCCTGCGGTGTTTGGAGTCCGCGAATCGCTGAAATGGCTGGAGCAACTATCCCATTAACCCCCGCTGTCCATCAGATGGCCGATGTCGGACCATTTGATGTTCTGGTGGAGACACAGCAGGAGCTCGCCTATCCGATTGTCCGTGACATGGACACATTCTGTTATGAACGTCAGACAGCTGGATCCATGGAGGTCGGCTCTTACGCACACAGGCCAATCCTGCATCGCGTAGACGAGATACCCTCTAACGAAGAGGCGGCCCTCAGCCCCACCGAAATGCCTTTCACGGCCGACGACTTCGACCAACAGATGGAAGAAGCTATCGAGTTAATGGAGTTCTTGGGGGACGGCGAAATCAAATATGCAATCAATGGACTGCTGTCGCTGACCCCCGACGCAAATCCAGTGCTCGGACCAACAGTTGAAGTTGAGGACCTTTGGTCAGCGGCTGCAGTTTGGATCAAGGAGGGACCAGGCGTTGGGCGCCTCATGGCCGAATGGATGACGCACGGCTATCCACACGTAACTGATCCCCATGGAGCCGACATCACTCGCTTTTACGCCCAACAACGAAATGTGCACCACATCGAGGCTCGAGCCGAAGAACACTTTAATAAAACGTACGGAATTGTTCACCCGCGCGAACAATGGGCGACCCGCAGGGGAGTAACCAACGGACCGGTAAGGGCTCGCACCGATGCGCTGGGCGCTTTCTATTTCGAAGCAGGCGGGTGGGAACGCCCACACTGGTACGAGTCAAACGCGGACCTAGTTGAGAAATACGCCATCGAAGGCCGAGAACACGAATGGGATGGACGTTGGTGGACACCAATATCTGATGCCGAACATCTCCACATGCGACAACACGCAGCACTCGTCGATCTTTCTGCATTTCAGATCTTCGAAGTTGCCGGACCTGGTGTTCTTAGCTACGTCGAGAAGATGGTTGTGAACAAGTGTGACCTACCAGTTGGTTCCTCGATCTATACACCAGTGCTTAACCATTCAGGCGGTTTCAGGTCCGATCTGACAATTTTACGGTTGGCGTCTGACCGTTTCCGTATTATTACCGGCGCCTTTGACGGCGGTCGAGACGAATACTGGTTCCGGCAGAACCTTCCTGGCGACGGAACAGTCCACTTCGAGAATCGAACAAATTCGATTTGCACTCTAGGGGTGTGGGGACCGCAGGCGGTCGACCTATTATCCGAACTGACAGAGACAGACCTAAGCCAAACTTCCTTCCCGTACGGAAGCCATCAAGAAGTTCTAATTGCAGGAATTCCGACAGAGATGTTCCGGGTGTCATACGTCGGAGACGCAGGATTCGAGGTCTACACCCCAATGCAACACGGTCTTGCTTTGTGGGACGCCATCACCGATGCAGGGCCGCCGTTCGATTTACGTCCAGTTGGTGCAGCCGTTTACGGCACCAGCGGTCGAATCGAAAAGGGATACCGTCTAATGGGCTCAGAACTTGAAGACGAGTACACACCACTCGAGGCCGGATTAGCGCGACCGAAGGTGAAAGCAGCAGACTTTATAGGGAAAGACGCTTATCTTGAGGAACGTAAGGAAGAGCCGTGCGCCCAACTATGTGTTCTGGTGATGGAAGATTTGACCTGTGACGCCGGCTATGCCCGTTTTCCAATGGGAGCTGGTAACGAGCCGATCCTGACTGCTGACGGAAGTCGAATAGTGGACGCCAAGGGACGAGTGAGCCGAGTGACGACTGCGGGCAATGCGCCCTCCATTGGCAAGTACCTACTCATGGCGTACCTTCCCTCCAATCTCTGCGAGTTAGACACAAAGCTGCTAGTTATGTACCAAAACGAGACCTACCCAGTGAAAGTGGCGGCTTCAGGTGCCAACCTTGCGCTTTTCGACCATAACAACGAACGCATGAAGGCATAGCGACGGTCTGGGCGGCTCCCAAAGGAAGGCAAATGCGAATACTTGTCTGTGTAAAGAGGGTCCCAGCACCCGGGTCACGCATCAACGTGACCGAAAATGGCTTAAACGTGGACACAGCACATTTGGGTTTTACGACAAGTCCCCATGAAGAATGCGCCCTCGAAGAGGCAACTCAGTTAGCTGAGCAACACGGCGGGTCTGTTTCGGTTCTCACAGTGGGCCCTGCCGAAGCCGAAGAACAGCTCCGATACGCAGCAAGCGTAGGAGGCAACGAATTTACTTTGGCCCTAAATGACACGGGTCAAGATTGGGACCCTCAAAGAACAGCCAGGACTATCACTGAAGCCATCACACAACTCGAAGCCGACTCTGGGGTATTTGACCTGATTCTTTTTGGGAACGAGTCCGCCGATGCGGGCGGCTACCAAGTCGGAGTTCGCGTAGCCGTAGCACTAGACCGCCCCATGGTGAACGGAATCAAAGGTATCGAGATAGAAGACTCTTCCCTAGTTGCGAACCGAGAAGTCGACGGCGGCTTGGAAGTTTATTCACTGCAAACCCCCGCCGTGCTAGGCGTAAAGGAAGGTATCAATTTGCCAAGATACCCAACTATGAAAGGCCGCTTAGCTTCCAAGAAGGCAGATATCCAAATAGCTCAAATCGAAGCACTACCGGGGCCACAGCACCTAGTAAGGCTTCACCGACCTGAAGAAAAAATAACCGAAACCGAAGTCCTGGGCACAGGACCGGAAGCCGCAATTAGAGTCGTCGACCTCTTGGACGAGTTGGGAGTTCTGTGATGAGTGGTGTCTACGTCATCGCCGAACACGATCGCGGCGTAACTTCTCAAGCTACTCATGAAGCCTTTACAGCAGCGACTGCGTTAGGAGCCAACCTCAAAGAACTCGTCGTCGCCGTCTTTATCGGATCATTTGAGTCAGATTTCGAAGCGACCTGTTCTCAATACGGTATTTCCGAAGCCGTGATTCTAGATTCGCCCTTGATAACTGACTACGGACCGGAGGTTTGGGGCCAGGCTGTCGCCGAGATGGTTAATTTGCGTCGACCGCGTGTCGTGATGGCAGTAGGAACGGACAAGGGTAACGAAGTTCTGGCCCAGGCCAGTGCTCGAACTGAGACCCCGTTCATAGCGAATTGCATCCAGATCGAACACGACCAGACTTGGTCAATAACACGAACGCAATGGGGAGGCTCACTATTAGAAGACGTGTCTCTTCAAGCAGACCTAATCTTTGTTTCCTACGCCCACCACGCAGTTGAATCAGCTGCATCGAACACCCAGACAGACCTTACGGTCCAAAGAATCGAAGTGGGCATCGACCCGTCGCTGGCACGAACCTTAGTCAGGGAACGCGCAATCCAAGCAGAAGGCGCCACACTCTCTACAGCTTCAGTTGTGGTGTCCGGAGGCCGTGGCGTTGGCTCAGCGGATGCGTTCGCCCCCCTTGAAGATCTCGCAACCTTGCTCTCTGGCAAGGTCGGTTGTTCCAGAGCGGTTACCAACAACGGCTGGCGCAGCCACGCCGATCAAGTCGGACAGACAGGCACACGCATTGCTCCAGAGATCTACATCGCCTGCGGTATATCTGGAGCAATCCAACACTGGGTTGGCGCCATGGCCTCCAAAAATATTCTTGCAGTAAATACAGATCCCGATGCAAATATGGTTTCTAAAGCCGGATACGCCGTGATCGGAGATTTACATGAGGTCGTTCCTGCTATCGCCGAAGAAATAAGACGCCGGCGAGGGGCGGTTTAACGGATCAAATCAAATGACCGCTTAATTCGCTGCAAACTTGAGTTAAGCGTCGCCCTATCCCATCGGCCTCACCAGCTTTAGGAAACCGATAAGAAGGCCCGTGGACGTGCAAGGTCGCAACAACTTCGCCTTCCGCTCCGTGGACAGGCGCTGCAACTGAATTCAGACCCTCTGCGAATTCTTCGAAACCCCACGCGTAACCCTGAAGACGCACTAAAGCAAGGCGAGAACGAATCTCGGTTGGCTTACTGACGCTCCGAGGAGATGTCTCTTCAAGATCTCCTGCCAGATACGCCTCTAGCTCCTCTCCTGAAAAATTGCTTAATGTCACTATTCCAGAAGGAACAAGGTGCAGAGGAGCGTACTCGCCTGTCCAACTCCGAACCTGCACCGCAGCATCAGGCTCCACGTGATCGGCGTAGTAAATTCGCGTACCTTCACAGAATCCAATCCCAGCTGTTTCTCCCATCTCAGTAGCGAGCCGAGTGAGGTATGAATAAGACAGCGCGGTGAGGCTCTTTCCACCTCTCACTTCGTTAACCATGCTCGCTAGGCCATCGCCTATTCGGTACTGACCGCGTGCCGAGTCTTGATTAACTGCTCCCTCCTCCTCAAGTGTCGCCAATAGGCGGGCCACGGTGCTCTTAGGGAGATCCACCGCCTTAGCGACTTCTGTTACTCCCATGGTGCCGGCCGCTAACGCCCGCAAGATCGAAAAAGCACGCTGCACTGATTGAACGCCAGACATATCAGTCGCTGACCGAACTGTGCCACATAGTGGAACAGCCTTCCAGATCATCAATAAGAAAGCCAATCCTCGGATCCCCTCAAATAGGGAATGCACCGGATAGCGGAACAAGAAGAGATAAGAAAACCACCCGGGCTTCTAGACTGTGGCTTATAACCCTGACCTCTGTAAACGCCCTCGGAGAGCAAATGAAACGACGGACTCAATATTCGAAGCCCCTACCTCGTCTAGAGACGCCCCTCGTTCGCCAAGGCGGCGAACTGCGACCAGCGTCATGGGAGGATGCCTTGGACCTTGTAACAGCAAAGTTTTCTCTGACGCTACAAGAGCATGGGCCTGATGCATTCGGCTTATTCAGCTGCTCGAAAAGTACCAACGAGATGAACTATGCGGCTCAAAAGTTCATGCGAACTGCTATCGGTTCAAACAACATCGACTCCTGTAATCGAACTTGACACGCTCCGAGCGTCGTCGGTCTGGCGACAGTGTTTGGAGCGGGAGGGGGAACTTCGTCCTATCGTGAGGTCGAGGAAGCTGACTTCGTCCTGCTCTGGGGCTCTAACGCTCGCGAGGCCCATCCGATCTACTTCCACCACGTACTGAAGGGCATTAAAGCCGGAACCAAAATGTACGCGGTCGACCCTAGGCGAACAGCGTCTGCGAAATTCGCTGAGTCCTGGCTTGGCATCGACGTTGGAACCGATATTGCACTGGCTAACGCCGTGGCACGGGAAATCATTTCTACTGATATGCACGACAAAGAATTTATTGACCGTGCCACATCAGGCTTTGAATCGTTCGCAGCCCATGTCGAAAGCTACACACTCGAGTATGCCTCCGAAGCCACCGGCGTCCCGCCGGAAGCCATAAAGGATCTGGCCAGGTCATATGCAGAGGCTTCAACCGCTCAAATCCTTTGGACCTTGGGAATTACCGAGCATCACAATGGAGTCGACAACGTTTTGTCCTTGTGTAATCTCGCACTCCTAACAGGACATGTCGGTCGGTGGGGATCCGGCTTAGTTCCGCTGAGAGGTCAAAACAACGTACAGGGGGGCGGCGACATGGGAGCTCTCCCGAACAAGCTCCCAGGATTTCAGGATTTAACTTCGGACGAATCCTTTCAAAAGTTTTCAGCATCATATGGTGTCGATCTCAATCCCTTACCGGGACTCCACCTCACGCAAATGTTTGAGGCGATGGAAGAAGGGGCGATCAAGACGCTCTATGTCATTGGCGAAAACCCAGCAGACTCAGAAGCCGACGTTGGGCACACTCGAAAGCTACTCAGTGAGCTGGACTTCTTGGTGGTACAAGACATTTTTCTAACACGTACTGCGGAGCTTGCAGACGTTGTCCTGCCTGCGACGGTGGGATGGGCTGAAGCGGAGGGAACCGTCACTTCTAGCGAACGAAGAGTTCAACGCGTCAGGCCAGCCGTTCAAGGGCCGGTCGGGGCGCGCCACGACCATTTGATTATTGGCGATTTGGCCAAACGACTCGGGGCGAAATGGTTGGCCGAAAGTGCTGAAGAGCTTTGGGATGAAGTTCGTTCTCTGTCACCAATGCACGCCGGAATGACGTACGAACGGCTCGAAAAACTTGATGGTATTCAATGGCCGTGCCCCGACATAACTCATCCAGGAACACCATTCCTCCACGACTGGCTCTGGCAAGAAGACCTCAACGGCAACCCAAGAGCGCCATTCTCTTTGACTAACCACGAAGGTCCCAAAGAACAGCTTTCCGACGACTTTCCAATCCGCCTAACAACGGGCAGGTCTTTGGACTCATACAACACTGGGGTTCAATCGCGAGGCTACAGTTCACCGATTCGCTCGGGGGAGCGACTTCAGATCAGCGAAGCGGATGCAAGCTCGCTGGATCTAATTGAGGGCGAACGAGTCCGCGTTTCCTCGCCGCGCGGGAGTATCGAAATGGAGATCGAGATCAGCCACGATCAACCTCGCGGGCTAGCTTTTACAACTTTCCATTTCCCTGAGCTGGTCGATCTCAACCTACTCACCAATGACGAATGGGATCCAAAAAGTGGCACCGCTGAGTTTAAAGCCGCTTCGATCAAGATCGAGAAACTAACGGCAGGCGTAAGTCATGCCTGACCTGAAATTCAGCGACGCGGTACCGGACTCCGACGAACGTGCAGTAGTCGACGCACTGATATCTACCCCGCCGGTAGAGCACCGAAGTGAGCGCTGGGTAATCGGCGGAAGGGCACGGGAAGGAGAGTGCCGCCACCTACTGTTGCCCGGCCTACACGCTCTGCACGACACGATGGGTTGGATCACACCCGGAGGCTTGGGTTATTTGGCGGAGAGGCTTCAAGTCCCCATTGCCGAAGCATACGGTGTCGCAACTTTTTATGAGCTATTCGAACTGGAACAGCCCAATACAGAAGGTCCATTGCACCATGTTTGTGTCGACCCCGTATGCGCTATCAGCAACTCAGCCACGTATATAGCCGAGCTTCGAACCAAAGGCCATCGGGTTCACGAAAGCCCATGCCTTGGACAATGCGAACGCCCACCAGCGGCTTTCGTGCAAATAAAGCACGGCGCGAGTCAAGACCTTACGGCTGCCACTAAAGCTCCGATAAAGGTCGCGGAAGCCCAACCGAGTCGACTGCTCAAGCGAATCGTCGAAATGGAATGCATCGATCTTGAAACATACAGACGCCATGGTGGCTACGAAGCGCTGCATCTGGCCATCAACAAGGGAGGCGAGCACGTAATTGAGCAACTTAAAACGTCAGGACTGACCGGTCGCGGGGGCGCAGCATTCCCCACTGGCATTAAATGGGAAGCGGTAGCCACTAAGAACTCCCTGGTTAAATACGTTGTGGCTAATGCCGATGAGAGCGAGCCAGGAACTTTCAAAGACCGAGTCATCATGGAAAGCGACCCATTCGCCTTAGTCGAAGCAATGACAATTGCCGGTATCTCTGCAGGTTGCGAAAAAGGTTGGATCTACATTCGAGGCGAATACACAACAGCGGCCGAACGGCTGGGAATGGCACTAACCGATGCGACGGCTTCGAATCTCTTGGGCACCAAAATCTTAGGAAGCCCCTATAACTTCGACATAGAAATCCGGCGTGGCGCTGGCGCTTATATCTGTGGGGAAGAGACCTCACTCTTCAACTCCATAGAAGGCTTTCGGGGCGAGCCTCGCAGCAAGCCCCCTTATCCGACAGACAGTGGGCTGTTTGGGCAACCCACCATCGTCAACAATCCGGAAACGTTCCTCAATGTTCTGGAAATTCTCAATAACGGAGCTGAGAGCTACCGGTCCGCCGGGACGACTGACTCACCAGGAACAAAACTGTTCTGTCTTTCGGGAGACGTTTTGAACCCGGGACTGTATGAAGCTGAATTCGGTATCACGTTACGAGAGTTGCTGGTTAGGGCAGGGGACGTCACCGGGGACCTACAAGCTATTCTCCTTGGAGGTGCCGCAGGGAGCTTCGTCGATTCCCGGCATTTAGATATACCCCTCACGTTCGAAGACACCAAGGCTGAGGGTCTCACACTCGGGTCTGGCGCAGTAATGGTGTTCTCGTCAAGGGTCGACCTGTCGGCCGTCTTAACGAGGCTGGCCAAATTTTTTCGCGATGAGTCGTGCGGCCAATGTGTGCCATGCAGAATTGGAACCGTGCGACAACATGAGCTTTTGATCCAAATAGGAAGCCGAAGGCCGACAAGCGATAACGACCTACTTCTGGAAGAGATAGCTGCCGTTATGACTGATTCTTCTATTTGCGGACTTGGCCAGACCGCTGCGTCAGCTGTGCAGTCTGCTGTTCAGTTGGGCTTAATAGGGGACAAGCAGTCATGACAGTGACCAGGAGCACAGAGGTGACCTTCTCTCTCAATGGTCAGCAGACGACGGTCGCTGCAGGGACCACGATCCTTGAAGCGGCCCAAGAGACAGGAGTTGAGATCCCCACATTATGTTGGGCTTCGAATCTAACGCCGGTCAATGCCTGTCGACTGTGCGTCGTCGAGATGGAAGGTTCCCGCGCTCTAGTTCCAGCTTGCTCTCGAGAATGCGAACCCAATGCGGTTATAAACACCGATAGCGAGCGTGTAGCACTCAGTCGAAAGATGGTGTTGGAATTCCTCGACACCACTAACGACCTGACTCAAAGTTCTGAACTTCAAACCTTAATCGAACTATACGGCGCTGATGCCTCCAGATATAGCGATCCCGTCCGGAGTGAGGATCCGGTTAAGGTCGAAGATGACCTATTTGTTCGGGCATACGACCGGTGCGTTTTGTGTTACAAGTGCGTTGAAGCATGCGGAGATGACGCTCAGTTCACTTTCGCTATTTCGATGGCTGGCCGCGGTTTCGAGACTCGGGTCTCTACTGAGTTCGAGACACCATTACCAGAGTCTGCATGTGTCTACTGCGGCAATTGTGTCGGTGTGTGTCCAACAAATGCCTTGCAATTCAAAGCCGAATTCGATCTCAGACAGACCCCAGACTGGGATCCGGAGAGCCAAATATCGACTGATACCATTTGCTCTTACTGCGGAGTTGGCTGCACGCTTGAAGTACACACTCAAGACAACGAAATCTTCAAAGTGACGTCCCCTAGCGACCATTCCGTTACGGCAGGCCACCTATGCGTTAAGGGCCGGTTTGGGTGGCAATATGTGCAGCCACCGACCCGTCGGCCATCGTCTAAAACCTAGGAACTCGTTCTGCTTATTAATAGGTGTGACTTCTTAAACAGAACAGGCATACTCGTGGTCCCTTTGTGCAGCCATACACGTCCGAAAGTTGCCCTGTGACCAAGACCACTACTTCTCTCAATACCTGGTCACTGTTTCTTGGAATAGCTCTTTTGCAAGCTGGAGTAGGCTTGCAAAGGCCACTCCTCGGATTACGCGCTGAGGATGCTGGCTTTGCCTCCGTCACGGCTGCACTAGTCATGAGTGCCTACTACGCCGGTTTCCTCCTAGGAACTCGATACATCGGCAGACTCTTATCCGAGGTCGGTCACATACGTACATTTGCGGGCCTCGCATCCACCGCGTCCAGCATCGTGCTACTCCAAGGACTCTGGATTAGCCCTATTCCTTGGGGAATCTGTCGGCTTATATTTGGGATTTGTACCGCTGCCCTTTACGTCGTAGCGGAATCGTGGTTGAACGACGTCACAACAAATCAAGATCGCGGTCGGGTACTCAGCGTCTACATGGTCGTGGCGGTAGGAGCAACTACGATAGGTCAGTACTCCGTGGCCTTCGCTAGTACAGCAGGCTTCACGCTCTTTGCTATTGCCTCGGTGCTCGTCTCCATGGCACTTGTGCCAGTTGCGCTATCGCGCCGCTCAACAGCGCCCACCGTTGTTCCTCAACCGGTTACTTTCAGAAAGCTTTATTCAGTTGTCCCGACAGGACTCATCGTCTGCTGGCTTACAGGAATGACCTTGGGCTCATTCATAGGAATTGGCCCTATCTATGGCGCATACCAAGGTTGGACACCCCTCCAAATAGCTAACTTCGTTGGAGCACCGTTGTTGGGTTCGTTGATATTTCAAATTCCACTTGGAAGGCTGTCAGACCGTGTTCCCAGACGTGGCGTCATGACATTCACCTCTGCGGGTGCAGCCGGGTTATGCCTGCTTCTTGCATTTCTCGATGGAACTGATTCGGTGTCTATTGTCTGCCTATTTCTCATGGGAGGATTAGCTCTGCCGCTGTACTCCATGTCGGTCGCCTATACCAACGATTGGTTAGAGCCCGAACAAAGGACAGCTTCAGCAGCCTTGTTAGTCCGCGTGCATGGAATTGGGTCGTTCACGGGTCCGCTCGTTACTGGACTACTTCTGGGACGTTCACTGAAGGTCTTCTTCCTCTTTCCATTCGCCGTCTTTTCCGCAGCAACGCTGTATCTCCTGTACCGGATTTATTCACACGAAGCGCCAGATGTAGACGAACAGAGCCCATTTCAACCATTCCCTCTGCGTTCGTCACGGATGATCGCATCAATGCTTGGCCGTCGAAAAGACTCGCATTAGCGGTTAGTTACCCCTGGTAATAGGCGATATCAGCCGGAGGCAGGGGAGTATTTCCAAGAATTAAATCTGCAGCCTTCTCCGCCACCATCATCGTTGGAGCGTAAATATTTCCGTTGGTGATAAAGGGCATCACTGAGGCATCCACAACGCGAAGGCCCGAGATACCGAGTACCTCCATCGTCTTCGGGTTAACGACCGACATCGGATCGGACCCCATCTTCGCGGTTCCACAAGGATGCAGCGCCGTCTCAGCATCGCTCTTCACCCAATCGAGAATCGCCTTATCAGTCGAAACATCTTTGCCGGGTGAAAGCTCTGCCCCAGCGATCTCCTCGAAGGCCGGCTGCTGCAAAATTGTTCGCGCAGCTCTGACAGCTTCAACCCAGTCTTGCCGATCTTCCTCGTTATCCAAGTAATTGAAGCGAATCGAAGGTTTCTCGAACACGTCCTTAGACCTCACTGTCACTGTTCCACGTGATCTCGCGTGCATCGGCCCGACATGAACCTGGTAGCCGTGCTTTGTGTTCGCTACCGCACCGTCATAGCGAACAGCCAAAGGTAGGAAATGAAGCATCACATTTGGATAATCCAGGCCTTCTCGCGAACGAAGAAACCCTCCAGCTTCGAAATGGTTTGTCGCTGCGGCGCCCCGCCTAAAAAGCCACTGGGCTCCAATCCACGGCCGTCTAAGCAAAGATAGGTTCGGTTGCTGGGTGATAGGAAGCTTTGACGCATACTGGACATATACCTCAAGATGATCTTGCAGGTTCTCACCTACCCCTGGCAGGTCGAGTACGACCGGTATGCCGGCTGAAGCTAAAACGCTTTTAGGCCCGATGCCGCTTAGCTGCAGCAGTTGAGGCGTGTTGATCGCTCCAGCACAACAAATCACCGTATGCGCTTTGTAGCGGCGGCGCTGGGCACGTTTCCCGACCGGCCGGCGTTCCGATGTTTCAACTCCTACCACACGATTGTCATCGATCATTAAGCGGGTGGTGTGAGCCCTGGTTTTGACCTTTAAGTTTGATCGATTTAATGCCGGATAGAGGTAAGCCCTAGCAGCGCTCAACCTGCGGCCTTTATAAACGTTTCTGTCAAACGCGGCGAATCCCTCTTGACGGAATCCATTTACATCGGTTGTGAGCGAATAACCTGCCTGAGTGGCCGCTTCAAAGAAAGCATTAAAGAGTGGCCCTGAGGCCGGGCCTCGTTCTAATTTGAGCGGTCCGTCGACACCGCGCCATTGATCCCCACCTGAGAGACAGTCTTCCAGTTTTTTAAAATAAGGAAGAGTCTGAGCGTAACCCCACGAGCTCATTCCAGGTTCGCGCCCCCATCGTTCCATATCCAACGGATTCCCCCGTTGAAAAATCATGCCGTTAATACTCGAACTGCCTCCTAACACTTTGCCTCTGGCGTGGTACACCCGCCGATCGTTCAATCCACTTTCCGGCTCCGTGAGATACATCCAGTCGTAGAAGCGTGAACCGATTGGGATCGAAAAACCTGCGGGCATGTGAATGAAGGGGTCCCATTTATAGTCGGGGCGACCAGCCTCCAGAAGCAGCACCGTCGTCGATTTATCAGCGCTCAAACGGTTCGCTAAGGCACATCCCGCAGAGCCACCTCCGATAATTACGAAGTCATAAACCTCTTCGTCAGATGGTTCAGATCCTGGCGTCACTTGTTCCTCAATCAATCATCAACAAATTCGAAGCGTATCCTCACGATGGTGATCAAGCATTCACTTCGATTATGACCGGCGCTGTTTTTGGCGTTGGCGCCGCCTTCCTAATTGGACTATCTGACTTATTTGGCCGTCGAATAACACTCAGGACGAGTGCAATCACAACCTCCAGCACCATCCAGGGATTCAGCGCCGCCGCAATTTTGCTTTCCTTGTTCTTGTGGCCCGGCACCCTTAGCGCACGAGACGTTACGCTCGGAGCACTTTCTGGGGGTGGCTTCGCTCTGGGTCTATGCAGCTATCACCTCGGCTTGACCAAATCATCAGCTGCAGTCATTGCTCCATTGACAGCGGTCTTGTCCGCTCTTATTCCTTTTGTCTGGGTTTTAATTCGTGGAATCCAATTATCGCCACTATCGGCGATGGGCGCGGGTCTGGCGCTCCTAGGCCTGGTGGCCGCAACTACTTCCAGTCCGTTGGATGCCCTGAGCAAGGCTGGTATCCAGCTCGGCTTATTGGCTGGGGTGGGCTACGGCCTTGGTCAAGCAGTGCTACTTGAAGTAGCGGCCTCGGCTGGCCCAGTAGCTATAGCTGGTCAGAGAGTCGCTGCGTTCGGCTTCATGATTCCGTTGGCAGTGATGACTAATAATCGAGTGGTTGCCCCGAAAGGCGTCACGGGTTGGGGGATATCCGCAGGAGTATGCGCAGGGGGAGCAAGCATCGCCTTATTTCATGGTTTACGCTTTGACCCGGTGGCTGCGGTAATCGGCATATCGCTCTTTCCGCTTTTCAGCGCGGTGATCGGGCGAGTGGCCTACCAAGACACCTTGACTAAGAGGCACGCATTAGGGATCGCTTGTGCCGTAATTGGAACAATCGGAGTGATAGTCGGGTAGCTACCCGATCTCGTCAGGCTCTTCCGATTTCCGACGGTCTACATATTCCCGCATCGCTATATCGGCGTCCTCATCAAGCGGCGGAGCCTCATAGTCATTAAGCATCTGCTTCCAAGCTGCGTTAGCACGTTGGGCCGCCGACAACTCACCTTCTTCGAGCCACTGTTCGTAACTGTTGCTATCAGCGAGAGTTGAACGGTAAAAGGCAGACTCAAAATTGGCGAGCGTATGAGCATTCCCGAGAAAATGAGAGCCGTGAGGATTGGTCTCAAATGCTTCCATTGCCTGTCCATTAGGTGTCAGGTCCACGCCATCTGCGTAGACACCCATCATTCCTAGCTGGTCGGCATCCAGCAGCAGCTTTTCATAACTCAACGCTAAACCACCTTCGACCCATCCAGCGGCATGAAGAACAAAGTGCACTCCGGCCTGCATCGTCGGAAGCAAGGTGGATAGCGACTCGTAAGCGGCCTGGGCATCTGGGCCTTTGGCGGCAGTCAACATTCCACCCGAACGGAAGGGAACCCCGACTCGTCGTGCAAGAGCAGCCATGACATATATCGCTAGACCACCTTCTGGTGTTCCGAAAGTAGGAGCGCCTGTCGCCATCGACATTGAAGAGGCGAAGGTCCCAAAGATGACGGGTGTCCCAGGACGCACGAGCTGACAGAACGCCATACCCGTTAGAGCTTCAGCCAAGGCTTGAGCTGCGAGGCCAGCGACCGTCACCGGAGACATGGCACCAGCCAAGATGAACGGTGAAATAATGCAGGCTTGATTGTTCTCGGCGTAAACCTTGGCCGCTCCAAGCATCGTTGAATCCCACCGCAGGGGCGATGATGCATTTATGAGGCTCGTGAGAACCGTGCGATCCTCGAGGTCTCCACCAAACGCGAGGCGGCACAGCTCTATCGAATCAAACGCACGTTGGGGTGCGGTCACGGAACCCATTAAGGGTTTGTCGCTGTATTTCAGATGCGAGTAGACCATGTCCAAGTGCCGCTTATTAACCGGTATGTCGACTGGCTCGACAACCGTTCCGCCGCTGTGATGGAGATGAGGCAGCTGATAGGTAAGTTTCACTATATTTTCGAAGTCATGGAGCGTCGCATACCGACGGCCCTCATCGAGGTCGGTAACAAACGGAGAACCGTAATTGGGGGCGAAGACTGTGCTGTCTCCACCAATCTGAACCGACCGGCTCGAGTTTCGGGCATGCTGCGTAAATACCGGGGGAGCGGTGCCTTGGACCAACGAACGACAAAGGCCTCTTGGAAATTTTACGAGATCACCATTGACCTCGGCGCCAGCCGAGCGCCACATCTCTAGAGCCTCAGGGAAGTCTTGGAAAGCAATCCCGACCTCACTCATGATTGTTTCGGCATTCTCTTCGATTTGAAGTAATCCGTCTTCGTCCAAAACTTCGACGGGGTCAAGCCGCCGAGTCAGGAAAGGCTTCGATACTTCTCCCTGCGCGGTCCGCGCCGCTCGCCTTGCTGCCCTACCACCGGATCGACGCGCAGTCATCTCATTATTCCTTCCGAGCCGGTCGCCGTCTCCGGCGCGGCTTCGCCGTCGTAGACGCTAGAGGAAGTGACGGTAGTTTGACCGCCATTTCCAAATTTGGAGTATTAGCGGCGGCATGGGGGAAGCTCATTGCCTCCACGAACAATTCTTGAAAACGCTCCTCCACAGCAGTTTCAACCTTGACTACCTGTGGGACAACAGACTCAAGGATCTCTCGTTCAGCCTGGGACAGCAGCAGACGAACTGCTCCGCTACCAGCAGCATTTCCTACCGGAGTGACCTTATCCAGCGGGCAATCGGGTATCAGACCTAGGACCATCGCGTATTTGGGGTCGATCTGTGCGCCAAAGGCTCCTGCTAGGCGTATTTCCTGCGGTTTAACTCCGCCTGCCCGTTCCACGAGGAGGTCAATCCCGGCCCGCAGCGCCGCTTTTGCTAATTGCACAGCCCTCACATCTTGTTGAGTGACAACAACCGGCGAAGCCTCTCCATCAGATTCCCCTCGGTACAGCACATACGAAAATGTTCGCCCATCCGCAACGACTCGGTCGGTTGCTGACCGACGATCCAAAAGCACGCCTTCAGCCGTCATCAGGCCGCTTAAAAATAGTTCAGCTATAGCTTCAATGATTCCCGAGCCGCATATACCGGTGACTTGGATGTCTTCAAGGGCGTCACTGAATCCCGGGTGCGAGGACCAGTACTCACAACCGATTACCTTTATTTCTGGCTCAAGGCTTTCCCGGTTAATTCGAACACGTTCTATGGCCCCTGCAGTTGCCCGTTGACCGTGGGTGATCTGGGCTCCCTCGAACGCTGGCCCCGTGGGGCTCGATGCGGCGTACAGGCCATCATTGTCTCCGAGGACGATTTCTGCATTAGTGCCGACGTCTACGAGTAACTGTTGACTCGTGGCTTGATATGGTGCCTCGGCCAAAATAGCTGCCGAAGTGTCAGCACCCACGTGTCCGGCAATACATGGCGGTAGATAGACAGAGGCGTTCGGTAAAGGCAGGCCCACGTCTTGAGCCTCTCTCACGACTGGACCACTAGTTGCCAAATCGAACGGCATCTGGCCTAGGGGAACCACATCAAGACCAAGGAATGAATGATGCATAACAGGATTGCCGACAACTACAACTTCTGTGACGTCTTCGAGCGGTCGACCTGATTCATCAAGCAACCCAAGCACAAGCTTTGAAATAGCATCCCGAGCCAGGAAAGTTAGCTGCTCGGCTCCTTCTGGATTCAGCATCACATAACTGACCCGACTCATGAGGTCCTCGCCTAGGCGGATCTGCGGATTCATCACACCGTTACTCGCCAACAGGTCGCCTCGACTGAGGTCCAATAGATGAGCAGCAATGGTTGTCGAACCAAGGTCGATCGCAACCCCTATTTGATCGACATGGGTGCCGGCTCGAACGGAGCAAACAGTATTTTTGCGATCGGCCGATTGAACCTGGACAGTTAACGTTTGCTCGCCTTGCAAACTGGCGCCCGAGAGCACCTCCATATGCTTGGTCGCTCTGTTCGAGTAAGCATCGACCACCACATTCCACTCATCTTGAATTGCTTCAGATACGGCCTGTTGTAGATTTGTTCCGTCGGGATTCAGGTGTCTGGCTGTAACGACTCGCAATACAGATACTGGATCAAGAGATAAGCCTTCTAGGTTTACCTCTTTCCGGATAACCGGAGCATGAGCCTGACTTTCAGCAGGAATATCAATCACCAGAGGCCCAAGGATCGTCGCTTGACATCCCAGTCTTGATCCATCGAGCATCGAACGGCGTTTGCTGTAAGCGATTTCAGTAGGCCCGCTCTCGCTCAGGTTCTGCTGTTCAGAGGCAAGCGCCCATTTGGGAAAGACTCCGAACGACGGACGGAACTGGCACCTACCGCAAACTCCGCGACTCCCACACACGCTATCCAGGTCTATCTGAGCAGCTTGGGCGACACTTAGAACAGTCGAGCCATCTCTGGCCTCTGTCTCTAACCCAGATGGGGTGAAAATGATGCGATGAAGACCTGGCATTCGAGACTCACGTTGCTCCGCCCGAACCACCCCGACGGCGGTTCCTTCGACCGCTGCGGGCAGATCCTGCTGCCTGCGGATCACGATGTTGGGCTATCCAGGCACCGCAATTTGAATCATTACCCATAAGCACATCTGCTCCCATAACGGCGGACTTAACCTCGGCATGAAGTGGGTTCATAATCGCTGACGTCATGCCAGCAGAGATAGCCATCGACAAGAAGGTTCCGGTGATTACATGTCGATTTGGTAGACCGAAACTGACATTTGAAGCACCGCAAGTAGTGTTCACGCCCAACTCGTCTCGTAACCGACGAACGAGATGAAACACCTGCTTTCCAGCATTACTCATTGCTCCAATAGGCATTACAAGCGGGTCAACGACTACGTCTTTTGTTGGGATTCCGTAGTCGTTTGCTGCACCAACAATTTTCTTAGCCACATCGAACCTAATGTCTGGATCTTCGCTGATACCGGTTTCGTCGTTTGAGATAGCCACGACAGCAGCTCCGTTGCGAGCCACAAGAGGGAGTACCCGATCTAAGACTTCTTGTTCTCCCGTAACTGAATTGATCAGCGGTTTACCGTCATAGGCTTCAATACCAGCTTCAAGTGCTTCGATGATTGACGAATCAATTGATAGGGGCACCTCAGTTACAGATTGAACCAGCCTGATTGCCTCGGCTAGAAGAGCTGGCTCATCAGCAAGAGGAATGCCCGCATTGACGTCAAGCATTTGAGCGCCCGCTGCTACTTGCGCCAAAGCGTCGGCTTCCACTCGAGAGAAATCACCATTTTTCATTTCTTCTGCGAGAAGCTTCCGACCCGTGGGATTGATTCGTTCGCCGATCATCACAAACGGACGATCGAAACCAATCACTACTTCTTTAGACCCTGAACTAATCACAGTGTCGGTCATCACACATTCTCCTTAGAGATAACAATTACTTCTAATTGATGAGCTGATTAGAGCCATCGCCTGGGGCGCTATCAGTGGTGGCGAATCCACCGTTTCGTACCAATTGCTCCAGAATCTGTTTATCGTGGTGAGCTTCTAGGGATGCCACGATCTGCGAGATCTGACCGGTTGTGTCTATTTCTGGATCCTGCTCGCGGCGAGCCCACTGCTCAATGTATGCATCCGTCTCGGTCAGACCTGCTACGCCCGCTGCCCGATCAATTGCATGTTGAAAGCGCTCAGAAAGCATCACGGCCTCTCGATCAGGGCCATCTACGGCTATGACCTGAGCTGGAATATCCCGCCAAAATATTACGGTGATCGAAGCTGAACGTCGTCGGCGCCTGGGGCTCATTTCGATATCGCCACCGACATCGAAGGCGCCTCAGCAGGCGACCATTTACTGGTTGAGAGCTGAGCAACCGTGTCCCCAAGTTGCCCCCAGCCAGCGTCGATCGTTGTTAATGGTAACCCTAAGCGGCCAGCTGCTGATAAAGCTGCAGCCATAGTCTTACCAGTACCAGCCTGAGCCAGGTAGACCACTCGCTCATAGTTTGCGAAGTAGAGCTCAAAGAGTTCTGGGTGGCGCTCGATTCCCAAACCGTCAAATATGAGACGATCGAAATGCGTTGCCAAATAGTCGGTCAAGTAGAAAGTTCCTGGTTCTTCTTCTTGGAGTGCATCAAATCTCCCGGGCGCCAGGTAGAAGTCATAGCAATGGGAACCGGGAAGGCGCTCTGCGTCGAATTCAGCGCAGACAAGATCAATCTCCCCGCTAGTCCCACAATCGGCATAGCCCAGAAGCACTCGATCGAAAGAGTGTCGAACGTTAGTCAAACGCTGACGAAGTAGCCCGCAGATATGCTCTGGTCGGTTATGAAGCGAGGCAGACAGGTACTCGACCGTTACGTTCGTTAATCCGTTCACCCTCAGCAACGTTTGCAACTCACGCGCCAGGGCTCCGCAAGCCAAAATCAAAACTTTTGGCCTCGTCATGCTGCAGAGCGCCTCTTCTGAACAAACTCGGTTGCAGTCTCGGCAGCGACCGCAGCGTCACGGCAGTAGGCGTCGGCACCGATGGCGTCGCCAAAGTCTTGGTTAAGTGGCGCGCCACCTACAAGCACGATGTAATCGTCTCTGAGTCCCTGTTCGACAAGCGTGTCGATTACAACCTTCATATAGGGCATCGTTGTGGTCAAAAGTGCCGACATACCAAGAATGTCTGGTTTATGTTCGTTTAGGGCGGCTATATATTCGTCAACATCGGTGTTAATACCCAGGTCGATGACCTCAAACCCTGCGCCTTCGAGCATCATGGCAACAAGGTTTTTCCCGATGTCATGAATATCGCCCTTCACGGTGCCTAGAACTACCTTGCCCACCGGCTCGGCACCCGTTTCAGCCAACAACGGCCGCAAGATCTCCATCCCTGCCTTCATTGCATTCGCAGCTAGAAGAACCTCCGGAACGAAGAGGATGCCGTCGCGAAAGTCGATACCGACGACGCGCATACCCTCGACCAAGGCTTCGCCTAGCACTCGATCGGCAGGCCAACCCCTCGAGAGCAGCAGCGATGTGCCTTCTACAACCTCGTCTGCCATTCCATCGTAAAGATCGTCGTGCATTTGCGCAGTAAGGTCGACGTCGTTTAGCGCAGAGAGGTCAATCTCCTCAAGCTCTTCCAGTTCATCAGACACTCGGCGAACACCTACCTAGTGGGATTAAAAAACCAAGGTCACAGAGCGTCCTGGGCTTCTGCAAAACACAAACTGCAAACCACATCGCGGAACAGTACCGCATTATGGGTCATTTCATGGACAGAACCGTATCGAGGGCGTCCCTAGCGCAGGTCTCTTTATCAAACATTTGCGTGGTCCCAGAAGCTCGCGGAGTAAATTCGACCTGGCCTTTACTGAGGCTTCTGCTGCCGATTGTCAGACGATACGGGATCCCTATTAGCTCTGCATCCGCAAACTTAACTCCCGGACGAGCGTCACGATCATCAATAAGGACGTCGAGGTCAGCAGCACCAAATAACTTCTGGACTGAGTCGGCAACCGCCATCGCTTGCGGGTCATCCACATCGAGCACTGTGATTAAGAGGTGGTAAGGAGCTACGTCAAACGGCCAACACAGTCCAGCGTCATCATGGTGGCTCTCGGCAATAGCCGCCACAGCGCGTCCGATTCCAATTCCATAGCTGCCCATCGTTGGAGTCTGAGCCTTGCCTTGTGAATCCAGAACAGAAATACCCATTGCATCGGAGTATTTACGACCCAATTTAAATATGTGACCTGCCTCAATGCACCGAATCAGTTTTAATTCGCCACCACATTCGATGCAGCTCTCTCCGCCTTGGACTTCTCGGATATCAACCCACGATTTGACGTCGATATCTCGTTCGACAGAAACCCCACGTAGATGCCAGTCATCTTCGTTGGCGCCAGTAACCATGCCGGTCCGGTCCTTGAGGGCTAAGTCGCAAAAAACGGCTATCCCGCTGACCCCCACAGCGCCGAGACTTCCCGGTCGTGCACCCAATGCTTCGAGCGTTTCATCTGAAGTAGCGGGGCGAATCTCCACTGCGCCAGAGGTATCTTGCAGCTTTTGTATATTTAGTTGATGGTCGCCCCGAAGTAACGCCAATGTGACCTCGCCATCCAAAACCATGACCATCGTCTTGATCTGGTTGACTGCAGCGGCGCCCTCTTCAACTCCCTCAAGTTCGGCAATAGTGCGCACGCCTGGGGTCGGAAATCGCACAGCTTCTTCTTCTGACAATAGATCCACTACGGTTTCAAGTTGAGAGGTGCCCCGTTCCACATTGGCTCGGTAGTCACACGACTCACAAACAAGAACATCATCTTCACCCGCAGGCGAGGCCACCATAAACTCAATGCTCGCGGAGCCGCCCATCGCCCCCGATGATGCTTGCACTGGCATTGCTGCCAAGCCGAGACGATGGAAGATCTTCACATAAGCGTCGTAGTGCGCATCGAAGGCGGCGTCGAGACCCTCATCGTCAAGGTCGAAGCTGTAAGAGTCCTTCATAGCGAATTCTCGCACCCGAAGCAGGCCGCTTTTGGGGCGCGGCTCATCACGGAATTTCATCTGGATTTGATACCAAAGCTGAGGAAGTTCCTTGTAGGAGTGCAAGGTTGTAGCCAAATGTGAAAAAACCTCTTCGTGGGTCATCCCAAGCGCCAGTTCAGCACCGCCGCGATCCTGTAGCCGAAACATTTCATCGCCCATCACGTCCCAGCGGCCGCTTTGCTTCCAGATAGAAGCTGGATGCATTGCAGGTAGAAGAAACTCTTGACCGCCAATTGCGTCGATTTCTTCTCGAACTATCTGCGCCACCTTCTCGTGTACACGTAAACCCAATGGAAGCAGGCTGTAATGCCCCGCATGTAATTGACGAATGAAACCTCCGCGAACCAATAGCTGGTGACTCGCCGCCTCGGCGTCAGCAGGGGCATCTCGAAGTGTTGGTATGAAAGCAGCAGACCAGCGCATAGCTCTACGATACGACACTAGGGCAGCAATTAACGCGACGATTAGAAACGGTTCTTGGGATCCAGCAGTGCGTATTTAAATAAAGCCAGCTACCATGGCTATCAGTTGGCCTGGCCCAAGGCTTGGGTAGAGACCAGCAACACAGTGACTTAGGAGCGCCGGCGAAGATTGTTGCTGGCTGGATTGAGTTTCTCTGTGTCGATAGGACCTCCTGATGCGGCTCGCGGGCTGCGCTAAGCCAAGGGTTCCGTAGCATTTATACCGATAAGAAGAGCGAAGTGACCGCAACCGATTCCACAATGGAAACGAATAACCCGGGTAAAGCGAAGCAGGCGAGGGTGTCCTTGCTTGCGTCTTTATCTTGGGACGAAATTCAGCAGCGTGCCCGACTTGAGGCAGATGGAGCTGCTTCAGCCTCAATTATCGCCCAACTCGAATCAGATCCAGTGCGTTGGCGAAACGTCTTAACCGACATGATCGAAGAGGCGGAAGACACACTTCAGTCAGTTCGACGAATTAAGGGCCCTCATCGAAATCAGATCATGACTGACTTCGAAAGTGAGTTTTCCCTCCTGACCGAAGCCTTCGAACGCGCAACAGGCGACCCGTATTTCAACGACGACGCAGAAGAAGTAGAAGAGCCCGCAATACCTGATGGTGCTGCAGTAGAACCAATAAAGCTGCAACTTTCGTGGAACTCAGGCAAGGTCGTGGCTTGGGCATCCGGCGCCTTCAACGAAGCTGATTCAGCGGAAGGGATCCTTGCGCGACTAGTCGAAGCGGGCGCTCCCGAAAATGCTTGGGAAAACTACCGAGACATCGCCTTACCAACAGGGTCGACAGCTCCAGCATTGGCGGCCCATGTTGGCGACGTTCTTGGTTGGCTCGCTGCTATGGCAACCCAGCCATGGATAGCCCAGGCGAACGAACCGATCGAAGGTAGCCATGGGGGCGGGGGCATAGGGGGTCTCACTGCGGTCGATTCGCACCCGGCTCAACCGGAAGTAGACCTTGCCGGCAAAAGCGAAAGTAACGTAGGTCAAATCGGAGCGAGTGCACGTTGGTTAAGTCTCGTTGCGGCTGCTGCTGTCGGTCTTGTCGCCCAGGGGCGCACGGTCCCGAAGCTCCAGCGAATCCGTAAGCGAAGAAACAAACGGAACAAGACCAATAAAGGCGAGTTTATTGTCCAATGGATGCCGGGGATCATAAGCAAAAGGAGACTCGAGGCATTTGCCAACTCCTTACCAGGTGCCGTGACAGCGGCAGATCCCGGACCAGATGCTCGGGCCGTGGTGCAGTCGGCTTTGACGGGAATGGTAAATGCAATTGTCGCCAATGCTGCAAGCCGATTAGATGTGCCGGCTCCGCCTCCAGAACCGCGCTCTAAGACAGAAGTCGCCGAAACCTTCCTGGCCAATCTGAGTGGTCGACCCTTCTCCGCAGCGGCTGACAATGGATCTGATCTCGCCCGAAAATTAGAGCTATGGGCAAGACCTGTGACAGCGGTGGCTAAGTATGCGCTTATCGTTCAGCTGGACGAACCCGATGAAAGCGGAGCCTGGCAACTGCAGGTCTTGTCTCCAGGTCCCGAGAATTCGATGGATCCAGTCGAAGTAGCGATGGTTAGCGGTTCAAATACCCGACGAACTGAAGTGAAGGGCCAATACACCCGTTTGGAACGCATGGTGCCTGCTCTCAAACGTCCAGGCGGACGAAGACGAGGTGAGGTACTCCTTGATCAAGATGAAGCCTGGGAACTCATGTCCAGTACCGGCCCGGCGCTAGAATCTGCAGGTTTTGACGTGAGGGTTCCAGCCCTTTCTCGGAGACGTCAAGTAGCCCAACTACGCTTGACCGCCGACGATACCGACAGCAAGGTTGGAGCTCAGCAGCTCACAGCAGTGAGTTGGAGCGCTGTGTTCGGAGAAGTCGAACTCACTGCCGCCGAGATTCAACGACTAGCCATGCAGAAAAAGCCTCTGGTTCAATCTCGTGGCCGCTGGGTTGCTTTAGAAAAAGCTGACCTAGTCGAAGCGGCCGCTGCGTTGGCAGAGCGTTCAGACATGACCGAGCTAACTGGCGCTCAGATGCTTCGGCACGCCCTAGGAATAGAAGGCAATAGCGTCAGCGGGGGAGTAACACTTGGAGGTAGCAGTTGGGCCAGTGACCTACTGCGTGCCGCTGGAGGCGTGAATTCAGAACCTGACACCCAGCCGATCGGCTTCTCTGGCGAGTTACGCAGTTACCAGGCCGAAGCCGTTGGCTGGCTGCAATTCTTAGATGATGCCGGCTTAGGAGGCTGCCTAGCACTTGACATGGGCCTCGGAAAAACTCCGACGATCTTGGCTCGAATGGGTGTAGCGCCGGGCGAAACGCCTTCACTAGTAATCGCCCCGCCTGCAGTCGTTGGTAACTGGGCTGCGGAGGCGAAACGCTTCACACCGAATGTCAAAGTATTAGTTCACCACGGGCCTAACCGAGCGAACGGACCTCGGTTAGCCAGTGCGCTGCGTTCCGCTGACTTAGTGATTACTACATATGGGACAGCTGTCAGGGACGTTGATGAACTTGCAAGGCTGGAGTGGGATCGCGTGGTCTTGGACGAAGCTCAGGTAATTAAGAACCATCGAAGCACAACTGCGCAAGAGCTAAGAAAGTTGAATGCCCGCGCCCGCTTGGCTCTCACTGGTACACCAATCGAAAATGGGCTCGGCGATTTATGGGCGATACTCGACTTTTGTAACCCCGGATTAGTCGGGGGGCGAACCTCTTTTATTAATCAACTAAATCAGATCGGAGACGGTGATGAAGCAGCTGAGTCTGCGCTCCACGCGCTTAACGGCGTCCTAGTCTTCCGAAGAACCAAAGCTGAGCCGTTAATAGCAGCCGAACTACCAGACCGGATCGACGAACTCGCCCAGTGCACGATGACGCCCGAGCAGATCGGGCTTTATCAAGCGGTACTCGACAAACTGGTCCGAGATACAGCCGAAAGCGAACAAAACACAAGTCAACAAAAGGGCCTAGTACTAGCAGCGATAACCGCCCTGAAGCAGATCTGTAACCATCCACTCAACTACGACAAAGAAGACACCAACATCGAGCTAGAAGGCAGGAGCGGCAAGCTCACTCGACTAAATGAGATTGTTGACGCGGTTTTTGCCGCCGATGAGAGAATATTGATCTTCACGCACTTTGCAACCTGGGGCGAGCGGCTCGCGGAGTACCTAACGAAGCGAACTGGTGTAAACATCGACTGCTACCACGGCGGGTTGGCACGCGGCACGCGAGATCGAATGGTCGACTCTTTCCAGACGGGCAAGGGTGCTGGAGCGATGGTTCTGTCCCTAAAGGCAGGAGGGACGGGTCTTAACTTGACGGCGGCTAGCCATGTAGTGCTCTACGACCGTTGGTGGAACCCAGCTGTGGAGGACCAAGCTCGAGATCGCGTATGGCGAATTGGACAGACTAAGACCGTTATTTGTCACCGGTTGGTGTGCCCAGGAACCGTTGACGAACGAGTGGAAGAAGTCGTTCAAGGTAAACGTCGCATTGCAGATATGGTCCTGCCTAAATCGAGCTCCTTAGGGGACCTCGATGCGGAACAGTTGCGTTCGGCTCTGGGGATCGACCCTGAGGCGATGTTGGCCGCAGACCCCGATGACATACTCGACGACTCACTAACAGGGGCGGACAGTGACTAAGAAACGAAAGCACTCAAGAACTCGACGCTTAAGCAACTCCGGTACAAACTCCGAGACAGAAAAAGCCACGAGGGAATTCTGGCATGGCCCAACAGCCCTTCCCGACCGCCCTTCCAAGGTTCAAGTTGCGGAAGATGCAGCAGCCGTCATTCACAGCTTGGGCGCGGCACCTCTAAACGGCCAAGAGGACACCGCTGAGCACTACTTTGATGCCATCTACCACCGAAGCGTAACCCTCGCCGCAGCTCTAGCTACCGCCGCCGAACTGGTCGGCGACGACGAGGACGAACCCATCGGCTAGACCCTCATTCCTCCGGTTCGAAGCCCACAACTTTACCGCGATTGATACTTACCCAGTCTCTGGCTTCGAGGTAAGGCTTAAAGGTTTCGTAGATCGCCTGTTCATCTGAACCCGTTTTGGGTCGTTGCATCTCATAGAGGTTCGGAAATTCGAGCCAAGCTGTTACGGCGTTCCATAGACGAAGGGCAGCATCACCCACAGGCGGGTTCAACAGAACCGGTCCGAAAAAAGCTTGCCCGTCAGGGAAAAAGAGCGTCGGCACCCCGAACCCACCAGTTTTCACTACTCGGTCATGTTCGGCCTTGATCTCGTCGTGAGTCGACAAATCGTTTATCGATTCCTCCACAATGCCTGGATCGGCACCGATTTGTTCCAAAAGGTGTCGGGCAACCTCGGGGTTGTGGGGCCGGTTCCCGTCAACGTGCAAAGCCCTTCCTGCAAGGGCGTACCAGTCGTCTAAGAGACCCATATCTAGGCGCCGCAGGATGACACCGATCCGCATCATCGACCACCCGTAGCTCCACTCTCGCTCCCATGGATGTTTCTTTCCCTCTTTTAGGTTTATTTCTTCGAGGCTGAAAAACTTCCAATTGACTTTCAGATCTAACTGGTCTCTAACGTCGCGCATCCACAACGACGTCTGATAGGCCCAGGGGCACATCACATCGAAATGGAAATCGACTTCTTCCGGTGGTGTGTACACATCCATGGCTTTCTACTTTCCTTTCGACCGCTCTCTCTACAATACGAGAACCAGCGGGACGACGCTTTATTTGTCGCTGCGAGACCTTAATTCGCATTGGCGCCTCAAGCGGTCTACGGCTAAAACAGAAGCCGAAACGAAGGGAAGCCAAAGATGGCTCAAATCACAATCGTCGGCGACGGGCCTGGTGGTCTTAGCGCCGCTCTATTTTTGGCTCGTTCCAACAACCAAGTGACTGTTTATGGGACGGACGCGACGGTTATGAATTTCGCGTTTCTGAATAATTACTTAGGAGTCGACGCAATAAGCGGCACAGATTTCCAGATCGCAGCCAAAAACCAGGTTATTAACGCCGGTGCGACTCTCTTGGACCAGGAAGTCACGAGCGTGAAGGCTGAAGGCAGTGCCATCACAGTAGAAACAGCTTCGGACGTCCACTCACCAGATTTTCTTATTTTGAGTGAAGGCAAGCAGATGCCGATTGCTCAATCATTAGGAATCCAAGTTGCCGCTGGAGAAGACGATGTGGTCCCGGTAGACCAAAACGGCCGAACGTCAATAGAAAATATCTACGTAATTGGGCGGAGCGCACGCCCGACACGCAGTCAGGCAATTATTTCAGCAGGCGACGGTGCCGCCGCCGCACTGGATATCTTGTCAAAAATTGAAGGCCGCGACGTTCAGGATTGGGACTCGCCACCAAAAGACTAGCGGGGGAGCGAACCTCACCCGCGGCCGTGACGCAGTAGCTTTCCAGGTGTCGCTCCGGTACATTCGCCGGACGCAAACGTAGTTTCACCGTTGACGATGATCCGGTCATACCCGGCTGCTCGCTGCACTCGCCGCCACTCGCCACCTGGTAGGTCGTACTCGATATCGCCAATCCAATTCGGGAGGATCTCTAGTTCTTCCATGTCATACACAAGAACGTCAGCCGCAGCCCCTTCGCGCAAAGTACCTCTATCCCTAAAACCAGCTGCATGGGCAGGAAGATTAGACAGCCTGTAATGAGCTTCTTCAAGCGTGACCACGGCCTCATCACGCACTAACCAAGTTAAGAAATCAGTCGTATACGCTCCACCCGTAAAGAATTTGGTATGAGCGCCCCCATCTGAAACACCAGGAATCGCGTATGGCGAATCAGTCATCATCTCAGCCATGAACTCGGCGTTCGAACCCTTGTCTGGTCCTAGAAACTCAACGTTTAGGTCGCCACGCAACGATAAGTCCAGCATTACTTCGATGTGATGTTTGCCTTCAGCTTCCCCAATCTCTCCGACCGATTTACCGACATACTCCTGCAGGTCTGCTTGTCTATTCACACCCTGGACAACCAAGCTACGTGGATTCCCGCCGACCCCGGCCTGAATAACCTGCAAGCGCCGATCAGCCTCCTCGGCCTCTTCGACCAAAGCGCGCCGCAGTTCAGGGTCTTGCATTTTGGCGATTTTCTCTTCTTTTGACCCGGTCGTTACTGCTCTCCAAGCGGGAGAGGCATCATAAAGATTCCAGTGCTCCAAAGTGAACGCGAAACCAGCTCGGCCAGTTCCGCACTGAGCGTAAATTGGTAAACCCTTTTCACGGCAACCGTCAATCCAACGTAAGGGACGTCGATGAACTTCGGGGTCCTGACGAGCAGGGGCAACCACATTATGGAGAAGGGGTCGCTGAGCAACAGCCGCAAGCTCTTCAAGGAATGCTATGTCGCCTCTAATATCACCAGTGCCTTGTGTGATTTGGATAAAGCCCTCGTCACGATCAGCCAAAACCTGTGCCAAATTTAGAATGTCTTCATCACACATGATGTCAGTAACCATGGGACTACCATCGAAATCCGCCTGAACGCTATCTGGCCCCAACCGTTGAATCGAAAACCCACACAACCCAGCGTCCATTCCCTCATGTAAGAGCCGAGCCATCTCTTTACGCTCAACATCTGACGCCGGTGTGCCGGCCTTCGCCTTTTCCAAACCCATCACATAAGTCATCAAGGAAGCGGTGGGCATGTACTGGATAACGTTGACACCCTTCGGGGCACGATCTAGCGAATCAAGATATTCAGGGATTGTTTCCCAGTCCCAATCCATACCTTGTTTCATCGATTCGAATGGGATCGCCTCAGTGCGAGTCATCGTCAACATAGAACGCTCGCGAAAATCTTCCGCCACAGGAGCAAAACCAAAGCCACAGTTTCCAAGAACGACAGACGTCACACCGTGGTAACCCGAAATCGTGCACCAGGGATCCCAACGAATTTGTGCGTCATAGTGGGTATGTAGGTCAACGAATCCGGGCGCCACAATCTTTCCGCTCGCGTCCACCACTTCCTTAGCGACTCCATCTGCCCGACCGCCGATCTTCGAGATCGTGCCATCCTTGATCCACAAATCGCCTTTGAATCTCGGAACACGCGTCCCGTCGACAATTGTCCCTCCAGCTATATGAATGTCATATTCAGCCATACTTGCCCCCTTGATCCTCAGCTACCAAGACAAAAAATCCCGCCCTGTTCTCTGCACAGCGTAATCATCTGGCAACATCGGTGCGTGGAGCCTGACAGTCGTGTCGAGAATTACCCCTTCCGGCAAGCAGTGGGTGAAGTCCTCAAGTCTATAAAACCGGGCGAGGTCTTGACCTACGGCGAAGTAGCACAGGAAGCTGGCTTTCCTCGAAGCGCACGAGCTGTCGGGAGCTTCCTGCGCGACAGCGACGGCTACCCCTGGTGGAGAGTTGTTACCGCAAACGGACGTCTTGTACCCGGGCGTGAAGAGCAGCAAACGACCCGGCTGGGGTTGGAAGGGGTAGCCGCTGAGAATGGATACATCGTCAAAATGCGTCGAAACAAGGAATAGCGCTTTCTGAACCCTTCGAGTACGTAAGATCATGTCGTGGCCCGACCGAAAAAACCCAAATCCGCTCGAAAACCCAAACGAGACAAGCTTGACTCCTTGCCTGACAAAGTCAAGCAGGCAATCGAAGCAAAACAATCGCAGCAACAGGGCAGGCCAACAACCGGTCGGTCCGCTGGCAAAAATACCGGCTACGGGGGAGGCGCCCCCAAACGAACCGGCGGACGAGACCGATAGGCACTAGCCAACCTGGCCGGTTCCATTACGGAGATGTTCTGGGATTCATAGCATAATTACACTACGTTACATAATGTAGCTTATGAGCGCTGGACCCTAAACGTCCAAGGCGTGTCCATAGTCTTTGCTGTGTTTAATAATGAACTCCTTACGGGGTTCGACGGGCGCGCCCATCATGACCGTGAAAGCTCTTTCTGCAGTCTTGGCATCATCGAGCGTTATTCGTCGCAAAACCCGTGTTTCGGGGTTCAGCGTGGTCTCCAAAAGCTCATCATCATCCATTTCACCCAAGCCCTTGAACCTGGTAACACGATAACGCCTACCTTTTCCCGTCAACTCAGCAACGCGCAGATCGAGTTCCTCTTCGGAGTAAACAAACTCTTTGTCTTGACCCATTACCAAAGCATGAGTGGGCGGCTGCGCTGCATAAACATGACCATTCGCAAGAAGCGGCCTCATGTAGTGATAAATCAATGTCAACACCAGACATCGGATATGACTGCCATCAACATCAGCGTCAGCTAGGAGGATTATTCGGTCGTACCGACGTGCCGAAAGATCGAATTCCGGACCTGACCCAGACCCCACTGCAGTGAATAGTGCTGTCGCCTCAGCGTTGTCCAGGACCGCCTTCTTTGTTCCCTTACCAGCATTGACTACTTTGCCCCTGAGAGGCAAGACGGCTTGCCAGGCGCTGTCGCGAGCTCGTTTGGCGGGCCCGGCTGCTGAGTCGCCCTCGACGATCAGTAGTTCTCCATCGGGATGCAAGCGACAATCAGACAATTTGTCAGGCAGACCGTTGTTTCCAAGCTGAGCTGCTTTTCGTCGATTGTCAAGCGCCTGTTTTGTACTGACCCTGTTCACGATGGCTTCGGTTGCCTTGTCCAAGATTGCTTTAACGTGGATTTTCTTAGAACCTTTCGCCGTCCCCTCAAACCATGCTTTAAGGCCATCCCGCGCAATGGCTCCGACAATCTTTTGAACTTCGGGAGTACCCAACTCGCGTTTCGTCTGACCCCGAAATTGCGGCTCGGGGAATACCGCACGTATGACAGCTATCAGGCCTTCCTGGGCGTCCTCTTTTTGGACTTTCGCTTCTTCTTTCAGTTTCCGGAGTTTGCGGGGGTCAGCGGCAGCGAGCGCTTGGTTTAGAGAGGTGGTGAGAGAACGCTCGAAGCCCGCTACGTGCGTGCCGCCATCAGGCGTAGGGATTGTGTTCACGAAGCTCACTATCTGACTCTCGTAGTTCTGAACCCACTTAAGTGCAATATCGACTTGACATTCCCTCGTGACCTCCGTCAGCTTGCCGTCAACGGGGACTTTCTCTAGAAACTCGCCAACACCTTGAACTCGCACCAGGCCAGTCACAGAAGTGTTTTCACCTGATAAGAAATCGACGTAGTCCGCCAATCCGCCCTTCGATACAAACTCTTCAGACGGGCGCTTGGAGCCTTTGCGCTTGTCGGCCAACCGAATCTTCAACCCAGGCACCAGGAAACAGATCTGCCCTAAACGTTCTCGGACTTCTTCATAGTTAATCTCAGCGTCTGGGTCGAAGATGTCCTTATCGGGCCAAAACCGAACACGAGTACCAGTTCGACCCGAGGGGACTTTGCCCGTTTTCCGCAAGCTGTGACCGGGAACGAAACGCCCGCTGTTTCCAACTTGGCCCGCAACTTGCTCTTTAAAAGCCAGACAGTGAGTGGCGCTTTTGCGATCAACTTCAACCACCATACGACTGGACAACGCGTTGACCACGGAGGCACCTACCCCATGGAGACCTCCAGATGCGCCATAAGCACCATTACCGAATTTGCCCCCGGCATGTAGCTCTGTGAATACGACTTCGAGCGCAGTGATACTTCCGTCTTTTACCTCAATCGGTATACCCCGCCCATCGTCAGTGACCTCGTAGGAACCGTCTGGGTGAAAAATGACTTCCACGATTTTTGCGTGGCCTGCGGCGGCTTCATCGACACCATTGTCGATAATTTCCCAGAGTAGGTGTGTAAGGCCTCCTGATCCTGTGCCTCCGATGTACATACCGGGGCGTTTCCGCACCGCCTCAAGACCTTCAAGCACCTCGATGTGTTCAGCCGTGTAACTCCCGGCACCGTCTTTGGTTTGATTTCTCTTGGTACCAGCGGCCATTACAAGCGGTACTCCCCGATCAGTAATATCCGATCCTCACCAGCACTTGTCATACCATCACGCCGTGTCAGTTCTAAAGATAGAGGTACCGGTGCACCCGTTGCTTTTTTGCTGTCGCTAGCGTCGGCCACAACTGCTGCGAGCTGCTGGCCTCGACCAACCCAACCGAAGGCAGCTGTCGTTTCGAAATCTCGCCATTTGACTGTCCGAACACCCCCTGTTGCTCGACCTTTGCTGGGAATCTCCGCTACGTCGGTGGCTTTGATCGCGCCTTCGTCACTAATCACCACCACAGCAGCACCGAATTCAACGATGCCAGCGGCCATCACATTAGAACCCGGCTTCAATTTCATCCCGGCTACTCCACCGGCTCCTGGGCCTTGAAGGGAGACGCCGGCTGCTGCAGTCCGCAATGCCTGACCATCAGAAGCGATCATAACAATTTCACTATCTTCGCTCGCTACGAAGGCGGACACAACGCGATCATCGCCCTTAAGGTTGATCGCGGAACTACCCGAGCGGAGCCGCTTCAAGGCATCGGCCTCTAGTCGTTTAACTGTTCCCTGACGAGTCACCAAGACAATTGGATCGGAGCCGTCACCGAATAGGCCCACGACTTTCTCACCCCGGCTTAATGAGAACATTTCTGTTACGGAGGCTCCGCGACTGCCCCTGACCATCTCGGGTATTTCGCGAGCACGCACCGTCAAGGCCCGTCCATGATCAGTGAGAGCAGACACAGTGGCAAAACCCGACGTCTCTAAGCTCCTAGCGAGCACGTCGTGACGACCGGGCTTCGCCGTGAACTCTTCATTAGGGGATCGTCGGCCAAGAAGCCCTGAGGTGGATAAGGTCACCAGAGTGGGCTGGTCCGTGGTCTCCTCTAGGTCGGAGGAGTCTTGCTCAGGAATATTATCCTCGATAGTCACAAGATCTGAGGCGCTTGTCACCTTGCTTCGCCTCGGCAGCGCAAACTCCTTAACGAGTTCACGCAGCTCATCGCGAACAGTGTTCCGCTGCCGGGTTTCAGACGAAAGCAGTTTCTTCAGGTCAGTTATTTCAGCTTGCAGTTCAGCAAGTTCAGCGCGCAACTTATCAACCTCAAGCGCCGTGAGCCGACGCAGCTGCATATCGAGGATGTGAGTGGCTTGTACATCGGTCAGTTTCAATTCTTCTATTAGCTGACTTTTAGCTCTGGCAGCATCCTTAGAGCCGCGGATTATTGATATCACCTGATCGATGTTGTCCAAAGCTCGCAGGAGGCCCAGGAGAATATGTTCGCGCTCTTCAGCGCGGTTAAGGCGATAAGTCGCTCGCCTGACAACTACATCTAGGCGGTGATTTATGTAGTACTGACAGAGGTCTCGCAATCCGAGTGTCGTCGGTACACCATCGACCAAAGCGACGTTGTTAATGCCGAAACTCTCTTCTAGTGGTGTCAATCTATAGAGTCGTTCCAACAGTGAATGTGGGCCTACGCCTGATTTGCACTCAATCACTAGACGCAGTCCATGGTGACGGTCAGAGAGGTCGACGACCGCAGCTACGCCGTCTAGCTTTCCGCCAGCGATCAGCTCCCTAATCTTCGCCTGGACACGCTCAGGCCCTACTGCGTACGGCAACTCCGTCACTACTATTCCCTGTCGGCGCGCAGTGATGTTCTCGATTTCCGCCCTTGCTCGAATACGTATTGTTCCTCGACCCGTTTCGTACGCTTCGCTAAGCGATCCGTCGTCGACGATAACCCCACCCGTGGGAAAATCCGGGCCTTCGACATGCTCCATTAGCTCATGAACCGTCGGCTTTGGTCTGCGGTTGAGCAACACGTGTTCGATAGCAGCACCAATTTCAGCGAGATTATGAGGCGGCATATTAGTGGCCATTCCTACAGCAATACCGGAAGCTCCATTTACTAAAAGGTTTGGGAGCGCACCCGGCAAACAAATAGGTTCATCGCGCTCGCCGTCAAAATTTGCCACGAAGTCAACCGTGTCCTCGTCCAGATTCTCGACCATTGCCATTGCTGCCGCAGTCAAGCGGGCTTCCGTGTAGCGGTATGCAGCTGGTGGGTCATCCAAACTTCCGAAATTGCCCTTGGGGTCAACAAATGGCACGGACATCGAAAATGACTGACCCATACGCACCATGGCCTCGTATATGGCGCCGTCGCCATGAGGGTGGTATTTCCCCATTACCTCCCCTACCACTCCAGCTGACTTACGAAACGGAGTTCCCGGCCTCAAACCCAGGTCCGCCATAACATATAGAATTCGCCGTTGAACAGGTTTTAAACCGTCGCGAACATCGGGGATAGCGCGACTAGTGGTTACCGAAAGCGCATAGGGCATAAACGAGTCACGCATTTCATCGTCAACGGGAACATCAACGATTTCTCGAGCGATTTGTTCGGGGGCTTTCGCTTTTGCCATGCCATTCCTGCGGATTCTGTGCGTCAAGCCGAGGGTAGGACGCTTCTGCGCATGAAGCGGGTCAATTCCGAACAAAAAGCACTTCGCGAGGATGTACTGCAACGCACAGTTATTTCGGTAACGTTTACCTTTGTACTTAGGGACCAGCGAGGGGGCCAATTCTCCCCTGCCGCCTCCCGCCCGACTAGCCGGAAAGCCCGGAGCAACGATGAGCCGACGTATCGAAGTTGAGCTGACAAGTCAGCGAGACGATGGAACCTGGACCTGGCGAGCCGCCGGCGCCAAGCAACCTAAGGGAACTCTCGAAGGGGATGTCCTTTATCCCGGAGCAGGAGTGGGTGATGTTTGCCGAGCTGATGCCGACTTTGAGATAGATGGGATCTTCATTACCGCTGTGCTCCCTCCAAAAGGTCGCAGCGGACGTCCTGACGACGAACGTATCGAACTCATGGGAACCGGTAAGGAAGTCGATGGAGTAACTACCCAACTAGCGCGTAAAGGTCGCTCAGATCGGAGAAAAGGCGGCGGTCAGCGCGACAAATCAGATCGAGCCAAAAAACCGAACAATAGAAAAAAGAATGACGGCGATCGAAAGCCGCGGAAGCCCCAGACTGACGCTCCCAGTAAACCAAAGGCGCGCAAGCTAAAGCCAGGCCGCGTCCACAGGAAAGCCTTTATCGACGCATTACCTGAGGAGCAACGGATTATCGCAGACCAGGTGTCCCGTGGCGGCATTGCTGCAGTTCGCAAGGAGATCGATACCCAGAACGAACGAGCCTCTCAAGAAGGCAATGACGCAGTTCGAGCCGACGCCTTGATTGCGCTGGCAGAGGCTCTCCTTCCTCAACTCAAAATCGCTGAGTGGCGAGACCGCGCCGATGCGGCACTAGCTAACATGTCTGATGTCGATATCCGGGATCTGCGAACAGTCTTAGTAGCTGCAGAGGACTCCGCTCGAGACGAAGAGAGCAGAGAATTGGCTGAGGCCATCCGCTCGGGACTGAACCAACGTGTCGAGAAAGCCCAGCTTGAATGGCAAGATGAAATTCGAAGTGCCTTGAAGGAAGAGCGGGTGGTCCGAGCCCTGAGACTCAGTTCGCGACCTCCAAAGGCAGGCAGTCCCCTGCCGCCCGATATTGCGGAGACTCTCACGGTTCAGGCCAACCAGGCATTGGGCGGGGATATCAGTCAACAAAGACTGGGGATTGTCCTGGAGGCAATCGCTTTCTCCCCAATTCGACCCTACGCAGCTCTTGCTCAGACCCCAGCCGAACCCGGCCAAGAATTGCTCGGGGTGATAACCAAAGTCGCAGACCGCATCCCTGCGATTGCTAAACAGTTCGGAATTGAACCGGTTAAGAGAACACGAGGCAAGCGCGGCAAGCCCAAGGGTCGCCCTAAAGGCCCAAAGCCCGCAAAGGGTGAGACCGAGCAAAGCCAGCAAATCATCGAACCTTCGCAAGAAAACAACATTGCGGATGAAGCGTCCGCTGAAAGTGATGATGCTGCTGCTGCCAACAATGAGGCCCGGGTCGACGGCCACGCTGAGCCGGACGTTGGATTGGAATCGGACACGGCGATCCAACCCGAATTGGAAAACCCACCTTCGCCCAATATCGCAATAGTTGATGAGGACTCTAAAGAGTCTGCATCTGAGTAGAGGAGCCCATCCGTTGGTTGTCGACTATGAGAAACGCGGAAATATCGGTCTTTTTACGTTGAATCGCCCAGAAGCACGCAATGCAATTAGCCATGATGTTTCAACCGAACTTGAGGAGCATCTCGATAATTTTGAGGCTGATGAAGAGGCCTGGGTTGGGATCCTCGCAGCCACCGGGCCCGTATTCAGTGCTGGTGCGGATCTTAAATCTGTTAGTAGCGGTAAGCGGATCGAGACCGACAAGGGTGGATTCGCTGGGTTGGTGCGGTATCCGCGAAGCAAGCCGTTAATTGCGGCTGTGGATGGTCCAGCGCTGGCGGGCGGCCTGGAAATTGTTTTGTCCTGCGATCTAGTGGTTGCATCAACGGCCGCTACTTTCGGGATTCCTGAGGTCAAGCGCAGCTTGATAGCAGGGGCAGGCGGACTGTTTCGGCTACCCGCAGCTATCGCCCGAAATGTCGCCATGGAGCTTGCGCTGACAGGGGATCCGATGTCTGCGGAGCGCGCCTTTCAGCTGGGCCTTGTAAACGCTCTTTGCGAGCCAGGCTCGGTTGTCCAAGTTGCGACCGAGTTAGCATCTCGAATCGTGGTGAATGCCCCCGTTGCAGTGCGGGAGAGCCGAAAAGTCGTGCTTGCGACCCATGGGCGGTCCGATGATGACGGATGGGAAATTACGAAGGAGCACTTTCGGGTCGTCGTTAAGACCGAAGACTTCAAAGAAGGACCCTTGGCTTTTGTAGAAAAGCGTGACCCGATATGGAAGGGCCGCTAGAAGTTTAAGACCGTGTGCTGGGTCAAGAACTCAATTAATCCGGGAGTCAACTCGAGTTCACCAAGTTGACGTCGTGACGCAAAGACTAGGTCTATCGCATCATCGCCCGGCGAGGCTTCTTCTAGGTTGTCCGCTTCTATTTGAAAATCGGCAATCAAGTATCGACGGTCGTCGTATTTACGTTCCACCCATCCAATTAATGAACCGCACGAAGCAACTAGCGCTGTCTCTTCCCTCACTTCGCGCTCTACTGCCGCCTGCCAACTCTCACCCTGGTTTAGCCGACCTCCGGGAATTGACCAGAGATTCTTCGCAGGTGAATTTTTCCTTTGAATTAATAGGATCTTCTGGTTCCTGACCAAGACAGCCCCAACGCAGCAAATAGGGCCGGCAGTCGACGACACCTTTTAAGTATCCAAAGAGTGATGGACAGTTAACAGGCGGGCCTTGAAACCAAAGGTTTCAAAGAAGTTTTTGGTAGCTCTATTGCCGGGTAATGCCAACGAATCAATACCCACGCAATTTCGCTCTTTACACCACTCAATAATTGCATTTATCAGGGCCTCCCCCACGCCGACTTCTCTAGCTTCCGGTTCCACCCATAAATCTGAGACGATGCCCAGCACATCACCCGTGCGGAGTAGCTCCACGGATGTAACTGCATAACCCACCGGGACATCGTTGATAACGCCCAGCACAATATTTTGATCGGGGTTATGAAACACTGCTTCAAGACTTGCTCGATAGGGCGGGTTTCTGGTTTCTCGCTTAGCCCAGATCATTCCGCCTCTATTATCGGCTTGCTCTGCTACCGCTTCAGCAGTAAATCGTTCAAGAATTTCTAGGTCAGCCAGCGTCGCTAAACGAACTCCTTCGGTCATTGTGCGGACCGCCGAACATCTAAGGCCTTTTCGGCCTGCAACCGTCCATCCTCGCCAGCGGTTAGATCGATATAGCTAAACATCTCGGCTACAGCCAAGTGACCTGCTTTAGATGCAATCTGTTCATACATCGCTTGCGCAATACGTCGATAGTTGGGATGTCCTTGCGGCTGACTACGCAGTTCAATCATGTGCAATGCCTCTCGCGCATTAAATTGCATTACGTAACGAACTCTGTATGCCATTGACACCGCGTAAGAGGCTTGTTCTGGAAAATCTTGAAGCAGTAAGCCATACAAGGCAGAGGATCGTTCCATCACTCCGTCGTAGCGATCTGTTAAGCCGGCACTTACAACCGCCTCCGGAACTTCATACCCATGTTCTGGACTGAGTGACTGCCATTCGATGGTGAGCAGGCGGTGGCGCTGCAAATCTCGAAAGCCCCCGTAATCACCGAGGATGTCAAAGCGATAATCAAGACGCTCAAGTGCTCTACCAGGACGGTGGCGCCGATTGCTTCGTTCACCCACATAGCGACGCACTAGCTCTAACCGTTCTTCTGATGTCAAGCGATCAACGACATCAATCAATTGCCTCTCCGGCAAATGGCTATAGGGGTACATCATCGCCGCCAGCATCTTCCGCTCGCCATCCGGATCCCAGTCGATGAGCGCGACTTCTTCAGCCGGTTCGGGCACTGTCTCGCCCAAAAGATTTTCGGTGAAGTCTTTCATTGCCGTGGCATTGGACTCCAAATAGTTAGACCAGGCGATGCCCCGATCTTCGACGTCAACTCGACGCAAGAAAGACGGTATTACCTTTCGTAGTTCTGTAAGCATTAAATCCGCATAAGAGCGCGCTTCAGGCAGGGAGTGCGCTCTCATGCGCAAAAGAAGAGCCTCATAAGCCTGGCCTGTGCCATATATCCCGACATTAGAAAGACTCGCTGCAGGGAGAAGACCTCGCACCGCATCAAAGGCCTTAGCTCGTATAGTTTGGCGGTACGCCAAGTCTCCGATATCGCTTCCCTGTGCATGTTGGTTTTTGTAAAATTCTTGAAGCTTCGGAACCAACTCAGCGTAGGTGTCGAAGATGCGGTCGAGTTCGCCCACATACTTCGTACCCAGAGGAGAGGCCAATACATCCGGATCTCGGTGATAGCGATATCGACCATCGATCCGTGTGTCGTAACTCAAATAGCGAGTCGACTGCTCCAGATAGGACATGAGCCTGCCCCACTCCAAAACTTTGGTTAGGAGGTTAGATGCTTGCTCGCAAGCGAGGTGCACTCCCCCTAACTGGGCGACAGAATCATCTCCGTATTCAACGAAGACCCTTTGGTAGAGTTCCTCGGCTTTTGCCAAGCCAACTGTTGCATCTATGGAGTGGTCACCCGACACATCAAGGTCCTCCACGAACTCATCTAAGAAGAGTCGCCGAAGGCTCTTATGGGTTCTGCTATATCGAGCGAATAGGGCCCCCTTAACGACTTCAGGCAAATTAACCAACGCGAAAACAGGCTCGTCTAAGTTCGTGAAGTACCGACGAAGAATGTCTCCTTCGGTATCCGTGAATTGTTCGATGGCGTAATTGTTCAAGGCGGAACTCAAACTAGTGGGCACGGACGGACTAATTATTCAATCCACCCTTGATCGTAGGTCGCTCCGGGCACCGAGTCGCGCACCCTCATGTAGCTGAGCACTAATAAACAATTGTCAACGCGTCCGGCTGCACCCGAAGTGAAACTTGCCGACATCGCTCTTGTTCTGCGCCATCTATGACTACACGAACTGGTCGCCTGAATTCACGAGTGAATTCCTTGATTCGATTTACCTTTAAAGCTGAGTTCGGCAGGTGGTCACCTGTCAACAGACGACGTCTAATGAGAATCCGCTGGCGAATAGGGAGGTCGCCCTCGACCAAATCGAGCATCCCATCATTAGGGTGCGCTTTCGGCGCTACCCGCCAAACACCGCGCCATTCGGAATTCATGATCGCTACAACTGGACCTCGCCACCAATTATTAAACAAGAACACGTGCGCTACTGCCAGGCAGGGTCGCCCGTCTAGACGGCACTCGATGACGTCAACCGGTACTTGCCGAGCTTTCGAACTGTTGATCCGTTCAATGCCCCCGGAAGGTTCACCGAGCGCTTTCCAAAGATCTCCGCCGGTCAGTCCGATTCTTGGACTATGGCCCCGAACCTGCCACTGATCCTCAACGAGGCGCCTCAATTCTTCGTTACTCGATGCGACCTCATCGACGGAGCCCGGTGACGCCGGGCCCCCCCAGTTTCGACCGCGCTCAATCGTCATTTAGTGCTTCCGGGTCCAAATCACCGTCTTGGACTCGAGCTGCTGCCGATACCAGCCCCCGGTCTAACAATCGTCCGGCCTCTATCGCCGTTTTTTTCAGATCTCGAGAGGGACTGCAGTCAGCGAGTTGGCCAAGTAAGTCGATGACCTGCCTGATATGTCTCACGAAGTCTCCTGCTGAGGTGTCATCCTCCAGCACGTCCTTGAGTTCGTGCCCAGAGGCCCATCCGTGTACTTGGCCAAAGATGGTTGGGTCCGGCGTCCTTGTTTCGGGTAGGCCGCGTTTGTTTTCCTCAGCTCGAATATGGCGACCGTAGGCCATGATCTTCTCAGACTTCTTCTTGGTTGCCTGGTTTGGAAACCAAGGCGGAGGCGGGTCGAGTCTGCTTCTGTGTTCGTAGGTCACCACCGATATCAAAGCAGCTAACTCTGCCGCACTGACTCCCTCGAAAACCCCTCCGTCGACGCACAAGGCAACTAGTAGGTCCATTTCATGGAAGATGCTCTGCAGTACTTTGCCTCTTTCACTCAAGATCCAGGATTCTGCCAAACCGAAGACTTCCATAATCTCTTCAATAGCTCTCAGGGAGCGACCCAATCCCCCCTCAACTGCCGAAATTTGCTCGCGCAAAGCGGCAATTTTTGTATCAGCCGAGTCGACGCGTCGCACCGCTTTCATCCGCTCCGACTGAAGATCACGATCCGGGTACCGAACCTCAAGTACCAGGCCAAGCTCTGCTAACTCCTGCTTCAGAAGTTTTGCAGAAGTTCGTTGGTATTCGCGACGGTTTGGTGCGTATGGCTTAGGAAGCTCAACGTGGGAGAGGACATCCGGGATCACATCAAAATCGGTTTCTGTCAACATCATTACCTTGCCCCGGGGAGTAACAACGCGTACTCGGTTTTCTCCACCCCGACGACTTGTAGTTCCTAGGACCAACAGATATTGCTTGTCGTCCCCATGAAGCCGAGATATCAAAGCACCGGGTCGGAGTCGTGCCAACGATGTCGATACCTCCTCTGCGGATTTTGTTTGGCTCAACAGGGTTTCCTTAGGAGTACCGCCCAACCGTTTGACCTCAGCTTGTGCAGTCTTTCGGGACGCTTTTGCCTTGTCTAAATCTGTTGTGAGTCGAACCACGCTGCCATTGGATCGGTATTGAGCAAAAGATCGCTGAAGCAGACTGATAGCTTCGTCTCGTTCAGCACGCGCCATCAGATTCGCTGCCATGTTGTATGTCGGTCGAAAAGCTGACTCCAAAATGAAGTCGTTACTTTTTGCGAGTTGAGCCAACTGGTAGAAAGATTCGTAGGGACTCCAAAGGGCATAAGCATGTCCAGTTGAGTCGATCCCTCGGCGTCCGGCCCGACCGGTTAGTTGCGTGTACTCACCTGGCGTTAAGACAACGTGTCCTTCGCCTCGGAACCTACTTAGCTGTTCGACTACAACAGACCTGGCCGGCAAATTAACGCCCATAGCTAAGGTCTCTGTTGCAAATACAACCTTTAGGAGACCGGCGGCAAAGCAGTCCTCAACTGCTTCTTTGAATGGCGTAACCATGCCGGCGTGGTGTGCGGCTACGCCAGACCGCAAACCGTTTAGCCAGCTATCAAAGTTGAGCAGCTGCAAATCCTTCTCGGAGATCTCATCCACGTGCTGCTCGACGATTAACTCCACGCGCGATTTCTCGCGGCCGTCAAGAAAGTCAACGTTGTAGTCAAGACAGCCCTGCACAGCATCATCACACCCTTGGCGCGAGAAGACGAAAAAGATAGCTGGGAGACGGTCGCTCTGGTCAAGATGGGTTATTACCTCGCTCCTGCGTGGGCGACCAACGGCACCTCCTCGCTTCTGCGGACCCCTGGATCTCTGACCGCTCATCTTTCCCAAGTACCGTTCGACTTCGATGTTGCTTTCGCCGTAACGAAGAGTTCTGAATTCCTGCAACCTTTGGTGGCGCTTATCAAAGACTAGAAAGTGGTCATGAAGCTCAACCGGTCTCGTCGTCTCGATAACCGCTTCGCAGTCACCGTGGACTTCTTGGATCCAGCCAGCCACTTCATGGGCGTTACTGACAGTCGCAGACAGACAAACCAACCGCGCTGCCGAAGGAAGTTGCATGATCACTTCTTCCCAGACGGGGCCGCGATATGGATCTTGAAGGAAGTGGACCTCATCCAAGACGACTAAGCCAAGGTTCACCAAAGAAGGACTGTCCGCATAGATCATGTTCCTTAAAACCTCAGTAGTCATCACAACCACATGAGCCTCTGGGCGTATCGCGTTGTCTCCAGTTAAGAGTCCGACTCGATCCTTGCCGAGCCATCTCGACAAGTCCTTAAATTTTTGGTTAGAGAGTGCCTTAATTGGGGTTGTATAGACAACCGTTTCCCCTCTTTCGAGCGCCCGGTCTATCGCATACTCCGCGACCAACGTCTTACCAGAGGAGGTAGGAGCGGCTACAAGGACCGAAGAACCCGCATCGATAGCCGCAAAGCTTTGGATTTGATATTCATCAGGTGTTATCCCGCGTTCCCGAAGCAGAGTTAATTTACCTTCGTTCGATTCAGTAGGCATTACCGGTCCAATTCCGTATTTCGACGTTTGGCGCGCTGCAGCATAAGGCCAACGAGAATCGAAAGTTCAAAGAAGATATACATCGGCACGGACAGGGCAGCTAAGGAAACAGGGTCTCCGGACGGAGTGATTAAGGCGGCAACCACCACAATTCCCACAATTGAGTAACGCCGGTAACTACTGAGTTGACCAGGAGTGATTACCCCTGCCATCTGCAAAAACACTAACAAGATGGGAAATTCGAAGCCAACTCCAAAGGCAATCATCATGTATGTAATCAGGCCGAGATAAGCACCGGGCGAGAACAGCGGGTCAACAGCGTCTCCCCCAAAGGAAATAAGAAATTCAAGGGCTCGTTCGAAGGTGGCGTAGGCGACGACTGCACCGCAAATGAATAGGAGAACACCACTTAGGACAAATGGAATGGCATAGCGCTTCTCACGGCGGTCAAGGGCCGGTGTGACAAACCTCCATAGATTCCAGAGCAGAAGAGGCATCGAGAGAACCACACCAAAATAGATCGACACCCGAATCCGAGTCTTGAAACCATCCAGGGGTTCCGTGATCACCAAGGTGCACGCTCGGTCAATGCCTTGACTCACAAGAACCCTGCAGTAGGGAGGCAAAAAGACGCTGTCTAGTAACCAATTGTACAAAAATAGGCCGACTACCGCTGCCAACCCGATAGCTAGCAGACTGCTTATCAGACGCACCCGGAGCTCCGCGACATGATCCCAAAAGGTAACTGTGGCAGCGGCGCGCCGTTTCCTAAACCTCATTCCGACTCGCTGGTTTTATCTTTACGCGACTTCAGGTCTTCACTTTCTTGAACCTGGCGCTGCAACTCGACGTCATGAGAATCTTCGACAGATTTATCGACCACTGAGGACACCTGGTTCCGCAACTCTGAGGTATGGCGTCGCAATTCGGCGATGCCCTTTGCAACTCTGCGCACAGCATCAGGAAGCTGCTTAGGGCCTAGCGCAATTAGGGCTACCAGACTAATGATCAGTATCTCGTTGGGGGTGAGATTCACACCCAAGAGGCTAGGTCCTGCGGCTCGCTAGGAGACGACTTAAGAAACGCCTAATAGAAATCGGCCTAACCCTCAATCGTTTAAGCCGATAAAGGTGGAGATCTGCTCGGCTCGCCTCTACCTCAATTGCACCCATAACACTGGCCGCCCTCTGGACCGCTTCGACGGCTCTTCGAGCTTCGGCTCTTAGCTTTTCCGTAAGCCTCCAAAGGACAAATCCCAACAAAGCGAAGCTTGCGACGCCGGCTAAGAAAAATGCACTCACTCCAACACGTTAGATGCATTCTTGCGTGCTACCGCACCGATAGAGAATGATGGTTTGGTGCAGCAACGTCTCCCCTCGCTTCGTAACCCCGCTATTTTGTTCGCACATCGTGGAGCGCGGGCCCATGCTCTAGAAAATACCCTCGATGCCTTTGAACTGGCGCTCCGCCTTGGTGCGACCGGACTCGAAACTGATGCATGGATAACTGAAGATGGCGTCCCTGTCTTAGATCATGACGGAATCGTGCGCAGGGGTCTATTGCGCCGCCCTTTTTCTAATGAAATACGCTCGGCTCTTCCGGCGCATATCCCCTCACTTGACGATCTATACAAAACCTGCGGAACAGACTTCGAACTGTCCATAGACATTAAAGACGATGAGGCCTTCGACGCTGTAATTTCTGTCGCTCGTAAACACGAAGCCGAAGCACGATTGTGGTTATGTCACCCCAACTGGGAAATGCTCGCCGAGTCAAGAAGTAAGACCAATGCTCGCCTGGTCAATTCCACACGCTTAAAACACATGAAACATGGGCCAGAGCGACGTGCAGCCGAGTTAGCGGCGGCAGGTATCGATGCCGTAAACCTGCACCACAGTGACTGGAGCGGAGGTTTGACGACTCTGTTTCATCGATTCAACCGGTATTGCATCGCTTGGGATGCTCAACACGTCCGCATTATCCGAGATTTAATACGAATGGGGATTGACGGAGTGCATAGCGACCATGTCGATCGACTTCAGGCAGGGTTTAACGAAGCTGACTGACGTTTACGGACGTCCGAAGGTGTTCAAGGGCCATAGTCTCACGAAAACCTCGCCCACTAGACGGTTTTCGTGGATCGGGCCAAAGCTTCGACTATCACGACTACTTGGGCGATTGTCACCCATTACGAAAATATGATTGTCGGGTACCCAAATTTCAGAGAAGTCTTCTGTCCGAACATCCTTTTTTAGATATGACTCCTCTAACGGTTTACCGTTAACGAGCAATACCCCATTTTCCGCTGACACTCGTTCACCAGCTAGCCCTATTACTCGCTTGACGAAATCTTTGATTTCCGTGTCCATTAACGCTGGCGGCCGATTGAAGACAACTAGATCACCGCGGTCAACGTCACCGAGGCTGTAAGCAAGTTTATAAACCATTAGTCGGTCGCCGACTTCCAATGTCGGGGTCATCGATTCCGAGGGGATGAAATAAGTTTGAACTAGGGCCGCCCGGATACCGAAGGCGACCACCAAAGCAACCACAACCACAGTGATCCACTCTCGAAACGGTTTCCAACTTATGGGTCTCGACTTCGTCCCTCGATTCAAACCATCTCGCAGGCGACCCATTAGCTAGGCCTCGCAAGCCAAGCGGCAGCAGCGCCAAGGTAAGAACATGCCAAACCATCGGCTACTAGCGATCTCGTCATGGTCGTCACGTTTAACCCAGTTTCGTTCACCGCAACTCCTACGTCGGCGGGTTCCAGCAAGCACGGGTTGTGGCCCAACGCGCTCACCCAAGATGCATCACAGTCCAATGGGACCGGTACCTCTATTTGGCATGGCGTTGCCTTGAGGATTGTCTCTATGTGGTGACTAATGCCTTGATGGCGCTCCCTGGCATCTACGTCTGATGCCCTGACACACAAAGCTACGTCTGCTCCCAGAGCACTAAGAGCCGATGCGTGTCCAGCTAGTTCAAGTCCCGAAAACCCCAAGGGAGAACCAGTTCCAACATGTCCGGGTCCTGCTCCAACAAGGATGTGTCGGCAGTTGTTATCTAATAAGGCAGCCACGCCAGAAGCTACGTTAATTGTCTCAAGCTGGCCTCCGAAGGCCTGCCCAGCGGTGGCCGTAACTGCGATGAGATCCGCCTCCATTAATTGTCGTACGAGATCGCTCAAAGCCAACGGCAACGCGGCTTGGTCTGTCATCAAATAACCAAGCGGCGCCGCACTAGTGGATATAGCTATCGCGCCGACATGGCTGTGTAACAGGCAGAGCAGAACGCGCGCTCCCTGCAGGCTTTCACGATCGGAGATATATGGGTCTACCTCCAGTTGCTCAGACAAATAGCGGGCCTTGAGCACATTGCCCTTAAGTTGTCCCAACTCGTTCCCGCCGCTTTCGATCCAATGGACGACATGCCAGCCACCGGTACCCAAGTCAAGGTCTACGGCCGTTGTGTTTACGACTACCACGTCACCTCTATCGATGAGGCCTACAACATCTGTCAGGGCATAAGCATTGGAACCATCTTCTAAGACAACTTTTTGTAAGCCATCTCGCTGCTCAAGTGTGCGGCTTACTTTTGCTGAATGAAATCGAGGCACGTTTGAGCCTTACAACGAGTCAATTAGGGCTTCAACCCGATCATCTTGAGCCAAGAACGGGTCCTTACACAAAACGGTCCTCTGTGCTTGGTCGTTTAGCTTCAAATGGACCCAGTCGACCGTATAGTCACGTTTCTTTTCCTTCGCTTGGCGAACAAAATCCCCACGCAGCTTGGCTCTCGTCGTTTGCGGAGGTTGCTCGATCGCTATCTCTATGTCACTATCATCGAGAATACGCTCCACGAGACCATTGCTCTGCATCAGGTAGAAGACTCCCCTGTTCTGGTTGACATCATGGTATTGCAAGTCCAGCAAAGCAGCCCGCGGGTCACCAAGTTCGAGTTGATGTTTGGCTTTGTAGCGTTCCAAGAGGTGATATTTGATTACCCAGTCGACCTCTCGGTCCAACGTGAGCGGGTCTTGTTCGATAGCACTCATGCAATGTTCCCACATTGCTAAAGCCTGTTTCTCCTCTTCGTTCAAGTCATTGTGCTCAGCGAAACGCTGGGCCCGTTCAAGGTATTCCGACTGGATCTCAAACGCACTCAACTCTCGACCATTCGCTAAGCGGACCCGGCGCCGGCAAGTGATGTCGTGACTTATTTCTCGAATAGCTCGTATTGGGTTTTCGAGTGTGAGGTCACGCAGGACGACACTTGGGTCCTCCATCATTCTTAGCAACAAAGCTGTGGACCCAACCTTCAAAAACGAGGTGTACTCGCTCATGTTCGAATCGCCGACGATGACGTGGAGCCGCCTGAAGCGTTCAGCATCAGCGTGAGGTTCATCTCGAGTATTAATAATTGGTCGACTGCGCGTCGTAGCGCTCGAAACCCCCTCCCAGATGTGTTCTGCCCGCTGGGCAATGCTGTACATCGCTCCCCGTGCGCTCTGCAGGACTTTGCCGGCTCCCGTATAAATCTGTCGTGTCACGAGAAAAGGAATCAGAACTTCCGCATAGTTAGAAAAGTCATCTCGCCGACTTGTCAAATAATTTTCGTGGCAGCCGTAGCTATTCCCGGCACTATCTGTGTTGTTTTTGAACAAATAGATAGTGCTTCCCGTAATGCCTTCTTCTGTGAGCCGTTCCTCTGCATTATCAACTAGGCGCTCCAGTATTCGTTCACCCGCACGGTCGTGACAAATAACCTCATATATGGAGTCGCATTCCGGAGTCGCATATTCGGGATGTGAGCCAACGTCTAAGTAAAGTCGAGCGCCATTCGCGAGGAACACATTGCTTGACCGGCCCCAAGAAACAACTCTTCGAAAAAGGTACCTCGCAACTTCGTCGGGACTGAGTCGGCGTTGCCCACGGATAGTGCAGGTGACGCCGTATTCATTTTCAAGCCCCATTATCCGTCGTTGCACGGGAACACCGTATCGTTACTTTTTCCGGTACAGGTCAACTCGCAGGATCAGGAAACTCCTGGCTTCCAATTTTTCCTAGGCAAGAAGGGATTCAGTTTCGTTGTCTTCAAGCCTCTTAAAGCACCTACGCCCACTGCCAGCCGACAGGACAGCAACCTCAAGGTCTTCAGCGGCAAGGGATCTTTCGGGTCCTGCTAAGGCACTCACGGCCAACCGCACTGCGTCGTCGCGATCGAGATCTGCAGACCAACCGTCATTGAGTCGCCCTAGTACTGCGTCGGCATCGCCTCCAATGCAACACCAATGTTGCTCGTCAACCACAGTCCCGTCATATTGGATTCGGTAAAGTTCGGGGGTTCCCGACGAGTCGATTTCAGCCACGACGATTTCCACTTCCATTGGCTTCATCTCGTGGGTAAAGATCTGACCCAGCATCTGAGCGTATTGGTTTGCCAAGCTACGAGCGTCAACATCTTCACGGCTGTATTGATAGCCCTTGAGTTCAGCATGACGAACACCGGCAATACGCAACTGATCAAACTCGTTGTATCGACCAACACCGCCGAATGCAATCCGATCATATATTTCGGAGACTTTGCGCAGAGTTGAGCTGGCGTTTTCAGCAACGAGAGCGATACCTCCGCGATACTCAACCGCTGCCAGACTTCGTCCGCGCGAAATTCCTTTTCGAGCATAATCTGCTCGATCTTGCATTAACTGCTCCGGGCTGACGTACATGCCAGGCATCGCCATAGCTGCTCCTACCCTTCTGTTAGTTCTTGTCTGAAGTCGGCGAAGACTGCACCCGACTCTTCGTCGCTTAACTGGCGAAAGCCTTCGCCATCTATGACAGCAAGGACCGGGTAGATTCCGCGGATGGGATCTGGCCCGCCTGTGGCACTGTCCTCGTCAGCTGCGTGCCAGAGTGCCTTCACCGCAAGAAATAGCGCTTCGCTCTCTGAGAGATCTCGGCTATAACCGAGCTTGACAACGGTGCCTGCGTGGAGGCTTCCGGATCCACTTGTGGCGAAATCTTGTTCCTCGTAGCGGCCACCCGTCACGTCAAACTGAAATAGGCGACCAGCTTCATGAGCTGGGTCGAAGCCGGCGAAAATTGGTACGACTGCGAGACCCTGCATTGCTTGTGGCAAGTGTCCTCGTAGCATTTCTGCCAGCTGATTGGCCTTACCTTCCAAGGTAAGTGGCTTGCCTTCGATCTTTTCGTAGTACTCGAGTTGGAGTTGAAATACGCGCACCATCTGGATGGCAGGTCCCGCTGCACCAGCAATCGCTACCGCTGAATATTCATCAGCGGCAAATACTTTTTGCATGTCTCGATGGCTGATTAGGTGACCAGATGTAGCTCGCCGATCTCCGGCCACTACAACTCCACCCGAAAAACGGAGTGCTAGCACTGTCGTGGCGTGACCTGCGTCGATAGTCCCCGGCAGTGCAGGTGGGAACGGGTCAAGGCCGTTTTGGCGCAACAGGTTCACAAAGTCCGTCCCGGGGTCCTCTCCGAGAAGATGAAATGGCATAGAAGTCACTCGCCGCCCTTTTGTACGTAATTTTTGACGAACTCTTCCGCATTGGTCTCAAGAACGCCGTCAATTTCGTCAAGCAGATCGTCGAGTTCGGCTTTCAATTCCTCTCCCGCTTGAGCACTTGGTGTTTCCTCTATCTCAGCATCGTCCGTTCGTGATGTGGATCGACGTCGTTGTTCTCGTTCAGCCATCAAAAATCTCCTATTGGGGCAATTCTATTGGTTTCTCAAGTTCCTAAGCGCCGTAACAGCTCTGCTGCGGTCGTGCATTCGTCCAACAAGTTACCGACGTGCGCAGCAGTTCCCCTCAATGGCTCAAGCATTGGGACTCGACGTAGAGGGTCAGTACCGATATCAAAAACCATCGAATCCCAATTCGCAGCGACGATTGCGTCAGGATATCGCTCGAGACAACGACCGCGGAAATATGCACGAGTCGATGGCGGAGGGTTCCCTATCGCCGTCTCCACTTCCGAATCATCAGTAATTCTCTTGAGGCCGATTCGTCGGGCTAGACCTTTATCAGGCCTTAAATCGTGGTATTGGAGATCTAGAGCGGCGAGTTTCGGGTCCGACCACTTGAGGTTATGTCGTTCGCGGTAACCCTCATAGAGCCTTCGCTTGGCAATCCAGTCAATAGAGTCTGCAAGCGAGTCTGGATCGTTCTCCAAAGCTCCTAGTACGTCGTGCCATCGTTTCATCAGATCGAGGCCGATATCCTGACCGCCGATTACTTCAAAACCGTTTCGATCGGCCCATTTCTCAGCGGCAGCGTAATACGCCCACTGGACATCTATCGCTGACACGCTTTCGCCAGTCGCCAGACGATGGACCATCGATAGGTCGATGTCGTAGCTAATCTTCCGCAAGGTATGAACGGAAGCTTCAAAAGCGCAGTCCTTGGGAGCCATGTTGTCATCAATCATGGCTAAAACTATTGCCGTGACCCCTAGCTTCAGATAGGTCTGCAGTTCACTCATATTTGCATCGCCAACTATTACGTGAAGCCTTCGGTACTTCTTGCTATCTGCGTGAGGCTCATCGCGAGTGTTAACTATTGGCCGTTTCAAAGTCGTTTCAAGCCCCACTTCCTCTTCAAAGAAATCGGCTCGTTGCGTTATTTGAAAAGGAACATCCGAGTGCGTCAGTCCCGGCGCTTCGGAGCCAACTTTTCCTGCTCCGCAAAAAACCTGTCTAGAAACGAAAAAAGGCATTATTTCTTGAACAATGCGCCCAAACGGTACAGATCGGTCAACAAGATAGTTTTCGTGACATCCGTAACTATTTCCCTTACCGTCACTGTTGTTTTTGTGGATGACCAGTTCTTCTCCGTCTGGTAGAAGTTCGTTGGCCTTATCCATTGATCTGATGAGGATTTCTTCGGCTGCGCGATCGTAAGTCGTGCATTGAAGCGCGTCCGTGCATTCAGGAGTAGCCAGTTCGGGGTGCGCATGATCTACGTAGTATCGGGCGCCGTTGGTCAATACGGCATTAACTAGATGGGTTTCTATCTCCGGCGCGAGAGCATCGAACTCGTTAAAACCTCTGGCATCAAGGCCAGGATGCTCGTCCTCAAAGTCCCAGCCAACGCGACGCTCCAAGAATCCGTTCACATAGGCGTTAATAATCATTGATGACGCTGCTACCGGGTTTGAATCCCCCTCATTGCGGTGAAGGATCCCAAACTCGGTTTCTATTCCCAGAACCTTATGTACGGCCACACCTCGACCTTAGCGTCGCGGATGGCCTTTAGAGATATTGACCGGTCTGAACGCGCTCGATAGCTCTTCCGCCTTCGCCAGTGAATTCATCATCGCTACTCAGCAGCGTCCGAATGAAAATAATCCGCTCACCCTTTTTGCCAGAAATCTTTGCCCAGTCATCCGGATTAGTTGTGTTGGGAAGGTCTTCATGCTCTTTATACTCCTGGCGAATTGAGCCAAGTAAATCATCCAAGCGGATTCCATAGCTACCGGTCGCTATCGACCGTTTAATCGCAGTCTTCTTGGACCGGCGCACGATATTTTCGATCATCGCTCCTGAGGCAAAATCTTTAAAGTACATCACCTCTTTGTCACCATTTTGGTATGTGACTTCCAAAAAGCGATTGTGATCCTCAGGCCGATACATCTCTTCCACCGTGCGTTCAATCATGACCCGTATCGCCTTGTCGGGCTCACCTCCCCCGAGTTCGTCTATTTCAATTGGGTCAAGTGGCACATCGGTCGTCAAGTAAGTCGTGAAGATAGCTGACGCTGCGCTTTCATCTGGTCTGTGGATCTTGATCTTGACGTCTAATCGACCGGGCCGCAGGATCGCTGGGTCTATGAGGTCTTCTCTGTTGGAAGCCCCGATCACGATGACATTCCTTAAGCCTTCCACGCCATCAATCTCTGCCAGTAGTTGGGGCACAACCGTAGATTCCATGTCCGAGCTGATACCACTTCCACGAGTTCGGAAAAGCGATTCCATCTCATCGAAAAATACGATGACGGGCCAGCCTTCACTTGCCTTTTCTCGGGCTCGTTGGAAGATTTGGCGAATTTGTCTCTCTGTCTCACCAACGTATTTATTGAGGAGCTCCGGGCCTTTGATGTTAATGAAGAAGCTCTGAGCTTTTTTATCTCCTGAAGCTTCTGCCACCTTCTTAGCGAGAGAGTTTGCAACTGCCTTGGCTATGAGCGTTTTACCGCAACCAGGAGGGCCGTACAACAAAATTCCCTTAGGCGCAGGGAGGTCATATTCACGAAAAAGATGCTGGTGTAGATAGGGCAGCTCAACGGCATCAGTAATCTGTTCAATCTGACCATCTAAGCCACCAATGGCGTCATAGGTCACATCCGGGACTTCTTCCAGAAGTAGATCATCGACTTCTGGCCGGGGTAAACGTTCAAGAACCAAGTTCGCCCGCACGTCGAGTAGAAGGCTGTCCCCTGAACGCATCGTTTGGTCTTTTAAGTCATTTCCAAGGTCGACAATTCTTTCTTCATCGGCGCGACCGGTGACCAGCGCTCGTTGTCCATCAGCGAGAACTTCTTTGAGGATAACCACCTCGCCCGAGGACCCCGGGTCGCGAGCCATAACCACGTTTAGTGATTCATTTAGAACTACTTCGGCCCCTGCCTGCAGATCGTCCGAGCTCAGGTCTGGGTGCACGCTAACCCGCACTTTTCGGCCGTTTGCATGAACGTCGACGGTTCCATCCTCATTGGTCCCAATAAAAGTTCCATAAGCCGACGGGGGTTTAGTGAGTTTCTCAACTTCTTCTCGAAGCGTTGCTATGTGCTCCCGGGCCTCGCGCAAAGTAAACGTAAGTTTTTCGTTTTGAGAAACCGCTTGCGCAAGCTGAGTCTTTGTCTCGAGAAGACGCTCTTCGAGCGTTGACACTCGTTTCGGAGTGTCAACGAGCTTTCGACGTAAAAGGCCCACCTCGGACTCAAGGGCGCGTACCTGGCTTCGAAGCGCGGGGATCGCCCCCGCAGTGTTTTCTGAATCACTCGAATTATCTTGATTTGACATAGCGGTCCCCATGCGCCGGAGGTGTCTGGACGGGAAGCTACACGAAACAGCCGCTGAAGTGGCTCAACCCTCGAAATCCTTTTAGATGACCTCGGGAAAAGACGTGGCAGCGCCCATAGAACAGGGTAAATTGATTTGAGCCTGTTCCGTCGGAAGCGGGGCTTGGCACTAGAGCGGCTAACGTTTTCTTGCACGAAGGAGAAAGGCACTTACATGAAGGTTTGGATTGATCAGGACCTATGCACTGGTGATGGGCTCTGCGAAGAAATCGCACCCGATGTATTTACTCTTCTCGATGATGGATTGGCGTATGTAGTTGAGGAAGGCACAACGTTGGCCGGCGGCGCAGAAGGGCTCGCTAATTTTCCCGATAGCCAGTTGGATGCGGTTATCGAGTCAGCCGAAGAGTGCCCTGGAGAGTGTATTTACATCGAGGCCTAATAGCGCTGTGGCACGGAAGGTGACTGATTCACTTTAGACAGTTGCCAGTGTTGACAACGCTCCGATCCTCAAACGCTGCTACTTCCGCCATAAAGGCTGCTATCTCCGATTTATCTAAAACGTAAGTGGCGCGCTCGTAGTCGGATGCTGCAGGTGGAGCGACCGCAAATACTATTCCTAGGACGTCACCGTTGGTATCGATGACGGGGGCTCCGCTGTCGCCGGATTGAAGTTTCGCTGCCGCGAACCATACTTTGCGCTGAGTGTCCACTGAGTCGTACAAGTCCCTACCGTTGGCGATGACACGCTCAACCAGCCGTATGGGAGCCGTGCGTAGCGGGCCTCCGAGAGGGTGTCCTACCACTGCCGCTAGTTGTCCCGCTAGCGGTGTCTGCAGAGATAGCGGCGGTAAAGATGTTTGAACCCGAAGTAGGGCTAGATCCCGTTCCGGGTCATAGGCAGTGACTGTCGCTGTTTCCAAACTCGCACCCGGCAGAGCAACTTCTGCAACCTTCGCTCCCGCCACTACGTGGGCGTTCGTCAAGAGCAGACCTGGCGACACGACAAAAGCTGTGCCGTCCTGCCGCTGGCTGCAGGCGACAGCCATAACCCGAGCGACCGAAGCAGCCGCGACTTCCAGAACCTCACCCGCAACCGAGATCTCAGTTGGCGGCTCTCCTACCTCTAGCGAACCAGAGCTTGACTCAAAGCCCGGAATATTTGGCCACTCGCTCAAGAGTTGACCCAAAAGACCGGTCACCGTCGGGGTGACGGGAGAATATTTCTCCACAAGCTCTACCGCTCGCGAGTTCTCAGCTTGTTCTTTCGGCCAACCGTTGGCGGCTGCCAAAGGCGGAAGCAGGATCCACACCAAAAGACCAACCGAGATTGTCGCGACGACGACCCCCACCAACGAATCGACCCATCTAAAGGGGCGGGGCACCAAACCCCGCAGTCCGCGCGCCACTCGCCATCCGATGGCATGGCCAGCGATTGCGCCCAACAAGACTGCAGTGGCTGCAGCGGCAAGGCGTTGATGCTCACCTTCTAAGTTGACGGCCTCAATTCCCTGTCGGACCCACCGCGCGGTTGCTAGTCCACCAACGGCAAAGCCAACCCAAGCTCCAAGCCTTCCTACGAAGCCGCCTCGCCATCCCACCACTACAGCTAGGAGCAATAGGCAGAAGACCACTGCATCAAATATCACGGCGGCTCACTTATGACTCAATCAACCGAGCATGAGTCAAGAAACCCGTATGGGCCACCATCCGGTGGTCCGGACGAACAGAATTACCTTCCACGTGCCAAGTTCTATTCAGAACTTCGACCGTCTCGATCATGGCCCACGGTCCATCGGATAGACGCCGTCGAAGGTTCTGAACTTGTATCACTGAAGGATTGTAGGCAACCAGGATTCCGCCACGCCGTAACGACGATTCCAAATGCGGCACCACTTGCCAAGGCTCCGGGAGGTCCAGTACTGCGCGGTCGAAACCTTCATCATCGTGCGGCTCGTAGGCATCGCGCATCTTGACGTTGTAACGCTCCAAGGCTTCTGAACCCAGGAATTCTTCGACATTGGATTTGGCATTCTGAGCGAAATCTTCTCGTATTTCGTAGCCGGTAACGCGAGCACCAGTCCTAAGTAACGCCGTAGACAGGGCTCCCGAACCAACGCCTGATTCGAAAACCTGCTGATTTGGAGCGATATCAGCCAGGACGAGAATCGGACCCAAATCCTTGGGGTATATGACTTGAGCTCCTCGCGGCATCTTCAATACATGATCGTTAAGTGTCGGACGAAGTCCCAGAAACCGAGCATTCGAAGCAGTCCGGTATTGACTTCCTTCCAGGCTGCCGATTATCTGATCATGAGAAATAACGCCGGCATGCGAATGGAACTCGCCACCAACTTCCAGTGTCACTAAGTAGCGACGCTGTTTGCTATCTATAAGGACGATACGTTCCTCAGACGCGAACTCCGGTTGATGATCGGCGCTCACCGAGTACCACTTTGCTTTCTTTGTAAGTGATCAATTCTTACCGACTGACCGGGCAGTAATTGTCGCTTATGTACGATGCGAGGTTTTCTCCGGCTTACGTAGCGCAGAACCCGCATCGTCGTAGCGACCAAGGCTAACGCCATCCAAGCGCCACTTCCGTTTCGCCCGCGTCGCCAACAGGACTTGATGAATCGACTCAAGCGCAACTCACCAAATTCGAGATTTAGTGCCATCAGACCCTGACGATCTCCACAAATGTGGATCGTTTATGGCCTAGTCGGCGACCCAACAGGAACGCCAACACCAAGAGGCCGGAGACCACTGCAGCCCCGACGACGATTGCAGGCCTCTGCATAGGAACCGGACCCTCATCTGACTCACCAGTTAAGCGGCTGAAACTTTCTTCCAGGTCACTTACAGTCACCCGTGAATCAGCATCATCAGCTCGATCACTCATTTGCGTGCCTCTTTTGATCACGTTTAAGGACAAATATCGTCAGAGAAATGAAAGCCACGCAAGTAGCAAACCCGGCGAGATAGGGGACAAAACCCAAGTTACCTTGAAAGACTGAATTCGTGCTTTGCAATACTCGCACTACGCCAAGAACCAAAAAGACCTCTGCGACGGCAAAACAGGCGGTACCTGCTAGGCCGAAGCCCAAGTACCGACCCAGACCACGAATTGGGCCCAGAGTCTCCTGCTTCACATAGGCGCGCAAGGTAGACACTAGGTTATCGAAGTCTGCTTTTAGTCCTCCATTGCTACTCGCCATAGCGCCTGCCAGGTTGGGGTTCTTAGGGTTCAGCATGCCAGACTTGTAGCCTCGCGCCACCATCACTCACGCCTTCTCATCCGCGACTGTCAAGAATTTCCTCTAGTCCTTCTAAGTGGTCCTCAATTACGGTCAATCGCTCTTCGCTTCCCGAAGCCGCCAACATCCTTTGCCGGTCAAACGGCCCAGCCGGTAGCAGGTCGGCTATGCGGTAGCTGAGTTCTGTCGCCTCGAGGCCTATGGCCATCGCATCTTCGTCAATTTCGGGTAACTCGTAACCACTTAGTTTCGCCTTCTGAACGAAGTTGCTGAACTGTCGCAACACCTTTCTCGCCCGTAAAATTGATGTGTCATTAGAGGCTTCGTGGATCTCAACCACTGAAGCAATGGGATATGGCGCGTCTAGATGCCATTCTTGAACACCGATTTTCGACGTCCCCAACACGAGCAAATTTGATCGTCCATCCGGCATCAAATCAGACTGGATAATTTCGGCCAAACAGCCAACTGAGGCACGCTCATCACCGCCCCCAACTTCCTGTCCTCGTTCTATGAGAACGACGCCAAATTGAGATTGGCTCTCGATGCAGTGCTGGCTTAATTGTTTGTAACGATCTTCAAAAATGTGTAGCGGCAGAATGCTTCCGGGAAGCAACACCACCCCTAAGGGAAACATCGGGACTTTCTGAACTGCCTGCGAATCAGATGTCATTAGTGTCGGGACTTTCTAGGCTCGAACACCAAAGTTCCTATCAGAAAGAGACGAAATGTCGTCACTAATCGAGAAAGAGACTTGAGATCAAGGCTGCCACACCACATACTTTCGTTCTGTGGAGATCATTACGGCACTATTTCTCGAACATTTTGAAATGCGACAAGCGGAGGGTGGGTCGGCGAGGCTGGACTTCACTGGAGTTCATTTTTCACTCACTGCCCCAGGAGCCTTTCCTATAAAGATTCAACCCCACCTCATGGTCTTACTCAGATGCCCTAGCGACCATCAAGGATTGGCGGCTCTTGAGGTAACCTTCGAAGCAGACGGGACGCCAATGGATGTTCGCAACGTCCAACCTGTCACTGTGGATCCTGGAAAGTTCGGTTACAACTTAGTTCAGGCCACCTTAGAAATTTCGGAACCTGGGACAATCGAAGCCCATTGCCGGATAGACAATGGTCCAGTCACGAAGGTGCCGCTGAGCATCAGCGCACCATAGAGCGCTCTTAATGCCATACGCCTCAAGCATGTCGACCCATGAGGACCTGGGTGTCGCTGCAGCCGAGACCATCGGGCAGGTTCTGGACAAACTCGGTTCCTCACCTGATTTTGCGATTGTGTTCATGTCGGGATATTTCAAGAAGCAGATCACCAGAATCCAAGAAGCGGTGAACAAGCTCCTCACTCCTACCGCCCTAATGGGCTGCACGGCAGACGCTGTCATCTGTGGCGGGCAAGAAGTTGAAAATCAGAGCGCCTTGACTCTCTTCGCCGGAAACTTAGACGGCAAAGTGAGTCCTATTCGGATTTCAGACTCCTTGGACTTTTCTAATGTCGCCTCTGGTAGTCCTGCGGGAGCAGATGCCCACACAATGCTTCTCCTTGCCGATCCCTTTTCGTTCCCCGCCGAGGCGGCCATCGACCGATTTCAGTCAACTTATCCAAACATGAAGCTCATTGGAGGGCTCATTTCTTCCGCCCAAACTCATCCAACCGGATCTTTGTTTCTTAACGGTGAGATTTACGGGGACGGCGCTGTGGCTCTCCTCATAGGAGGGGAGGTCCAAATCGAGCCTCTCGTCTCCCAAGGTTGCCGACCCATAGGAACTCCCCTAATCGTCACTAAATCAGAGGGGAACCTTGTCCATGAATTGGGCGGCCAACCTGCCCTTCAGCGACTCGAAAGCATCTTTGCATCAATGGACGAGGACGAGAGACTCCAAGCCAGCCACGGACTTCATGTCGGTCGAGTCATTGATGAGCATCAGACAGACTTCACCTCTGGCGATTTTCTCATTCGCGCGGTAATTGGTGCCGACTCAGACAAAGGTTTAGTCGCCATTGGTGATGCAGCGCCGGTAGGTAGCACCATTCAATTTCAAATACGAGATGCTCGCACTGCTTCAGATGACTTAGTTCATAAGGTTTCTCAACTAGCTGACGGTGACGGTGCTCTCTTATTCACGTGCAATGGTCGCGGAACAAACCTTTTTGAATCGCCAAATCACGATGCCTCCAGAATTGCTTCCTGCATACCTGGAGAGGTGGTTGCCGGAATGTTCTGCGCTGGCGAGATTGGTCCCGTTTCGACGCAGTCATTCCTACACGGCTATACCGCATCTGCAGCAATTTTCCATGACTGAGGCTCCCCAGTCTCGGCCAAGCAGCGGACTAGGATCACGAAACAGGAGGTTCCGTGACCAGCGACCTTGAGATTCGGCAGATCAACACAATTCGCGCTCTTGCCCTTGACGCGGTTAAGAAGGCTAATAGTGGCCACACAGGGACCGCTATGGCCTTAGCCCCGTTAGCCCACGTCCTTTTTACCAAGGTAATGAAATATGACTCCAGTGTCCCCACTTGGCCAGATCGGGACAGGTTCATACTTTCTGCAGGCCACGCATCGATGCTGTTGTACTCGATGCTCTACCTCACGGGCTTTGGGCTTGAGCTCGATGACATTAAAGACTTTCGACAGATGGGATCACGCACACCCGGACACCCGGAGGTCGGAGCGACACCCGGGGTAGAAGTAACCACAGGGCCTCTCGGTCAAGGCATTGCAAACGCTGTTGGCATGGGGTTGGCAGAAAGACACCTGAAAGAACGCCTGGGTTCGGACGTTGTCGACCACAAGATATGGACAATCTGTGGCGACGGAGACCTAATGGAGGGGGTCAGTCACGAGGCCGCCAGCTTGGCAGGGCACCAGAAGCTCGGGAATTTGGTCGTAATTTATGACGACAATAGGGTCACTATCGATGGAACCACCGATTTAGCATTGTCGGATAATGCCGAAAAGCGCTTCGAAGCCTATGGCTGGAATGTACGCAACCTCGGTGAAGCTTCCGAAGATACAGAACTTCTGGAGGAGGCACTTCTAGGGGCCGCCAATGAGACCGATAAACCTACGTTGCTGATTCTCCAAAGCCATATTGGTTTCCCGGCTCCCAACGCCGTCGATACTCCCGCTGCTCACGGCGCTATCACAGACGACATCGAAATCCTGGGTGCAAAGAGTGCGATGGGAATGGATCCCGATGCAACCTTTAACGTCGATGAAGATGTGCTTGCCGCGTACCGTGCTGCCGGAACCCGCGGTGCCACTGCACGCGAGAAGTGGTCTGATCGAGTGGCTTCGAGTGACCTCAGCAGGACTTGGATTGACACGCTATTAACAGGTTCGCCGATAGCCAATTGGTCGGATGAACTTCCCATCTACGAAGCCGGTACGTCCTTGGCGACTCGCAACGCCAACAGCCAAGTCCTTGACGCCATCGCTGATGCAGTCCCGTCTTTGGTTTCGGGGTCTGCTGACCTGACCGGAAATACTGGCACCAACATTGCAAGTGAGCCAATGACCGCTGACTGCCCAGACGGGCGGAAGCTCTATTACGGCGTAAGAGAACATGGCATGGGGAGCATCGCTAACGGCATGGCTTTGCACGGCGGAATAATCCCAGTAGTCGGCACTTTTCTAGTGTTTGCTGACTATATGAGGCCGTCAGTTCGTATGGCTGCATTAAGTTCGGCCAAAGTAATTTTCGTCTGGAGCCATGACTCGATCGGTGTTGGTGAAGACGGCCCGACACATCAACCGGTTGAACAAGTAGCTTCTTTGCGTGCTATCCCGGATCTTACGGTAATCCGTCCGGCCGACGGAAATGAAGTCAGCCAAGCTTGGGAGGTGGCTCTTAATCGGACAGGCCCTACAGCGCTAATCTTGACTCGTCAGAATGTTCCGGTCCTAGAGGGGACGGTAAAAGCAAACCAGGTTGAGCGTGGTGCATACATCTTGATAGACCCGCCCGATCCAGTAGTAATTCTTGCCGGCACTGGATCTGAAGTTCAGCTATGTGTCGAAGCCGCTGGGGCGCTCGCCGAAGACGGGATAGCGTCCCGTGTTGTCTCAATGCCCTCATGGGAACTCTTTCATGCGCAAGGCGAAGAATATCAGCGGACGGTGCTGCCTCCTGGAGTTCCAGTTGTTGGAGTGGAGGCTGGCGTTTCCTTGGGTTGGGATCGTTGGGCAGATACAACCGTCACCATTGATGAATTCGGCGCCAGTGCACCCGGCGACCTCGTCATGGAGAAGTTCGGTATCACAGCTTCTAATGTCGAGGCAGCTGCCCGTTCCTTGCTTTCATAAATAACTTCCGGAGACCTTAATGACTCAATCAGTTGAAAAAACTCAGCGACTTCAGGATCTTCATCACCAAGGTCAACAGAGCCCTTGGTTGGATAACTTGCGTCGAGGATGGATCACATCAGGTGAGCTCGATACGTGGGTTAGTTCTGGAATTCGCGGCCTGACCTCCAACCCCGCCATATTTCAAAAAGCAATAGAAGGCAGCGAGGACTACGACCCTCAGTTTCGAGAATTAATTAAAGATGGCATAGCAGTCAAACAGGCGTACTGGGATTTAGTCACTAGCGATATACGGGGCGCCCTCAAGGCTTTGTATCCGGTTTACCAGGCGTCTAACGGTATCGATGGCTTTGTATCCGTCGAAGTAGATCCAGCCTTAGCTCGAGATACGGCTCGAACCACTACTGATGCCCGTTCACTCCACGAGCTCATCAACGCACCAAATTTGATGGTGAAAATACCGGGCACTACGGAAGGGTTGCCATCCATCCGCACCATGATCGGCGAAGGTAGGTCAATTAATGTGACGTTAATCTTCTCGGTGAGCCGGTATCTCGAAGTAATGGAGTCATACCTAGCGGGATTAGAGGATGCTGTCGCTGCAGGACATAGCGATTTGTCCAATATCGCTAGCGTCGCGTCATTTTTCATTTCACGTACCGACACTGAAGTTGACAGGCGTTTAGAACAGTTGGGCAATGAAGAGGCCCTGCAACTTCGCGGAAAAGCAGCTGTGGCCCAAGCACAGGTCGCGTACCAACATTTTCTAACAACTTTTTCCGGGCCTCGCTGGGAAGCGCTGGCGGAAAAGGGCGCACAAGTGCAGCGTCCGCTTTGGGCTTCAACCAGTACCAAAAATCCTCTCTACCCGGACACCCTTTATGTCGACGAGCTAATCGGACCAAATACCGTGAACACAATGCCTGATAATACGATTGAGGCTTTTATTGAGGGTGGGTCCGTCAAGCGAACGGTAGACGCAGATCCGGCGTCTGCTAGAGCAATATTAGATTCCCTTGTTGAGATCGGTATCGACTTGGAAGATGTAGCACAAGTCCTTGAAGAGGAAGGCGTGGCTTCTTTCGTTAAGAGCTTCGATGAGTTGATAGCAAGTCTCACCAGCAAGGCAGATTCC